>Ga0070712_100000227_pt1 | contig 31608 bp, 28 predicted proteins | sample LARL81metaG_FD_71396 | JGI IMG/M metagenome (GOLD analysis project Ga0070712, IMG submission 71396) | Corn, switchgrass and miscanthus rhizosphere microbial communities from Kellogg Biological Station, Michigan, USA - LAR L8-1 metaG | ecosystem: Host-associated > Plants > Roots > Rhizosphere ...
GGAGTGGATGATTCGCGGTTCAGGGCGGATCGCACGAACATCTAGAGACCTCCTGGGGAACGGCAAACCCCGGGACCGATACCGGCGCCCGTCAACGAACAGAACCACGCCGCGGGTTTCCAAATAGTTTCCATACCGGCCTGCGGCTGGCGCCCGGCGCACCAGCCCGAATCCGAAAACCCCGCCCGCCAAGACGATCCGCCAAAGCCCTCTGACGGACTCGAACCGTCGACCCCTTCCTTACCATGGAACTTTCGGGTTGGTATGAACGGGTACGAGAAGGCAAGCATGGGCAAGTTCTGCCTGCTCCTGAGCGATTACGCGTTACCCGTTCGTGCCTGAGCATAGTCACTGTTGCCGGACGTGAGTTGCGCCAGCGTTACGCCACGTCCGATCAACCGCCGGCACGCTGGACGGATCGCGACGGAAAATCGGCCGCATTGTCGAGCACGGACAGGACGACATGATGCTTTCGCGGATGCCGGCTTGCGAGTTCCGGCACGCCTTGCTCGGCGTAGTCCCTCGACCAGGTGCTACGTACATCGCGCTCGCTGTTCCCATCACGTGCGTGACCTGGTCGCGGCCCTCGATCGGGCGGGAGGGCGCTGGCCACGAGCACCACGTCGTCGGCGAACGCCTTCGCGAACGCCTGGGCCGACTTGTTCGCAAACGCGGTCGTGTAGTCCGGGGCCGATCGTCGGCCGTGACGTTGCCGTCTGCAGGGGTCGCGTGCGCAGTCAGGAAGCGGTTGTGCTGCGCGGCCAGCGGAGCGGGCTGCTCGACGTGCGGCGAGTGACCGGCGCGGTCGATGACGACCGTCTGTGCCTGGGCGAAGCGTGGTGAGAGAGCCGTTGCGACGAGCTCCTCGGTGACGAAGCCATCACCGCTGCGGCAGGCGACGAGGACCGGCCCCGGGTACCGACGGCGCTCCGGGGCGTCAGGCAGGCCGGTGTTCCAGCAGTCCACCAGCGCTCCGGAGCAACCAGCTGCGTGGCCGCGTCGCGTTCGCGTGCGCCAGCTACTAGTAGAGGATCACGCCGTGGGGGGCGTTGCCGGCGACGGCCTCACGGCGCATCTCCATCGACTCGAGGTCGATCTCCCAGACCGTCCCAGACTGCGCGTTGCACAGGTACCCGAGGTCACCGCCGGTCGACGAGGTGAGATCGATCGGTGTCCGCCCGACGGTCATCGACCGAACCTGCTCGAGGCTCACGGGATCGACGATGCTGATTCGCCCCGGCTCCTCGACGCCGTTCGTCTGGTACGGCAGGTGGAAGTGCGTGACGATCAGCTTGCCATCGCTCGTCATGTGGAGACGACCCGGAGCATCATCGAGCTCAACTCGACCGCACTCCTCGTCGCTTGCCGTGTCGATGACGTGCAGCACCGGGTTGTCGCGGGATGAGACGAACAGCCGGGTCTCGTCCGCGTTGAGCTCGACGTCCTCTGACCCCCCCGGCATCGGGATCTTCGACTTCAGCTTGCCCGTCTGGATATCGACCACGGACGCGTAGCGGGATTGCTTGTTCGCCGTGTACGCCTTCGACACGTCGCTGAGCATCGTCATCCAATGCGGCTTGCCTTCGCCCGGACCACCACCGGTGGAGATCCTGGCGACGTGCTCGCGAGTCTCCAGATCGAGACCGATGATGGCCCCGCCGTTGGTCTCGACGGTCATCCAGAGGACGTCGGCGCCCGCGTCGAGGTACATCCCGTGTGGGCCGACTTCCGGGGCCAGGTCGATGACCTCTGCGACCTCCCGGCTGGTCAGATCAACGACCACCACCTCGCTGGCCTCCTGCTCGTGGATGTCGTAGAAGCCGTCGCGGTACGGCAACGTGACGTAGGCCAGACCGCGCCTGCGATCGTGCCGGACCTCGTGAGGCTGGGGCGGGAGCTCGATGCGTGCCGTCTCGGTGAAGGTCGCGAGGTCGTAGAACACCGCATCCTCGCTCCAGGTGTTGACCACGAGCATCGTGGTCGGGGATCCCTGTGTACGTGGACCTGACATGGCTCTCCTCGGTCAGTTGTTGTCGTTGTCCGGTGCGACCAGCTCCAACCGAAGGTCGTCCGGGCCGACCAGGTGGGCTGACACTCCATACGGCTTCCGCTCGGGGCTCTGCACGACTGACGCCCCCCGAGCCGCACACGCTGCGACCGCGACCTCGATGTCGTCGGTCGTGAACGCGAGCTCGACACCGGCCTCGTCGCTCGGATGCACCGAGATCAGCAGCTGGCCTGCTCGCCCCGAGAAGTGCTGACCGTCCAACGCGCTTCGAGACGTGAGGGTGATTCCCAGAGCGTCCCCGAGCAACTCGGCAAGGTCTGCCGGGTACGTGCTCCACAGGTTCAGGCCGGCCAACCTCGTCGGTTGGGCGCCGGCGCTCATCTGACGAAGAGGTCCGTCTTCAGGTTGCTTCCGCCAAGCCGCGTCGAGACGGGCAGCGGCACTCCGCCGGAGGCCTCGATCACCGCCAAGGCGTCAGCGACCATGCGCTCCGAGTCGGCGGACCCACCCATGATCCGCTTCCGCCAGATGAACTCCCCGCCGGTCGCCAGCGACGTGTAGAGCTGCTCGCGGCCTTCAAGCGTGGTGAGGGAGTGATCACGGACAGCGTTCCACAGCAGCGCGCGCTGCTCGGCGTCCAGATCGCCTCCGCCGAAGAGGTCGATCATGTGCTGGTGGTCCTCACCCTTCCGCAGGGACGCCGCGCTCGGAGCCGTCACCAGGCTCTGACCCGCGATGTTTCGGAGGAGGTCGGCGATGTGGGCCCGGTTCTCGAAGGCGTACATGTACCCGACGCTCATGTGCGATTGGCGTGGACTGGCGATCCCCGAGGCCTGCATGTCGCAATCCAGCACTGCGGACGTGACAGACGTTCGAATCGTCATGGCATGGAGGTAGATGTCCGTGAGCGCGGTTTCCACGGCTGGGATCTTGGCGGTCCCGAGAGACTCCGCCATCGCCAACGCGAGCCCGACCGAGAACTCCGCCCGCGCCAACATGCGGTTGAGCTGCGCGAGGATCTGGAGGCTGAAGTGCTGCGTCAGCAGGCCGACGATGTCCGGATCGCGGTCGACGTAGACCCGCTCCCACGGGATGAAGACGTCGTCCAGGAAGATAGAGACGTCCTGCTCGTCGAACCGAGTGCTGAGCGGGTAGGCGAAGCCGTCAGTCGAGTCCGTCGCGGGTCGGCGCAGGAACATGCTGACGCCCGGGGAGTTGACGGGGAACGAGAAGAAGAGCGACTCGTCCTCGCGGCCACCAGGGACGGGGAGTGGCGAGCTGGTGACCTCGTCGGCGTACACGGCACCGGTCGCGATGCCGAACCCGCCCCTGACGACGATGCCGTCGGCGCGCTCCTCGACCACCCTCACCGTCACGCGCTCGTCCTCGGACTTGAAGCGCGCCACCTGCGGAGGCGTGTAGGCGGCCGTCACGAACCGCTGCTCACGGCAGACGAGGTCAAGCCGTGCCTTGATTCGGTCGCGCTCACCGATGCCGCGAGACTCCAGCATGTCCCACAGGCCAGCGAACACCAGCAAACCCCAGCAGGCCGGGTGGGAGATGTTCCCGGCGTTGAGGAACGCGGCCGCGCGAAGCGCTTCGGAGAGCTTGTCCAGTTCCTCGGGGGTCTGCGGCACCGTGAAGCACACCGGGACCTCGGCGCCCGTCTCATCGAGTCGCCACAGCGTCTCGTCCCAACCCCGGTCGTGGTGCAGGTCATACCAATCGGCGTGGGCTTGCACGACGCCGGCGGTCACGGGATGGGTTGCCAGGTTCTCGACCCGTTCGCCGTCGATCCAGACGCGACGTCCGTCGTTCAACGACTCCTTGTACTGGTGTCCAGTCCGGAACGAACGGCGGACGGCAGGGGCAGTTGCACCGCGCTCTGCGATGGTCACTGATTCTTCTCCTTTGACTTCGAGGTTGCCCAGGCGCTCTGCGGCTGCGACAGCTGGCCGAGGGTGCTGCGGAAGAACACGAGTGGATCGCCACCACGGAAGGCTGACTCGGTCACACGCCCGATGAGGACGCTGTGGTCGCCCGCGTCAACCTGTTGGACCACCTCACACTCGATGTACCCAAGGCCCTGGAGGATGTAGGGATGTCCCAAGGTCGTACGGCCCGTGGAGAAGCCCTTGAAGTGGTCGTCCCGAGGACGGGAGAAGCGATGTGCGACGTCCTTCTGATGGGCGGCCAAGAAGGACACTGCGAAGCTGCCGCTGGCATTGATGGCTGCGACCGTGCGAGACAGCTTCGCGGTGCACACCGCGATGAGCGGCGGAGTGAGTGAGACACTCGCCACCGAGTTCGCGGTCATCCCTTGGTCGACGCCGTCGGCGTGCGCGGTCACGATCGTCACCCCTGTGGGGAAGTGCGACATGATCGTGCGGAGCTCGGTGCCGCCCACCACACGGGGGTACTGACCATCGATCGCCGACTCTGCAGTACTCAGAGCCCGACCCGGGCTGGCTAGAGCGCCCGCTTGGCCCACCTCCGTGGCCTGTTCTCCTGCCGTAAGACCCATGACCTCCCTCTCCTTGAGCGCGCCGCTCACTGTTCCGGAGACAGTAAGAATTGGTCTTGTGGGGTACAAGGATGTGGCCCCATCCCGGACCACAACCACCGCTCAGACCGCCTTGCCCGGGCCCTCGTCGTGAGGACAAGCGGAGTTCGGTCAAGGTCCTGCAGAGCGGGCTGGGCTCACGACCGGCGGCGGCGGCCGCGCTGCGCACGGCCGCCGGAGCCGCACCTCCGTGGCCGGACGGGCGTCACTCGAAGGCGCAGCCCCGAGCGCGCCATCGAATCAGGTGGAGCTATCGGGAGCGCCGAAGTCGATGCCGGAGTGGGGCGCGCCCACGGTCCAGCCTCCGTCGATCACGAAGTTCGCGCCGGTTACGAAGCGGCTCTCGTCTGAAGCGAGGTAGACGGCCATCGGAATTACGTCCTCCGGTGTCCCCAGCCGCTTGAGGAACTGCTGATCGAGCATATACTGGCGCAAGGCCTCCGGATGGTCAGATGTCGCCGGAGTCTGGATGTAGCCGGGAGAGATCGCGTTGACGCGGATCGAGTGAGGGCCACCCTCGGCAGCGAGCTGGCGACTCAGTGCGATGACACCGGCCTTCGTGACGGTGTGCGCGGATTGCCCGAGCGTGGCGTCCGCGATCATGCCGGAGCCAGAGGCGATGTTGATGATGCTGCCACCCCCAGGTTGCAGGTGCTTCCAGGCCGCAAGCGTCACGTAGAAGACCACATCCAGCTCGTTGCGCATCGAGAACTCCCAGATCGCCCCGGTCATCTCGTCAAAAGGGGCGAAGTCCGCGGCGGATGCGTTGTTGTAGAGCACATCGAGCCCGCCGAGCTTCTCCACCCCCCAATCGACCCACGCCCGCGCGGCCTCTGGATCTGCCACGTCGGCGGTTCGTCCGTACGCCTCGAAGCCCTCAGCACGGAGAGACGTCGCCTGGCTCTCGGCGGTTCCTTGGCTGATGTCGCATCCGATCACGGCTGCTCCTTCCTCGCAGAACCGGCGCTGAGCGGCAGCCCCTTGTCCACTGCCGGTGCCAGTGATGAGCACCCGCTTGCCGGCGAGCCGGCCAGAGCCGCTCATGGAGTTGCCGTCATCCAGATGGACATGAGCGCGATAGTACGTGTGGCGCTCGATCTGACGCCACGTTTCGGTCTCGGCCCCGACCAGTTCCGCGGAGCGCCGTTTTGGTCCCATCGCCGACCGCAACGCTGGTCGGCGCGGCGGGCCGGAAGTAACGTCGCTTGATTGAGCCATGCTGGTCCGGGTCAACGTGGCCCAGAACGAGGAGAGACATGTCCACTGAGACGTCGACGCATGACCTGACCGGAAAGCTGCTCTCCCGCGGCGAGGAGGGATACGAACAGGCGCGGGAAGCCGCGATCTGGAACGGCCACAAGACCGACCGCAGGCCCGACCAGATCCTCCTGGCGGAGTCCGCCGAAGATGTGGTCGACGGCGTGCGCCTCGCGCGTGAGGCCGGCTATCGCATCGGCATACGCTCCGGCGGCCACACGTTCTCCGCGCCCGGGATCCGGGAGGGCGGGCTCCTCATCGACGTGTCGCGCCTCAATGACATAACGGTGGACGCAACGACGAACACGGCCTGGATCGGGCCGGGGGTCCGTCCGGCGGACCTGGAGAAGCAGCTTACCCCGTTAGGCCTGTTCTTCCCCTATGGCGGCTGCGCGACGGTCGGCTTCGGCGGGTACATGCTCAGCGGTGGGTATGGCTTCAACGGAAAGACGTACGGCGCGGCCGGAACCAACATCAGGTCGGTCGAAGTCGTCACTGCTGACGGCGAGCTCATCACGGCTGAGGAGACCCAGAATTCCGATTACCTCTGGGCTGCCCGTGGCGGCGGTTACGGCTACTTCGGAGCGGTCACTCGCTTCCAGATCGATCTGTTCCCAGCGCCGGCGCTCATCACCGAGACGACCCTGACGTTCACGCTCGACCACTTCTCCGAGCTCATCACGTGGTTCACCGACGTGATGAACGACCTCGACCGTGCCCTGACCACGTTCATCTTCGGGCACAAGGATCACGAGGGCCACACCCCGGACGGCGCTTCGGTTGTGACGATCCTCGGAATCACGTTCACCGACAGCAAGGAGGAGGCCGACCGGCTCCTCCAGCCGATCCTGACGGCGCCGGTGCTCGAGCACGCGGTCTTCAAGGAGATCGCGACCACCATCACGCTGCCCGAGGTCTGGGCTGACATCGACCTCCTCTATCCCGAGGGCGCCAGGTACCTCTCCGACACCTTCTGGATCAACGATCCGAAGGCCGACGGGTTCATCGACGCCCTCGAGTCCCCGTTCCAGACGCTGCCGACTCCCGGATCGCACATTCTCCTCAACCCCTGGATCCCGGTGGAGCGCGACGACGTCGCCCTTTCGGGGACCACGACGTTGCCCTTCCACGTGTACGCGGTGTACGAGGACGCCGCCGACGAGAGCCGACTGAGGGAGTGGATCCGGTCGGCAATCGAGCCGCTGCTCCCCTACTCGAGCGGCGTTGGCAAGATCAACGAGTCTGACCCGCAGCGGGACCAGACTCACCTCAGCCAAGCCAACGTCAGCCGTCTAGATGCGTTGCGGGCGAAGTACGACCCTGAGCAGCTGTTTCACGACATCCTCAGCAAGGACCGCTGAGAGCTGACGGCGGTCAGGCGGGGCGCCCCCCGGCCTGGCCCACACGCGAGGAGTTCACGCATCGCGATCGTGACCTGCATTGTGCAGGACGCACATCGCCGCGCCTCGCGACCGCGTTGGTGAGCGTGGGGACGCCGATCCGGAACTTCATCCGCGTGTCGATCGACGGCCGACAATCCGGTTAGAGAACGCGTCGTGGGTCGTTGAGCCCGACCGGTGAGGTGAAGCGGTCGGGAGCGTCCTACGCCGGGATCCGGACCGTCGTCCGGACGCCGGTTCCCTGCGGCGCGAAGGTCACCTGTGCTTCGGCGCTTTCCACCGCTTCCAGGAGCAGTGATCGAGCGACCGAGTTCAACCGACGGTCGGATTTCGACGGATCGAACACCACGCCATCGATGACCTGCGATGGCGTCTGGAACGTCACGTTGCTGGCCCAGTCACGGATGCGCAGCAGAACATCTCCATCCTCGTTCCACGCCCTGAACGTGACCCTGCGCCGCGCCACCGGTACATCGCCGAGACCCTCGTAGGCGTATCCGAGCAGGTGCCCTACAAGGGCGATCGACTCGACCTCCGTCAGGCGTCGAGGAAGACGGTCGAGGCGACTACGTCGATCGACCTTCAGTCGGATCGAACGTTGTCGGGCTATGACGATCTCCGCCAAGAGCAGGCCTGCCAGGGCCGCAGGCTTGATGCCCCGGATGACGGCCTCGTTGGACTCCTCGTGCTCGCGAAGCAACTCGGCGACGAAGGCGCGAGCCTCGGCTTGCTCGCCGAGGGCGACCAATGCACTCACGGCGTGCAGCCGGTTCGCATGCTCGTGCGTCTGCTCGCGAAGCCCTCGCAGGACCTGCTGGATGCCTTCCAGCTGGCGGGTCTGACGCTCGAAGAGGTTCGCGACGCGCAACGCGCTGGCAGCGTGGTCGGCCAGGAAGGAGAGGAGCTCCAGATCGGCCCGGGGCCAGGGCCCTGCTTCTCCGCGGTACACATTCAGCGTACCGACGAAGTCTCCGTCGATGATGAGCGGCGTGACCGCCATTGATCGGTACCCCTCAGCGGTGGCAGGCTGGCGCCAGTTGACGCCTAGCACGGGGTCCTCCTGGATGTTCGGGATGACGAGCTGCCCTGAGCGCTCGAACGCCCTTCCCATGGGGCCGGCCCAGGCTGGGGTGGCGTTCCGCTTCACGATTGCTGCCCGGTATTCGTTGCTGACGCCCCAACTACCCCCAAGGCGGAGACGGTCTCGCGAGATGAGGTGGATGATCGCGCCGCGCGCTCCAACGCTGCGTGCCGCTTCCTCGGCGATGAGGTTCAACGTCGGGGCCAGGTCGTCGGCTTCGGCCACGCTGCGGCTGACGGAGATCATCGCCTTGAGCCGAGAGGTGCTTAGGCTCCCGGCCGGCGTCATGCCGAGAATTCCGCCAGTCGGTACATCTTGCGCGGCCGTCCGGGGCCGTTGTAGTCCAGGTGCATCTCAACCTGCTTCGCAGTGATCAGGTACTCGAGGTAGCGCCGAGCGGTGACTCGTGCGACTGAAGCGGTCTGCGCGAGCTCCTCGGCACTCGAGAACCGCTCGTTCGCTTCTCGCAGCGCCATGCGTATCGCCTCGAGCGTGTTCGGACGCAGGCCTTTGGGGATCAGCTTGCGCTCTAGGTGGGAATACAGCGCATCGATCGCTTGCTGGTCGAGCTGGCCATCCGGGGTTAGCGTGCGCATCCGGTCCCGGAAGCCGAGCAACGCCTGTTGGAGTCGCTCGACGGCGAACGGCTTCACCAAGTAGTCGAGCACACCGAGGTGCAGCAGCGATTGCACTATCTTCGGGTCGCGCGCGGCGGTAATCGCGATCACCTCTGGCCGTTCACACGACCGAAGCGCGCGGAGCAGCGAAGTGCCGTCGGCGCCCGGAAGCGAGAGGTCCAGCAGGATCAGATCGAAACGCGCCCCGCGGCGGATCATCGCGTGCGCTTCCTCGCTGGAGGACGCGATGGCCCGCACCGAGAACCCAGGCTGAGCATCGACGATCCGGCGATGAATCGACGCCACCTTCTCGTCGTCCTCGACGATCATCACTTGCCAGTCAGTCACGCGGAACCACCACATCGAAGACGGCGCCGACCGGTGGACGGTCGATATCCACCCGCCCTCCGACGGCATTCGCGATGGCAGCGACAACCGCCAACCCGACCCCGTCGTGTCCTGGCTTCGTGGAGAAGCCGTGCTCGAGCAGGTCTCGGTCGGTCAGCTCCTGCAGTCCGACCCCCCAGTCCCGTACTCGAAACCGCACACTCCGCTCCGATTCGCCGATCCAGAGCGCGACCTTCCGTCGGCTGGACGGCATGCCGTCAACAGCATCGAACGCGTTATGCAGGAGGTTCCCGATGAGGCTCACCGCCTCGGTCTCACCGAGTCGCGAGGGCAGCTGCGTGAGCCGGCTACGCCGGTCGAGGCGGAGCACGACGCCTTTCTGTCGCGCGATGCTGGATTCGCCCCACAGCAGGCCTGCGATCACCGAGGGCCGGATCTGCCGCAGCACCACCGCGTAGGTCTCGCTCAACTGCGTCTCGAAATCTGCGACGAGCTTGGCAACTCCGACCTCGTCGGCGCGTTCGAGTTGATCCCGGAGCGCGTTGATCCGCGCAAGATGGTCCAGCGTCTGTTCGCGCAACCCGCGCATCAACAGGGTGTAGGCCGCCAGCCGGTGCTTCTGCTCGTCGAGGAGCTGCGCCGCACGAACCGCTGACGCGACGTGCTCCCCGATCAGCTCGACGACCCCCGCCTCATGCTCAGACCACTCATGGGCCTCGCGCTTGTACACGACCAGTGCACCGATCTGCGTCGCACCGAGCGCGAGCGTCATCGCGGCGACGGAGCGGTAGCCGGCCCGGCGGAAGCTCACGCGCCAGCGCTCGAAGCGACGGTCGGACTCGATGTCCGAGACGATCACTGCGCGCCGTCCTGGGTCGTTGCGGATCCCACCCGACGCTGCGCCCGCGAAGCTCTCGCCGTTCTCCGCCACGACTCCTCGGCCGCCCGCGATGTCCAGCCGGTGATGACCGTCGAGGAGGAGGATCGCCGCTGCCTGGGCACCGACCAGCTCTTCGACGTTCGCGGCGATCGTCGACAGGATGCTGGACATCGGAGCCGGCGTAGAAGCCGCACGACTGATGTTGACGAGCGCGCGCAGCACGCCCGCGTCTTCCTGGTCCGTGCGCGGTAGCTGTGCATCACCGCTCATCGCCAACCATCCTAGGGACCCCCACTCCACGCCAAGCGCATCCTGTTCCTGCTCAGCTTGCCTGGTCGAGTCGGCGACCTTAAAGACGCCACGGTTCCCGGCGTGGGCGATGCGACCGTCTCGCGGCGCACCCGGGCTCATCACTCCGAAGGACATTCGAACCGGATGACCGGCTGTGCTACCGGCGATCATCCCCAGGGCTCGAACGCCCCGACAAGCAGTCTGTCACCCAGCATCCGAGCAAGCTCGCGCTCGTCGCCATAGACCCCCTGGAGCGCCAGCGCATGCTGCACCCATCGGTGGAGATCGCACTCGATCGTGAAGCCGATCCCGCCATGGACCTGAAGCGCACCTTCGGCGACGGCGCGACAAGTGGCGGACGCCACTGCCTTCGCGTGAAGTCCCGCGATGGTCTCGTCGCCTGACTCGCCGGCTGCGGAGATGGCGTCCATCTCGCAGGCGGCGTCGAGGCAGAGCACCGACGCGCACATGTCGGCGAGGAGGTGCTGGACGGCTTGGAACGCTCCGATCGGCTTTCCGAACTGCTGGCGCTCGCGCGCGTAGTCGACTGACTCATCCAACATCGCTCGTGCCATGCCGGAGAGCTCGCAGGCGATCATCAGGCGCAGTGTCGCGCGCAACGTGGCGAGCCGCGCCTCGATGCTGGCGCCCTGGGTCGACCCTTGATCGAGCACCGGTTCGGCGGATGCTCCGTCGAGGCTCACGTGCGAGTAGCGCGTGAGTGGATCGAAGCTCGCGGTCTCGGTGATCTCCACACCGCTGGTCCGTGCGTCCACGATGACTACACAGGGCCGCCCGTCGCCGGCCTCGGCCACGATCACGAAGTCATCGGATCGGGCCCCGAACGGGACCAGATCGACTTCCCCGTAGACGCCTGCGGTCGCGAAGCGAGGTGGCTTGGCGTGCGCTGCCCCTCGCGCTTGCACGTCCAGGAACGTCATGGTGCGCGCACCTTCGGTGGCCGATAGCAGCCGTTCGGCAGCCGGCGCGGACGTCCAGTTCGCAAGCAGCGGAGCCACGATGGCATGGTCGAGAAGCGGGCCTGGGAGCAGGTGGCGGCCCACGGCTGTGAAGATGCCGGACACCTCCGTGATCCCGAGCCCGAGACCACCGTGGCGCTCGTCAAGCAGCACGCTGGACCACCCGGCATCGACGACGGCGTCCCAGCCGACGGAGCTCCACCCGGAGCGGTCGATCTCCGCCCGCACGCTTTCGCGGCCGAGCACCCCACGGAGGAGGTCGTCGGCGGCGCGGGTGAACTCGGCACCGATCTCGGATGGTGCTGAGACGCTCATCGTGATCTCGGGAGGCCGAGGAGACGCTCCGCGATCAGGGTGCGCTGGATCTGCTCACTGCCTCCGTAGACCGAGGCGGACCGGCCATAGAGATAGCCCTTGATGATCTGGTCGGCGTGGAGTCCGTGGGGCCTCGAGGACGGAGCCATCCGGGAAGGGCCGAGGAGGTCGAGTGCCATCCCGAAGAGGCGTTGCTCGGAAGCTCCGAGCATCAGCTTGTCGACCGAGTCGTACGGCGACGGGATGTCGTCAGCCAGCAGGCGGCGCGCAGTTCGTTGGGTGAGTGCGCGAAACGCCCGCAGGTGCACGTAGGTCATGCCGAGGTCACTGGCGAGTTCATCCTTGTTTCCTGGTTGTTCACTGTCGGAGCGGATCGCGTCAAGCATCTGGAGGTAGGAGACCTCGTTCTCGATCCCGCGCCGCAGCGCGTAGCCGGCTCGCTCGTGGGCCAACGTGTCCAGTGCCATCGACCAGCCTCCGTCGATCGGACCGAGGACGTTGCCCTTCGGTACCCGGACGTGGTCGAAGAACACCTCGTTGAACTCGGCGTCTCCCGTCAGTTGAACGATCGGACGTACTGTGATTCCCGGCGTGCGCATGTCGACGAGCACGTAGCTGATGCCTTTGTGGCGCTGTGCAGCAGCGTCAGTCCGGGCGAGCACGGCGCACCAGTCGGCGTTGGCGGCCCAACTCGTCCATGTCTTCTGGCCGTTGATGACGAGCTCATCACCGTCTGCCCGTGCACTGGTCCGCAGCGATGCCAGGTCTGACCCGGCATTGGGTTCCGAGAACCCCTGGCACCACACCTCGTCGCCTGCCAGCAGGCGCGGAACGAAACGTCGGCGCTGCTCCTCCGTCCCGTAGCGAAGCACCGTGGGACCAACGACGTCGAGCCCGATGAGCCCGATCGGCTGGGGTGCCCGTGCTCGCACGAGCTCGTTGGTGAAGACGAGCTGATGCTCGATCGTGAGGCCTTGGCCTCCGTACTCGCGTGGCCAGTGGATCCCGACCCATCCGGAGCGATGCAGCTCCTTCTGCCACGCCAGTCCGATCTCGAAGCGCTCGGTGAAGTCGTCGGGAAGCGTCGGGATAGTGGCGTTCTCCAGCCACGTGCGAGCACGTCCGCGGTAAGTCTCGAAGGTCTCTGACATGGCTGTCCGATCGGTCGGCATCATGCTGCGCGCGACGGGTACCGCGGCTCGCGACGCTCGAGCGTCGCGCGAACCGCTTCCTGCGAGTCAGGGTGGCCGCAGAGCTCCGTCGTGAGACCTTGCTCGAGTCGGTACCCGGCCTGGAGGTCCATGGTCTCGATGGCGTTCAGCGACCGCTTGGCCATGCGGATCGCCGCTCCGCTGTGCGCCGCGATGCGGGAGGCATGGTCGCGGGCGCGCTCAGCAAGCCGCTCAGCCGGGCACGTCTCGATTACTGCGCCGAGCGCCTCGAGCTCCTGGGCCGGCACTGGCGCGCCGGTCAGGTACATCCAGCGCACCCATGGCTCTGGCACGAGGCGCGCTAGGTGACGGGCTCCGCCCATCACCCCGACGCTGATCTCGGGCACACCGAAGCGAGCATCGTCCGCGGCCACGACGAAGTCGCACGAAGCGGCGATCGCCAGGCCAGTTCCGAGTGCCGAGCCCTGGACGGCGCCGATGACCGGGAGGCGACAGTCCTGGATCGCGAAGAAGGCAGCGCGGACTTCGGCCATCCGGGCGTCGGCGTTCGCCGGCGTGAGCGTCCCGAACTCCTCGAGGTCGTTGCCCGCACAGAAGTGCTTGCCCTCTGAAGTGAGAACCACCACGTCGCCTGGGAGGTCCGCCCTGGAGAACAGCTGCTCGATCTCTCGATACATCTCCTGGTTCACCGCGTTGACCGGCGGTCGCGACAGCCGCACCGTGGCGATCCGGTCGCGCTCCTCAAGCGAGATGTACTGGTAGTCGCTCATGATGATGCTCGCTCGTTCTCTGCTTGGATTTGCTCTGCGACGTACTCGCGGAGCCGGAACTTCTGCACTTTGCCGGTGGCGGTCTTCGGCAACTCACTGACGATCTCCACTCGTTCTGGGAGCTTCTGCCGCGCGATGCGCTTCATCGTCAGGTGAGCGACGAGACCGTCCAGATCCACCGTGGCGCCGGGCACGGGGACCACGACCGCACACGCCTTCTCGACCATCACCGGATCGCTCATGGCCACGATCGCGACCTCCTTGACGTCAGGATGCTCGAAGATCAGGTCCTCGACCTCCTTCGCGCTGATGTTCTCCCCACCCCGCACGATGATGTCCTTCGTGCGCCCCGCGATCGTGACATAGCCGTCGGCATCCATCCGGGCCCGGTCGCCGGTCGCGAACCAGCCGTCCGCATCTACCGCCGCTTCGGTGCGAGCGCTGTCCAAGTAGCCGAGGAACGCTTCAGGGCCGCGCACGTAGACATCGCCGACTTCGCCCACGGCGACGGGATGACCGTCGTCGTCGGTGATCCGGACCTCGGCGGCGCCGATCAGCCGGCCGTCTGTCTCAACCCGCCGATCCAGTGAATCCAGGCTTCGCCCGGCGCAGAGGGTCGGGAACTCCGTCGAGCCGTAGACGCGAGCCGCGGTGCAACCCAACCGTTCCGTCGCTAACCGGATGAGGTGGGGCGGCACATCCGCGCCTCCGCAGCTGAAGGTCCGCAGGGAGGTGGTGACTCGACCAGTTCGCTCGGCTTCGTCAACCAGGCCCTGCAAGAACGGCGTCGCCGCCAGGGCGAAGCTGCATCGTTCACGCTCGATGGTTTCCAGCGCGACGGACGCATCCCACCGGTCCTGGATCACCACGGTCGACGAGAGGAACGTCGCGAGGTGGAAGCCGTAGAGGACGCCGGTGATGTGCGCGATCGGCGACGGCATGAACACCACGTCCGCGGAGGTCAGGCCGAAGTGCTCGATGATGCTCCGGTCCTCGTACCCAAGCGTGTTGTGGGAGTGGACGGCGCCCTTGGGGTCGGATTCCGTACCGGAGGTAAACAGCAGCAGTACGGGATCGTCCGCGTGACGCTCAGCCGCATGGGTGTCCGACGGTCCTGCTTCGAGCTGTCGCGCGGACGACGCGTCGTCTTCCGGTCCACGGACGGCGATGACGTGTGCGAGCCGCGGAAGGTCGTCCTGGAGCGCTTCGGCCATCCTGCGATGGTCGAATCCACGATGCGTTTCGGGCACGAACAGGATGCGTGAGCCGGCCTGATCGAGCATGAAGCCGAGCTCACGCTCGCGCATGATCGGCATGATCGGGTTGCTGACCGCGCCGATGCGGATCGCCGCGAAGTGGATGACGAACGCCTCCCACCAGTTGGGCAGCTGGAAGGAGACGACATGACCCTTCACGACGCCGTGGCGTCGCAGCAACGCTGCCGTGGCTGTGACTCGCTCGTGGAGGCCTCGGTATGTCAGCTCGTGGTCCCCGTCGATAATCGCCTTGTGGTCCGGCACGCTGGCTACAGCGCGCTCGAGGTAGGCGTCCAGGAGTCGGTCGTCCCATGGGCCACCTCCGTAGCTGCGTCGAGCCCGGGAGGTGACGCGAGGGAACTCAGGTGCGAGAAGAGCCATGTAGTCGAGCTACGCGAGCGAGCTGCTGGCGACCCTGGTCGCGAGCCTCTGCTCGAACCAGTTCGCGGTGTGGGTCGCCGCGATGTTCGTGTCGGCGCGATCGGAGTACAGGCTCATGTGGCTGACCGACGGCAGGATCTCCAGCTGCTTGGAGGGCGACGGGACGCGATTGAAGGCGTCGATCTCGAGATCCCAAAGCGTGAGGTTGTCGGCCTCTGCGACGATCATCATCACGTCCTTGTTCAGGATCCGGGGCAGGTATGGGAAGACCGTGTAGTCCAGGAGGAGCTCCGCTGACTGGATCGTGTTCCAGTGCTCATGCCGCGGGGCCTCGGTCGCCTTGAGCTGATGGAAGACCTCGTGGGTCCGCGGGAAAGGCCACACCGATCGCTCGGCGTGCGGCGTCAGCGTCGTCATGGCGATGGTCCCGCCTTCGCCGTCGTAGCGCGCGCGTGTGTCGTCCTGGATGGCGGTCTCGAGATCGCGGAACCGGACCTCGCCATGGACGCGCTTCATGTTGGCGTAGCCATCGACGACCGGCACGACGCTCACGACTGCCTTGATCCGCGGTTCGGTGGCGGCGAGGATCAGCACGTGCCCACCGCTGTAGGAGATCCCGAAGGCGCCGATCGCGTCGACATCGACGTCGTCGCGACGCTCCACGTAGGTGACGGCGTTCCGGTAGTCGGCGAGCTGCATCCGCGGGTCGACGTGCTGGCGTCGCTGGCCGCCGCTCTCGCCGAAGTTCCGGTAGTCGAAACCTAGGAACTGCACGCCCCGCTCGTTGACGATGCGGGCGACGTGCGGCAGCACGATCTCCTTGACGTAGCACCAACCGCCACCGGCAACGACCGTCGGCAGCGGCCCTTCGGCGCCGTCTGGGCGGAAGAGCGTCCCGACGATGGTCTCCCCTTCGCTCTGAAACTCCACACGCTGTTCCATGGTGGTTGGTCATCCCTCCGACGTGGTTCACGGTCAATAGACGTCCGGCCGCATCAGCAACGCCGTCGACTGCGCCGGCGTCCACTCACGCACTGCCTGCTCGCTCGGCCACGGATGCTCGCCGCGACGTGCAACGCCCGACGGGACTACAGCGGGCCTTGCGAGACTACAGTCTATAGACTGCACGACGCGTGTGCAACCTTCGTGCGTTCCCGGCGGACGACGGACCTCGGTCTAGGAGGGGCGGGCCCAGCCCATGGTCAACTCAAGGTGCTCGAGCGTGGCAGCAGCTGCGGCTTTGGCGTCGGCGGCTTCGAGCGCCTCCACGATGCGCAAGTGTGTCCCGTCGACCCGCACTGCGAAACCGTCCGGGTCCATCTCGATGTTTCCCATTGCGACAGTCAGCCGAGCGTTGTCCTGCAGCATTCGGACGATCGAGGCAAGTCGAGGGGAGCCGCTCGCGTCCAGCACGTGATCGTGGAAGGTCTTGTTGAGAGCGATCCGCTTGACCGGATCCTTCAGCCGCATCAGCTGCTTGAGCGTGGCCCGCGCGGCCGCGATCGCAGCGCGGTTCTGGACCTTGGCCGCCAACGCCGCCGCCTCGGGCTCCAACATCTTGCGGATCATGTAGATCTCACGCAGCTCAGCTGGCGGCACAACCCGGACAACCGCACCGTGATGCGGATCGAACTCAAGCCAGCCCTCTGAGACGAGATCGCGCATAGCCTCGCGGATGGGGGTGGCACTCAGCCCCAACTGCCGCGCGAGCTCGACCTGGACGAACGGGGTTCCCGGCGGCAGCTCCCCGCCCAAGATCATCTCTCGCAAGCTGTCGCGTGCGAACTCGTGAGCCGTGGCGTGTCGCCGCCCCATTCAGCTTCAACTCTACATTCAATAGATTGGTGCTGGCAGAGCCGCCGGCGCACGAGCCCCGGTGCGGGGCCCGACGCAGGGTCTCCCCAAGCTGTGCGGCCCTGCCGGCTGGCGGCCACCGGTGCCGCAACGTCGTGCTTCGATCACGCCGGCATCCGTCCCTCGAGGAACGCCTCATCCCCGTCGCCGGTGACCTCGATGCCGGAGTCCACCAGGGCCTTCCGGAACGCAGCCATCTGCTTGTCGAGGAGTCGACCGGTCGGGATCCTGAGGGGACCACCGTTGTAGCCGCTGAGCCAGGCCTGGTACTTCCAAGCGGCCCGATTAACGACGTTGGTGCCGCCGCCTGGCGCCACGCCGGCGTTGGCTGCCCGCGCCGGCCCCATGCTCCAGTACAGGTCCATGGCCGCGTCCAACGACCCTTCTGACGCCAGCTTCACCGCGCGTGGAACCCTGTCGCCGAAGTACTCGGTGTTCGACGTCGCGATGAGCTGCATGGGGACCAGGTTCATGAGCGGTATGGCTTCGAACTCCAAGGGCATGGTCACGACGACCTCGTCGGCGAACCGCCGCCAGACCTGTGCGAACCCCGCGATGGACGGATAGCCGCCTTCCGCCTTGACCACCGCGACGTTCGGATGGTCGGTCATGAGACGCTCGATGAGGTCCATCGACATGCTGGCGGGACTGAAGCGCTCGAAGTCCCAAAAGGGCAGCGGGAAGAGGATGACCGCGAGATCGGTCGCGTCACAGAACGCCGCGGTGTAGCGCCGCACGTCTTCTTCGGCACGGGGGCGGAACCCGGGCGGATACGGCAGGAGCGCAGCCGAGGCGCCTGCCGCACTTGCAAGCCTCGCACCCTCGATGTTCTCCTCGAGGGTGTTGAACATCGCGTGGTAGACGAGAATCTGCCTGCGATCGGCCTCATGCGCAGCGATCTCGACGAACCTTGCGTACTCACTGAGGGTGATGTTGACCTCAGACACGAGGAGCGCGCCAGCGAAGCCAAGCTCGATGTTCCGCCGTACGTCGTGGCGGATGCCTGCTTCGTTGATGTCAGTGAGATCCTTCTTGAACGACGGGATGATGACGTCGATCACGCCACGCATCGACTCGCGTGCCCACGCACGTGCGTCGGACTTCTCATACTCAGGCATGTGACCCTCTCAGGGTTCGGACGGGGTGGATCGGACGACAGCGGAGGCGCGACGACGTCACTTTCGGGCCCTGCCTTTCGACAGGAGTCGGCCGGTCGACACCGCTTTGACCCGCGTGCCAAAGCCACGCTCAACCGCCAGCTCGGCGAGGCACGACGCGAGGACGAGGTCCTGCTCAGCGCTACCGATCGACTTGTAGATGATCAGACCGCCGGGCATGGCGCTGTCGACCGAGATCAGCTCCCCGAGCGAGAGAAACTTGGGGGGCTGGTCGTAGGCAGCAATCAGGTCACCTGAGGCGGCGAAGGCGTCCCGCGTGTCGACAACAAGGCTCGCGGCCGCGCCGAACACGGCAGCGGCTGTCTCGCGCTGGATCGGGATGGTGGAGCCCACCGTCACAAGCATCCGAACACCGTGCAAGTCCCCCCGCTCGACCACCACTCGGCCCCGCGAGTCGGTGGCAGCGTATACGAGGTCGCAGCCCGCGGCGGCCTCGGCCACGGTGCTAGCCGCCGTGACTGGTATGCCCAGTTCTGCGGCCATCTCCCGCGCGAAGGAGTCTCGACTTGTCGGATTCGGGCTGAACACGGTTGCGCTCGCTACCGGCCTCACGGCGGCGACAGCAGCGAGACCATGGCGCGCCTCGAGGCCGGATCCCACGATCGCGACACGCACGGCGGTGCCGGGGTCGAACACCCCACCGACGGCCACGGCCGCCGACGCCGCCGTCCGGTACCCGGTGACGTGCTGGCCGTCGACGATGGCGATCGGGCGACCGCTGGAGAGCTCGAAGAGGTGGCACGCGTATCGCACGACCTCGTTGGCAACGTGGAACTGCTTGTAGCCAAGGAGGTCGAGGGACGGGATCGCCCCGGCCAGCACCCGAAAGCTCGTGCCGGTGACCTGCATCTCCGCCCGGGTCGTGTGCGCCCCAGCTGCAGCACGTGCCGCGATTTCTGCAGCTTCCCGCGCCAGGTTGACATTCACGAGCTCCGATACGTCGGCGGCCGAGAGGTGCAGGACCGCCTCATCGGCGGGCGTCGTCGCGGTGGGTGTGGTGGTCGAGATGAGAGCGCTCCTCGTCGGTATCGGGGCCGCGGTGCTGGCCCAACAATCTGTAGTCTATAGACTACCGGAAGGAGCCAACCCGTCCTCTGTCACGTCGACCTCGGAGAACCCCCGTGAGCGGATCCCAGACCTTCCGGACCGTCAGCCCCATCGATGGCAGCAGCATCGCGGAGCACCGTCGTGATTCGGATGACGACATCGAGCGGCTGCTCGCCCGATCTGCGAACGCCCAGATCGAATGGCGCCAGACCCCGATCATCGAACGCACTGACGCTCTGCACCGGCTGGCGGACGCGTTGCGCGCGGACAGAGACCAAGCCGCCGACCTGATCACCACTGAGATGGGGAAGCGCTCTGTTGAGGCCTTGGCGGAGATCGACAAGAGCGCCTGGGTCTGCGATTACTACGCCGACACGGCCGCCGGCTACCTGGCCCCGATGACCGTCGACACCGGGGCGTCCACGTGCTTCGTGCAGTTCCCTCCACTCGGCACGATCCTCGCCATCATGCCGTGGAACTACCCCGTCTGGCAGTTGATGCGGGCGGCTGCGCCGGCCATCGCGGCAGGCAACGCCGTCATTCTGAAGCATGCGTCCAACGTCACGGGCAGCGCACGGTTGCTTCTCAAGATCTTCGACACCGCGCAGATGCCTGCATCGTTGCTCGAAGTGCTCGTGGTCGACAGCTCGCAGGTCGCCAGCGTGATCGCCGACGATCGGATCGCCGCGGTGACCCTCACGGGCTCCGAAACCACCGGTGTCGCTGTCGCCACCGCGTGCGCGAGCAGCCTGAAGAAGTCAGTGCTCGAGCTCGGAGGCAGCGACCCCTTCATCGTCCTGGAGGATGCCGACGTCGAGGCAGCGGCGAAGGCGGCGGTCACCGGCCGCTTCCTCAACACCGGCCAGAGCTGCATCGCAGCGAAGCGGTTCATCGTCGTCGAGAGCGTCGCCGAGGCGTTCGAGACTGCGTTCGTTAAACACACGCGCTCGCTAGTCGTCGGAGACCCGCGAGACCCGGCCACAGACATCGGGCCCATGGCCCGGCACGACCTCCGCGACGAACTGGCGAACCAGGTGCAACGCGGCCTGGAGGCCGGCGGACGGCTGCTTTGCGGCGGCACCATCCCGAGCGGCCCCGGGGCCTTCTACGCCCCCACGATCGTTGCCGACGTGGATCCCTCGAATCCCCTCGCAACCGAGGAGACCTTCGGGCCCGTGGCGGCGGTCATGCGCGTTGCCGACGAGCAGGCAGCCATCGCGGCGGCCAACGACTCGCCGTACGGACTCAGTGCCAGCCTGTGGACCGGCGACCCCGAGCGAGCGCGCCGCCTCACGAGCCAGATCAGCTCTGGCGCCGTCTTCGTCAACGCACCCTCGGCATCGGACCCCCGGATGCCGTTCGGCGGTGTCAAGCGATCCGGTTGGGGCCGCGAGCTCGGGTCGTTCGGCATCCGCGAGTTCGTCAACATCCAGGGCGTGACGATCGCACCGGTCGAGACGCGGCCCGGGCAGCGTTCGGGGCGCAACAACCGATATGGCCGGCGAATGTCCAATGCTCCGTTCTCCTGCGACGGTGACCGTCTGCGCGCTCAACTCGGCCCGATCGGCGTCTGGACGCGCGGCATCGTTACCACCGCCGCCCAGCGTGACGCGGCGCGAGACATCGAAGCGCTGGGGTACGGGGCGCTCTGGTTCAGCGAGGACCATCTCACCCGGGAGGCGTTCGCGCACGCGTCCCTGTTCCTCTCCGCGACGGAGCGGATCACGATCGCCACCGGGATCGCAAATATCTGGGTTCGTGACGCAACAGCGATGGTGGCTGGTGGTGCCACCCTTGCCGAAGCGTGGGGTGAGCGCTTTGTTCTCGGCATAGGCGTGAGCCATGCGCCGATCGTAGGCACCCGCGGGCATGCCTGGGGCAAGCCCCTAACGCACATGGAGCGCTACCTCGACGGGATGTACGCCGCGCCGTATGCGGGCCCAACCCCCGCCAAGGGGGTCCCGCTGCTACTGGCAGCGCTGGGTCCGAAGATGACTGCGCTGGCGCGCGATCGGTCCGCAGGGGTGCATCCCTACTTCGTGCCGCCGGCGCACACCGCGAAGGCCCGGGCGATCCTTGGTGCCGGTCCGTTCCTGGCGCCCGAGCAGGCCGTCATCCTAGAAACCGATCCCGGACGGGCGCGCGGGATCGCCCGCGAACACATGAAGTTCTATCTGGCGCTGCCCAACTACACCAATAACTTGGTGAGGTTCGGATTCGGCGAGGAGGACTTCGCCGACGGCGGCAGTGATCGACTCGTCGATGCGCTCGTCGCGTGGGGCGACGCGGACGCCATCGCCGCGCGGGTACGGGCCCACCACGATGCCGGCGCCGACCACGTGGCCATCCAAGCGCTCGGGGCGACGGTCGACGACGCTATGCAGCAGCTCCGCACGTTGGCGCCGGTGCTACTCAACCGCTGACACCGATCGCTGCGACGCGGACGCGGACAGAATCGGGCCTTCGCGCGCTTGGGTCCGTTGCCGACGACGCGTGGCGAGTCGCCCTTCAGCGGCCCGGGCGTCGGGATCGGCGCCTCGGTGATGCCTTGACCCTTCACCCGCCAAGACCTCGCGGCCCTCCTTCACAGGATCGACCGCCACGAACCTCAACTCGCGTTCAGCGCCTAGGGATCAGAACTTGGGGACACGTGTACTAGTGCCGCACCAAGCCGCCGTCGACGACGATCGCCTGGCCGCTCATCCATCCGGCGTCCTCGGTGGCCAGGAAGGAGACGATTCCCTCGAGGTCGCGGGGTACTCCGGACCGTTTGATGGCTTGCTCTTCGACGGTGTCGTCGATCACCGGCGTCCCATCAAGCATCGACAGGACGGTCCCGGTCATGATCAGCCCGGGGAGCACGGAGTTGACGGTGATTCCGTACTCACCGAGCTCGGTCGCGAGCGCTCGGGTGAATCCGATCACACCCGCTTTGCTGGAGATGTATGGCACGTACCCGTGGACGACCTGACCGAAGGTGTTCGACGAAATATTGATGATTCGGCCGAAGCCCCGGTCGCGCATGCCCCCCGTGAAGGCCTTGCAGGTGAGGAACATCGATTCGAGGTTGGTCCCGAGGACGCGCCGCCACAACCCGAGGTCGACCTCGTCCCAGGCGACGTTGGGAAAGATGCCGGCGTTGTTGACCAGGACGTCGCAGCCCCCGAATGTTTCATGCACGCGGCCGCGAAGCTCCTCCACGGCCGACTCGGACGTGACGTCGCATCTCAGCGCAACCGCTTCGCCCCCGGCGGCAACGATCGACTCGACTGTCGCCTCCCCGGACTCGATGTCCGCGACAACGACCCGCGCGCCATCGCGGGCCAGACGTTCGGCAAAGGCCCGACCGAGGCCCGTCGCGGCGCCCGTGACTAAGGCGACTCGTCCCTCGTGTGCTCCAGAAAATCCAGCCATGACACCTCTTTCTGGTGAGCCACTGCAGGCTGGCGTGACTCATGAATAAACGCTGGTACTTCACATAGTGAACCGGGCGCCCGCCCGCCGACTCGGTTAGTGCAGCTCGCTCGAGGCGCGTGCAGCGGAAGCGTCGCGCCCAGTTCGTGCTCCTGGCGTTCGAGAGTCGTAGCGACGCGCGGCGATGGCCCGCGGCAAGTCCTGGGGCGCACTATCCGGTCGCTTTCACCCCTATCCTGCCACCTTGGCTATCTCCTGCACAGATATGGCCTTCCCTGGGACCGCAACCCACTGGGCCTTCGGGCCCTTGTAGCGGAGGGCCTCGAATGGGGCCACGAGGTTGTGCCATCTATTGAAAAGCATCGCGCCACCGGCGCCTACGTAATGCACTTTGTGGCCCTGAGCGATTGCCTTGGCACCCTGCGGGTAGGTGCTGACGGTGACCGCACCTGGGGTTCCGTTCGCGATCTGTGCGATCAGAGGCGCTACCTTCGCGGAGTCGGTGCTTTTCGCCTCGTCGATAGCCAGGCCGTCCAAGATCACCGCGTCAAACCCTGTTGCGAAATAGCTCAGGCCCAAGTACTGCTTACGATTGACGATGTTCTCCGGCGCCGTCAGCAGCGCGTGTTGAAGCGTCGGATACCCAGCGGGGTTCAGCGCACCGCCGGGACTCAGCTCCACGACGTTCTTGAGCGCCGATGCTCCGAGGGCATGGCTCACGAGATGGATCCAGTTCGTGGTTGAGATGACCTCCGACACGGTGGGAACGAGCGGAGGGTATGCCCCATGAGCGAGGTTGCCCAGCGCCGAATACCACGCCTCCACCTCCTGGGGCGTGTCGAGCTCACTTACGATTGCGTCCGGCTTTGCCGCCACGAGCTGATGCGCCTCGATCTGATACGTGCTGCTTGGCGCCAGCTTGAGATTGGCCGCCAGACTTCCTCCGAGTTTCGCATAGGTGCGTACGAGATTTGGCACCTGGGCCTGCGCTCCAGCCGAGTTGTCGAACACCCCGGCCGCGTGCTTGTACCCTTCCTTGATGAGGTAAATCGCGGCTCCGTCGCCGCCCAGTGAGTCCGAGGGGAACGCTCGGTAGAAGTACGGGCTCGTCTGGTGGTCGTAGAACGGCAGGCCGTTCCAGCCATAGTGGATGACCTTTGCGTTGTTCAGCAATGGCTCGACGGCAGGCTCCTCCGATCCCGGGCCGTCGACCAAGATGAGATTGTGTGACGAGGCGAGCATGCGGTTTGCGACGGGAACCGCATCCGCGGGGTCAGAGGTGCTGTCGAAAGGGGTGCACTGAACCTTGTGGCCGAGGAGGCCGCCATTCGCGTTGATCACAGTGACGGCGGCGTAGCATTCCGCCTCGGTTATAGGCCCGATAGCGGCTTCGGGCCCTTCGAACGGGTCGAACACCCCAACCGTGAGCGGTCCTGAGCCCGCGGTAACCGGGGCGTTCGATGAGCCGCAGGCGGAGATGGCCAAGCTCGCGACACACGCGCCCGCCAAGCCCGCCAACGCCCTTCGGCTCGTCGCGGCGAAAACGCGGCTCCGCGTCGCCTTGTTGCTTACCTTGACACGCGCACTCATTTGGTTGCTCTCTCTCCGTTGGATATTTGATGCTCTGGTTGCGCCGCGAATGACAGCGGGTGCGTGGTCTGACCAATCCCCAAGAAGACCTGCCCGAGGTCGTCGCGAGCCAACAATTCCGATGCCGGGCTGGCAAGCCTGACCTCGCCCGACGCCAAAACGTAGGCGAAGTCCGAGATGCCCAGCGCGTGGCGCGCGCGTTGCTCAACAAGCAAAACCGCGGCTCCGCGGCTTGCAAGTCCTGCGACGTAGCTCTCAAGCAGTTGGGATGCCAGCTTGGGTGACAGGCCTGCTGTCGGCTCGTCAAGAATCACCGCGGTCGGCCGTGTCATCAGGACGCGACCGATCGCGACCATCTTCCTCTCCCCACCGCTCAGCTTGCCGGCTTGCCGCTTCATTAGCGTCGCGAGTTGCGGGTACGCGCCGATCACGTCCTCGACGCGCTCGCCGATGTCTCGGCGCGGTACCGTCGTGGCCCCCATCTCAAGGTTCTCCCGGACCGTCAGCGCCTCGAACACATCGCGCACCTGCGGCACATACCCGACACCCCGGCGCGCGACCTGGTCAGCCCGAAGCTCGGAGATACGGGCGTCGCCGAGCCATATCTCGCCCTCCAAGGCACTGAGCACGCCCATGATCGCTTTTACGAGCGTGCTCTTACCGGCTCCGTTGGGACCGACGATCGTCACGACCTCGCCGCGACCCACGGTCAATGACACGCCGCGGATGATCGGGACCCGGTTGTAGCCTGCCGACAGGTCGGTCACGACCAGATGCCCGGCCGCCCTCGCGCTAGCCGCCGAGATAGGCATCGGCTACCTCCTCATTGGCCACAATCTCTGCCATCGTCCCCCGCGCGATCGCGCGCCCCTCGGCCATCACGATCACGTCGTCGCAAAGTCGCTCGATTGCCCCCATGTCGTGTTCGACGAGAACCATCGTCAGCCCGTCGTCGCGCAACCCGATCAACACAGACTCGACGTCCCGCGCCAGCGCTGGATTGACGCCCGCAAACGGCTCGTCGAGCAGGAGCATCCGAGGATTCGCTGCGACGGCGCGCGCTATCTCCAGGAGCCGCTTTTGCCCGCCGCTCAGTTCGCCGGCGTACGCGTCGGCTCGGTCCCCGAGCCCGAAGCGCTCCAGCAGCGCGTAACCCCGCTCCAACCCGGCGTCCTGCGCGCTGCGCCAGTATCGCCGACCGCGCAGCGCCCCGGCAACCGTGGAACCCCGCATGTCCGGCATCGCGGTGAGCAGATTCTCCATGACGCTGAGGCGCGCGAACTCGCTCGACAATTGAAAGGATCGGACCAGCCCGGCACGGGCAACTCGGTGCGCTGGCCACGACCCGATCTCGATCCCGTGATAGACGACACGCCCCGAGCTGGGCTTCTGAAATCCGGAGATGACGTCGATCAGTGTCGATTTCCCGGCGCCGTTTGGCCCGATCAGGCCTGTGATCGTGCCCTGCTCGACCTCGAAGCTAGCGCCGTCGACCGCATGAACGCCCCCAAAGTATCTGCGCACCTGCGCGACTTCCAATGCGATGTCCACCTCTTCTCGGTTTCGTGTGATCCGTCCGACGTTGACCCACTCAGCGGAAGCGCTCATTGCTCCAACCCTCCGGCAACCTCCGCCGCTGAGTTCAATCCGGAGCGAGCATCCAACCGTCTCGCCCCGAACCGTTGCGCACGCTCAGGGATGAGACCGGCGGGCCTCACCACGATGAAGACAATGAACGCAAGCCCCAAGACAACGATCTGAATCGCCTCCGCCAGCGTCGTGTACGAAAAGAGCGGCAGATACTGGACGCCGTTGAAGATGACAGTCCAAACCACGACGATGCCGAGGGTGGAACCCGCCAGGCTTCCGCTCCCTCCGATGACGACCGCCACCAGATAGAAGAACGTCTCGTCGGTCGTCCACGACCCGGGCGCCCAGGCGCCAATGAATTCGACCAACAGGGCGCCGCTGAGGCCGGCGAACACCCCTCCGACCACAAACACCTGCAGACGCTTCGCATCCACGTTGACGCCCAAGGACGCCAATGCGCGCGGGCTCTCCCGTAGCGCCCGCGCCTGGCGCCCCCACGGTGAGTTCGTCAAACGGCGAACCAGGAGGTAGGCAAGCAACGTCACGATCGCAGCGAGAGCTACGAAGAACCACCCGTATGAGACGACACCAAGGCCCAGAGCTCCGCCCAATGGCTTTGGGATGTTGACCAAGCCGGCATCGCCGTTGAAGATGCCCGGGTAGTCCGTGATGACAACCGTTCCGATGAGGGCGAACGTCAACAGCGCCATGCCTTGGTAGTCAATCCGCCGCGGTCGCAATGCCACGAGGCCCACAAGCAGTGCCAACAACCCACCAGCCGCAGCTCCCGCGACCAGCGGAAGCGGCCACGGCAGCATTGCGCCGAGAATGTAATGCTGATATCCGCCGCTCGCGGATGCTGGGCCAAGTGCCAGGACCGCAGCGACATATCCTCCGATCCCCTGAAAGATGATGAAGCCGAAGTTGAGAATCCCGCCGAGCCCAAACTGCAGATTGAGTGACCACCCTGCTATCAGGTTCGCGCCTGTAAACACCAGTAACGTGATGACGTAGTACTGCCAGGCCGCGCTCACGAAACCCCTACCCCCGCGCCAGACGGCGCCGGAATGAGACCGTTGGGCCTCACCAGCAGCATCAAAGCAAGGATCGCGAACGCGATGACGTCCTTGAGACTTGGACTGACGAGCGCCGCTAGTTCAGTGGCCATTCCAATGACGAAGGCACCGAGCATCGCGCCGTACGGCTGCCCGACCCCGCCAAATACCGCTGCTGCAACGATGACCAGAAGTAGCGTCGACCCCGTGGTGGTATCGAACGCGGTCAGATTGATCGCCGCGGTGACACCCGCGGCGCCACAGAACAGGCCCGAGATCAGCCACGCGATACTCGTCACCCGGGCGGTCTGGATACCGGACGTTCGCGCGAGCTCCGGATTCGCAGCCGTGGCGCGCATCTCTTTGCCCAGCCGCGTATATCGCAGCAGGGCGTGCAAAGCGCTCATGGCCATGACGCTGAGCGCGATAATCGCGCACTGCTGAGTCGTGAGCCGCATCCCGAGGAAGCTGACGGACCGATAAGCCGGCTCCGTATAGATCCGAGTCGGCGTCCCAGCCGCGGCGAGCAGAATGCCACTGAGGATGAGCGCCACGGAAAAGGTCACGATGGTAATGGCCCAGAGGGACACCCCCCGTCTGACGAGTGGCGCAAAGATGCACTGATTCAAGAACCAGGATAAGAGGGCTCCGGCCACTGCGCCGCCTGCCAGACCGACCCAGATGCTAGCTCCGAGATCCACGTTGAGGACGTAGGCGGCGTACATCCCGACAGTGAGAACCGGTCCGTAGGCGAGATTGAAGATGTTCGTGACGCCGAATTGGATCGTGAAGCCAGCAGCCCCGAACATCAACGACGCCGAGGTCACGAGGCCAAACCCGAGCGCAAGGGTGAACGTACTCATTCTGTCGGCCTCGCGGGCGTGCCGCCGCCGTCGACGCCCTGGCGTACGAGTGGCAGGCTCGGGCCGAACATCTTCGCGAACATCGACGCGGACTTCCGGAGCAGGGATGCCAGCCGGTGAGCGCTGGCAAGTTGCGAGCGCACTCGCAGTGACATGGGGTTAAAGTTGATCGGTCCGCTCGAGGGGCCTCCGCCGGCGCTAGATCCACAACCTGCAGCCAACAGCGCCAAGCCCGCAACTGCAGCGACCGTCGCTGCGCTAGTGCGTGTCACTCTTGCATCTCTCCTCTCTTGCTCAGTGCTACGGCCAATGGTGCGAGGTCGAGTCCGACTGGCAAACTGCCTCTGGCCGGCGCGCCGGCATCTGTGGCCAGGCAGGGCAAACCTAGGTCCGGGCCGCCCGTACCGTCAATGTTGTGGTCTTACTCGGGGCCGAAAGCTGAGCTTGCGGCGACGCGGCGAGCTGGCGGATCTTCGCGTTCCTCGCGGGCGGGCGCAGGCCCCCCGTCGGCTTGAGCACGTGCAGCTCGGCGAACTCCGGCAGGATCTCCTCGACGGGCTGATCGAGGGCCCGGACGGGCGGCGAGACGACACTACCGGTTGTCGCTCATCGACCCACGAACCTTGCTTCACGGCGCTCGGCGAACGACGTCAGCCCCTCCTTGCCGTCCTCGGACTCAAACAGCTCCGCCATCGCCGGCTCGACCCGGGCGAATGCTGCGCGCTCTCCTTCGTGCCGTGCGAGATGCGCGGTCTCCAACGTCGCCTTGACCCCGAGCGGTGCTGACTTCTCCGCGATCATCGTCGCCAGCTCGAGCGCCCGGTCGAACTGTTGGCCCGGTTCGACCACCTCCTGGACGAGCCCGATGCGATGCGCCTGCGCACATCTCCGCGCCGTCGACTGACCTCCGCCGATTGCGCGGGAAGGGCGCGTCACCTCCTGTCGGGATTAGCTGGATCTCGGCAACCGGTTGCTGTGAATCGTCTCCACCTACTGCGCCGGCAGCCCATCCGATGGCTCCATCCGGCTCGCGTGCGTGGCCGGGTCATGGCCGAGGCGACCACCCGGCCAGCGCGACCGAGTCGGTGGCGGGGCCGACGGTGGACCGGGCGTCGGCTCCCATCCGCTGCTGGTCGAGCGCAGGCGTGGAGCGGGTGGCACGAACTCAGCGCCTCTGATCGGCCAGCCCGAACCTCTGACTCATGAGCATCGTGGAGTGGCGCGGTCGGCCTGGAGTGCGCGGAGACACAGATGTGGTGTGAAGCTGGACGCCTGCATCCGGCAGCTACCACCGAAGGAGCGATCAGCGTGATCCAGCGAGGGCAGGTCTTCGAGCTCAAGACCGCGGATGCCTGGGCGTACCGGTACCGGCTCGGCGGCCGCGACTCCCAGCGCGTTCAGCGCGGCGGCTTCTCCTCCGAACGAGCTGCCGCTGAGGCCCTCGGCCGCGCCCTTGAACGCGTCCGCCACCAACACGCTCGCGGCGATGCGCCAACGCTGAGCGAGCTCGTCGACCTCTACCTCGCCCAGCACGAAGCCGAACCTGAAACGCTGGAGAAGCTCGCGTGGTTGCTCGGCAAGGCCACCCGCAGGTTCGGCGAACTCCCCATCACCCAGCTCCAACCCCTGGAGATCGCCACATGGCGGATGACGATCCCCATCGGGCACCGATTCGAGGCAACCCAGGCGCTGCGGCAGACACTCGCCCGAGCAGTGAGCTGGGGACTGATCGATCACAACCCGGCCAAGCAGGGCGTCGAGAATTCCCAGCGGCCGGTGACTGAGCAGCGGCCATTCGAGTCCTGGAACGAACTTCGTCAGCTCGCCGAGGAGATCGGTCCGCGCTACGGACCGCTTGTACTGTTCGCCGCCGCCACCGGACTCCGCCCCGGCGAATGGCTCGCACTCGAGCACCGTGACATCGACCGGGACCAGCGCGTCCTCTATGTACGCCGCGCATTCCGCAATGGGCGACTCAAAGCGCCCAAGACCAACGGCAGCGTCCGCGCCGTCCCGCTACAGGAGATCGCGCTGCAGGCACTCGACCAGATCCCAGCAGAGCCTGGATCGGCGCTGGTGTTCCCAGCACCCCGCGGCGGGCACCTCGACCTGCACAACTTCCGCCACCGCGACTGGAAGCCCGCCCAGCGCGCGCTCGGGATCGACCCAATCCGCCGCGTCTACGATCTCAGGCACACCTTCGCCACCTTCGCGCTCCGAGCCGGCATCTCCACCTTCGACCTCTCCCGCTACATGGGCGCCAGCCTGACCATGATCGACCGCCACTACGGCCACCTCGCCAGAGATGGCCGCCAGCACGCGATCGACCTGCTCGACAAGGGCGCCAACGTCCACGCCGTGGACGTTCGGTGGGCATTCAAGAAGGCGTCAAGCGCTCAGCGAGCGCCCCAAAACAACCTCTAAGCAGGTACTACGGCTAAGCCCTCTGACGGACTCGAACCGTCGACCCCTTCCTTACCATGGAAGTGCTCTACCAGCTGAGCTAAGAGGGCGAAGTGGTTTTGCAGGGCTTTTGCGACTCCGCGCCGTGGTGACGCGGGCTCCGAGCAGCGAACTCTGCTGCACCGTTGCAGCACCAATCGCGCATGCTCTGCCGGACGCAGAGTACCCGACTCGCAAGGTCGCTAGAGGCGACGCCAAAACGTGGCGTGTTAACAGGGGAAAGCCAGCAGGAGCCCGCGATCGCTCAACCATCCATCCTCGATCGCCGCCGAGCCGGACCCCTGTAACAGGAGCGAACGGCTCCACCCGCGGGTGACAAGCGACACGGCCCTGGCCTGGTCGACCCGTCGATCAGGCCGAGCAGCCGGCGTGCGGCCGGCCTGGTGGCCCCGTCAACGGCCGAGCAGCAATCCGCAGCGGATGGATTCGCTCCTTGCGTTCCAAAGCATTTCAATCTCTCATCTGTCTGCCTGAGCTCAGGGCGAGCGTCAAGAGTTCATCCGTCTCCTCGGTTTATTGAGTTGACTTCAGTTCATGAGGCGGGGATACTTGGCCGCCAGCCAGAGAGGAGACAGCAGGTGCCCTTGCAGAACGAAGCGACCCGTCTGTTGGGAACGGATCTGACATTGGATCTGCCGTCCTCGGTGGCGCCGGACAGCGTTGGGGAGCTGGCGATCGCCGCGACGTTGTATGCGCCGGGCGAGGTCGATGAGCAGGCACTCCGGGTGCTCGTCTGCTGGCCGGGCGGTTCCTACGGGAGGGACTACTGGGACATCCACCTTCCGGGCCGCGACGGCTACAGCTTCGCCGAGCACATGACCGCGCGCGGCTTCGTGGTGATCGCTGCGGACCCACTCGGTGTGGGAGACAGCGGCCGTCCCGAGGACGGCACCTTGTGCACGTACGACGCGCTTGCCGACGCCGCCCACGGAGCAGTGAAGCTTGTTCGCGCCCGTTTGGCCGACGGGACCCTGGTCGGGCACCTGCCGCCCATCGCCGCTGCGAGAGTCTTCGGAGTGGGTCATTCGATGGGCGGCGGGCTCGTGGTGCTGCAGCAGGCGCGTTGGGGCAGCTACGACGCCATCGGCGTTCTCGGGTACACGCACGGAGCGAAGGCTCGTGCGGTTCCGAGTGGCGACGACGCCGGCGCGCGCGCCACGGCCGTCGAGCAGGCAAAGGGCTTCTGGGGCGATCAGTGGGAGGCGCGCTACGGCGTTGTCGACAAGGCGCCGCAC
>Ga0070712_100000229_pt1 | contig 31543 bp, 27 predicted proteins | sample LARL81metaG_FD_71396 | JGI IMG/M metagenome (GOLD analysis project Ga0070712, IMG submission 71396) | Corn, switchgrass and miscanthus rhizosphere microbial communities from Kellogg Biological Station, Michigan, USA - LAR L8-1 metaG | ecosystem: Host-associated > Plants > Roots > Rhizosphere ...
TGAGGTCCCACACGCCCGGCTGCATATCGGCCGCCACTCCTTCGTAGGTTCCGGCACCGCGAGATCGAAGTACGACATCATGATCCTTGCCGGCATTCGTAGGACGCTTGAGAAGCGCGTGGAGGGCGACATCTGTTATCGGTCTGCCGGAACGATCGGCGAGACGAACAACAATCCGGGCCGCGCCTCGTTCAACGCGAACCATCTCCACGGTTCCCGTCCAACCTAGACGCGATTGCAGAGCACGACGTTGCAGCGTTTCGTTGTACTCCATGCCTTGCAGATATGGTTTTTGCTCGTCCTCGCCGCTGAACGTCGTGAAGGCCTTGACGATGAAGAGAATGTTGACGCCGAAAACGACGCCAAATACGACAAGCAATGTCGTCAAAATGTGAAAGCCGGTCCACGTTCGCGTCATTTCAGTTCTTCCCACTCGTGAATACCGATTCGGTTTCGACAGATTCGTGGGTGCCAGGATCGAGAATCTGGAACTCGATTTCCTGATTTCTCGGCTTGAGGTCAGTCTTTGCCGTCGTCAGTAGTACGCGCAGAGCACGAACACGGTCCGGTTCGACCTGGATTGGGACCGGGCCAACCGTGTTTGGAACTCCTATGACTCGAATCGCGGCGAATTTTCCGCCGCTCACCGTCAAAAAAAATGTCCTGGCGCGGTCGGCGTGATTGAGGACCTTGACCGAATAGCCGTTCAGCACCGCACCGTTCGATTGCAGAACGAATTCCGGATTGCGATCCTTCAACACGTCGATGCCGATCGAAAAGCGCGCCCACAAGGTGTAGAGCATGATCGCGCCAACCAGCAGAAGGATCGCGGAGTAGAGGATCGTTCTTGGTCTGATGAACCGGAAGTGGGAAGGCTCGCCTCTGAGCCGGCGTTCGACATTCGCCTCCGTATCGTACGCGATCAGTCCGCGCGGAAGGCCCACCTTGTCCATGATGTCATCGCAGGCGTCGATGCAAAGTGCGCAATTGATACATTCGAGTTGCGTGCCATCGCGAATGTCGATCCCCATTGGGCATGCCGCGACACATTGGTGGCAGTCGATACAATGACTTGTCGCTGTCCAGGGAAGACCCTTCTTGTGTGGACCACGCGGCTCGCCGCGGTCGCGGCGGTAGGTGACCGAAAGTGCTTCATTGTCGGTCATCGCGGCCTGAATGCGCGGCCATGGGCACATGTACGTGCACACCTGTTCGCGCATGAGCCCACCCAACGAATAGGTGGTGAACGTCAAGAAGCCCACGGATAGCCAGGCAATCGCGGGGGCATGGCCGTGAGCAAATTGCTGAACCAGGGCCGGTGCGTCAGCGAAATAGAAGACCCAGGCGCCGCCAGTCGCCAACGCGATAAGAAGCCAAACGGAGTGCTTCAGGACACGCTTGAAGATCTTCTCGGCGTCCCAAGCCTGAGCGGCGAGCCTGATGCGACTGCTGCGATCGCCCTCGATGAGATTTTCAACCCAGATGAAGAGATCCGTCCAAACGGTTTGGGGACACGAATAGCCGCACCACAATCGACCGAATAAGGCCGTTATCAAGAAGAGTGCCACGGCCGAAAGGATCAACAGGCCGGTAATGTAATAGATTTCCTGCGGCCAGATTTCGATGAAGAAAAAATAGAAACGCTCACGCGCAAGGTCGACGAGCACGGCTTGGCCAGGCGATCCCGGCCCCCGATCCCAACGAATCCAAGGCGTATAATAATAGATCGCCAAGGTCAGCATCATGACGATCCACTTCACGCGCCGATACATTCCGTGGACGAGCTTGGGATAGATCGCTTCCCGCGCCTTGTATGACTTGCGCGCAGCCGCGCTATTGGTTGCGCGCACGTCGATGCGATAGCTGCCCTCGTCCGTTGCAGCGGCGCCTTCCACGGGAGCGATGCGATCCATTGTCACCACACGAGATACCTCGCCCTCGCCTATTCCCCGCCGCCGAGACTGTGCACATAGACGGCCAACGATTTTATCTCTTCCGGGGTAAGTCGGCCGGACCAGGTCGGCATTACGCCGCCATGGCCATTCCATATTTGATTGCGTATCTCGGCGCGTGTTGAGCCATACAACCAGTCTGTGTCGGTCAGATTTGGCGCACCCATCGCGCGGTCGCCGAGTCCTTTGGCGCCGTGGCAGGCGGCACAATTGTCAGCGAACAGCTTGCTGGCGCGACGAACCGCCACGGCGTTGGCGACACGTCCGGAAATCGCGACCACATACTCTGTCAGATCATCGATCTGAGAGTCCTTGAGGATTTTGTCGTGACCGAAGGCGGGCATTTGTGACTGTCGCGCGTCGGCATTGGTGGACCGCACTCCGACGGTTATCGTGTGTTGGATATCTTCCAGCTTTCCGCCCCACAGCCAGACGTCATCGTTGAGATTGGGGTAGCCAAGTGCGCCCTGGCCTCCGGAGCCATGACATGGCGCACAATTGTCCCCGAACAGCGAGCGTCCCTCTGCCATCGCGAATTGCTGGAGATCGGGATCATTCTGAATTTGTTGCAGGGACGCACGCCCGAGCTCGCTTTCGTGGGCATGACGCTGAGCTTTGAGCTCGTTTATGGCTGTTGCCACGTCCGCACGTTGCGAGTGATCAAGCAGACCGTGCGTATAGCCGCTCAACGTCGGCCAAGCCGGCATGAAAATCCAATAGGCGAATGCCCACACGATGGTGGCGTAGAAGACGACAAGCCACCAGCGTGGAAGAGGCGTGTTCAGTTCCTTGATTCCGTCCCACACATGACCGGTGGTGTCGGTGCCGGAGTGCGGGTCTTTCTCCTTGCTGCTCACGACGATGCCTCTTCGTCCTCAAGCGGGATGCGCGCCGCTTCGTCGAATTTCCGCTTGTTCGATGGCCACAAGGCGTAGACGCAGACAGCGACGAACAGAATCATGAAATAAACGCCGCCCCAGCTTTGCGCGAAGGACAACACCTGCTCATATGTGTACCCCTCCATGGCTTATCTCTTGTTCTCGGGCGCCTGGGCCTTGTATGTCGAAAAGTCGACGAGGGTGCCCAGCATTTGCATGTAGGCGATCAGCGCATCGGCTTCGCTGATCATGTCGGGATTGCCATCGAAATCACGAATCTGAACCTTGGGATAACGCTTGGCGAGCTTGGCGGCGTCGTTCGAGTCCAGATGAACCTGCGCCTCCAAATCCGCCTTGGCGTTGTCGATCATTTCCCGCGTGTACGGAACGCCGACGGTAGTGTCGGCGCGCAACTCGCGTTCGATGTCCTTGTAGTTGAGCGGCGTTTTCGCAAGCAATGCGTATGGCGGCATTACCGACTCGGGCACGACCGAGCGCGGGTCTGCGAGGTGAGCGCGATGCCACTCGTCGGAGTACTTTCCGCCCAGGCGCGCCAAGTCGGGTCCCGTGCGCTTTGATCCCCATTGGAAGGGGTGGTCGTACATGCTCTCGGCCGCCAGACTATAGTGACCATAGCGTTCAACTTCGTCGCGCAGCGGCCGGATCATCTGGCTATGGCAGAGATAACAACCTTCGCGGATGTAGATATTTCTGCCCGCCAGCTCGAGCGGCGTATAGGGGCGCATGCCCTGCACCTTCTCGATCGTGCTTTCGACGAAGAATAGCGGAGCCACTTCGACCAGGCCGCCGATTGCCACGACGATCAAAATTCCTATGACGAGTAGGATCGAGTTGCGTTCAAGAGTACCGTGATTCATGTCACGCACCCTGAACCGAAAGTGTTGCGCTCGCAGCTGCGCTTACTTCGGTGGCGCGGACATCGCCGCGAACCGTCCGCCACAAATTGTAGACCATGATCAAAGTGCCGGCGAGATACAGAATCCCACCAAGTGCGCGGATGATGTAATACGGATGCATCGCAGCGACCGTTTCAACGAACGAGTATTCGAGGAAGCCGAAGTCGTTGTATGCACGCCACATCAGGCCCTGCATGATGCCGGCCACCCACATCGATGTGATGTAGAAGACGATGCCAAGCGTGGACACCCAAAAGTGCCACTCAACCAGGCGCAACGAATAGAGCTCTTTGCGCTTCCAAAGCCACGGAACCAGGCAGTAGATCGCGCCAAAGCTCACGAAGCCGACCCAGCCCAGCGCGCCGGAATGGACATGGCCGATCGTCCAGTCCGTGTAGTGCGAAAGCGCGTTCACCGCCTTCACCGACATGACCGGACCTTCGAATGTCGACATACCGTAGAATGCGACCGAAGCGACAAGCATGCGAAGCACAGGGTCCGTGCGTAGCTTGTCCCAGGCTCCGGACAGCGTCATCAGCCCGTTGATCATGCCGCCCCACGACGGCATCCAGAGCATGACGGAGAATGTCATCCCCAGCGTCTGCGCCCACTCGGGCAATGCCGTGTAAAGCAGATGGTGCGGTCCGGCCCAGATGTAGATGAAAATCAAAGTCCAAAAGTGAACTATCGACAGACGATAGGAATAGACCGGTCGTTCCGCGCGTTTCGGAATGAAATAGTACATGATGGCCAGGAATCCTGCGGTCAGGAAAAATCCCACGGCGTTGTGGCCGTACCACCATTGAATCAAGGCGTCCTGAACGCCGGAAAAGAGCGAGTAGCTCTTTGTCTGCAGAAGCGAGACGGGCATCGCCAGATTGTTGACGATGTGGAGCATTGCGATGGTCACGATGAATGAAAGAAAGAACCAGTTCGCCACGTAGATATGTGGTCCGCGGCGTTTCCAGATCGTGGCGAGAAAGACAAGCAGATAAGCCACCCACACGATCGTGAGCCAGAGATCGGCATACCATTCCGGTTCGGCATATTCGCGCGCCTGCGTGATCCCAAGCAGGTAACCGGTTCCGGCGAGCACGATGAATGTCTGGTATCCCCAGAACACAAACCAAGCCCATGCGCCGCCCGCGAGTCGCGCATGACACGTGCGCTGCACGACATAAAACGACGTCGCAATGAGTACATTGCCGCCGAATGCGAAGATTACCGCGGACGTGTGCAATGGCCGTAAACGGCCAAAATTCGAGAAGGGATAGTCGGGGAAGTAAAACAGGTGCGGAAATGCCAACTGGAGCGCGATGACGACTCCGACCAACATTCCAGCCACGCCCCAAAACATCGATGCGATGACGCCGGCTTTGACGACATCGTTGACGTATGTCCCGCTTTCCTCGTCGGGTGCACCACCGACATAACGGCGAAGAAAGAACGCCAATATGCCGAGCATGCAGGCGAGAAACGTCCAGGCCTGAATGACCATCAGAGGGTCTGGAGACTTCGCGATTTCGGTAAGCGCGATTGCCGCTCCCAAAAGTAGCAGGACCGGGACTGCGACCAGATCGAGACGAAGCGACTTTTCAGTCCCGACGAGCACAGTCGCGTCCCTCCGCTGCGTCCCACGTCATCCGATTCTGCTTGTCGGGAACGGGAGGGCTTTCAACGGGCATTTCTCTCAGAAGGTCGCGGGCCCGCGAGCAATAGGCGAGCCAGCCGCCCGCGGCGGTCCGTTCTGTTTCAAGAGTGAACTTCATGATTTCCAATAAGTATTGATTTCCAATCTCACCATCTCGCGCCTGCGAAACCGGCTTGTTGACCTGCATCAACCCGTTGGTGAGAAAGTGTTGGCGCTCCGCGCAGATAGCTGGCGTGGCGCCAAATCGATTTAGTCGTCCGACCCGCCATTGATTTGGGTCAAACCTAAATTGCTCAGCGCCGCAAGAATTGCGCGGCGCGATTTGCGGTCGGGAGCTACAGCATGATTCAGATCAACTACATCGAAAAAGTTGGCACAGTCCGTACAGTAGAAATCCCGGAAGGGCTGTCGCTCATGGAAGGCGCGCTGAAGCATCATATCGACGGTATTGACGGCGATTGCGGCGGCGCCTGCGCCTGCGCCACCTGCCATGTCTATGTCGCGCCCGAGTGGTTCGATCGGATTCCAGCGATGAACGACCTGGAGCGCGGCATGCTGAAATTCGCCAGCGAGCCCAGGCCAAACAGCCGTCTCTCGTGCCAGATTAAGGCAACTCCCGCTCTTAATGGCCTGACCGTCACGATACCCAAGTCGCAGTATTGAAGGTTCCCTCTACGCTCCAGAACCTATCAATGGCTTTCGTGAATTGACGTCGATCTGATGCAGACGAGATCATGAGCTGGCTCGGACAGATGGGCGCGAGAACTTTTCTGGCAGAAGATACCGCTGGAAACCGCGTCTGCGCCGCTCTCTCGCCTACTCTCGCCCGGTCTCAACCAGATTGAAGTGTGAATCGGTACGCCTATAGCGACTGACCACAAGGCTGTTGCAGACTCTAGATCTTGGCGGCGACGAAATGGAACGACCTCGATGTCCATTCAGCGACCGCCTTGGAAAACGGTGCGCCGCAATCGCAATTACCGGTTTCGATCGGACGGCGACAGAAGAGTTCGATATAGTCAATCACCTTGAGACGCGACAGCGGGGTGTTCGCCGTGAGACGGGAGCCAGTAAAAACCGACGTGTTCGTGGTGATCGTGGCTGCACTGTTGGGGACTTTTCCTAGCGCCGCTGGCGGGTCATCGAGCCCTGTTGAGACCGATGCAATTTCTTTGGATGAGGGGACATTTACTTCTTACGTGGAGAAGCGTCTCCAGTTGTACTCGCCAGCGCCGATTAACGTCGTCGGCACATTTGAACTGTCCGTTGGGAAAGGTGACGCGGAAATGGATCTCCCTTCCATCCGCTCGCTGCACGAATCGTGCGTGCGTGATCAACGCGACTGTCAGCATTTTGTGGACAGCTTTATTCAAGACATGGCTCTCTACATCCACCAGTTCCATTTGGACGTCGACGATGTGCCTCCCGCCACAGAGCCAAGCGCGGCTGTGTCATCCGCTGACGCACAGCTGGGGCACAGTCCGGCGCCTCTCAGCACCACTTTGCGCGTCTGCAATCGTACACAACAGCGACTGGCGATTGCGGTCAGTTTCGTGCCAAAAGGCGAGCAGAGTTGGCTAAACAGAGGCTGGCAATACATTCCGGGGAACAAATGTGATGCTGTCCTGACTACCGCCAGCAACACCTTTTACGCCCGCGCGCAACAGGGCTTCGATATCGGTCTCGGCACAGCAGGAGATATCAAGCTTTGCGTCCAATATCCCGGCGGATATAGCTACCTGACAAAAAAGTTGGAGACTTCCTGCGCAAACGGTCCGCTTGCCGGATTCAGGACCTTTCACGCAACCGGTAATCCTGTAATTGTCTGGAATGTCGACCCTTGAATGACGCGCCGCTCGCAGATTTATGGATTGCAGCGCCCAATCAGAAACGAACCAATCATGCGCTTCGTCAAATTCTCTGTCTTGTCGGTTCTTAGCGTTGTGGCGCTGATCTCGCGATCGCTCGCCGATGAAGATACTCGAACTGAACAGGGACGTGTATGAAAGGTGTGCTCGGTGCGGCACTAATGCTTCTTGCGACAACCCCAAGTGCTTCTGCGAGCGGCTATTCAGAGTTCGTCTCGGGAGTATCGGAGCTTGGCCGGAACGACACTGTAGCCGAAGAGCATTTTTCCAAAGCTCTCAACGATCCTCAACTGCTCGCGAATCTAAAACCCGTCGCGTTCCTCGATCGCGCCAGCATTTACTTCAGACAAGGAAAATTTGAGCTTGCCCTCTCCGACCTGTCTGCGAGCCTGACGCTGCGTCCATCGTTCGACGCCTTTCTGGAACGGGCGATCGTCTACGAGTTGACCGTCAGACTGGATGACGCCCTGCAAGACGTCTCTGCGGCAATTGCCATTCGACCCGACCTTGGAGCAGGCTATGAGTTTAGAGCAAGCCTACAGACTGAGCGGCGAAGCCTCGACGATGCGATTGTCGATGCGACGACGGCCATCGCTTTGATGCCAAACACTGAGTCAGCGCTCGAGGAAAGATCCGCAATCTATAGCTACAAAGGCGACCTTGCCTCCGCGCTGAGGGACGCTGATGCCGCGATCAGTGTCAGTTCAGGCTCGTCGAGGTCATTATATTTAAAAGCCCAAACATACGAGGCCGGTGGAAAGTTAGAAGAGGCTCTTACCGCCATCGAGACCGTGCTTGCCAAACAACCGCGCGGTGCACTGTGGCTGATAAAAAAAGGCGTGATTCAGTGGGAACTTCGGCGCTTCGCCGATGCGAGCGCCACGTTTGATCAAGTGACGGTCTTAGACCCGTCAAACAATTTTGTTTTGCTTTGGCAACAGATCGCGCGCGCAGACGCGCACTTGCCCAATGCCGCCGCTGGGGCTTCTGGAGCGAGCGTTGTCACAACCCCTCCAACTGCGGACGAAACGTCCGAGGTTGGCCAATCGAGTGCCAACGTTTCCGCCAAGGGACCGGACCCGACTAAGTGGCCTGAGCCTCTTGTCAAACTTTATAAGGGTGCATCAACTCCGGCAGCCGTCATGGCCATGGCAGTCGAGGACAAAAGGTCCCGGGCCGGACGTGTGTGCGAGGCCAATTTCTACATCGCGCAATGGCAGCGCGCCCAGGGAAATATAAGTGACGTCGTGCCACGCTTGCGGGCCGCCGCCTCGGATTGTCCGTTTATCTTCATTGAGCGAACGGCCGCAATAAATCAATTGAAGGTTATGGAATGAGTAGGTTCGTCGTTGCAATTCTCGCGAATGTGCTCGGACTAATGGTATTCGTGAGTCCATCCTCAGCGTCCGGTAGCGACAAGCCAGCTTGCAATCTTCGTCGGCTTGCTTCTTTGGAGCTTGTCACGGAACCGACCGGCGGTGTTTCCGTTCCGGCGGCGATCGACGGAGTTGACGGCCTCCTGGCAGTCGACACGGGAGGGATTAACAGTCTCATTGGTCAATCAGTCGTGACCAAACTTGGCTTGGAGGTCTCCAGCAGTCAGGCCCGCGCAGTTATGTTTGGTGGTTTTCTCGTCTATCAAATGACGCAACCCAAAAGGCTTCTGCTTGGACAGATCGTTTCTACTGACATTCCGATGTTAGTCGTTCCCACGTCACTTCTGCGCACCGATGCAATTGGGATGCTGGCTCCGAATTATTTCTCCCATTTCGATATCGAGTTCGATTTTGCTGGCGGGAAATTCAATATTTTCTCCCAAGATCACTGTGCGGGTCAGGTCGTCTACTGGACACAATCGGCATACACCACCATTCCGTTCGAGATCAGTGGCGCGGGACACATTATTGTTACGGCTACTCTTGATGGAAAGGAAATTCACGCAATCGTCGACACCGGCGCCGACCGATCCACGATGACGATGGATCGCGCCCACTCACTTTTTGGAATAAAGGCCGGCGATGCCGCACTGAAACTGATCGGCGACATCATGATTAACGCCTCCGCTCCGACGCGGGCCTACCGATTTTCGTTTTCCAGCCTGAACCTCAACGGCGTCCAAATCCAAAACCCAAATATCGATATTCTCACGGGAAGTCGATTTCAGGTCGGGGACGCCGACATGATCTTAGGCATTCAGACCTTGCGACAGCTGCATCTGTACATCGCATACAAGGAGCAGGTTCTCTATGCGACTCCGGTAGAAGTGAAGTAACTAATCGGCTTCTTCTCATTTCAATCTAGCTACCAGTTCCAGCGCGAGCGACCAAACGGCTTTCCAGCTGTCGAAATTCGGCCCAGTTTGAAATCTCCGTGTTCGACTATCGCGCCCAGTTCGCAGTTTCAGCCTGGGTGGTGCGCCAGCGCACAAGTCATTGAAAGTGGACACATCAGCTCTTTCCGGACAGGATAAAGATGCGAACTGCGGCGCCGAGGGGACGCTTGCAACCAATGCCCGAACGCCAGCCAAGGTCCTCTCGAGCCTATTTTAACTATCAACTCGACTCTCAAAATTGGGAACATGTTCGCCTGCGTCCAGGCGATGTGATCATGGCGAGTGCTCCAAAAGTCGGCTCGACCTGGACACTGCGCATTCTCGCAACGCTCATTCATGGAGAGACGCTGCCGGAGCCCCTTGCCGAACTCTCGCCGTGGGTCGACCGCCGTTTTATGACTGCTCCATTGGAGGCTCTCACAGCGCGGTTGGAGGCACAGACATGGCAACGTTCACTGCGCAGCCATTTGCCATTCGACGCGCTGCCCTACGATCCGGCAGTCCGCTATGTGTGCGTTGGACGTGATCCCCGGGACGTGGTGTTGTCGCTCCACAATCATTATGGCGCGTTCACGGATCAGGCCATTGAAGCTCTCAACTCACCGCCCGGTACATTCCCGGTCAGATTTGAGCGGGCGACCAGTGACATTCATCAATTCATCTGTGAATGGCTGACCCGCGGCAATCCCAATTTGCCGTGGGAGACGGAAGGATTCCCGAGTTGGTCAGTGTTCCGCCAAGTCCGCAGTTTTTGGGACTATCGCGATTTGCCAAACGTGCTTTTCGTGCATTACCAGGACCTTTCGACCGATCTCGAAGGCGAAGCCGCGCGAATAGCGAGGTTCATCGCCATTGATCCGAACGAGATGCGCATGTCAGCTGTTAGGCGCGCATGCAATTTTGATGCAATGCGCAAGGAGGGAGACGCACAGAATCCGGCGCTGGCGTCGTTGATGCAAGGTGGTGCCAAAACCTTTTATGCCAAGGGGACGTCGGGCCGCTGGCGGAATTTATTTACGCCGCCTGAGCTTCGCCTTTACGCAGCGGCGGTTGAGCGAAACCTTCCCCCGGAATGCGCCCACTGGTTGGAAGACGGACGCTTGGCATCCGGCGTTGATCCCTCAACAATCTCACTGCGCGAGCCGAGTGGTAGTGGCGTCCAGTAGGCAACCAGGACACCGGACTCTGAATCTAGTCTTAGTCCTCACTATACCAGACACTCGTCGCGTAGCGTCCGTAAGATACGCGCGCGACTATAATTGTAGGCGCCAATGTCCGCTATGGGTGGAAAGCGGACATTGGAAACGCCCGCAGTCCGACTGGCCAGACACGAAAACGGCGGCCCAATGGCCGCCGTCTCGAAGCTCGTGTAGAGCGTTTCTCTTAAGCTGCCACCTTCTTGCGCCGACGCATTGCGGCTGCGCCGACAAGCCCAGCGCCAAAGAGTGAAAGTGTCAGAGGTTCTGGCACACCGACAGTGCCAACTTCGGTAAAATCGGCAGCTTCGACGTATTCGTCAGTAAAGCTTATAGGGGTACCGCTGAGACCAAGATTTGGTGAGCTCTCTGAGCTAGCTTCGTGCCAGTTGCCGACATTTCCGGGGCACGCTTGCCCATTGGAACACATCAGCGCACTGTCATATCCGCTTAGAGAATTATCGACATCGAGTAGGTAGAACGTCGCGCTAGTATTGTTGAGTTCTGTGACGGACAGCGAGTTGAGCGCGTCTGCGAGCGCCGTCGCGGCATCGATGCTGAGCGTCGTACCAGCAGTGAACGAGTTCAGCGTCGTGATGTTGAACGTCACGTCGTAAATCGTGCCATCAACAACCAAACCGTTGATACCCGTCGGATTGGTTGTCGTTCCCACCAAGGTCGGCGTAGCACCAGCACCGCCGGAAACCAGGGCCGTGCACCCAAGTATTGTGGCAGCAAGCAAAAAATTTCTGAGGCTCGAACGCATTGCGTCCCCTCCATTGCAGCGCGGTTAACCTTCGCAAGATTCAGGCCAGAAACGGCTAAAAGCGAAATCAATGAGTTAGAAAGGTGACCCGGTCGCAAGTTGTAAACGAGTCTTACAATTCAATTTAGCAAAGAGAAGGCCGTCCCCTGATCGGGGCGCGCGAATTGCCAAGGTGTGATCTGAGCGAAGATGAGTGGTGACTGCGCCAAGCGAACGTCCGCTTTGGGTCGGAAGCGGACGTTCACAAGCACGATTCGACCTAACGTTCCGAAGGCCGAACCTCGCAGTCGCGCTGATTTTGTGGTCGAGCTACTTTCAAAAAGGGTTCACGTGTTCCGTTTATTGTGTTGGTAGCTACCGAAGAAATCCGCGTAGCCGTCGCTTCAGGTCCGCGTACTCCTTGTCTCACACTCCCAAACGACCATTACCTTCCACCCATTGCTTTTGGGTCTCGGACGTTTCGCTGGTCACGCGCGGCGCGCAAATGGCTGCCAATGAGTTACCTGTCGAGACGCCGAGGAATAGATCGAGCGCAGCTCCTTCCCGACGGGAATGTACGCGTCGTGAATAGGCCGATGTACTTGCGCCCGCCGGCGCTGGGCCGGCGTCCACTCCGATGGCGCAGGTAGTGCACCTGCGGCCGGGAAGAAGCAGCATTTTTAAAGTCAAGCGTTAGTCAGCGAGACATGCCATCACTTGGAAATGTTGGTCGCGCGGATTTGTGCTGACGAGGCCACCAAGTCGGCTGTGGAGCCCATGGCGTTGCCACTGCCTTCTCCGGTCAGAGCGAATTCCGGCGGCACTAGCTCGGGTCCCTGGCCAGGTGGAACGGGTGGCGTGTAGTAGCCGAGCGCATAGCGCCCCATCGTATAGCCCAGCAGCTTTGCCAACTCCGGGTCGAGAGTCTTTGCGATCTCAGGCGGAACGGACAAATACTGGTTTTCTTCCTGCCGCAGCCAGCCGAGCGAATAGCTTATGTTGAGTCCAACGCGGTCGCCATTTGAGGTATTGGCCCCGCCGCCGTGGAACGTGCTGCCCGTATAGAGCACGACCGAACCGGCGCTCATCTCGGCAAATCCGATTTCATGGGATAATGCCACACGGTTGTCCGGCCACTCCGTCGACCCCGGCACGACCTGCGTTGCGCCATTTTCGCGTGTGAAATCGCTGAGCGCCCAAATCGTGTTGAGCTGTGGCTCAATACCTTTCAGCCATGTGCCCCACAGCCAGCGATCGCGATGGATCGGCTGCGCCGGTTGTCCCGGCATGATCCGTATGACCTGCGTGACATGGATATGGTAGCGGTCGCAATTCGCAAGAAGCACGCGATCGGCCACCGCACGCACGGTTGGGCTGAGCGCCAGCTTGCCGGCTGCCGGCGAGCGAGCCATCACCGCGCCCGTGCGCGTCGTCTTGAATCCTCCGAATGCGTCTTGTCCCGTGGCAGTCACGTCCACATAGGGCTTTAGCTCAGCATTGACTTGCGCCAAGTCCGCGGGCGCAAGAACGTCCTTCAGAATTACCGCGCCGTCGCGCACGACTGCGGCCATGATATCGTCGATGCTCGCCGCTGGCGTGAAGCTCTCAAGCAAGGGCATCGCTTATCACTCCCCCACCGACGTTTGTTTCAAATGAGTGTAGCACCGATCAAGGCGTCCCAGATTTCGTCCCCAGTCGGTTTCAATTGTGGCAGGAAGCGGGGGCTTTTGGCATCGCCATCGATCGGAAAGAGAAGACTTGTCGGAAGCAAATACTGATACACCAACATATCGCGGACCGGCTTTCCGGCGGCTCGCGGCCGGCCTCCAAAATGCAGGCAGCGAGTGGTGTCTGCGAGCGCGACGGTTCCAGCCCGGCCGACAAAGCGAATTGCATTTTCGAGTCCGACAAGTTCGTCGACCCTCTCGTCGGGGATATATCCGATGCCGCGATAGTCCACCGCCTTCAACACTTTCTCGGTCAGATTCGCCGGCAGAACGTGCAATGGACCGCAATCTTCATCGACGTCGGTCAGATGGATGAACACCTTGAACGAGATGACATCTTCCGGATCCATATGAAAGTGATGCGCGGAATTTCTATTCAACTCGGACTGATAGGCCCGCGTTACAAAAAGATTGAACAGCACGGGGAGCATGCCGCAATACCTTGTGATTGGGACGAGAAACAGGGGCGAAAGTGCCAGCTTGATTACGTCCGAGTCAGCGGGAAAATCGTGACCCAGAACCGGATATTGCAGACTTGCGCTTTCGTGCTGGGACGCACGGCCCACTGCGAGAGCAGTCGCCTGCTCGCGTGCTGGACGTGTCTCCGATTCAAGCTGCACGGCGAGCGCAGCGCGCTCAAAGGGCACGACGATCCCGCCAGGGTGCGCAAGATATCGCCTCCCCAATTCACGGCGCGCAGAGATTGCGACGCTCTTGTGTGCAGCGATGGCGTTATGCATGCCAATGCGCCGCGGCCAGCTTGCTGTGCGGTATGACTCAATTCGTTCAGACTTGGAGGGAACGCCCGCGGCCACGCTCATTGTTTGCGCCTGTTCGTGGATGGGCTGAGCCAATACCCAGCCATAGTTTCATGCTCTTCCGCTAGACGTTTTCCTAGTTCAACGTCAGCTCGTCGATCTTCGCAAGCTCCTCAGCCGCGAACTCCGGCTGGTCGAGAGCCTTCACGTTGGCCTCAATCTGTTCAACGCGGGACGCACCAACAGCGACGCTTGTCAGCGCATCGTCTTTCAGAATCCAGGCCAGCGCCATTTGTGCCAAGCTCTGACCTCTGGCTCGCGCTAGCGCGTTCAGGCCACCTAGAATTCGCGCGCGCTGCTCTTGCGAGTGTCCGCGTACCCAGGCGCCGGGCCAAAGCGTGCCGCGTGCGCCGCTCGGTATGTCGCCATCGAGAAATTTGTCCGTCAGCAATCCCGATGCGAGCGGACAGAATGCGATGACGCCGCTTCCTTGTTCGCGGATGTGCGGCAGCAGGTCTTTTTCAATTCTGCGACCCAGGAGATTGTAATAGGGCTGATGCATCGTGATTGGCACGCCGCAGGTCTTAGCTGCGCGCACCGCGGCCTGATACTGCTCGCCACCGTAACTCGACACACCAGCGTAGAGCGCCTTGCCCTGGGCGATGAGCGTTGCCAGCGCGCCCATCGTCTCGTCAATCGGAGTGTTTGGATCGGGTCGGTGGTGATAAAAGATGTCGACGTAGTCAACGCCGAGCCGCTTCAGTGTTTGGTCGCAGCTGGCGATGAGATATTTCCGTGATCCTCCGTCGCCGTAAGGACCGCTCCACATGGGAAAACCGGCCTTGCTGGCGATTATGATTTCGTCTCGTGGCAGTTCCTTCAGCACTCGACCGCAGACGATTTCCGCGTTGCCGGGCGGATGACCATAGTTATTCGCAAAATCGAAGTGCGTGATACCGAGGTCGAAGGCGCGCGTGATGCACGCTCGCGCGACGTCCGCGTCGCGGTAGCCGCCGAATGTCTCCCATGCACCAAGCGAAATTGCGGGCAACTTGAGTCCGCTACGACCCGCGCGGCGATATTGCATTTTCTCGTAGCGATCCTTCGCGGCCTCGGTCATTCGGCGGCAGCCCTCGCTGAGCGGTCCCCCAGCACCATATCTATGATCACGTGCTGGAAATGGGAGAGCAGAAATTCCGGCTGAGGAAAGACTCGCGATGTCGGCGCCATCCCGCTCGCGTGTCCGCGTTGGACGCGCGTGCACAGCTCGACGTCCTGTTGGATCGTCGCGTCAACTGAAAGCTGCTTCTTGCCTTTCTCGTTCAATTCGGCGGGCGTACCCAGTGGCATGAAACAGATATGCCGAAAGCGGATGCGGTCGACAGCTATGATGTCGAGTGCACCGATGTCGAACCCCTTGCCCGAATATTGCAGATACGTCGTCGGAAAAATCCAATGATAGTAGTAGTTGAAGGGTCGCCCGGCGACGCGTTGCGTGGTCAGGCTGCCGTTGAAGTGGCCCCGGAACGGGATCGTGTGATGAATCCAATAGCGTCCCCCTATCGCGAACTTTTGCAGCTCCGGCTTCATTTCAAGCACGCGCGAGAGCTCAGGATGGGTAGTCGGGCAGTGATAACATTCGATCGTGTTGTCCTGAAAAACTTTCCAGTTTGCGGGAATGTCCCACTCGTGATCGAATCCAAAGGAATGATCTTCAACATTGAGGCCGCGTTCGCGCATGAACGCGTCCATTCCCTCAATCCAGGTATCAAATGATGGCGCGGTGAGATCCAGGTTGGCCCAGACCATAGGCCCCCAAACATGAGTCTGAATCGGGATAAGGCCGAACTGAGTCGGGTCGAAGGTCGCGTCGCTGTTGCCACGCGGCGCGTGTTGTAGCTTGCCGTCCAGACCATATGTCCAACCATGGAACATGCAGTAGATCTTGGGCCGATTGCCCGACTCCATGACTACTGGATGGCCTCGATGCCGGCAGATGTTGATAAAACCGCGGATCGCGCCATCGCGGTCGCGTGTCAGAACGATCGGCACGCCGGCGATACTCCGTACATAGAGATCTCCCGGTTCCTTCAGGTCGCCGGTGTGGGTGGCGAAGTGCCATGACCGACGGTGCACTCTCTCGAGTTCCGCCTGGAAAATCTCCGGATCGGCGTACCAAGACGTGGGCAGCAGGAATCCGGATTCGATCTGGCTGTGCAGTACGGAGGGGTTGAAACCGCGCAGACCATTGATCATGGAGTGGAAAGCTCGTTGTTGAGGTCCTGCTATGTTTGACCGAGGTACAAACATGTTAGTGACCATGCAATTTTGAGCAGTTGTATCTCTTAAGTCAACTGCAAGCGTTCCTCAGGGCTCCGTGAGCGCGATACAACGCAGCGTGCAATCTTGAAGACCGGGCCGGTTCGATTGGGTTGCCTGGCCTTTCAAGTCGCTATAACTGCGGCATGGAAAGGACGCGTTCTCGAATGAGCCACTCTGCTCGCATTGCGGGGTGCGCCGCCACTGGCTTCGCCGAGATTGGGGGTTCGGCACCGGCGATCAGGTTGCAATCACAAGCCTATCGTCTTACAAACATGTTAGTAAGACGCACGAACATGACAGACGGCGGAGGGGCTGATGGCATGCAAAGCAGTGGGCGCATGGGCGGTGGGCATGATCATGCTTGTGGACGCGGGCGCGGCTACGAGAGCCGTTGCCGCCGCGCCGCAGGATCAACCACGCACCGTCGAGCTCGTCGTTGTCACCGCGGAACGCCGGCCAGAGAATCTACAGAGTGCCGCCGTCGCAGCGACGGTGCTGACTGCGGACGACCTCAAACGACATGACGTGCACGGAGTTGACGATCTGGAGTTTTCCACCCCCTCGCTGGCGATCGCGCACAACGGGCAGAGCAACCAGATAAACATCCGCGGGATCGGCAAAGAGGACAATTCCGGCAACGCCACATCCGCTGTCGCGATTTATCGCGACGGAATCGGCACGATCTCCGGTTTTGCAACCGATGAGCCCTACTACGACATCGGGACCGTCGAAGTGCTGCGCGGTCCGCAAGGCACATTTTCTGGAGAAAATGCCGCCGGCGGCGCCATCTTCATCAACACACGCGATCCCGATCCGCATGGCGATTATACCGGCTATGTCGAGGCGGGTTACGGCAACTACAACGAGTTCGACGCGCAAGGCGCCATCAACATTCCGCTCCTGGATTCGCTTGCGGTGCGCGTCGCATTCAACCACGTCAACCGCGATAGCTTTTTCACCGTTTGGTTCGACCCGGCGATGACCATCAGGAATCCGCAACACGTCGGCGCGCGCGACTATAATAGCGTGCGCGTGGGCGTTCTTTGGCAACCGATCGATGACCTCCAGGTCAAGTTCAAGTTCGACTACAACAACCTCGACAATCACGGCTATGCGTTCGGCATTGTGAATGGCTGGCCTTTTCCTGGCGGCGGCTTTTTCGGCGGCCCGTTCGCGGCCAACATTTCGAGCGATCCATTCGTCGTAGGCAATAACTCAACCGACAACTACGCGGTGGATCGCAGCGCGCGCGGTGCTCTCGACATTCATTACACGCTGCCCAATGGCTGGACTCTTCGGACACTCAGCGGTCTTCAGTGGCTGCAAACCTACATTCGTAACGATGACGACGGCAGCGCATTCGTCGACCGTCGCCAGCACATCAATGCGACGTTCAAAATCTTCTCGCAGGAATTGACAGTCGCTTCGCCTGAAAGCGATCGCCTTAATTGGATCGTCGGCGGTTTTTACAAAAAGGAGATTTTGATTTTTCCACCGAACGATGGCTTCGTTCTCTTGGACGGCACTCATTATGGGCTGTTCGCCCCGGGCTTGGTCCCGGAAATCGTGCTTCTGTGGCGCACGCCACGCACGACGGAGGCGGTGTTCGGCCAGGCACAATACAACATCACGGATGCGCTGAAGTTGCAGGTCGGCTTGCGCTACCAGCACTTCATAACGACCGAAAGAGCCGATCTTTCGCTTCTTCCTACCCTCGATATTCCGCCTTTCTTTCCGCTGATCTTCCCAACCGACATCGGTGATCCGACGGCGCGCGGAGGCAAGGGTGGCTACAACGAGGACACGCTGACCGGGAAAATCGCGCTGAACTATCAGCTCAACGATCGTCACTTCCTCTATGGCTTCGTCGCAACCGGAAGCACGACGGGCGGCGTCAACGTCGTGTTTGGGTTTCCGAATTACCGCAACCAGAAAACAACCGACATCGAGGCGGGCTGGAAAGCGCAATGGCTGGACGGGCAGATCCTGACTCAGATCGGCGGTTTCTACGACATCATCGACCGCTATCAAGGGTTTGCCACCAAACTCGGACTTGCGTCCTTCACCAACCTTGACGGGACGAGCCATGTTTATGGAGCTGAGTTATCCGCGCAAGCCGTGTTCGACGAACTGTCGATCGATCTGGGCCTCTCGTTGATACACAGTGAGCTCGGAAGCGGCGAGATCGACGATCCGAATGGCAACCCGCTCAACACCGCGGGCAAGCGTCAACCCTTTACTCCCGAGATTACGTTCCATGCCGGGGCGCAATACGCTTTTCCGTTGGGTGACGATACCTCGCTCACCCCACGCATCGATGTCGCCTACACCGGCGGCCAGACAACGACCCCGGTCGACTTCTTCTTCAATGGCGTACCGCTCGATCGCGTTCCGCCCCATACGCTGCTCAATCTGAAGCTCACATATGGCACCGAAAAGTGGAACGCAGAGCTCTTCATGACCAATGTGACGGACGAAATCTATATCGAGGCGCATGGTGGACCTGGCTACAATGCCTACCCGAACGAGCCGCGTCGGTTTGGGGTCAGACTGCACTATAATATCTAGGCGTTGCCGGCGGTTCGTAATCAAACGGTCCCATGAACAACCGCTGCATTCGACGCTTCGACGATTGAAGATTTGAAGGGAAACTCCGACCGATGGCGCTTCCCGAGTCTTCGGCTGCAGAAGCCGCCGCCGTCGATTTGATCGGTCGCGAGTCGGGTGAACTGTCGACGCTGCACCCGCCACTTACGGTCAGGAATAAAGTTCTCTTTGCCGTCGGCGATTCGATGGATGGCTTCAACACCACCGCCGTCGCGACGTTTCATCTATTCTACCTCACCGCGGTGTGCGGACTTTCCGGCTCCTTGGCCGGCGCCTCGGTCTTTATCTCGCTGATGATCGACGGTTTCGTCGATCCCCTGATCGGTTCGCTGTCCGACAATTGGCATTCGCGCCTGGGTCGGCGTCACCCGTTCCTGTTCGCCAGCATCCTGCCTCTGGTTCTTACCCTCGGCCTCACCTTTTCGGTACCGCGAGGGCTGACGGGCTTTTGGCTGTTTGCGTACGCGACAGTGGTCATCTTGACGATGCGCATCGCGTACTCCGCTTTCAGTCTTCCGTTCTTGGCGATGGGCGCCGAACTGACCGGCGACTACGTCGAACGCTCGCGACTCATCGTGTATCGGGTGTTCTTCAACACCATGGCCAACCTCCTCACCACATTTCTCGGGTATCGCGTCTTCATGGCGGGGAGCAACGGCTTGCTGAACCGCGCGGCGTACATTCCGTTTGGCTGGTCCGTCGCGATCATGATGGGAGTGGGAATGCTGGTCTGCGCCTTTGGCACGCTGGATCAGAGGTACAGACTTCACAGCCCTGCTCGAAGCTCTGCGCATATCGGACGGCGGTTGATCGCCGAAGTCGTGGAGATCTTCCGAAGTCGTTCCTTCGTCGTGCTGTTCAGCGTGGTTCTGCTGTTTTGGATCTCACAAGGCAGCGCGGCGGTGCTCGCCCTGCATGCCGCAAAGTTCTTCTGGAAATTGCCGAACGAAATCATCCAGTACCAGGCCATTTCAATCGCGATGGGTGGCCTGGCCGGAATACCGGCCGCGGGAATCATCGCGCGGATGTTCGAAAAGCGAACTGTGGTCATCTGGACATTGATCGTGAATTGCGCGCAGCAGGGCGTGCTGCCGTTGATGCGCATTGCTCACTTGCTGCCGGCCAACGGACCGCTTTTGTATGGAATTCTCATATCGTCGATATTCGCAGTCGGCATTTCGGGAGCGATCAGCGGCATCTTCTTTCAGTCCATGATGGCCGATGCAACCGACGAGCATGAACTTATGTTCGGTTCCCGTCGCGAGGGGCTATATTTTGCCGGCATTACTTTGTCTGCGAAGGCGGCGTTGGCGGTGGGCGCCCTGATTGGCGGCGTCGCCTTGGATGCGATCGGCTTTCCGCGCGATCTCAGCCAGAACATCGCGCTGGCGCTGCATCTGCCAGAGAGCGCCGTGACGGCGCTCGGCATAGCTTCGGGTCCGCTGCCCGCCATAATTTCGGTCGTTACGCTTGTTATTCTGTTGGCGTATCGCATTGACTATGTGCGACAGGTGCGCATTTCGCAGGAACTCGCTCGCAGACGTGCGAACTCGAGCGACACCGGCAGTCGGATCATCGAACAAGTAAACAGGGAAGATCGTCGGCGATAACAGGGAAATCTTGGCCACGAACAGGAATATCTGTTCGAGCAAGAGCGGCCACTGCGTTTCGAGATACCAACAATTGTACCAACAAATCTCGAACCTGCAGATGGAAGAGACGAGCGCTTTCAAATGTCCGCTTTGGGTGGAAAGCGCACATTGGTATTGCGCGCAACTAAGGGGACCAATGCGCTCGCACCAACAAACGGCGACAAAGGGCCGACGTCTTCAGCTCTCTTGTATTCGCGAGAACTTAGTCTGGATGCGGCCCTTCCTTGGAGTCTTCCAGCACTTTGCCGGTTTTTGCATCGACACCGACTTCGTAGACAACGCCGTCCGTGCCCTTGATGTCGAACGAATAACGAAGGCCGCTGCCCCCATGTTCGCGTTCAAGCTCCCGGTCGGTAATCGTTCCGGGCTGCTTTTTGAGAGCGATTGCTGTGGCTTGGTCCATAGTGAGCTTTGCCTGAGAAGCATGCTTCTCTCCTGTCCAGGCCAACGCTGCGCTCGACAGTGCGAAGACAAGTAGAATTGACGCACAAATTGATCGTCTTGATATTCTCATGGGAAACTCCGTTTGGTAGTTTTCCCTCTCGGTATACTTGTAGCGCATCTCGTGGTTTGAGTGCCGTCAAATTATGGCGAACTACCACAGGCAGAAACGCATAGGCCGAGTCAACACTACGTCAATCTCAGGACGATTTCGTTGCCCCCGGATGCAATCCTGCGCGCTGCGGGGTCAGAACTATTCCAACGACCATGATGACGACAATGATCGCGGTTGCGAGTGGCCGACTGAAATTTAGGCCACCCTGGTTCAGGGGCTTGTCGAGGAAGTCTCCGACCGTAGCACCTAGTGGCCGGGTCAAAATGAAGGCCGCCCAGAACAGAAGAACTCGAGACAGACCGGTCAGGTAGAAGAGTACCGCGACGACCGCGAGGGCGGCGATGAACACAAGGGCGGCTCCAAAAAAGCCAAACCCCGATGAATCCGCCATCCAGTCACCCAGCGCGGTGCCAAGCGTCTGGGAGAATGTGATCGTCGCCCAGTAGAATGCTTCGGTCTTGGGTTTGCTGACCGTTTCAACCGCGATAGTTCCCTCTGACCAATACCAGAGGCCGAGAACAGCCATGACGCAGAGAAACAAGATTGACGAACCGCCCGTGTACCCGACACCGAGCGAGCGGTCGGCGAAGTCGGCCAGCGTCGTGCCTGCGGTAGTCGATGCAATGATGGTTGTCCAATAGAGAAATGGATGGAATTTCGTGGCGACGATCTGTACGACTACAAGCAACGCGAGCGCAGTGGCGAAGATCGCCGTGCCAATCAGATAGCCGTTCGGGTTCGCCGCGGCCGTGGTCTCCCCGAGCCAAGTCATGGTCACTGCGTCGCCACCGGTCTCGCCAAGCGTCGTGGCAAGAATCTTAATGGCCCAAAACGTGAGCGTGACGGCCGGAACTTTGCTCAAGACCGTTGAACGGGACTCAACGCTCGTCGACGCATCGGTGTCTTCATGGCTCATCGAATTGCTTTCGCTTCACCAATGTCTGCACTAGCTGATTGTTGCGGCGATCAGGTCATCTGAATTCGTGGGACGAATGCCACCTTCCCAATGAACGCGAAGAGTGGGTCCCCTTTACGGGCGGTCGATCCTAATCCCACTTACAAACTAGCTATTACCGTCCCCCTGGGTGGCGTTCTTGCTTTACGACTTCCTGCATTTTTCATGTTATTCGCTCGGCACTGCGACCACTTGAATCGTTTTCGGCCCAGCGTTTTTCGGAAGAGAAATGGTCGTAATCACCTTGTGGGTGGCCACGTCAATCACTGCGATTGCATCCGCTTCAGCTAAGGCAATGTAGCCGAACCGGTCATCTGGCGAAAAAGCAATCCAATACGGCGAGGCTCCGACGGGAATTCGAGCAATCAATCGGACCGGCTCTGCGGTGCGGTCGTATGCGTACACAATCCCGTGGTTTACCGAGTTCGTCCATAGCTCCTTTTGATCGGGCGTAATGCCGATGCCATGCGCACGGCTGAATGTGGTTCGCTCATCGTCTGTGACAAGTGGAAATTTGACTCGCTCAATGACTTTTCTAGCCGCCGTATCGATTTCGACAAACCCAAGGAAGCCGTCGATGTCGGCGTATAACCGCGTGCCGTCGTCGCTAGCCACAATAGGTCGCGGCGCATTTCCGACCGGAATTGTTCCAACGATAGTATTGGTCCGCGTGTCGGCGACATAAATCTTGTCATTTGTGACGTAAGCCGTCTTAAGCTTGCCGTCGCAATCGCGCAAAACTCCGTGAGCGATAGCATACTTTGCAGCGACCGCAGAGTCAGCGCCGGTTGGCGAGAGGTTCATCGGAGCCAGGTACATGAAGCGATCGTCATTCGCTGCCTTGACGACATTGTGGGGACTTCCATCTACTGGAAGGTGGGCAACGACTTTGCCTTTGATCGTATCGAACACGTCATAACAGCCGTCCATGAACCGGCCTGTGTAAAGCAAGCGGCCGTCATTGGTGATTTCCATTTCTTGCTGATAGGGACCCAATTCATAGTTATCGGCGACGACGTCGTGCACGGCGTCGATCTTGTGAATCGCGCCATCGCCCTCTGTGGCGACCCATACCCAGCGACCATCGCTCGTCACTGCCAGGCCATGAGGTTTGCTTCCAACCGTCAGTGTCTTGCTGACCGTATTAGTTGCCACATCGATGACGTAGACCTCTTTGCCTCCGGTAGCTGCCACGTAAAGCTTCATCTTGGCTGGAGTGACACAAAACGCCGCCGTCGAAGCGGACAGGCCAAGGACGCAAAGAGTAGCGATAAACCATCGGTGTTTCACATGAGTCTCCTCTCGAGGTCTGCTTCAATGTCCGTGACCACAATCTCGGAGACCGTGACGATGTAGCGAAAACGATAGGTCCGTCGGAGCGCAGGGCCTGAGATCCATGCGCCGTCGCGCAGCGGATCAAAGAGACTGAAGTGACACGGACACCGTAGATTCTCGCCATCAAGCTTGATCACACACAGTTCGTGCGGACAGTACGTGCAGATCGCTGTTGCGCCCGAAGGTGTTCGTAAAGCAAGCCCAGGAACCACACTGTCGTTGCCGTCGGTTTTGGTGAACCGAGCCTTAAAGAGTATTGGCTCCCACATCGTCACGAGACCAGAAAGAGGAATGTCCACGGGTGATTTCAGGGGCAGAAAATTGGTGTCGTCCGAAGCGCCTGTTGCATGACCAACGCTCGCTACGACGGCACAGCCTCCGCCGAGAAATGCACGCCTGTCCAACGCAAGTTCCATTCGCGATCAGTCGGCGATGATTCAAAAATTGCGTGTCACCGACACTCCAAAGGTCCTCTCCGGATAGTATTTGACGAGGTACAAGAATTCATTGGGGTCCAGGAACTCCGGTAAAGTTTGGAAGAGCACGCCTATGTTTGAGGCTCGCAACAATGCCCTGTCGTCAGTGATGTTCTTGCCCCACACGGACACGCGCCAGGTCGAGTCATCGCTCGTAAAATCGGCGTGTAGATTAACAATGCCGTCCCAAGAAGTACGGTTGGCAGCAAAGGCGGGTAGTGTCTCGTGCGGATTGAATATGACTTGACTGTGGTAAGTGAAATCGCCCGCCAAGCTGACCTGGCCGGCCAATGACGGCACCGGCCAGTGAAGATCCCAGGAAATATTGACCTGATGCCGCGGGGTGTAGGGAACGCGTGTACCGTCGGCAAAATATGCATCTAGATATCCGTACGTCAGACCCACGGTCAGCCAGTCGGTTGGAATCGCAGTCGTTTCCAACTCGACGCCCTGCACAGTCGTTGTGCCCGGTGCATTCGACGTGATGTTGGCTAGCTCATGGTTCGGTAGGAGAACCAATTCTGATGTTTGCAACTTCTTGTAGTCGGCGCGGAACAAATCGCCGTTGACGACCAGATGATTGTCAAAACCAACGAACTTCTCGCCGATCTCATAACTCCAAAGAGTCTCGGGATCGAATGGCTTGGCAAAGGCAAGGGCGACGTCTTCCGAGCTACTGGCTCCGGTGCCCGAAAGATCATAGCCGCCGCTTTTGAAGCCCCGTGTCACGGACGCATACAGGAGAAGATCGTCGGTCACCTGGTAGCTCAAAATGAATTTCGGGGTGAACGCGTCCCAAGTATGAGAATAGGCCGCCGATGCTGGGAACAAGTTGGCCGGATCAACGATGCTGTAGCTCACCATCGAAAAGCCACTCTTGCGCTCCCAGGTTTCGCGCGCACCAACGGTAAGCTTCAACGCGTCGGTAATGGCATAGGCGCCTTGGCCGAAGATCGCATAGCTATCGGTAGTGACATTCTGATTTGCAACTTGAGTGTAGTGGGTGTCGGCGGAAAACAGTCCAGCCACCGTCGCTGGGTCGAATGCAAAGATAAGCGAACCGCCCTGCAGCTTGCTCGAGTGCAAATAGAAGAACCCGCCGACCCAGGTCAGCGCCTGATCGCTGGGAGAGGTGAAGTCGACCTCTTCGGTGACCTGCTTGTCCTGAACAATTCCGATTTGTAGAAGTTGGTTATCCGGGTCGCCCAAAACGCTGTTTGGAAAGTGGTCGTTGACATTGCGATAGCCCGTGATCGACGTGAGGACTCCGATTGGATTTGTCCAGGTGACACGAGCAAGGCCACCCGCAACCTGGCGATGTTGAAACCCATTGAATCCTTGGTTGGTTGTGTTGGGGTCGTAGGACAGGTTCGGAAAGAGCACGGGAACGAAGTTCGCAAAGAGCCGGCTCGCATAACCGCCCGAATTGTCGTCTAGATAGTCCGCACCGAGAAGGACTTCCAAGTCAGGTGTAACGTTCCACAGCAGTTGGCCGCGAATGTCGAACTCGTCGGTACCATCGGTCTTACCGCCGATCGCGACGTTCTTGATGAACGCATCTCGGTGGTTGACGTCCACCGAGAGCTTCACTGCAAGAGTGTCAGTTATCGGGCCCGTGACATATCCACGAGCCTGAACGGCGTTGTAGTTGCCATAGCTGACCTGGGCTTTGCCTGCGAAGTCGAAACTCGGTGACAGCGTGTGAATCACTACAGCGCCGCCGGTCACGTTGCGTCCAAACAGCGTGCCTTGCGGCCCTCGTAAGACTTCAATCTCGCTCAGATCAAACAAGTCCGGATTCTGGTCGCCAAGTCCGGTAGTCGGTACTCCGTCGATAAAGGTCGTCACCGCGTCGTCCCACCCTGCGGCGTTGTTGTTGATGAGGGTACCTCGAATAGACAAATAAGATTCCATCGGGCTGAACTGGGTGTATGTCAGATTTGGAACACGTAGTGAGAGGTCAGCGAATGTATCGATTCGGTTGTTCTCGATGGTGCTCGTTGTCAGCGCTGTAATTGCGACGGGTGTTTTCTGCAGGAGCGTCGTGCGCCTCTCGGCGGTCACGGTGACCAACTCGATGCCTGTCGATGTCGTAGTCTGAGCGTTCGCGACCGGCGAAACCGCCGAGAGAACCGTCGCTAGTGTCACTAGGTAAGTGTAGGCGATCGCCTGGTTCGGTATGCTGCGCGCAATCTCTGCTTTCTTCCTCATAACGTTCCCCCAGATTTCGTTTCATTGTCGGTGCGCAAGAGCACCGAGATTGCCTCACTTCTTTTTCACATCGACGACAAGCACTTTGAACGTGCCGGGTTCCACCCCGGGCCGATCTCCGTGGTTTTTCGGAAAAATGATGTTGCCAGCAGGCAGATAAAGAAGCCCGCCCTCGGCATCGACAGCTTCAGTGTGGATGCCTGATGCAAGCGCGACGCTTGCGTCAATACGCGGAGCGCCATCGCTGCCCTCAGAGATCACAAACAGCGTGCCTGGAATGCAGGGAACGTAAAAAACGCGCCGAACCGGATCGAACGCAATTAGGTCGGGGTACTTAGAAATCGGCACTGTTCCAAGGACCCGTCCGTTGCGCGGGTCGACCGTCATCGCCTTTTGATTTGCACAAGTCACCAGCAAGACACGTTTAGCGCTGTCGAGCGCGAGACCCGATGCGTCATCGCACTGCGGCAGCGGGATTTGTTTGATGAGCTTATGTGTCGCAACGTCTATGACCGAAATCTCGCTGTGATCGGAAATCGCGGTGAATACGATTCCATGTCCCCCCAGAACAGGGGTGCCTGGCTCGCCATCCAGCACCAGATTTCCGAGCACAGCTCCAGATTTCGGGTCTGCAAAGACGACGTCATGGCTTATGCCGTTCATGATCACGATCTGGCCAGTAGTCGGCTCTACCGCGGCACCATCGGGCTTCGTACCGGTTGGGATTTCGCCAAGTATTTTTCCGGTGCCTCGATCGAAGATCACTGCTTTGGCAAGGCCGCCATTCGTAGCAAGCGCCCGATTGTGATCTAAGAGAACAATGTCGTGTACTTGTTTGCCTTCGATAAACTGGGGAGTCACCTTTCCACTATCGAGATCGATCGTCGTGACGCCGTTTTCGCGCCCGATATAGAGTCGCCGCGCGGCAGAATCGAGTACCGCATAATCCCAGAATGCGTCACCCGCCTGAAACGTCTGCACTACTGAATAGGATGCAGGCGATGTATCGGCCGCTGTTGCTGAGAAGAACGAGAGGCTTGCAAGAATTCCTGTCATAGCGGCAACAGATTTCATCCTTGTCTCCTAGTTCTGTCGTTCCTTCACGCACAAAGTGAATCGGGCCAAAGAGTCAGTCACCCAGACAAAGCAGCACATTCGTATGCCCGGACGATCTCTGTTTCGTGACATGCAGAGTCATTCTGTCCAAAGCTAAGGTGTTTCAAATCTAGTCGAGATAGCTGACGCGCAACCGTGAACTGGTGGAATCGTTGTTGGCGGAAGCGCTTCGGCTTCCGCATTGTTCGCTGACCTACGCAAGTGAGGAAGATGACGCCGTCCCTCATTGCTTGTCCCCTAGAACGCAGTACCCATTCCTCGTTCCGTGACACGGAACAACATTCCATGCTACAGAAAAACGTGAGCCCCTCCCTAGGATTTGTCAATGAGACCGGTTCGATTGGCACTTCAAATTGTAGAAGAAATAGCTTCTCACCAGCCAATTGGAACCAGCGAACTCGCGAGGCGGCTGAAACTCTCCAAGACAACCGTTCATCGCTCGTTGAAGAGTCTCCATAACTCGGGCTGGATCGAACCTTCCGAAGAATCGCGAACGTCATGGCTGCTTTCGATTCGCGCTCTCGTCGTCGGCGGTCGCTCAGTGGAATCGCGAGGCAGCTTGCGTCGCGTTTGCGTTCCTGTGATGGAGGATCTTCGTCGTTCGACTGAAGAAACAATTCATCTTCTTGCACACTACGGAAGCAACGTCGTGCTTATCGAAAGATTGGACGGCATCAAGCCTGTGCGAGTGTTTAATCCATTCGGAGGCCGTGCTCCATTGCATCGCACAAGTTCAGGAATGGCGATCCTGGCACATCTGACGCGCCAGCAGCAGAACGCGTACTTCGCCGAGCTTCGTTCGCGAACTTCCAGTCGGTCGGCAACGAATATCAAGGGGCTTTACGATGAGTTGGCGCGAATAAGACGGCGCGGATTTTCGGTCAATCGGGGTCAGAACCTACCGGACGTAAACGCAGTTGGCGCGGCCATTTTCGATGCGCGAAGAATTCCGATCGCCGCAATTACCGTCTCAGCGCCATCTGAACGAATGTCGCCTGCGCTGTGTGTTAAGTATGGGCCGCTCGTCAATGACGCGGCGCGCCGCATTTCGTTGGGCATGGGCATGCGCGGTTGACCCGGCGCGATGCGCGTCGCGCGGCAACGAAGTAGGCCGAGGGCGCTCCGCCGACCACTGCCCGACCGGATTTGGTCGAAAGCGAGCGTTCGTGGGCCGACCGACCCAGCTCCTTTTGCGCGGCTCGTCGTGCCACCACGTGACAAGTAACGCGCTTTGGTTGAAATTGGTCATATCATCCACCAGCCAGTCTGCGTTCAGGGATCGGTTGGGTCCACGCGTATTGGGATGCGATCGAGGTACTGTCTGCATGACGGACGTCATTGCAAGGACACCAACCGCGGCGTCGCTAAACAGCGCATCGCTAACGGGTCCCAGGCATCGCTATATACTTCTACTGCTTCTTGGCGCCTACACACTAAGTTTCCTCGATCGCCAGGTTGTCACCATCTTGGCTGAAGCGATCAAGAAGGATCTGCACATCAGCAATTTGGAGCTCGGGATGTTGACCGGGCTCGCTTTCGCGGTCTTTTACACGTTTCTGGGTATTCCCATAGCGCGCCTCGCTGAGCGGCGAAGCAGACCACACATCATCGCAATCTCAATGGCGTTGTGGAGTGGGTTTACCGTACTGAGCGGTCGCGCGACGAGTTTCGCCGTGATGGGGCTGGCGCGGTTGGGCGTTGGATTCGGAGAGGCCGGATGCAATCCATGCGCACACTCCATGATTGCCGACATCACACCGCCAGAGAAACGAGCTTCAGCCCTGGCGTTTTACTCCCTTGGAGTTCCGATCGGCACCATGCTGGGACTCGTTCTAGGAGGGGTCATTGCCGACGCCTATGGCTGGCGTGTTGCATTCATGGTGGCCGGCGCGCCCGGACTCGTGCTGGCTGCGATCATCGCGCTCACGGTCAAAGAACCGCGCTCTCAGCTAGCCGCCGATATCAAGACGCGCGCCCTGTCGATGCCGAGCTTCCAACAAACACTCAAGGAACTTCGAACAAAACGCACGTTTTGGCTGATCGCGGTCGCCGCCGGATTGCTCGCCTTTGTCGGCTACGGGCAAGGTGCGTTCGGCACGCCATTCTTCCTGCGTGTTCACGGCAAAGAAGTCACGGCCCTCGCTCACGGATTTGGCTTAGGCCCGCAAGGTTTCCTGGGTATTGCTGGCGCGCTGAGTACGGGCGTTGGTGGGCTGGTCGGCACATGGCTCGGTGGCTTTCTCGCAGATCGTGCCGCTGTGCGTGACAAACGCGCATATATGAGCGTGCCGGCAATCGCCGGCCTTGTGTCACTGCCCTTCATCTATCTGATCTATACGGTGCAGAGCTCCGCGGTGGCGCTCGCCCTGGGTTTCATTCCTGCGCTGTTGAACACGTTGTGGTATGGCCCCGTATATGCGACCGCACAGAGTGTCGTGAGTCCGCACAGCCGCGCCACTACTGCAGCCATTCTTCTGTTCGTACTGAACATGATCGGACTAGGTTTCGGACCGATGAGCGTCGGTGCTCTCAACGACCTCCTCGTTGGACCCACCTTCGATCTGGGCGAGATTGAGGGTATCCGCTGGGCGATGATCGTCGCAGGTTCAGTGATCCTAGTTTCGGTGGGTCTCTTCTGGTGGGCACGCGACACGGTGCGGGAAGATATCGTGAGTTGATAGCATGCACCGTGCGCAATAATGACGCTTGCTGCCGAATGCCCCTTTGGGTCGAATGCGGACATTCAACCAACTCCACGGTCGCTCGGTCTTGACCGTCCGCTTTGGGTGGACAGCGGACATTCAAAGCCGCGCGGTCGCCAAACGACCGGCTGCTTCAAATGGTTGGAAGCCCGATTAACAGCATGGCAACGTTTGGACGCTTACCCTTTAGTCATGAACGTCCGCGTCCGCGACCCAAAGCAGTTGTCCCTTCCGCCCGTGACGATGGATTGGACACTTGATTTTGCGAGCGGCGAACTCAAGCAAGCCGTGGCCTATTGGAAGTCGCGCTGCGGGGAGCGTAGGTACCCGGCGCGCGTCGATCTAAACCCGAAAGACATGGTGAGGTTTCTCAAGCACGTGATGCTCGTTGACGTCCAACACATGTCTGCCACATCGCGCGCATATCGCATTCGACTGGCTGGCACATCTGTCGAGCAAGTGTACGGACCCATCACTGGCCATCAAATCGACGAGGCTCTCCCGCCCGTCATTTCGGATCGGTGGCGCGAGTGCTTTGACGCTGTCGCAACGGCCAATCGTCCATTGCGACTGACGGGACGCGTCGGGTTCGAATATATGACCTGGCTACAGGGCGAAGTCCTTGTTGCACCTCTTGGCGAAGAGGGAAATCCGATTTCGATGATATTCGTCGTGTTTGTTTGCCGCGAAGATGCACGATCTCTTGGTTAGTTGAGGCGACTGAGTTTTCCATCATTCGCACGTTTGCCGCTCCAATCCTGCAGGCTCCCCAATAGCGTTCCAAACACGACCGTCGCTTGGTCTGCGGAGCGCGCTACACACGCGACGGATCCTTCTGCTATGGTTCCGCATTCGCTTCGTGATTGCAGAATTGGCTATGGGGCAACATGGAGAGTCTCGCTCGCGCCGCATTATTTCTTATTTTGACGCCCGCTTTTACGTTTGTTGGCTTAACGATAGGCGGCGAGGACATGTCGGGTCGACCGCTCTATCTTTTGCTGGTCGTGATGGCGTTCGCGGCTTTCGCAGTCAGTTATTTTCTGACTCGCTGGTTGTTTGCGACAGTTCTCAAACCGAATTAGGTTGATCAAAATCGGCCGGCAAGGTTCGAATTGCGTGCAGCGCCTCGCATTTTGAGATCAGCGCTCAATCATTGGTTGGTAAGTTGTCCGGGCCATACCTCCTTGAGCGCCCCGCACTCTTTTTCAGTTCGAACTCAAAGGCTCCAAAAATCATCGAGGCAGTCAAGTCGTCATTACTCAGTGGCATCAAAACAGCTTCGAAGGTTTTTGCTTCTTGATGATAGTACTCGCCAGGCCCCTTGATCAGGGCTGCTTCGCGCTCGTTGACGATGCTCCGATACACCGCAATTGTACCGGCTACCGTTGCAGCTCCGAATGGCGCCAGCGCCTCCGTGAACTTTTTGCCTGTCGCCTGCACGGGAAAGTATGGCGTCAGTCTTGTTCCGAGAAGGCGATAACGAAAGTCTCTACCTCCGTCGAGAACGTCGGCCAGGAGTATCTGAGGCAGGTGCAAGGTCAGTTCGGCGGGCACAATATCTGCACGCGAAGGCATGCGCCGGCCGTT
>Ga0070712_100000233_pt1 | contig 31102 bp, 53 predicted proteins | sample LARL81metaG_FD_71396 | JGI IMG/M metagenome (GOLD analysis project Ga0070712, IMG submission 71396) | Corn, switchgrass and miscanthus rhizosphere microbial communities from Kellogg Biological Station, Michigan, USA - LAR L8-1 metaG | ecosystem: Host-associated > Plants > Roots > Rhizosphere ...
AACCAACCTGGTAATAATGAATATCAGATAAACCAGACTGATTTTGAGAGAGTACGTAAGGATGCTTGGAATCATTATCATAGAAAGAAAGATGAACAGGTAACAACCAATGATGAAGAGAAAACTACGGATGAATATGCAGATGATATTATGTTATTATATAAGTTCAAAACATTAAGGGAAACGGATGAATTGCTTGTGTGGAAAAATGGTGTATATGTTTATGATCCTGAATGTAGTGTTGTAAAAGAAGAATGTGAAAAGATTGTCAAAGAATGTAATACGAGAACCTGTAATGAAATAATAAATAAAATCAAACGCAGAACATATGTAAATCGTGGGGATTTTGATTCGGATGTGAATTTAATCAATCTAAAGAATGGTTTGTATAATATTCAAACAAATGAGTTTAAAGAACATAACTCGGATTACTTATCCCGAATACAATTACCAGTAGAATTCAAACCAGATGCAATTCCACATTCATTTTTAAGATACATTGCAGAGTGTTTACCTAGGTCTGAAGACTTGTTTATGGTCATGGAAGGTTTTGCTTCCTGTCTATTAAAGACAAGCAAGTATGAAAAGGCATTCATGTTTATAGGTGCTGGTTCTAACGGGAAGAGTACATTCCTTGAACTAATGATGGAGGTATTAGGTAGAGATAATATATCCAACGTATCAATTCATGATTTAACACAACAGAGATTTACAAAGGCAGAACTTGAGGGAAAACTTGCAAATATTTATGCTGATGTCGAATCTGATGAGTTGAAATCAACAGGAGTTTTAAAGGCGTTGATATCGGGTGATTCTATTTTGGTAGAAAAGAAAAATCAACACCCTTTCAAAATGAGAAATATTGCCAAGATGTTCTTCTCTGCAAATAGATTCCCAGAAGTATTAGACCAGAGTAATGCTATGTTTAGGCGATTCGTGATAGTGGATTGGATTGTTACTTTTGATAAGAAAAAAGATATTAATCTTAAGACTAAATTAAAAGAACCTCAAGAACTTTCAGGTATTCTTAATATATTAATCAGGTTAGCAAGGGATTTGGAGAAACGAGGCTCATTCAAGCATAATGTGGATATTGAGAAGTTACGAAGGAATTGGAATGAAAAGGCGGATCCTATACGTAAATTCATTGATGATAATGTCGTTTTAGGTCCTGAGTATGAGGTTGAGAGGGTTACTTTGTATGAGGCTTATACTAGATTTTGTGTTGAGAATAATATAGTAATAGAATCTAGGAATGTCTTCTATTTGAGGATTAAGGACCTTACCCACATGGAAGAGAGTCAAAAACGTGAAGGTGATGATATGATTCGTATATTCAAGGGAGGAGTGTTAAGAAGCAAACTTAGAAAGAATGGTCAGGAGGCTTTGGGATGAATCTTGAAGCAGATCTCGACTTTTTCTACAATCCGCTAAACATTTTGTCTTATATTAGTATATTCAGGATCCGATATGAGAAAAGTGCTACATCTGCTTCATCATTGGTGAATAAATGTCCAACAAACGCATAGGCTTCTCAGCCGAAGCCCGATACCTATCATCCAACCGCCTATCCCAATATGCCGGCACCAGATACTTTGCATCCATGGGACTCTTCGACCTCATCTTTGTAGATAAAGACCTAAATACAAGATTTGTTCAACTAAAATATTCTACCAAAGGCACCCCAAGGATATCTCCAAAGGAAATTATCGACATCCAAATCTGGATTGATCAAAATATGCTCAAAGGTGTACGACATATTTGGATTGGATATACTCTTTGGTCCAGTAGACGAAAGCCAGAGGAATTTAGATTAAATTGATGTTTTCCAATAGGAAAGCTCTTGGACTGGATGCTGCAACTAGCAATCAGTATAACTCTACTAGGATTGTTACTCTTGATAAAAGCTACTTTCTCTTAGGCCTATCCCAAAAAGGGCTTTTACATTTAGAACATGCAATAGGATTAGGATTATTTTCTCTAGGCAACCAAACATTACCGCATTGGTTACACTTGCAAGCCTCAACCTGTATTCTTACCATACTATTTACTAATAGTAATACTTCTATATATTTTCTGCTATTTACTTATATACATACCAAAGGTATTAATAACAGTAATACCAATGGTAATATATGCAATTAGGAATTGAAATCGCAATCCTTGCAATCGTGGGAGCTGGAATGGCTCGGGCTGTATGGAACTTGCGACAAAAACAATCCGTAAAGAAACAACAGGAATTAAAGAGACTGGCTTAGGTGTTAAGAATAAACCAGTCCCTTTCCACCCTTTTTCCATTTTTAGTAAAGTTTTCATTATATAACAAGTATGGTATTAGTATATGATTGACTTTGGCCTAAACGATATCAAAGTCGACCTGGGATTAGAAGAAGAGAAAACAAAGAAATCCAAGCCAGTAGATCCTAAAGATCCCTTTGGAATGAACAACCTTGCAGATGATATCAAGGGAGACGTTACCAATACCGTCAATGGAATCAAATCCGATATTGAGATGGTCAAAAAAGACTATTACGCCATAAAAGGAGAGGTCAAACCAATCTACGATTATATCAAGAATTATAAATCATCCAAAAAGGCAAAAAGAGAGGCAAAGAACATCATAGCCTTTAGTAAAACGGTAAGTGCCAAACGCAAACAAAAAGAGGAAGAAGAAACCCCACAATCTCTTAAAGAAAGATATCCGTTAATGACAGATACAACTAAACCCGAAAATCCCTAAATAACATTAGTCCAACATTAGTACATGGTTTATGATTATCTAGGTCTTGGAGATACCGGTATCACAAGACAACCCAAAGCCAAGAAACTTTCCAGAAAAGATGATGGCTATCTGAACATGTCAAGTGATTATCTAGGGTTGGGTGAATTTGCTAGACAAAATACTAGGGATGTAGGCAAAGCTAGAAGATATGTAAAAGGGCAAATCAAAGAATACAAGACCACTGCACAAGAAATTAGAAGAGAAGCCCATGAGTTTAGACAAGATGTAGGTAGAGGCGGCTGGATTGGTGATTATCTTAGAAGAAAGATTGGTAACAAGCCAAAACCAAAGAAGTTTGTAAATAGCAAGTTTTAGATCATGTCATTAGACCCTTCCGACTTTGGTACCGCAGACATTGAAATTGCTGCAGTCCACCACCTTAAAAACCAAACCCCTATCAAAATTAAAAAGAAAAAGATACCAGTCAAGGAAGAATCCTACACACCTCCAGACTATTTCGGTACCAATTATGGACTTGGTTACCCAAAAAGAAAACAGTTTGATATCAGGCTCTAAATCTTTTTATTTCATGATTTAGTATGACATTAGTAATGAGCTCAGCCGATTTCTCTAATTTTGGAAGTGCTGCTCTTGGTATCGCAGGAACTGCCTATGTCGTAGGCGAGACAACTAAAGTGCTTAGAGGCGCACAGAAGACAGCTTCCAGATCTCTTTGTAAACATTGCGGTTCTCATGAACATACTACTAGAATGCATCACATGAAACATAAAAAAGAACATGGACCTCCACATAGGACAGGGCATACATCTAGGGGAGATGATTATGCCTTTGACTTTAGGATATGAGAGAAGTTCATTATGAGGATGATGCAGGAAACAGAGTAATAACTGACCATGATGGTAGATTAGCTGTTATTAATAGAGAAGGAAGAATAGTAAATCCAAAAGGTACTAATCGATTATTGAAAAAAGCAGGTTTTAAATTCAAAAAATCAGGAAGTTCATATAAAATTGGTGGCGGTGCTACAGTCACCCCATCAGAGATAATCTTTCCAGAAAGACATCATTCTCAAAAACATCATCATGGAATAATAGACTTGGGAGAATCTCGAGGTTTCTATTATGGAACCAAGGAGAAGAAAAGAACTGGTTTTGGCGAAATAGACTTTGATTTTGGGTTGAAAATATAATGGGCAAGAAATTCAAAAAACTAGAAAGAAAAATTGAACGGGAATATGAGAAGAAAGGTTATGGTAAGAAAAGGTCAAAGTATATTGCAGATGCTACAGCCGGAATGATCTATAGAATGAAATTACATGACGGTATCAAAGGCCCACACCAACACTGATTTCTACCCAAAATTTATTTATACTTAGGATTCCATTAGTATTGTGAGCCGTCTACCCCTAGTATTCTCCATCATAGCGGCTCTAGTTTTTTCCACTTTTAGTCTGGCAAGTGCAACCGTACAGACTGAAAAATATCCTGTTATCATGGTGGTACAATCTGAATTATGCCAGAAAGAGATACAGAACCATATCAGATCAGACTGTCCAACAGATGAGATCCTAAAGAAATATGACACATCAAACCAGTACATCTCAGGCAAGTTTGTAACCAAGGATAGTATAACCATTAGAACCAAGGCCCAAGTAACAAACCATTACCAATTCTATACAAAACAAACTGTATGTGTTGACTGTACTGGAAACTTGTCAAGCCCTGATCTTTTCAAGATGATCATACTGGAACCTCATGGTTTTACTTTTATAGACAAGTATCAAACTGTATCTACCCACACTTGGAACTCTTACACTGACCGTTCAATGCAAGGATGCAATACAGCAACCATAGCTTATTCTGATTGGTTGCTCAATGATACCATATCATACCTTGAATCAGAATGTACCAAGACCAAATACACTGGAAACTCTACACATACCATCCAAGATCATCCATTTAGTTTTGACAATCCATATTCTTCATTATCTTTCAAAAATCTAGTATCACAAATCAAATCAACTGGAGGACTTGGACTTTGCTTGCAGAACCAATGCAATATTAAAGACCCATACAAGAAAGCGGGATGGTAAGATTTTCTGACATTCCATTTTTGATACGTTCCATTCCAGGAGCCTTGATTTTATTTCTTGGATTGGGTTTGGCAGTCTTGGATTGCAGGATAAGGGAACATGTCTAGTTGCTATATCTGTGGGATTTTTCCTACCATAAAATGCAAGGTCTGTCATACAGATTCATGTCATGGCCATCATGTCTTGTTGCATGGGTTGCGTTGTACGGTAGGAAAGAAGGAAAAGAAATCTAGACTCGAGGAACCCATTTCGTAAAGCATTTCGGGCATTGGATCCTATTCCATCCTACAATCATTTGCAAGATTCCTTTTGTACAGAATGGACAGACAAAGCTCATCTTACCATCGTCCTAAATCCACACATGCAAAGTGTTATGGCAACAATTGGAAATGACCTTGGCAGAAACCAAACAAGAAAATCATCAAGAATTTTCATAGACTGAGTGGGTTATCCAATATCTTGTTTAGTCTAGAACGTCTTTGGATATAGCATAATGTACTGCAGCATGTAGCCCTTTCAGTCTTGGATAAGAAATATTTTCCACAATTCTGGCATTTGACTTCCATTATTTAGAAACCTCCGGTGTTACAAACTTTGTTAATGATTCCGATACAATCTCTTCCACTTCCTCCACATCAAAATTGGTTACAATAAATTCAAAAGCGTTCAATATTTTCTCTCCCTTTTCAATGATACTTTTTCATTGCTTAATCTGCCATGGATAAAGAAGATAATTGCAAGGCCAAGAGGAATGAATAAGATCAAGGAGTTGGTAACATTGGGACCGTTGTTTGACATGTCAAAGATTCCGAATCCAATGAATGGGAAGGACCAGAATGGTATTGAGAGTAATTGTTTTTTTAATTTGGTAGTATTCATTTATTTGTCCTCTTTATTAGCCAGATTGACATTTCCCTAATCGCTTTTTTAAATGGCTGCAGATCTAATCTAGTAAATCCTACAATGTAAAATAATATTGCAAACCAAGCTATTGGTGATAAAGGTACCCAAACATAATATATTGCAGAAAATGTTTTTATAAAATCTTTTGTTCCTTGAGAGACTTTACTATATGAAGTTGAATTAATTAAATCATTTACAGTTTGTTTTATCATAGTTTGATTACCTGATAATTCAACATTCATTAAATTAAGAGATATTATTGTTCCAAATGTTCCCATAAGAGACATAATTATAATAAACATTAATCCTAACACACCTAAAATTACTAAAACATCTTTTGAAGTTATTGTAAAAGTTACCATTAAGCTGTAACCTCCTTGATCTTGTTGGAAGAATGGCAGTCAGGGCATGTCGCATAAAATTTGTTCTTGCCTTGGTAATCCCAAACCTTACCACATTTACCACACTTCAACGATTAATCTTTGTAGTAGTAGTATTAATTTCTTACTAACCTCATACTAAATTTTTTATTCTACCTTGATAATATAGATAATGTGAGTCCTAAAACAAAAAACTATTCTATAACCATGCCAAAAAATGATAATACAATGGAAACCTTTGACAACATCAGAGGACCAGTAGACCGTTCAACTGCAATACGAATGGTATTACAGTATGTAACTTCACAAGATCCAAATTTCCTTCGTAGATTATTGGGATTACCTGAGATGGAATTTCCCATAATACCATCTGTGGAACAATGAATTTCAAAATTAAAGAAATCACCGACCCTGGTATCTGTAAAGAGTGTGGCGTGGACTGCATTACATCTGACAGACTAGAGAGACACAAGGCCAAAGCCCACCAGTATTCTACATAGGGTTTTCATTCTCTCTAGAAAATTTTTATCTACACAGGCATAAGTTTATACTAATACGTCTTGGGTGGTATGAAATACGCATGGTATTTTCAATCCTCTAGAAAATTTTTTTCGGAGCCTAGAGGGTGTATGTTACCAATACTGTAGTGGAATGAAATATACTATTAATATATAACAATTAATTAGGTTAACCTAAACTGGAGTCTAACGTCTAAAGCCTAAAAGAGGCACAAACATACTTTTCAGTTTAGAGTCTATTGAGGTAGTGTAGATATGACACACCTGAGAGTGTAAAAGTCTAAAACTCGTTTTTCTTTATTCTCATTTTGTTTAGATAATTATATTTTGGTACAGAGTCTTTCAAAAGCGTTTTAGCGTATTAGGTGATTGGCTCTGGAGAAATTATTTGTTAGAAGATAATATAACTTAGGATTTCATTAGTAACTTGAGAAAGAATGGGCAATGATATTCTATCCTCTGATATGCTTGTCGGAGGTTTGGTCAGGTCAATGTACAATGGATTCCAGTTCAAGGATTATGTGGAAGGATGCTGGGCAATGTATGACCTCAATGAGTTTCTAAAAGGCTTTGGCGGATATGAAGAATCAGAGGTGGATAATGGCAATGGTGTTATGGTCAAGAAGATATCAGCAAAGATGGCAATAGATGATATGCCAGCTCCAGATGCAGACCCAGCAGATGTCAGAGCAAAGCATGATCCTGATGCTTACTTTCTAAACTATAGAAGAATGTATGCTGGGTTACTGATGAAGGCTGTCGGCATATACCAACGAGCCATGATTGATGCTGTAAAGAGCGGTGGCTACTAATGGATATTTTACAACTGCAAGATTATAACATATCTCCAAAGAAGACTGGATACCGTGGTCCTACAACTTACATGGATCAAGACGTTGCTCCATGGAATCACCCCACATCAGTTGCAAACATCATTCTAAACTGGCTAAAACATACCTACATGTTTGGTGTACAGATCCTTGCACCACCTGGTCATGGCAAGACAAAACTTGCTACGGTGATTGCCCACCACGTACACCAATTAGACCCTAACTTTGAAATCACCTGGGCTGGAGCTTATGAGTTTACACACCAAGAAGGTTTCTTTAAGAGCCTTGCAAAGAAACCCCAGTTCATAATTTTTGATGATATTACTGGAGCATTAAAACAAATGTCTGGCAAAGAAATTGAGGGAAACTTTGAGGCTCTGACAAAAGTAAGGTGGTATCTTGATCCGGCTCAGGGAAAAATTCCAGTGGTAATCGTTACGACATCACACTATTCAAAGAACATGGAGAAACAGATCAGAGCGCAATTGGGCATGACTATATTTTGTGGTTTTGGAATAGAAGAAAAATCAAACATTGATACATTTGCAGACAAGGGTGGTAGGGCATATTCTGTTCTGGATGGTTATGGCAGACTCTATGACCAGATGTTCAATGAGCATGAGTTTTTCTTGAGAATGCCAAGTGGTAAAAAACAAAAGTACATCACAGATAATCCTTTTAGATGTGCCTGCATGTTGGCGTATTCAAATGCACAATACATCCTATTTTCAGATAAAGACGTATGTGAGATATGTGCCAAGAAAGATTACAAGAAGTTCATAGAGCCTGAAGTTATCCTGGATAAGGTCATGTCATTTCTTACTACACAACGTTCCAATAGGGGCTGGGAAGAGGCTTTGAAACAAGCTCTAATCAAAAGAGGCTATTCAAGAATAATGGATAAAAATGCAGGGGCAATTCTTGATTTCATAGAACATGATTTACTAAGCGAGTATACCACGGATTATGAAAAACTGGTTGATTTATTCTGGAGCAAACACAAACACAAGGCTCCTCCAAAGAAGGTATACCATAGAAGAAAGCGTTCAGAGCAGATAAAAGCAGAGCTGGAAGCTATTGCCGTCAGGGTACCATTGGAAGCCAAAATTATGGATATGAAAGAGTTTGACCCAAAAGATCCATTTAATGAAGAGGATAATGATTTGGATAAAGAGTTTGATACTGATTCAGAAGATGAATTTTAACCAAACCAAATAATTAACTATTAGTATAATGTTAGTAACTTGTTGACTAATCCACTATTGGAGGGAGGACTATTTACCATAATCCTGATTCTTGCGTTTTTCTTTACTCTTTACGCCTTCAAAATACAAAATGGAAAAGGGATGTTAAGGATGATTGGGATGGCCTTATTTTGTGTCTTGGCTATATTTGTAGGATCAGGTTATCAAGTTGCTTTTACACAACAGGGAGGCACGGTATTAACTTATGCAGCAAATGGTACACTTTTAACTAATCAAACAAAGACTAATTCTGAAACTGTAATCCTTCCAGGTGGAGAGGACAGCTCTTGGATGTCTTGGATTTTTACAGGATTTGCAATGGCAAACATCCTATTCCTACTCAAAGACTATCAGGCGGGTACCTAGAATGGCATTTGCACAGGAAGTATTTTTAGAAATTATGATAGTAATTCTTTCAATCAATGGAGGAATACTAATGGTAACTGAACTCTCAGGCCAAGTCTTGATCACACCATTTAACACAAGCATTTCAATAACAGGAATAAACAATACGTCAATCTATCCTACAAACCCAACAACTTTGGGTGTGATTGCAAACGTAACTACCAATGTTCATAACTCAACTTCTGGAACTGGTACATTACTAAATCAAATAACATCAAACTCTTTCTTTATCCTCTCAGTCCTTTGGATGTTCTGGCAGTTCATATCAGGTGGATTTATTTGGAGTATGCTAGGTCTGTTCGGATTTCCAGCAGTCTTTGTTGAGATAATAACTTCAATCCTTGTAATTCTAGGCGCAAGATCTGCTGTTTACTACTTTACGGGCCGCTGAGCAAAAAATCCTTTTATTTCATTTTTGGGATTATGGTATCATGAAGAAGGATAAAAAGAAAAAGATTCCAGACATCAAGGAAGACAAGGTAGGACAACTGCCTAGAATCTAAAATTTATGTACCATTAGTAGAAAGATAGTATATTGCTAAGGCAGGCTATTGTTGTAGTAAGAAATGACAAGAAGATTATTCCAATCCTTGTTATTCTGGTTTTAGCCAGTCAATGTATCCAAAATATTCCACAGGCTTGGACTCCAGATACTTATCCTGATTATACAATGTTTGTCCTACCATATGTGCAAAACTGTTCTTTGACTCATTTTCCACAAAGGGACGGATATGTTGTATTAAACGATAATGTTACGGCAATACATGATGGTAAGTACAAAGATACGAGAGATCCTTTAAAATGGTATGTAAATTGTTCATCTTACAAGTTAACTGGTTCTGCAAGTTTTATTCCTATTTTGTTTAGCCTTGGATTGATTCCCTTAGTCTATCTTTTGTCAGTCCAATTAACTAAAGATAAACTTCTTGGGTTGATTAGCATGACGACATTTATCCTAAACCCTCTTTTCTCTGACTGGTCTACAAGTGCGACTTATGATCAGACTTGGTCCTTCTTTTTAATACTTTCAGTGTATATCATGTTTAGGTTCAAGGGAACACAATATGCTATACTTGGATTGATAGCCAGTCTTGCTGCAAAGGGCTTGGGAGTCTTGTATCTACCGGCTTGGATTTACTCACTTTGGAAGACTGGAGCAACCCAGAGAAACAAGTTATTTGGATTAGGAGTCTTGTTCTTGTTATTTGGTCTTGGCAGCTTGTATCTTGTTTCCAAGACTAATGTAGTTGGCGGTGATATTGGTTTCTATCCTGACCATCTACAGGATGGTTTGTTAAGAAACATGAGTATGCTTTATGATGTTATTCCAGCATTGATATTCTTTGCAATCATATCTAGAATCATAAAACCAAAGGAACGTATCAAGAATAATATGCTTGTCATATCTTGGATAGTTTCTGCATTCATGACAACGCCTTTGATTTACTTGTTTACGAATCAGTTCCAGTTTGTATACAGGTTTGTTCCATTGGCTGTATTCATGTCTATATTTATTGCCATGACCATAATCGAAACTGGAAACTATATTGTAGAGAGAAAATTAAAGGTTCACGTATAATCCTTTTAAATCATTAGTACAGGATTAGTATTATTATGATAAAGGGAGGTGAATTGATATAGTAGATTTTAACAGCATGATCAACATTGCTGTCATCGTTCTAGGAGGCTTTATAGCAATCACCTTGCTTAGCAACATCGCAAACGTCGCAAAATGTTCCACCATTACCAACTCAACACTGTCCAGCGCATGTAACACCTTCTTCAACAATGCAGGAGTCTTGTATACATTAGCTGCTGTGCTTGTGCTGCTTCTTGTAATCCCAATGATTAGGGGCGTTTTGGCTAATAGAGCATAAATTAGGCTCTATTTGCTAAAAGAAGCAAGAATTTCCGAGTTGTTGCCGTAAGCAACTAATCTTCTTCTTTTTTAGGTTTTATCCAAATTCTTGGATTAAGTTTTACATGGCAATTTCTACAAAGCAGATCACATTTCGCAATTTCTTTCATTAAGGTTTCCAATGATAGTTTGTTACTAAGACCTAATGATATATGGTATGATTTTTCTTTTGGATTTCTATGATGAAAGTCTAAACATCTTGGATCTTTTTCATTACATTGCGAACAACCTCTTTGTTCTTTGTATTCCCAAATTGCTTGTCTTGTTTTTAGTTTACGATTTCTAATGTTTTCTTGATTCTTTTCATTATTATTTTGTCTCCATAGTTTTGCCTTCATCCTATCTTTTTCTCGTATCTCTTCTAAATTATTTAGTCTCCATAATCTATTTTTTTCCTTGAGTTTTTGCTTATTTCTATCTCTCCATCTCTTTGCATTATCTCTAATCCTTTGACGATTTTGAACTCTGTACCTTTGTTCATATGTTAATCTTTGTTCTTTATTATTCCACCCCATAAAGGCATACTAATAACATACTAATTAAACTTTAAGAATCTATTATCCTACTACTAATCAATGCGAGACTTTACCGACAGAGAAAGAAAGATCATAACCATAATGCTTACAATAATCAATCCACTACCAGCAGTCAAAGACCAACCTCAAGATATCAAGGAACAACTAATCAAGGAAGCATTAAGAATCAGAAACCTAGATTTTAACGAAAAGGAAATCATTCAGATCATAAACGGTATTACAGAAGAGTCACAACATACAATCAAGCATATCTACGGCTTTCTCCAAGCCAAAAACATAGACTGGAAATCTCTAGACTTTGGTTCCATTCTCAAAGGCAAGAAATGATGCTCAAACAATATGGTATCATTTCCGCAGCCATAATCATAATGCTAGGCATTGAAATCTTTGTACCATGGCCTTGGAGTATAATGGGAGGTCTAGTCATGATATTCATGGTGCCAATCATCTTCAAGTATACCGTAATGCCGGTAATGAACAGCAAGGGATTCCAGTTGCAATGCGTATCCTGTGGTACAATATCCAAGGCTAGGAACTGCCCCAAGTGTCAGGGCAACACCTTCAGGCCCACATAAAACATTTAACTCATTATATTAGTATTACATTAGTATATGGTTTACTCTGAAGTTCTGAACTGGGTTCTTGCTGCTGCCATCGTGTTTATCGTGATAAATATAATGACCCCGTTCATGTATACAGTCTGGCACTCTAATCTGATTCCACAACTAAAGAACAGCACAAACTCCAATGTAACCACCATGACAAACGCAGGAAACAATCTTTTTAATTCTTGGCAGATTCTCGGCTATCTGGTTCCAGGAATCTTGATCTGTTATGGTTTTGCCCAAGCTGTATACAAGGGCACAAGGGAAGATGCATCCCAAGATATAGGGAGTTATGATGAATAAATGACTGACCAACTTTTAGAAAGATTTTGGGATAGTATTGAAAATAGAATAAAAAGAAATGCCCAATCCTTAGCTTGTTACCACAGAAGAAAAAACAGGGGGTTAATTTAATACGGCGCTTATAACAGTAGTAAAATTCCTTCTCGGATTATTCTTTGCCTATGTATTTTTCATGATACTTACGCCAATCATCAAGGCTACAAGATATGATACTGGGCAGTGGGCAAATATGCCGACAAGTGTGTTAGTGTTTGGTGACAATGTATATTCAATCTGGATTCTTTTTGCGTTATTGATTGCTGGTGTTCTTGTGATTACAGTATACCGAGAAGCAGAAAGGAGAGCAGCAGAGCAACAATGAAAATTATCCTATTTGCCTTTTTAGGTCTAGCATTAATCTCGATTGGATTACTACAAAATTCATATGCCTTTTGGCCCTTTGATGATACACAACAATCCAATCCTAATATAATAAAAATCAGGCAACAAGATTCTATAATCACATATGATAAAAGTACCAACAAAGGTTCATGGCAGTCAGCGCCAAACTGGCTTTATAGTTATACTGACTATCAGGGAAATCCAGTTTATACACCTTACAATATCTGGCATGGAACCAATTACGTCACAATCGAGAACGCACAAGCATCGATAACTGCAAATACTGATTCTTGCACAATCAAAGTCTTTGATGGTGACAGGGTAAAAACAGATACAAAACCTTTGTTAAATTCAATATCTTTTGATCTGCAACAGGCAACAAACGGAACTGATATTTGGTCTGAAAGTTATGCCAACTCTGAAAAATGTAATGTATCCTTTACAAAAGATACTAATGGTGTAACTGCTTATCTTGTACAAGGGGATACAATATCCAAAGATATTGAACTAAAACTCTATGATGATTCCATACCAGAATTGATTCTCAAGGTAAAAAATAACGGCTTGGATGATACCCAGAAATACGGCTTTGCAGTCTCTATTACAAACAGTTCTAATATAATCCAAGACGGAGATATAATCAAGTTTCAGGATAGTTCCAATAAAACGATATTAACATTTGATACCCAAAACTCCATTAATCATTATCTATGGATTGTCAAAAAAACAGATACTGGATTGATTCTTGATTACAAAAATGCACAAGGTCCTTTGTTATCTGGACAAACTCTAGAGATAGATCCAACATTTACTGCTAATCCTTCTCCCAATGTATATAGATTTTTAACTGCTGCTGGTGCAGTAAGCTGTTCAACATATTCTTCTACAACTACAAGTGCTACTCAAATGCAATCATTTGATTTGCACGGTTCAAGTAATGGCTGTGGAAATTCTGCTGCAGAATTTGATATTACTTCTTTCCCAAGAACTGCTATTGTAAATAGTGTTCAGCTTGCCGGTAGCCTTGGCTCTTCAGGTGCAACCTGTTCTTTTTCAACTGAGCCGTTAAGACCAAGTACAACTGCTGGAGCAACAATGTATGCACAGATTCAAACCGCAACTCCCTATATTACAGGAGTTTCCTGTAATGTTGGAACAACTAAAATAAATCTTGGTACTAATGCAATTAATAATTTTACAGCAAGTTATTCAAATAACTGGTTTGCTGTAGCAATGCCGTTTACTGGAGCATATACTAGTACAGTAGGAAGTACACAATTACTAGTCAACTATACCCTCCCAGTACCAAACGCAGTAACCAATGTTTCTTGTTCGCCAACCCAAGCCTTGGGTAATACCTGTACTTGGAATAATGCGACTTCACAGGGTGGAAAGGTTCAAGGGTTTTATGTTACAAGGAATGGTACCAATGAACCGCTTTATTCATCTAATCTTGTAGGATATTGGAAGTTTGATGGACTTAGTCTATCAAATAAAATTAATGATTATAGCACAAATAAAAATAACGCCACAGTTGTAGGTACATACCAGAATACAACAGGAGTTATTTCTAATTCTGAAATTGATTCTAATAATTCGACTTATTTTACCGTTGGTAGTATATCTGCATTAAATCCTACCTCTATTGCATTAACTGGTTGGGTGAAATTACCTGCAACTAGAACAGGTGAAGGGGAACAAGATGTTATACGAAAAGATTTACAATTCATTTTTAGAGTTGATCCTAATAGTGAAAGCCCAAATAGAGTATCATTTTTTGTTTATACACAAGATAATTGTGCTGTAATACATGATAGGTTAAGTTATACATACACACCTAACTCTTGGACATTTTTAGTTGCACAATACAATAAAAACACTGGCGCATGGCAACTTTATGCAAACGGCACCTTGATTCAATCTCAAATAATTTCTACAAGTGGTATATGTTCTACTGCTAATAATTTGTTAATTGGTAGTGCAGGATCAACAACAACAATAATCCAGAATGGTGGAAAATATGATGATGTACGTTACTACAATCGTGCATTATCACAATCCGAAATAACAACATTATATAACTATAGATTAAACACACCACTTTCCAAACTCGATACTTACCTACTCAAAGACGGTCATACCTACAACTATTGTATCTATCCAGTAAACCAGTATGGGCAGAATGATACCAGTTCATGTGGTACCTCCACTGCAAAGAACTACGCTCCTCCACCAAATCAACTAAACGGCAAGTTCTACAAGGACGGCTCAAACCATTACAATGTACAATTAAACTGGGCAAAGCCAAGCCAGTTCCTAGGTGATAATTATCTAGCTACTGGATACAAGCTACAAAAGCTAGTCGGTTCCACTTGGACTAATGTTTTCACAAACAGCACGGTTACAACATACACTGATTCTACACTACAGAATACTACAACCCAAAAGTACAGATTGTTTTCCAATAATCATCTAGGAACTTCACCTGGATATTCATTTGTAAATACCAATGGAACAGGATTGAAGACATTCTACCAGTTTGACAATAATACTTTGGATTCAAGAGGTTCTAATACGGTTACCATGACCAGAGATGACAACTATACTTCTGGGTTTATCGGTTATGCTCTTGCATTAAATGGTACACAGTATGCCAAGTCAACAGCAACCGGAGTTCCAAACGGTACAAGTGATAGGACATTCTCACTATGGATTAAACCAAGTTCCTTTAGTACAAATTCAAATGCATATCTTTCCACCGGTTCAAGTTCTGCAAACGCACAATTTAGTATCATAGATGCAAACGGAAAGATAGATTGTGGCGGTGCTGGGAACAATGTCAACAGTACAACAACATTAACTGCTAATCATTGGGCTTTGATAACTTGTGTCTTGTCTAATACAGGGCAGACAAGGTCTATTTACATCAATGGAACATTGGATAAAACTAGTACAACAACTGCAATAAATTCAGCCGCAACTTCATTATACATTGGAACAAGGGCTGATAATACCAATAGAAACGTAACTAGCCTGATTGATAATGTCAGGATCTATAATACCGCACTAAACTCTACATATGTTTCCGAACTTTACAATCAAGCCATAACATCAAAAGATAATTCAAACATTGCAGGTACACACACCTTATCATTTGTAACAGTTGGTGATGTTACAAGGGCAACAAGTTACCTTACAATTACCACAGGATTTCCACCACCAACTATAACCAACTGGCATCTTTACAATGCAAGTGTTATCTACAATAGTACCAATGTCTCAACTCCAGTAGTAAGCAATGTACAGACAAGTTTCCTTTATGGAAATTACTTTAACGTTGATATTTTACACAACTTCAAGGCAGTAGCACGAGTATCAAACGGCACTACTAGCACATTAATCAATAGTACAGTATATCCAATCCAATACAATTACCTTCCAACATATACCACAACATCAGGAGTAATGTGGAACTATACCATAACTAGACCGGCACCAGCAACAAACATGTCATTGTTAGCAAACGAAAACCCTATACTTTTTACAATGAACTGTCAGATACAGACCGCTTCTGATGCTGCTGCCGGAAAAGGCAACGGTTGGTACAACCAAAGCAATACAGGATATTTCTTACAAAGCCTTTCAGTACATAACTATGATAATATGTATGGCACATGCTGGACTCCAACCAATATCAAATTGTTTACATTTGTTTCATATGGCAACAGTTCGTTATTTCCAGCGATAAACTTCATGAACACATCATATGGGGCATATATCGGGGTTCCAGTCGGTGTTGTATTTATTGTCATGGCAGCAGCATTAGGCAATAGAAGGACAGCCCCAATGTGGGTGGTTATCATACTAGCCATGGCAGGAATAATGGCAACGGTTGGATTCTTCACGCTCAACGCAGGAGTATGGGCTTTGGCTTTGATTGCTGGACTCCTTTGTCTTTTCGTAGGGCGTAAGATCTTATAAGTAGGCAATAATATTTATTCCCAACAAATAATATATACATCTACTAAGTTAATACTAATATTGAAAATTATAAGAACAAAAGAAGAACAACAAAAATATACAGAATACCAAAGAAAATATAGACAACAACATCTCGAAGAAATAAAAATCCAACAAAAATCTTGGAGATTAGAAAATAGACCACAGTTATTAATTAAAAAGAAACTGTATTACATAAACAATCGGGAAAAGGATCTAAGTCATAAAAGAAAAACATACCAAATTAATAAAGTCAAAATTAAACAAAAAACTAATGTATTTTATCATACGAATAAAAATAAATTTCGTTTAGAAGTTCTCAATCATTATTCCAAAGGAGAAATTAAATGTGCATGTTGTGGTTATACAGGATTACCGTTTATGACAATCGATCACATTAATGGTTGGAGGCATCTTCATAAACGTCATATTGGTGGGATAAGTCTTATTTGGTGGTTAAGAAAACATAATTTTCCAAGAGGTTTTCAAGTCTTATGTTTTAACTGTAATTGTTCCAAGGGATTCTTTGGTCAATGTGGCCATAAATTTGAATGGAAGCCAATTAATAAAATGCGTAGATGGAAGATTATGTTCCTCAAGGCTTATTCTAATAATATACCAAAATGTGCGTGTTGTGGGGAATCCAATATAGCCTTTCTTTCTATAGATCATATCAATGGTAGAAATAAGACCGATGTAGATAAAAAAGGACGTAGATTAACAGGCTCAAATTTATACCTAAAATTAAAGAAACTTGGCTTTCCTAAAGGGTTCCAAGTTTTATGCTATAATTGTAATTGTGCTAAGCATTATAACCAACAATGCCCTCATAAAACTAAGACTAACTAAAATTCAAATAGTTAGGAACAGCTTAGTAGAATTAGCGTTGTTGCATCCAGTTTTACCAGACATTGAAATAGGATTGTCGAAGAATACTGTTGTACTCATGATATATCCACATGGAGTCATAGTACCATACAAGATCAATCCAAGGGATGAGTTCTTTGTAATACAGGAACCTAGGGCTGTTGGAATCTATCTTATTAATGACAAGTACCGTTTCATGTGGCAGGGCAAGACACCTGTTTACTTTTATGCCGTAGGTAATTTCACACCAATAGATCCTATCAAGATTGATGCCTTGAACAAGTACAAGAAGGACAACAAGCTTACACAGGTAAGGCAGAAGGATATCAGGCATGGAATGATGTTACGCCACCTGATAAACAAGATGGAAAAACAGGATGTCTTCAATCAGATTAATGGTACGATGAAGGAAGAAGGTACCAAGATAGAACAAGCCATGGTACAAGTAATGAATGGTCTGGAAAAGCAGATAGAGTTCAAGCGTACCAAGCATGGACAGGTTATAGAATATACCCCTCAACAACGTTCCATCATACTTGTTAATTTCCTGTTTGAACAAAGCCTGATAACTGAAGATGAAAAGAACAATCTTCTTTTTGATATTGACAATGGAAAGCTATCACTTGATACACTGGTAAATGAATTAAGGTATAGACAGGTGGTTTCAGTAGCCGAACCTTTGCCTATTGAACTTGAAGATTTCTTGCAGGATCTGAAACAACAGAATGAATACAATCTTGCAGACTTTGTCCAATATACAAGAACCACAAAGAATGGATTAAGACAGTACAAGCAGAGCATAGTAAAGCAATATGTCTCCAGTATGCTTTTGGCTGGCATCATCATAGGTCCATGTGCAGCATTATTTGGCTTGTCTCAAGTGGGAGTATTTCATATGGATCCAAGGTATCTTGCTATCGGTGGAATAATAGCAATGATCGTTTTAGGAAGGTTCCATTATCCTATGGCTATACCTCCAATTGGTCTTGTATTCTATCCCAATGCTACCATAGTGCCATTTCAGATCAAACGTTCCACCAAGTTCTTTATCTGGGATTTGAATAATGTATTTTCCATGACCAACAAACTTAGATTAGTATGGAATGGCAAAGTTGCATGTTACCTGTACAAGGCTGAAACAGATGAAAAGACACAACAGATTTTGCAGGAAACTCAGTTGCTTGTAAAGAAGAGGTTTGTTAAAAAATGATGTTTAAACATAAACCTGGAACCATATCAAAAGTAAAGCGAAAACCATACCAAGACAAATACGAAATCGTATTGAATAATTTATTGAATAAAGGATTGATAAATCAAGACCATTACAAACAGTTGCTTGTACCACTAAAGAAACCAATGACACAAGAATTATTGGTTGAAAAGTTGGTTCAGTTAGGTGTGATAAATCCAAGAGAACCATTGGACCAATCATTTAAGGATTTCAAGGATGACTTGGGTTCATTGAATGCAGGAGGCTTGGTTTTATTGGTCAATGCGTTGAGGACTGATAAAAAAGGATTGAAGGAGATGACACCGATTCCAGCAAAGGCATTTCCAATCCCAGCACAACATTTGTTCTTAATAATACTTGCATTTGCATTGGGGGCAGTTATTGTATTACCAAGTTTGCCACAGATTGAGCATGGATTAGGAATGGGTACAGCAGGAGCAGGAGGAAATCCTTTAAGTGGGCTTACAGGAATATTTAGTGGATTGGGAGGTAAGCATTAATGCCAGAAGGCAATGACTCTGGATTGTTCCTTGCAACAATAGAAGCTGCAACTGACAAGGAGACAGGCAAGTTAGACAATGATTTGCTTGCCGCCAAGTTGCTTATTGTCCCAAGAAACTCTGGAGTACAGGTTGTAAGTGCTGACATATCACACGCAGAATCTATAGCACGAAGATTCAAGTTCCCATTTAGAAAATTTGCCATGGAAATGGCACGGGCTGACAAGATAGGAATGACTTCGATATCCTCAGAACAGGGAGCATATGCCAGAGAGTTTAATACTGCAAGATCAGCATCTATTAACGTAGGAACAAATACCGGTCCTCCAGTAGACGATTATGATAGATATCTATATGGTAATGAATATGTAAAGAACAACCCTCAGAAGAAAGGAAAGGGCATTCTTTTCTAAATCTTTAAACTAGATACTAATGGTATACTAATATTGAATAAACACCTGATAATTCTAGTCCTTGCACTAACTCCTCTAGTACCTCCAGCTTTTGCATCAGGCCCTGGTTCGCTTTGCTTCGAGTCGTACTCGGGTAATCTCTGTGGTTTACTATCAGGTAATTTTACCCAAGTCATGTCTTCAGTAAGACAGCCTTTAGAAACCCAGATACCTGGATTTAGCTTGGTGATAATCTGGGGAGGCTTGATTGGTATCATATGGTTCAAGACTGAGAACATCATGCTCATGAGCATAGTTGGAATTGTTGTTGCTGCAACTATAACCATAGGTGGTTCCAATGGAATATCACAGCAGGCAGTACAGATTGGATACATGCTTGTAGGGGTTTCATTTGGTATCTTGATATTCCAGATGATCAGGCAAAGAATTACTAACTTTGCTTAGTAAAAACCTCAAAACTAATATTTAACCAGTGGTATTATATTCTAGTTGCAAAGACTTGAAAATGGACCTTCGAGAAGCCAGATTAGTCCGTATTCTGTAAAAGAGAAAGCAAAATATTCACCCATCTCAGGATATTGCCCTTCCGGTTGTGGTCTTATCCAGTTGACAATAAACAAGACATGCCCTTGCTGTGGTACAAAATTCAAGAGACAGTCGACATGGGATAGTGCAGTAAAACGATTGAACGAAATATGCAATGAAAATAGGGAGGTCTTGGACTCGGGTAATCTTCAATCAATAAAGATTCCAGTCATGATAGGAAGGTCATTTTATTCAGTTCCAATATCGTATCTAAAAGAATTTGATGATATACTAAATCATGACAAGCATGAAGGTTTCTTTTCAAAGATAATGTCAGAATGCAAGGTACTCAAGAACTAGACTTTTCTCCTATCTTGTTAACGGGCATTTTCTTCAGTTTACATTTACAATCTTTATTCACACACAATGAATGATGATCCCAATAACAAAAGAAACAGATTTGCTCACACTTACCAGTCTCAGTGTGTGTGACTCCATCAACAGAACCAAGAGGTGTATTAACTCTCATGACTACCTTCACCTGATGTCATTGGAACTCCTCACAATTACAATTCAAAGCATAACAGACTATTTTCCCGTCAGGATTTGCAGTTCTGTGAGTACAATTAGGTCTATTACAAATATGATGCCATGATTTAGGATCATTACATCTTTTACAAAATGGTCCATACCAACTTGGGTCATGTTTTCGAGATTTAGATTTTGGTTTAAACATAATTAACCAGAGTGCTAATAATACACCAAACATTATTTTTTACTCTCCAGATTACTGTCTTGCGATTCGGTTGAGAAGTTTTCTGGTCTTGTCATCCAGTAAGTTGTAAATGCAAGTATAGGACTAGCTGGAATTAATACTGCTAAAATTATTGGGTGGAACATATTACATGAGTTAATCATATCACTAAAGGTTCCTTTGTTTCCTTGTTCAAGCCATGCTTTATAATTATTATCAGATAGTGTTGTGCAGTCAAATGAATTGTAAAGAGCATAGGAAATTATTATAGGCATAAAAGAACACACAATAATTGCAATTATTCTTATAGGATGAATCATATCGACATCCTCAAAAGATTGTCTAGAAGAGTCATTCTTTAACTTCCCAAGGCCATCTATCGGTTTTCATTTTATGTACAACATTATATGATAATCTGAACCATTTTCCTGTTTCTAATCTAGATACAATTAACACTATACTAATTGATAGGAACATCATAATTGAAAGTATTATCATTATAACGTCAATACCTGTTAAACTCATTTGAAACCCCATATCAAATACACATAAGTTAGTATTACTGCCAAAGGAATAACTCCACCCCATGTAAGACTAATCAGCCAAACTAATAATTTATCTTTCTTATTAGAAGTATCATAAGGTTGATTCCACCATGATTTTTTAGAATCATCATTCATTTTTTACTCCTCACTAACTTCTCATATTTGCTAATCAATATCTCTAGAGAATCCTGAAAGCTTCCCAAGACATTACCACTTAGTATCTTAACTTTATTGACTGTCTCTTCTGAGACTTCAGGTCTGATCATTTTAAGACCTCTTGTTCTTTTGGTCCAGTCAACATATCTCTTAAATAATATACAAAGCCAAATGATGAAACAAATGCAAGTACAAACATTATTGGAATAGGCATGATATGACTTTGAGCATCTAATAGAAACAGTATACCTGTAGATGCCATTAATATGTAGATTTTATGTTTTAATTCTTCATTCATTTAGTATTACTCCATCCTTTAGGAAACAAGTCTTGGTTCTTAGCATAGCAAGCATTACAAAGTCTTGCATGTTTATCTTCTAATGGTCCATTACAATTAAAACAGTTCTTTGCTGCTCGACCAAATGATAGTCTGCCTGTGAAGAAATAAAATCCAAACATCACGGCAAACATTCCAGCAAATGCTTCAATCATTTCTAGTTGCATATGTACCATACGTACACTATGTACTTAAGCATTATTATCGATATTTAAGAACTACGTTTCCAGTCCAGATATTGCTTGTAGACGGCTTGAGTATTTTGTTAACTAACACTTCAATTCTTTCTCCTTTTGTATTACTGCATTATCAACACTATCTTTGAACCATTTGTTGTTAGCATCAGGCCACCATAACTTTAGATGACTACAATCCGATGATTGAACATCTGCGATTAATTGTTTATTTGCCGATTCAAGCCCTAAGAAAGCATCATGACCAATTACAACATACCAAATTCCAGATATTATACAAGCACCAATCAATACTATTATCATATACAGATTTCGTGATACAAATGATTGGTCTTGACTCATTTCTGATCCTCACTAGACGTTCTCGATGAAGTGTTATCGGACTCTTCTAACTGGTCAATAACCATAGTTATGTCAGCATTTATAATATTACTATCTCCAGAAGAATAGATTTCAAGTGCTTTCAGATAGTTTTGTAATCTTAATTGATTTGCAATTTCAAATAATGCTCTCGCTGATTCTACTGAACCTCCTGTATAATGACAACTAAACTTTTTAACTTTAAACCAAGGCTTGTCTGTCATCTTGACTCTCCAGTAATCTCGTCATTTGAAATATTAATTCCTGATACAAGTCCAATTAATCCTAATATGCCAAACGGTAAACCTGAAAGTAAAATAATTACCATTGCCAAAGTTAATGTTGATGAAGTATTTACTTGTGGTAAAAGTAGAGAAGCACTACTAAATATTATAGCTGCCCACCCAAAGATTAATCCTTTGTCTACTCTTGTTAACTCTCTAAGCATTATGTCTTTGACTCCTTTAATCTCAAACAGTAACCTATCCAATGAGCAGGGTTAATATCATGTCTACCATCTATTCCGAGAGCTAGGAAAGCATAAAGAATATCAATTGCAATTATCACATATAACAATCTCATAGCTTCTGGATATTGAACGGCTAATGATATTGCCCAATAGTTTAGCAAACCAAAGAAAGTATTAAAAATGATCCAGGCTACTTGTCTTTCAGTTAACGGAATTGTTTTTTCTTTGAAACTCTTTTTCATCTCAACGCCCTCAATATTTTGTAATTGAATATCATACAGCTGTTCTCCTAACTACTGTTTGATCTGTAGAATAATTCAAATGGACTACACTTATGAATACTCCTATAGCCATAAATCCAAAGAGGAAATATCCAGCTGGTTCATGTGAAATAATCCAATCACCTGACATTGCATTAATTACAAGACCGCACACTGAAAAAAACAAAGTGAAAACTAATGAATGAATAATCCAAAGTTTCATGATCTCAACCTCTGTGCATTTTCGTTATCGAATGTTTTCCAAAAGATACAATCTCGTTTACCGCATACACATGATTCTTTATCGCATACCATAGGTTCGGCTTTGGGAAACATCTTATTACTCAACCATTTTAAGATATTGTTAGCTAGATTCATCTTCTGCGTTTCTCCTGTGGTCGCACTATCTTCGGAATTGGAATATTAAGAGCTGTAAGAACTTTGTTTCTGCAATCTTCGCATATCTCGAATTTAGGAATAGGGTTTTCTGTCATTCCAACTGCTATTTGTAATGTAATATTCCAATACTTGTCAGATGTAATCAAATTATATACTCTTAATTCTTTTTTACATCCATCACAGAATTTCTTATTCATTATGTCAACGACCTCTGTGAAATGTAATCAGGATTGTTCTTTATGATTGGAATGAGTTTCTTTGCGTCTCTAATCATTCCTTCCATAATCCATTCTTGAGTCTGTTCACTATGAGCTCTACCACACCCAGAACACTTTCTAATTGACTCATTGATATCCTTTTTACTTAACAATAATACTTTGACTCCATCCCCTACAGATATGGATGAATCATTGTAAAGAACCGAACCGCTTCTAGTTAGTTTCAAGTCGGGAAATGTTGACCATAACATATTATATTGCATATCAAGATATTTGTCAACTAAATCTGCTTGTTGTTTTAATGTAAGATCTTTATCAGCATAAACAAATTTCTCTAACATTCCACTCAATTTGTTCTCTCCAACAAAGAAGAATAAGAGTCAACAATAGGAACGCCTAGCTTAATTTTCTTAAGGCCTAGTTCTAATAACACTACTTGGAATATCTCGTCTGGATCTTCGTCATTATACTTGCCCATCTTTGCAACAAACTTGATATCTTGGATACCGTTATTCTTCCAAGCCCAAACTGTATAGAATAATTCCTTGTCAACTGAACTTAGCTTAATTGTCATGCTTGAACCTACATACATTTGTCTAGTCTTTAATTCATGAATCCTTTGTTGTGAGCTGGTCAATTCTTGCACTCCTTTATCATCACTCTAAGCTCTGCTGAAATAGAACGGTCATTCTCTTTTGCTTTTTTATTTAGTATATCAAACGACTCTTTGTCGAGTGTTGCAGATATTTGGTATTCTTGCATAGTATAGTAATATTAGTGTATATTAATAAACATTATCCACTAATGTTAAGTACTAGTACATTATTAGTATATCATGCAAAACAACAACTCAACCAAAGAGGAATCTTGTCCACAAGAGACTTACATTGACAAAAATGGATTGCGTTTTAGAGGTTATCTGAAACAAGGAATGTGGATTATGGAGATAACAAAGAATCTTGAACAGCATGAAACGGTAGAAGAAAACAAAGAAAGAATAACACAGGCATTAGATGTATTGAAGCGAGTCAACTTTGAAATAAAAGCGATGGATGATTATACAAGAAAGATAAATCATTATTGGGCTGACTCGGATAGAACTGATTCACATGACATCGAATTGAAAGATAGATCAGTCTATCAATTATTATTAGACTTGAGAGATGGTAATGAGAAGAGGTATTCCCAATGACAAACCCATCTAAGCGTTCACAAAAGTCTCTAACAGAAGATTGTAAACCAATAGAGATTACCGAAGAAATGCGTAAGGAAGAATTGCCAACTGTAATCAAGATATTTGAATTGACAAATGAATTGATGGAAAAGAAATTATGTGGATTCGATTTGACTTTGAGAAATGGATGGAAGATCTCTTGTAAAAACAATCGCTTTGCTAAACAAATGGATGTGCCAATGAAATGAATGAACATCTAGTTTCAGTAGCAAGAGAGCAGGTTGTAAACGATGGAAAATATCATGATTGTATGGTGTGCCATAAATTCAAAGATAGAGATGCTAATAAAGTAGAACAACACTTGATGATTAATCATACTAGAATACTTGCATTAATCTATGAGACACAAGAGGGATTATCTTGACACAATCAACTGAATGTCTATTACCCGATGATTTGCAGTTATTCCTTCAAGAACGTGAAGGAAAGATACCAATAGAAGTTCTTTATCTTCCAAGGCCTGCAAGTGATTATCCTGGTTGTTATCCATTACACTTTGAGAAACATTTACCTCGATTACTTAAAACAGATAACTATGTTCATTTCTTCGGTGGTAAAGCTACCACTGGATATAGAATAGACATTAAGAAAGAACTTAACCCAGATATGGTTTGCAATGTTGAATATATAGGAATAGAGGATAATCAATTTGAGGGCGGTATGGCAGACCCACCATATGATGAAAGATTTGCTAAAGAACTTTACAACTGTGAATATCCAAAGTGGTCATTATGGACTCATGAGTTAGTTAGAATAGTAAAGCCAGGTGGCCTTATTGGAATAATGAATAACTATCCTGTTCCTAGACTCAAAGGTTGTCAGTGGGAAAAGATTGTTATCTTGTTATTACGTATCAAACAGTTTCCTAAAGTGATTACTATACAGAGGAAAGAGGTAAAATAAAATGGATAGAATTTTCTGTACACATGAACCTGATAATCAAGGTGGTTCGATTGGTTACTGGATTAAAGATTATTTTTGTAATGTTTGTAATACTAATGTTGGTTACTTCTCAAGACTGATTTGGAGAAAATCACTATTCCAAGAAGTACCAAAGAAGGGATTACCTGATTACGCTTTCAAAGCATTTTGTCGTAAGTGTCAAACAGTACATACAACGGTGATTTGCCCCAAATGACGAGAAAGTTAATGAGTAAACGAAGATTACAAGCAATCTGTCTTAAGGTAGATAACGAAATTGATGCGTTAATTTCCAAGTTAGCACAACAATATCCCGAAGTAACTTTTGCTGTAACAGGTACAGTTTCTAGAGCAAAACCACTGAATCATCCTAAACAGATTTTTGCATTTTCCGAGACATTACGAGGTAGTCGTCAAGATGGTTAAACCTTCATGTACATGTGGTTCTGATTTGTTTTACTTTGCATCACGATTCATGATATGCTATCAATGTAAAGAACGCTATGAAAAACATAGGTTCCTTGGAACTGTAATCAAAACGGTATCCAATAAAGATAGAAGCCATAATCCTCTTAACGTTATGGAGAATCCGTAATGCCTTATCTTAGACAGTGTCGTAAATGTGGGTTCAACTGTTATGCTAAATCTACTATGGATGCTCATAAAAAATCATGTGTGGGAGTTTTAAGGGCTTGACGACAACTAAACCATCAAGTAATCAGATTGTTTGTACATCTATCAAATTAGATAAAAAAATTCACAAACTTGCTAAGATTTACGCAATAAAACACAATATGCAATTATCAGAAGTAATCGGATTTGCAATAATGACTTACATTCAGGTTGATAGGAGATGTTAAATTGACAAAAACAACATTATGTCTAGTTAAGAGTGGTGACAAAGTACCAAAAGATGGTTACTATGTTTATTTTCGACACAGTAATGTAAACGAATTTGATGATTGCTTCGTAACAGACAAGGCTAGAAGTGGATTGTATTTATCTAAAGGTTCAATCACTCCTACGCTTGGAAGTTGTACCCATGATGTAATATGGAGATTAGATTCATCTTGACAACGGATAACAGATGTCAACAGAAAGATTTAACTTGTCTCAGTACTAACTTATTGCATTCGGTCATATACTGCGAAAGCGGTTGGAAAGACTGGATAGGAGTGTGAATAGATGAAAACAATAATAGATATAGACAAAAAATGGTTTGAGGAAAACAAGACTAAGTTTTTAGAGTGCTACAATTCAGACAAATTTACAGACAACAAAAATTCTGTGTTCAGAATAGAAGTTGAAGCAGAAAATAGTGCCATTCTAATTTCAGAAGATCAGAAAATTAGAATCAATTCAGGAACAAACGAATGTTATGTCGCTTGCATTACTGAACCAGATGTGGAATCTCTGATAAATCTTAGCCAAGTAATTTCTAAGTACTTCAACAAAGCAAAGACTGTTTTCGAGGCACTAAAATGACTCCACAACATATGATTTCAATAGACCTCATAGCAAAAGAGGATTTGATAACCATACAGAAAGCCTTTGAAAAAGAACATGGAGTAAAACTTAGAATATCAGACGCAGTAAGATTAGCGGTGAAAGCATATAGAACCGCTAATCCCTCTCTTTTTCCTTTGATTACATTACAAAAGGAAGGTTTAGAGAAGTGAATATTTACAAAGAATGTGGTTGTTTAATTCAGGATTTACCACAAGAAGTTATTACTTGGTTATGCAGGTATCATTCTCTTAGGCGATTTAGTAAAGGACTTCTAGACATTACGGTGAATCCGACAACAAAAGGAAATGAACGTCAATGAATGATATTGAAATTAAACAAATATGTGACAAGTTTTTCTCTAATCCTCATAATAGATTAGTCATGGCTATGTTTGCAGTTCATGATGGAGAGATGACAGTTAAAGAAGCGATAGAGTTCTCACGACAAGATAACAGGCGTGTCTCTGGTTAAATCCTTTTAATAGATTATTAGTATCTTCTTAGTATGCCTAATCCAGGAGAGACAAGTTCAGGACAAGTACCAGGATATATTGATCCGATAACCAACAGACCAATAACGAGAGAAACACCCACTCCTGCACAGATATCATTCTCTCCTACTACATCAATAGCCAAGCCGGAAACTATACCAACATCACCACCAATGAGTATGCCTTTGACCCAGCCCAAGGCGTATACTGTAAACCTAAATGAATCTCTTGGTATTGGAGAAGGAAGTTCTAAACCACCACCAGTAAATCCGATTATAGGATACCGCTCAGGAGTAGATTCCAATGGTAACCGTTATCAGGCTCCGATATATGCAAACCAGCAGGAACCTTCCAAACCAGATGTTCCTAATCCCTTTTCTCGAGATTCCACTAGTTCATTATCAAATACAATTAGAAAAGAAGTTCCATATGCAAATCTTGCACCATATCCAATAATACAAGGACCAAAGGCTATACCCAATGAACCACCCGAAGTTACAAACTATCTGAATACCCCAGAAGGCAAGAGCGCATTACTTGATTATGCAAAGACAAATTCACAGAATAACCTTATCAATTTTGGTAACAAGTTGATTGATTATCATAATAATCTGGTAGCACCATCTAATCAATTGATAGAACAGCAAAACATCAATGCCAAAGCCAATAATGCAATAAACAAGCTAGCCAACTTTGACATTCAGCAAAAGAACTCTGTCATTGAAAATGCAAACAGTGTAATCAGGGGAAATAATGCAATTGACAAGCTAGCCAATGCCGATATAATGCAAAGGAACCAGTTAGTACAACAGGGAAACATCAATGCTGCCGAGAATAATGCAATAAACAAGCTTGTCATAAAATCATTTATCCAGAATGCCCAACAGAAAGGTGTCTCTTCATTTGATATTCTAGGACCTTCAATGATAGGGGGAGCATTTGGTTCTCAGGGTGTAAAGATTGGTACTACAACGGCAAAAAATGCTCTAAGTGATCTTGCTAGTTTTCAACAAAAAGGCATACCAGTGTCATTGTCATATCAACCGCCTGCACCAAAACCAAATGCTGGTCCATTTGATGAATTAAAGGCAGAGATCAAGGCTTCACCGATTGGGGAGTTTGCCAGAGGTTTTCTTGCAGGAGTGGGAGCAACCAATGCGAAAAGTGAACCTGTTGTTCCATTTACTGGATTATCACCAACGGTAAAAGAAGGTGTCACCAATGTTGTTCCAGGTCTTTCAACATTTGCAACAAAAACATACCAGCCACCTGGACAAATCGACAATGGATTCTTTTCATCAAAATTACTAGGTCAGAACCAACAGTATGTTACAGGTGGATTAATTGGTGCAGGAGTTATTGGTGGGCTACAGTTAGGAGCACCAGGTGCAGGAAAGGCAATCAGTGTAGTATCAGACTTGCTTAAGGCTGGACCTACAAAGGAACTAGTTAGTGAAATTGCTAGGGGTGCGAGCCGAGGAGAAACTACAATAGCTCCAGAGATTGAAAGGATAAGTCCAGATGTTTTTCATATAACACAGGGAACTGAAGGACGATCCATTACGCCAACTCAAAAGTTTACCAAACTTATTGATATTTTCAGATTACCAACAAGTAAAGAGGTACCTGGATTTGGTACTGTTGCAACAGAAGAGGGTAAAGTTGGCGCAAGGGAAGCGCTACAGCCAAAGATCACACAACCAATTGGAAATGTTCAAGGAGAAGCGGAAATAGGAAACATCTTTGTCAGAACTGGAAAGAATGGAATTGTAACGTATATACCAAAAACGATATCAGAGGATGTAAAATCAACCAGTGTTTTAATTGGGAAAGATGTTAATCCAGAACTTGTCACAAGTTTAAATCTAAAACCTTCTGAAAGGGTTCCAGGATTCTTTGAAGGAAAACTGACACCTGAATCAAGGTTAATTCTTAGAGAGGCAGAAAATAGAGGGCTTGTTACCAAAGTAGGACAGGGTTTGAGTTTTCCACTAGAAGATGTATCAAAATCACCTGGGTTATATGCAGGAATCGCAAAGAACCCTTCATTACTTGGAGAAGAGGGAACTGCAGTTCAAGAAAATATATTTCCAGATATCACAAGGCCTGATGTTACTGCCATATACCAGACAGAGAACAAGGGCTTTGAGTCTGGCAAGGGTCTTAATGTTTACAAGGGAATACAATACGGCTCAAAAGGTGAGGACTATTTCATAAACAATTATGCTAATCTGAACTTTAAGCCGATAATCAATCCCGTTACAGGTGTAACAGAAGAGCTTAGAGGATTTGGTTTAGAGAACCCCCCAAGACAAACAAAAGGTAAAATGGTAAACTTTGGTGGAGAGTTCAAGACAAGTGTTCCAGAGAAGGTAGGTGCTGGGCAATCAGGTAAGGCTAACTCATTAATCAATGAAGTAAAAACTGAGAAAATCTTCAATGACTTGCTCAAGACTGAATCTCCACAAAATGAAGAAAAGATAGGCGATTACCTAGGCTTTACTCCACAGATACAAAGAGGAAGATCCAAAGAAACACAAGAGACTGAAATCATAGCATTTCCTCCAGGTACCAAATCAGAACTAATTGGGAAACAGATAGGAATTAATGGATTAAGATTTGAAAATGACATATTACAACAGACAAAGGAAAAACAATCAAGGGCTGAAAGGTCTACTACTATTGGTAAACTAAGTTCAGAGTTGAAAGAAAGACAATCAGAAAGAAATCTATTGAAATCCTTGAACATTTCAGGCCAGAAAGAGATACGACAATCAAGGCAGGGTTTGAGTATAGATGTAGATCGATTACTTGGTATTAAACAAGGCCAAAGACAAAGTACATCATTATTACAAGATGTGAC
>Ga0070712_100000236_pt1 | contig 30874 bp, 28 predicted proteins | sample LARL81metaG_FD_71396 | JGI IMG/M metagenome (GOLD analysis project Ga0070712, IMG submission 71396) | Corn, switchgrass and miscanthus rhizosphere microbial communities from Kellogg Biological Station, Michigan, USA - LAR L8-1 metaG | ecosystem: Host-associated > Plants > Roots > Rhizosphere ...
GGTTGCACTGTAGTTGCTCCCGCAAGAGACCAAGGCAATGCAAGCGGCAATAAGAAGCAAAAAAGCAAACGCGGCTTGCTTCAATCTTGAAGCTCCCAACGACATGAGGAATGGAGAGTTAGATGCAAGAAACGGGATTATAGCAGAGCTATCATCACGAAATAGGCTGCGCTGCCCCAGTGAGTGTGTACCAGCGCGGCATGCAAAACAATCCTTCATCTTGTATTCTCATTCTCATGGCTTCCGATTTGCTGGCCCGCCTGGCGCAGTCTCCCATCCTTTGTGACGGCGCGACGGGTACGCTGCTCTATGCCAAGGGGATCTTCATTAACCGATGCTATGACGAACTGAATTTGTCACAGCCTGACCTCATTCGAGATCTCCATCGCCAGTATATGCAAGCGGGTGCGGAGATCATTGAAACTAACACTTTCGGAGCAAATTCGTTCCGTTTAGGCCGCCACAGCATTGAGAGCCAGGTACGGGAAATAAATCTGGCCGGGGCCCATTTGGCCAGGGATGCAGCCAAAAGCTTCGGCGTTTGGGTGGCTGGGTCGGTCGGTCCGCTGGGAATCCGGATTGAACCGCTGGGTAAGACCTCATTTGAAGAAGCTCGGGCTGCGTTTCGCGAGCAGATTAAAGCCCTGGTCGAAGGCGGGGTTGACCTGCTGATGCTGGAGACGTTCGGTTATGTCGAAGAACTGCATCAGGCGATCCTTGCCGCGCGCGACGTGGATCCAAAGATTCCGGTAGTGGCACATGTCACCATCGACGAGGACGGAAATTGCCTCGATGGCTCGACCCCCGAGAGCTTCACGCCGCGCATTGAAGCCTGGGGAGCCGACGTAATCGGATGCAATTGCAGTGTAGGCCCGGTGGCAATGCTGGATGTGATTGAGCGCGTTCGCAGCCTCACTTCTCTGCCGCTGGCAGCCCAGCCCAACGCTGGAATGCCGCGATCGGTGGAAGGACGGAATATTTACTTATGCTCGCCGGAATACATGGCGAGTTATGCGCGCAAGTTTGTCGCCGCTGGCGTGCGACTGGTGGGCGGGTGTTGTGGAACCACCCCTGAGCACATTCGGGGGATGAAGTCGGCGTTCCGGGTGGGCGAGGCGCGGGCAAAGGCAAGTCCGGCGCCACCAAGGAGCGAAGACGCGCCGGCAGCGATTCCCGCAGTGCCGCTTGAAAAAAGGTCGAAGCTGGGCGCGAAGCTTGCCGCTGGGGAGTTCGTGACCATGGTGGAGATCGTGCCTCCGAAGGGGACCGATGTCAGGAAGGAGATTGAAGGCGCCCGTTTCCTGAAATCTGTGGGCGTCGATGGAATCAATATCCCTGACAGTCCGCGAGCCTCAGCACGGATGAGCAACCAGGCGCTCTCTCTCTTGGTGCAGCAGGAAGTGAGCATTGAAGCTATTTTGCATTACACATGTCGAGACCGAAATGTGCTGAGCATGCAGTCAGACCTATTGGGCGCCTCGGCTTTGGGGATCAATAATCTCATTTGCATAACAGGCGATCCGCCGAAAATGGGCAACTATCCGGACGCCACCGCCGTCTTCGACGTGGATGCGATCGGTCTGGTCAACATCGTTCATAATCTGAATCGGGGATTGGACATCGGCGGTAACCCTCTGGGGATAGGCACATCGTTTGTGATTGGCGTGGGCGCGAATCCTGGCGTCCCAAATATTGACGAGGAAATCAGGCGCTTCGAGTACAAAGTTCAAGCCGGCGCCGAGTGTGCGGTAACCCAACCGGTGTTCGATCTTAGTTTGCTGGAAACATTCTTGCGCCGGATTGAACCCTTTAAAATACCGGTTATCGCCGGAATCTGGCCCCTGGTAAGCGTTCGCAATGCTGAATTCATGAAAAACGAGCTGCGTGTATCGGTGCCTAATTCCATCCTGGATCGCATGGCTAAGGCAAAGACTGCGGAGGCGGCACGTGAGGAAGGCATTGTCATCGCGCGTGAAATGCTGGTCGCAGTTCGTGGAATGGTGCAAGGCGCCCAGATCAGCGCGCCGTCAGGAAGATATTCGTCAGCCGCGGATGTGCTCGAAGCTCTGGGAAGTTAGAGCATCTCCGCTGGCGAGGGCAAGCTACCAAAAATCGTTTCAGGAGCAATGCATTGGCTAAATTTGAAGAGTGCCTTCAGCGTCTGGAAAAAATCGTGCAGGAGCTGGAGAAAGGCGAAGTGCCACTGGAAAAGTCTCTGAAGTTGTTTGAGGAAGGCATGCAGCTATCAGCCACTTGCCGCAAGGAACTGGAAGAGGCAGAAGGTAAGGTGGAAATTTTGCTGAAACAGAATGGCAAACTTCAACCAGAACCGTTCGAACCGGCCGCCGGTAAATAGAAATTCGTCGGGGGCGGACCCTCTTGTCCGCTTGGCTTTGCACTTGGCTTTCATTGGTTTCCTCCTCGTGAATCCAGGTTCAGTCGTACAACTGTCTTAAAAACAGAATCAACCTCCAGTGCGCCGGACAAAGTGTCCGGCACATGCCACTTGTTATACTCACCGGCATGCTCAGTCAGACTTTGGAGCAGGGACAAGCGGCGACTGATGCCGCGCTAGAACGACTTCTGCCTCCGAAAGCACAGCATCCTGTGTCGATCCATGAGGCTATGCGGCATAGTATCTTTGCCGGCGGCAAGCGCTTGCGTCCTATTCTCTGCATGGAAGCCGGGCGCATGATCGAGGGATCCCTTCCGGAGGGCATCGCAGACCTCGGGGCGGCGCTGGAAATGCTCCACACCTATTCCCTCATTCACGACGATCTTCCCGCCCTGGATAATGACGATCTGCGACGGGGACGGCCGACGTGCCACAAGGTTTTCGGCGAGGCGATAGCTATCCTCGCGGGCGACGCACTGCAGACCCAGGCATATGAGGTGTTGTCTAAGCTGCGCTGTAGCGCTGAACGGCGTGTGCGCATCATTGAAGAAATCGCGCATGGCACCGGCACGATTGATGGCATGATCGGGGGCCAGGTAGTAGACCTCGAAGCCGAGCACACCAAGCCCCACCTCGCAACGCTGGAGTACATTCATCGTTCCAAGACTGCGGCGCTGATAGGGGCAAGCGTGGTCAGTGGCGGACTTTATGCGGGAGGCGATCACAAAGCCATCGACGATCTGCGATCCTTCGGCCTCTCAATCGGGCTGGCATTTCAAATTGTTGATGATGTTCTCGATGTGACGCAGACGTCGGAGCAATTAGGGAAGACGGCTGGTAAAGACACGGCGGCGGAAAAGGCGACGTACCCGGCCCTGTTCGGAGTCGATGAGTCGTTGAAACGGGCTGATGCGCTGGTAGAATCAGCATTGAATTCACTTAGCGGTTTTGGTGGGCGGGCTGAGAACCTGAAAGATCTGGCGAGGTTTTTGGTAAAGAGGAAGAATTAGCGGTTTCTTATTGCACGAGCGGGACGCTCGCGCCCACCCTTCTCGCCGTTACCTGGGTCATGAGTTTTTAGGCACAGTTTGTGGTACAAACAATTAACGGCGATGGGGTTCGCCACAACCGCCTGACCTTCGGGCTGATAACTCCTACCAATTTTGTAGGAGAACTCCATGCTCGACGTCCTTGTAATAAGCCTGGGCGCCATCGCCGGCGCCAATGCCCGATACTTCATCAGTCGTTGCGCCGCCCAAGCGCTGGGGCCGGTCTTTCCTTACGGCACACTTTTCATCAATGTTATTGGAAGCTTGATTGTGGGTTTTTTCGTAGTGTGGACATCGGAGCGAGTGCTGGCTGATCCCCGCTGGCGGTTGCTAGTCGTTGTCGGATTCTGCGGCTCACTGACTACATTTTCGAGCTACGCATTCGAGACTATGTCTTATCTCGATCACGGACAGTGGCTGTTTTCACTGGTAAATATCTTCAGCAATAATTTTCTGTGCCTGGCTGGGGCATTGGCTGGCATAGCCCTGGCGAGGGTGCTGTAAAATGCCAAACGGCATGGCAGTACAAGTCACAATTTATCTCAACGAAGCGGACCAGTGGCATCGTCGCCCCTTGCACATGGAAATTCTCAATTATCTGCGTGAGGAGAACGTCTATGCAGCGACGGCATTGCATGCGGTTGCGGGATTTCTGGGCCGGCAGCAAGTGAAGACCAGCAGTCTCGTCGACGCCGGAGGTAAACTGCCAGTAGTCATTGTCTTCGTGGATACTGATGAGCATGTTAGCCGGGTATTGCCGAAGTTGAAAGAGATGGCCGCTCACCGGTTGATCGTCCGCGAAAACGTGGTTCTGGAGCAGGGGAACCTCGACTGAGATGGCTTCCGCGCCGCTGGATATTCTCGCACTCGCCGCTCACCGTGACGACGTAGAACAAACGTGCGGCGGCACGTTGCTGAAAATGGCGCAGCGGGGATATCGCACGGGAATCCTCGATCTGACTCAAGGCGAAATGGGGACGCGCGGGAGCGCGGAAGACCGCGCTCGTGAGTCCAAAGACGCAGCGCAAATTCTCTGCGTGAAGTGGCGTCAGGCGCTTGATATTCCCGATGGGCGAGTGGAGAATACCTGGGAAAACCGTCTGAAGGTTGCGCGTGTTCTAAGAGAGCAGAAGCCGCGGGTGTTGATACTTCCCTACTGGAAAGGGCGGCATCCGGACCACTATACGGCCTCGATATTGGGGTATGAATCCGCTTTTCTGGCCGGGTTGGCGAAGCTGGATGTTGACGTATTGCATGCGTCCTCAGAAGTGAGCGTGCCGAGTTCTTCGGCAGCATCGCTGCTTGCGGGACACCCTCGGGACAGTCGGCTAGATGCCGGCGCTACCGAACTTCCTCACCGGCCGTTCAAAATCGTTTACGCCACCCTCTACTACCATGTACGACCGACTTTTGTGGTCGATATCACCGACCAGTTTGAGACGCGGCTTCAGTCGCTGATGGCGTACAACACGCAGTTTAGCGATCAGGAGGCGGGCAAAGGCATCTTCCCTGCTCATGCGGAGATTCGCTCGCGAGTTGAGGCAATGGCGCGATTTTACGGGATGCTGGCTGGGGTTACCTATGCCGAACCCTTTCTGCAGAAAGAAGTCGGATTGGTTGAGGATCTGACTCTGATTCCGGTGAAATCGATCTAGGTGGCCGCAGATTTTCCGAAGAGTAGACGAAATCAATGAGCCAGTTCTATCTGGAAAAACCCGCTCGTTGGTGACATTACTTTTTCACTGCCACTGCAACTCCATCGCGAATGGGAAGAATCGTGGTAAACAAATCCTTCGATCTGTAGAGCATCTGGTTAAATTCCACAATGGCTTTGGTAGATGCTTCCGCAAGTTCTTTCTGCGCTACTTTTCCGCTCCACAAGACATTGTCGGTAACGAACAAACCGCCTTTGCGCAGGCGCGGTAAAGCAAGTTTGATGACGCGCGGGTAGTCTTCTTTGTCGATATCGTTAAAGATAACGTCGTATTCCGTTTTCTCTTCGGAAAGGAACTCCAAAGCGTCACCGACCTTGATATTGATTTTGCCACTTACTCCTGCCCGATCGAAATAGCCGCGCGCCTCGTCCGCTTTCTTGCGGTCACCATCGGTGTAGGTAACACGACCTCCGTCGGCAACAGCGCGGGCCCACCAGATGGTCGAATATCCAATAGCCGAGCCAAGCTCGAAGATATTTTTGGCATTGATCATGATGGCGAGTTGGTACAAGACGCGGCCAACCGCAGGACCGACGATCGGTATATTCCGTTTCGCGGCCTGGTCTTCCATTTCGCTCAGTACCGCGTCGCGAGGCGGCAACACGGAATACAGATAGTCTTCGACTGCGGGGGCGGTAATTCCACCCATCCGCCATCTGGCATTGGCATCATTCTGGTCAGGCACGTCTTCTCCTCATCTGTTTGGCTCAACTCAGGGTCACGCCTGGCTTCATCTCAATCATTTCTACGCCTGGCATCAACTTGTGCAGGTCGCCGGGTTTCCCGGTGAGCACGGGAAAAGTTCCGAAGTGCATCGGAATGACGGTTTTTGGCTTAAGAAGATTACAGGCATAGGCCGCCTCTCGCGGAGACATGGTGAAGTGGTCACCAATCGGAATCATTGCAATGTCGGGCGCATAGAGCTCACGAACAATTGCCATATCGCCAAAAACGTTGGTATCGCCTGCATGGTAGATCTTTACGCCGTTGGTAAATTCGATAACGTAGCCGCAGGCTTCGCCGCCGTAAACGATCACATCTCCATCGGTGATACCGCAAGAGTGATCTGCATGTACCATTGTTACTCTGATATCATCGACGGTTTGCGTGCCTCCCTTATTCATGGCTGACACCCGCTTCACGCCCTTCTTTTCGAGCCAGTGGCCAAGTTCGGGAATTGCGACTACGTCCGGCTTGAGTTTTTTGGCAATTTCCACGGCGTCGCCGATGTGATCGAAATGCCCATGAGTGCAAAGCATGACGTCTAGTTTCTTGACGTCCTTTTCTTTTTCGGGACACATGGGATTACCCATGACCCAGGGATCGACGAGAATTGTTTTGCCCCCTGGAGTCTCCACACGAAATGTTGCGTGGCCCAGCCAGGTGAGTTTGATGCCGTTCAGATTCATAAATTAGGCCTTTGATAGTCGCGCCGTGCGGTCGGCCAATTGGCAGCAGGCGGCAACCTTTCCCCAGATACGGCTAACGCATATCGCGAATGTCAAATATCAACTTCTTTAGTTTAATATGAATCGCCATGGCGGAGCTGAAGGTTCTCTTTACGCGTGAGCAGATCGCCCGGCGGGTTGCGGAAATGGGCGCTGAGATCAATCGTGACTATGCTGATCAATCGATCATTCTTGTCGGCGTGCTGAAAGGCGCTGCAATATTTCTGAGCGATTTGTCCCGCGAGTTGAAAATCGACGCGACTTTCGACTTTATTGGCGTTTCAAGTTACGGTACACGACCGAGCCCGGCGCAAGAATTAAAAACCGGGTGGGACTCGACAGGTGAGGTCCGACTGACCAAAGACATGGATCAATCCATGATCGGAAAAAATGTGATCCTGGTGGAGGACATTTTGGACACCGGACTCACCATGACCTATTTGAAGAAGCTGCTGATGGCCCGCCAGCCAAAGTCTTTCCGGATTGCCGCTCTTCTGGATAAACCTTCGCGCAGAAAACAACCGATTGAAGCCGACTACGTGGGATTCAGCATCCCTGACGAATTTGTCGTGGGTTACGGACTGGATTACGCCGAAAAGTACAGAAATCTTCCCGATATTTGCGTTGTACCGCGAGAACCGTGACGGGTTTCTGATTGATTTGCGCATCAGCACGATAATTCTTTTGAACAAACACAGGTTGGTTTCTCAGGTTCGCGTGAGTGCGAGTCCTTCCGCACCGGCTGTTATCATAAAGATCCGTGGAAACCGCTACCACCCATCCCGACGAATCTAAAATCGAGCCGCTGCTTCTTGAAGTTGCGGACGTCGTCAATACGACTCTCGATCTGGATACCACCCTTCGGCGCGTCGCCGAACTGGTCCGCAAAGTCATTGATTACGAGATTTTTGCCATTCTTCTCGTGAACGAGAAGGCACAGGACCTGCGCATTCGCTTTCAGGTTGGTTATGCGCGTGAAACCGCAGAGCGAACAAAAGTCAAAATCGGCGAAGGCGTGACTGGATTGGCGGCGCAGCGTCGTGAGGCGGTGCTGGTCGATGATGTTTCCAAACATCCCGAATACATTCCCGCGGTGGAGGGCGTGCGCTCCGAGCTTGCGGTACCGCTGATCATCAAGAACCGGGTCATTGGAGTGCTCAATCTGGAGGCGCAGGAACCTGGGCATTTCACAGAGGAGCACAAACGCCTGCTGACGCTCATCGGCTCGCGCATGGCAGTAGGCATCGAGAATGCCCGTCTATACACCCGTACTACTCGTCAGGCACGGACCCTCGTGCTGTTGAACGAAATCGCGCGGGAACTTACGTCGATCCTTAATGTCGACGAATTGCTCAAGCGAATTGCTGAATTATTGAGCCGCCTGATCGACTATCAGATGTTCAGCATCCTTCTCCTGGACGCGGCGGGAGAAAAACTTCAGCACCGGTTTTCCTTGCGTTTTCAGGAGAACATTCAACTCAAGCACGATATCGTTTTGGGCCAGGGTTTAGTCGGTTATGCGGTTCAGCAGCGGGAAGCCGTTCTGGTGCCGGATGTCAATAAGGATTCGCGATACATCAGGCTCAATCCCGAAACGAAATCGGAACTCGCCGTACCGCTAATTTATAAGGACAAGGTAATTGGGGTGCTCGATCTGGAGCACACCAAACGCGGATTCTTTACCGACGACCACAAGCGCACGGTGATCACGCTCGCTGCTCAGGTGGCGATCGCCCTGGAGAATGCACGTTTGTATGAGCAGATTGCGCGCCAGGAAAAACGTTTGGAACGCGACCTGTCACTGGCGCGGGAATTGCAGTTTCGCCTGCTGCCGCACTCACTTCCCACGCTTCCTAACCTTGAACTGGCAGCGAAGTTTGCCCCAGCACGCGCGATTGGCGGCGACCTGTACGATTTTGTCAGTTACTCCCAGGCGCGCATGGGAATGGTGATCGGGGATGTTAGCGGCAAGGGCGCCCCGGCTGCCATTTACGCCGCGCTGGTCAGCGGCATTCTGAGATCTCATGCCCCGATAGAACCGGGGCCGGCGGAGATGCTGCGGGCGGTGAACTTTTCTCTTGGGGAACGGCGGATTGAGGGACAATTCGTGTCGCTCATCTATGCAGTGTGGGACGACGAACATCAGTCGTTGCAAGTCGCGAATTCGGGCTTGCCCCGGCCGCTTTACGTCCATGACGGCAAAATCGAAGTGATTGAAGCAACCGGACTACCGCTGGGATTGTTTGATGATGCCGAATACGACGAGTTCACGTTTAAAGCTAAGCCCGGAGATATGTTCGTGTTTTTCAGTGATGGCATTCTCGATGCCCGCAACCGGGCAGGAGAAATGTTCGGACGCCAGAAGGTGGAGACGATTATTGCCGGGTGTGCTGAGATTTCCGCTGATTGCGTGGTTAAGTCGCTCTTCAAGGCGGCCAGCGAGCATGCCGGCAGCGAGGAGGCCTTCGACGACGAAACCGTCGTTGCCATCAAGGTGAAAGGCCAACCCAAGCGCAAGTGAGCCGCACTGCCATCCGGAGCGAAGGCCGACCTCCAGCGTTCTCCTACCGCGATGTGCGGAAGGGATTTCTTCGCCGCAAGACCTCCGGATCCCAACTACAGTGCGATGATGTTTCCCTCAAGAACCTGGCAGAACGTTTTGGTACGCCCTTGTACGTTTATTCGGCCTCCGCTATTCGCGAACGCTTGAACAGCTTCGAACAGGCCTTCCGAAAAATTCCCCACACTGTCTGTTATTCGGTCAAGGCAAATTCCAGCCTTGGCATTTTGCGGCTGATGGCCGGGAGGGGATGCGGGTTCGATGTGGTTTCGGGGGGAGAGCTAGAGCGGGTTATCCGAGTGGACCGGCGGGCCGCGAAAAAGGTCGTTTTTTCTGGAGTGGGTAAAACCCCAGACGAAATGCAGGCCGCGCTTAAGGTCGGGGTGCTGCTGTTCAACGTGGAGAGTGAAGCTGAGTTGTGGCGACTGGCGGAATGCGCGGCACGAACCAGGACAAAAGCTCGCATCGCACTTCGTGTAAATCCTGACGTTCCCGCCAATACTCATCCGTATATCTCAACCGGCCTTCAGCAACACAAATTCGGTATCCCGATGGCTGAAGCGCGCAAACTCTACGCACAGGCCTCCAGCACGAAATATCTCCAAATCGAAGGGGTTAGCGTACACATTGGTTCCCAGATTACCGACGTAGAACCGTTTGAGCTAGCGATGGAGCGAGTGGCGGAACTGGTGCGCGTATTGCAAGGGGACGACCACCATATTAAATACGTGGACGCCGGAGGAGGCCTGGGAATCGCGTATGAAGATCCCGATGCCGGAGGATTTGCGGAACAGGCCGCAGAGTATGCAATGGCGCTGTGGCGACCGTTGCGAGGCCTGAAAGTCCACCTGCTTCTCGAGCCCGGACGTGCGATTGTTGGGCCGGCTGGTGCGCTGATAACGCGCGTTCTATATCGAAAGACGAACGGCTCCAAAAAGTTTTTGGTCGTGGACGCAGCCATGAACGACCTCATAAGACCTTCCCTCTACAGCGCATACCATGAGATCGTCCCCGTGCGGCTGGAGGCAGGGGATTACGAATCGCGTCGACAGCCGCGTGAAATCGTCGATGTGGTTGGCCCGATTTGCGAAACGGGTGATTTTTTTGCGCGTGGACGCGAACTTCCATTAATGGTCGATCGAGACTTACTCGCCATTCTCGATACTGGAGCTTACGGTATGGTACTGACGTCCAACTACAACAGCCGATTGCGGCCACCCGAAGTGTTGGTAGATGGCAAGACAGTCAGGCTGATTCGTCGCCGCGAAACGATGGATGATCTGCTCCGGACGGAGACGCAAGTGCGTTGATCAGTTCGTAGGGGTGAGGTTATTGACTTGCCATGTGCACGCGGAGCTCCTGAAGTTGATTCCGGCGTTGCGGATCTGGATGCTGTGAGAGGAATTGCTCCATCGAATCAAACTCTTTGGCTGCCAGGTCTTTCTGCTTTCCTTCTTCGTACAGGCGGGCCAGCGTGGTTCGAACATTCCAATAAAGCGGGTCGGAGTGCCTCGCCAGCAGGTCCGCACGCTGATCCATCGCGCTAAGCACCTCAGCGGCTTTGTCCTGGCGACCTTCCAGGCGATCACAGCGGACCTCGACGCTCCACATTTTCCAATATTTTTCCTGCAGTTCGACCTGGCTCTGGCGCTTGAATTCGACGGTGTACCAATCGAATGGACGGATTCGTTGCAGCCGCCATTCGTCGTCGCGAATCCCCTGCTGAGCCATCGCGAGAATTCTTTCGGGCTCCCCGTGACCGGCGAGCTGAGCTTCCGCCTGGTCAACCAGCGGGCTGGGATCGGGCAGCGGCGCTGGAAGGTGCTGCAGCGCCGATCCGGGGCAAAGCTGCCGAAAGCGGACTTGTTCTGCTTTCTCTTTTTCGACATCGCGAAACGCCGCGGAGTCATATATAGCCTCTAAAGAACGATGCGCCGGCGCAAATTCCGGGTGCTGCGCGAGGAGCTGATTGATCTGCCGGATGGCCTCCCGAGTATTCCGTCCGATCAAACTGCGTGCGTAAAGGTAGTCATACATCAGTTCGTCGGGGTGCTGCATGGAGAGGACCTGATACTCCTCAGTCAATTGCCTCAAATGACCCTCGATGCCATGGTTTTGAACTGCGTCCTGATAGAGTTCGTGCGCGATCACATCTTGCGGATGACGCTGCCGCAAGGTACGCAGTGGAGCTACATGTTTTTCGAATTCCGATGGATCAGGAGCGACAACGATCGCCCCGGCAATTTCCGTTCGAATCTCGGGTGACGCTTCACACGTCGCCGGCGATACACCATGCGCGGGAGAAGTGGCCAGGGTGGCGAGCAAAACGAAACCGATTTTAGATACCATGCGCGAATAACGGAGGGACCGCGGAGACTGGGAAAGTCTTTCACGGTCCCGGGTTCACGAGTTTTTCACCTACAAAGAACGCAGGAAATTCAGTACATCCTGCATTTGCGAACGACTGAGCGAGTTGAATCTGCGAGTTACGTTATTCGCCTCTGAACCATTGGAAGAATGCGCCTGGATTGCCTGCACCAAGTCGGCCGTACGACCGTCGTGCAAGAAGAACAGGCGTTGGCCCAGTCCCCAAAGTGGAGCCGTACGGAACTGGTCGGGACCTGCCGCACCTTGGTTTATCCCGTCCGACAAACGCGATCCCATGTGATGAATCGCAAAATCGGAATAAGGGTGATACGTAGCATTCGACATGGCGGCAGACTTCGCCATGCCTGTGGTAAGGGTCGACGTATGACACAGCGCGCAGCCAACGCTGGTGAAAAGGTTGGCCCCGTTCCTTGCCGAGGCGGACATGGATACGGGGGTTGGCGGAGCGGTAAGACGCATGAAAGCGGCGAAATTCACCAGGTCCGATGACATCTCCGCCTCCGTGCCCATCGAACTGCCAGCTGAGCTCAGCATTCTTGTAGCATCCTCCGGAGACCCGTTGTAGATACAGCCAGCCACCGCAGAGCGTTCGTTAATAAACGCTTCGTTCGACACTCCTTGTTCCACGTTATAAGCTTCTCCGGCAAAGACCATGAGCGACTTGTTCTGAGCCTTCCATCCAAACCGAGTGATCGTTCCGTCATTGCCACTCATGTTGAAGGTGCCATTGATGCCAAGCTGTGATTTGACGCGTCGATCTGCGGCCAGGTTCGTGAGCAACGTCGAGTCTGGAGTTGCTTCTACAAGGCCGAGTCCGAAAACTGGCGTAGGAATGCGGAAAATAACATTGCCCGCCGCAAGTTGCTGGGCGAAAGTCGGTTGAGAAAGGCTGCATCCCTCGGCGTCAGTTCGACCAGCGATGGTGTAAAGTCCGTGGACGCCGCCATCCAGCGTCCCGTTTGAATTTCGGATGAATCGTGCCTCCCGCACCGGACCGTCTGTGGTAATGAACGACGGGACAGTGTTACGGGCGCCGTCCAGATTTGCGAGAGCGACCTGCGGATTCGTAGCTGGACTGGATCCCCCCACCGACGGATGGGCGTGGCACTGCGCGCAACTATTCCCATTGAACGTCGGCCCCAAACCTGTGCCCGGTTCTCCCGAAACACTTCCGCTGACTGAGTCCACCTCCATGAAATCCTGAATCGCTGCATTGAAAAACGACTGCTCGTCGGGACTCAAACCTGGGAAAAATCCCCCCACTCCCGGATCTCCACCGCGCGGCCCAGGATCGCGCTGAGCCTCAAGGCTTCCTGCGCTCACGACTACGGTTAACGCGAGACCCACAACCGCCAGCAAATGTCTTTGTTTCATACTGCACCTCGATGCATGTGTGAAGCCACACTCCGGCATAAGCCAGGTGTCCGTAGCTAACTTGAGAGAGGCGCGATTTTGTGAGTTACCAGTTCGACCCCGCCAAAAGGTTTGGCGGCGCTGCATCCGGTCGATCGGTCTAGAAGCGGCCACCGGCGCGGCATCCCACATATCCGCCGACCGGTTACTAGAAAACTTAATGCAACGTACGCTGGAATCAAAGCGGCGTCAAGATAGCCGTTAGTACATCCTCGTCTGTGCAAAACACTTTTTCAGAAAATGCTTCGGACCCGTTTTGGGCAGCTAAATAGGCACCTAAAAGTCACGAATCAGGACAGTCACTCAACCGTCCCAATGCATGCCCGGGAGCAAAATTACTGAATAAGAATGCGGGGGGACACTTCATTGCGGTACTAGCGTGGAGAATCGGGATCAGCCGGATAGTTTTTGTCGTTGGCGTCCCAGATTATTTTGCCGCCTAAGATTGTGGTCACGACCTTCGCGTCACGAATCTTCGCGGGCTCAAGTTTAAAGAGGTCGTCGCTTACAAGAACCATATCTGCAAGTTTGCCGCGAGTTATAGAACCTTTGTCGTTCTCCTGAAACTCCGCGTAGGCGGACCCCATCGTGTAGGCCTCAATCGCTTCGGCAAGGGTTAGTTTCTGCTCGGGGAACCATCCTCCGGGATTCTTTCCATCCAAGGTGGCTCGGGTTACTGCTGCATACAGACCGAACAGGGGGTTCAGCGGTGCGACATTCCAGTCTGTACCAAAGGCAAGGCGTACGCCATGATTAAGGAAGGTACGGAAGGCATAGGTGCGGCTGGCGCGGTCATGACCGATACGTTCCTCAGCCCAGCGTCCGTCATCGATGGCATGGTAAGGCTGCATGGAGGCAATGACGTGCAATTGCGCGAAACGATCGAAATCTTTAGCAGCCATGTGTTGAGCATGTTCGATACGAAAACGCCGATCGCGGTCGCTGTGAGTTTTCACAATCTCGGTATACAGGTCGAGGATGATCGAAATACCCTGGTCACCAATGGCGTGAGTGCAAATCTGAAGGCCGGCGGCATCGGCTCTCATCATGCGGTCCTGCATCAACGAGACGGGGTGCATTTCGTCAGACAACAGGCCGCGATTATTTGGCTGATTGTTGAACGGGTCGAAAAAGTACGCTGTACCCGATCCTAGAGAGCCATCCGCATAGGCCTTGAGGGCGCCAATCCGAAGTGACGGACCCCCGAAAGCGTGCCTGATGCCGATTTTCACCTGATCGTCGACCTGAGGAATGAGCGGCGCAGCGTAGATGCGCGCCGTCAGTTCCCCGTGCTGCAGCAATTCGTCATAGACAGCGATATCTTCGTAGTCCGGATTCATGTGTTGCACGCTGGTAACACCCAGCGAAGCTGCATGAGCGAGAGCGCGTTTTATGGCCTTCAGGCGCTGCTCATGGGAAAGAGATGGAAGGACTTTGAAAATGTAATCCATGGCTGCGTCTTTCAGGGCGCCAGTAGGATTGCCTTGAGCATCTCGGACTATGACGCCTCCGGGAGGGTCGGGCGTGTTTACGGTGATTCCAGCGAGCCGCAGAACAACCGAATTAGCAAGTCCCATGTGCCCGTCATAGCGGCTCACGAATACCGGAGTGTCTGGAGTTGCCGGATCGATTATTTCCTTCGTAGGCATTTGGGCCGGGGACCACTTGGTTTCATCCCAATCTCCACCGGTAAGCCAATCGCCTTTTTGTACATTCTTAGCGCCTTCCGCGATGCGACGGGCGAATTCCTGCGCGCTGGTGGCGTCGTTAAGTTGCACGCTGTCAAGCGCGCGTCCACCGTCAACGAAATGCACATGAGAATCGTTAAAGCCTGGCAACAACAGTTTGCCCGCGGCATCGATAACGTGGGTGTTGGGTCCTTGCCAGGCTTTGATCTCATCGTTCGACCCAACCGCCACTATGCGCTCTCCCAAAACGGCAACGGCCTGAGCACTGGGATGATTCTTATCTACTGTCCATATCTTGGCGTTGCGCAGAACGAGATCCGCAGCCGGCTGAGTTTGCGCGCGTAGCCGATGCGGGGAAAATAAAGTAACCAGCGCGAACAGCAAAGAAAATACAAGGAGCAGACGGCGAATTGTTTTCATTTTAGTTTCGGGGAAACGATAACAGGATCAATGTATTTTCGTCGAGCGTACCCCTTACAACTTTTGTGCTAACTGACGGCACTCCCGAGCCATTGTCGTGATGGGCAGTCGAGGCTACGATGTCGAGACATCGAGACAATTTCTTCTGGCCAACTGGCTGCATCAAGTCCGGCTTTCGGGAAAATTATTGCTTGACTTCGTCGAATTCTGAATTACCAACAAGCTTGACCAGATGAATACTACAGGCACAGACATTCAAAGTGCGCTACATCCACCGGTCAGAGTGCTGGTTTGTGATGACCATGAAGTGATGCGAATGGGGATTCGGAATCTTCTGCTGGGGCGTTCGGGATGGAGCGTTTGTGCAGAAGCGAGCAATGGCGAGGAAGCCGTGGAAAAAGCCCTTCGCTTTCAACCCGATGTCATCATTATGGATATCAATATGCCGGTGATGAATGGGCTTGAAGCAGCACAACAGATTTATAAGGCGCAGCCGAAGATCCCCGTCATCTTGTTTTCCCTGCATGTCTCCGACGATCTTGCACCTCTCTTGCAAGGCGACGGCATTCGAGGCGCCGTGGCGAAAGCGGACGCAGCCCGAGATCTGGCGCAGGCGGTGGAAATCGTATTATGTGGTGGGACTTTTTTTTCTGGGCGGAAGCCATTAATAGCTGAGGCTAAATCCGGGAGTTAGAGGAGCGGCAGGCGCTGGCCGGTTATGGGGAGGTAACCAGCGCCTGCCAATCGCTCCTTCGCGTTGGGATAAGTTACTAATACGTCCGTGGTGGTAAGGATCGCCATCCGGAAGATACTGTAGGGAGCCATAAAACTTCGCCCACCGAACCTTAGGAGTACCTTCCTCTTCATCCATCACGTGGAATAGTCAGCATTGACTCGCACGTATTCCGAAGTTAGGTCAGTCGTAAGAAAATCGGCGGCGATTCGACCTCGACCGAGCAGGATACGGATTTCGCTGGACGGCTGGGAAAGTACTTGATGCGCCCATTTTTCGTCAAAAACGCATGCCACGCCGCCACGGCAGACAGGCTGATCACCAATCATGATGTTGATTCGGCCAGGGTTGATGGCGATTCCCGACCGTCCCACGGCGGCTAGAATCCGTCCCCAGTTCGGATCGGCCCCTGCCCAGGCGGTCTTCACCAAAAGAGAATGCGCCACGGTCCGGGCGATCTGACGCGCTTCCTGCCGATTCTTGGCTTGTTCAATTGAAAGCCGAATTACGTGCTCGACCCCCTCACCGTCCGCCACGATCTGTTCCGCCAGGGATTGACAGACTTGCTGCAACCCGCTGAGGAAAAGTGGCTTGGCTGGGTCGTTTAAATGCATACCGCTGTGGCCGCTTGCCAGAAGCAATACGGTGTCGTTGGTGGAGGTGTCACCGTCAATCGAAATAGCGTTGAATGTGTCTTCGCAAGCGTGCCGCAAGGATCGCTTTAGTTCCGCCGGAGTGGCAACAATATCGCTGAAGAGATAGACCAGCATCGTGGCCATTTGGGGGTGAATCATGCCGGCACCCTTTGCGATTCCAAGCAATTTGACCATCAACTTTCCCAAACGAAACTCTGCAGACGCAAATTTGGGTCGTTTGTCGGTAGTCATGATTGCGTGCGCGAAACTTGTAACACCCTGCTCAGTAGCTGCTCGGAGACCTACAACTTCAGGAAGGCGCGAAATAATCTTATCTACCGGCAACCGAACACCAATGATGCCAGTGGATGACGGAAAAACCTGGGTCTGCGGTACGCCCAGCAATTTGCCTACTTCACGACAGACTTGCCGGCACGCTTGTATTCCCGATTTTCCAGTGGCGCAGTTCGCGTTTCCTGAATTCACAATGACAGCGCGAATCTGCCCTCTGCTGGAAGCCAAAGATGCACGACCCACCACTAGTGGCGCGGCGACCACACGGTTTCTGGTAAACAAAGCCGCTGCAGCCGTTCCCGGACTAGCCTCGACCAAGGCCAGATCAGGGCGGCCACTAGCCTTAATTCCAGCGCAAGCCGAAGCAAAGCTGAAGCCTGCTGGTAAGGAAACCTGATCTGTTAGCAGGCTGTGAGTTTTGGAGCGAGAACGAGCTTTCATACTCCGATCTTCACCAGCCAATTCGTGGGCTGAGGAAGAATCGCGAATTTTGGCAGTTCGCCGCGGACCATGGCTACCTCATCGCAACAATGAAAACGAGGACAGACGCAACAGTCTTTGTGGATTTTGTCAGGTAAGTCTTCGCGTTGCGCTATGCTGAATCCCAGGCGGGCAAAGAATTCCGGAATACGCGTGAAGAGACAAATAGAACTGACACTATGCTTGTCGGCCTGCGCCAATAAGGCGTTGATCAGCCGCTCGCCGCCTCCGGCACCCTGGCGGGTGGGATCTACGGTTATGGATCGAATCTCCGCCAGGTGAGGCCCGTAAAGATGAAGAGCGCCACATCCGACGATCTCGCCGTGATGCTCGAGGACAACGAAATCCCGGACATTTTCGCAGACTTCGGCGAAAGTGCGGGGCAACAGAGTTCCGTCGCCGGAATATGCCGCAATCAGATTGTGTATCGCCTCGGCGTCGGGCAGGAGGGCTTCACGCGTGCGCATGGGCGTCCTCCCGAATGGCTTCCACTTTTTTTCTGGCGTCGGCGATGGCCTGTCGGACTCGCGCCGGGGCCGTGCCACCCGGAACATCGTGAATACCGAGCACCGCTTGAAGACTGAGGCAGGAAAAGAAATCCTGATCGAACGCTGAATTCAACTGGCGCAAATCCTCGAGTGGAAGGTCTGCAAGCTCACAATTTTTTTGAAGGCAGAGTTGCACCGCTTTGCCAATCTGCTCGTGAGCCAGGCGAAAAGGAACTCCATGCCGCACCAGGTAGGTGGCGCCGGCCCAGGCGTTCATGAATCCGGTCTGCGCTGCATGATCCATTCGATCGAGCTTGAATTCCACTGATTTCATCCAACCGGATACCAGTGGTAAAAGCGAAAGCACGGTCTCGGCAGCATCGAACAGAGGTTGCTGAGTTTCCTGCAAATCTTTGTTATAGGCCAACGGCAGACCCTTCAGCGTGATCAGTAAAGCTGTTGCGTCAGCAATAATTCGGGCCGCTTTTCCGCGAGTTAGTTCCAGTAAATCGGCATTCATCTTTTGCGGCATCGCACTGCTACCGGTCGAAAATGTTTCCGGAAGGCGAACAAATCCATACTCCTGAGTAGAGAACAAAATCATTTCTTCCGCCCACCGGCTGAGGTGTACAGCCAGCATGGATAGGACGTTTACAAATTCCAGAACGAAATCACGATCGCTGGTAGCATCGAGGCTGTTTGCCGTAGGAGCGTCAAAGCCAAGCTCGGCAGCCATGACGCGGCGATCCAACGGCAATGTAGCGCCAGCAACCGCGCCCGATCCCAATGGGGAGAAATTCAGTCGCTTGCGGCAATCAACGAGGCGTTCGGCGTCTCGTAAAAACATTTCGACATAGGCAAGCAGCCAATGCCCGATCAGTACGGGCTCGGCGCGTTGCAAGTGGGTGTATGCGGGCATGGCGGAACTGCCAGCCCTCTCTGCCTGGTCGAGAAAAGCGTAGAGACAATCGGCAAGGTCAGATCTTTGCTGATCGATGGCGGCACGAACATAGAGCCGGAGATCGGTCGCAATCTGTTCATTACGGCTACGCCCGCTGTGTAACTTATAGCCGACGTCTCCGATGAGGGCGACCAATTGCTTCTCCACGAAATGGTGCACATCTTCAGCCTCACGATCGTCCAGAAAATGTGGTTCGGAGGTGGCTTTGGCACCTATCTGGTCTAAACCCTGAAGAATCGAGATTAACTCGCTCGAAGACAATATTCCTGCACTCTTCAACGCCCCCGCATGGGCCCGGCTGGCGGCAAGCTCCTCCCGAAGCAGCCGCTTATCGAATTCAAAGGACCGCTGCCATTGCTCGAAGTCAGGATCGAGCGGCTGACGGAAGCGACCCGACCACATCTTCATCGAGATACCTCCGTTTTCGCCACCTCTGACTTCGAGGCTTCCGCCAGTTTGCGGGCACGGGATCGGGAAGGCAGTCCGAGGATTCGAATGAAGCCCTCGGCGTCTTTTTGATCGTAGCTGTCGTCCATGGTGAAAGATGACAGATCGGTACGGTAAAGCGAATTCTCCGAGTGGCGGCTAACCACGGACACATTGCCCTTGTAGAGCGAGAGCGTCACTGTGCCAGTCACATCGCGCTGGGTGTTCTCGACAAATGCGTCGAGGGCTTCGCGCAAGGGCGTGAACCAGAGACCGTAATATGCGAGCTCGGCATATTTCAAGCCCACGTGCTGCTTGAAGTGCGTGACGTCCCGTTCCAAACATAAGGCTTCAAGTTCACGATGAGCGGCAATCAACAGAGTTCCACCCGGCGTTTCGTAACACCCGCGAGATTTAATGCCGACAAAGCGGTTTTCGACAAGATCAATGCGGCCAACGGCATTGCGGCCTCCGATTTCGTTCAGCAACTCAACCAGCGATACCGCATCGAGGTTCATTCGGTTCACTGAAGCTGGAACGCCCCGTTCGAAACCGATTACCACTTGTTCTTCACGGTCGGGCGCGTCCTGGGGAGAACGAGTCATCTGCCAAGTGGTGGCCAGGGGAGCATTGCCCGCATCTTCCAGTTCCCCGCCCTCGTGGCTGATATGCCATAGATTCCGGTCGCGACTGTGAATCTTCTCCCGACTGGCGGACACGGAAATTCCACGCTTTTCGGCATAGTCGAGACAGTCTTCACGAGATTTCAAAGTCCACTCCCGCCACGGCGCGATAATCTTCAAATCTGGCGCTAGTGCCTGGTAGGTGAGCTCGAAGCGGACCTGGTCATTCCCCTTGCCGGTGCATCCATGGGCAACGGCGGTTGCCCCTTCGCGCAATGCCACTTCGACCTGATGCTTGGCGATTACAGGTCTGGCCAAAGAAGTTCCAAGCAAATACTTGTGCTCGTACACTGCACCCGCTTTAAGCGCAGGAAACACGTAGCCAGTGAGAAACTCTTCGCGCATATCTTCGACAATCACCTTGCTGGCGCCGGTTTTGTAGGCCTTTTCGACGACGGCTTCAATGTCGTCTCCCTGCCCCACGTCTCCGACCATGGCGATGACGTCGTAGGAGTAGTTCTCTTTGAGCCACGGAATGATGATAGAGGTGTCGAGCCCTCCGGAATAAGCAAGTACAACTTTCTCAGGCATGGGCATTCCTCGCATTGGGGCGGCCCACCTTGCCGCCGAGCAGTAGTAACAGGATAGCCTTCTGCACGTGCAAGCGGCTTTCGGCCTGGTCGAAGACCACGGATCGATCGGAGTCCATCACCTCGTCGGTGATCTCCATCCCACGGTGCGCCGGCAAACAGTGCATGAAGACGGCGTGAGGCGCCGCGCCGGCCACGAGCTTTCGGTTCACCTGATAGGGCGGGAATATCTGATTTCGTTCCTGCTCTTCATGCTCATGGCCCATGCTGGTCCAGGCATCAGTATAGACCGCATCCGCGCCGTCTACAGCCTGGTTTGGATCGTTGAGAATCTCGATGACAGCGCCAGTTTGACGGGCAATATCCAGCGCGTCCGCAACGATCTGGGTATCCGCTTCGTAACCCTTGGGCGTAGCGATGCGTATGTTGGACCCGAGTGTCGCAGCCAGCAGCAGCAACGAATGAGCCACGTTATTTCCGTCGCCAACGTAGGCTAGGCAGATTTTCTTCAAATCGCCGAACCTCTCCAGCAAAGTGAAATAATCCGCCAGCGCCTGACAGGGATGTTCCAGATCGCTAAGCGCGTTGATCACGGGAACGCAGGCGTGCTCGGCCATTCCTTCGACGGTGCTGTGAGCGTAGGTACGCAGCACGATGGCGTCGATCCAGCGTTCGACGTTGTGGGCGATATCACTTAACTTTTCGCGCGCGTCGAGGCGCCCCGCAGTCTGGTCCATGAAAAAAGCGTTGCCACCCATGCTCGCCATTCCAGCTTCAAACGTCAGCCTGGTTCGCAGCGATTGTTTTTCAAAAAACATCACCATCTGCTTGCCGGCCAGGGCGCTACGAAAATTTGCGGGCCGCGCTTTCAGCAATCCCGCAAGATGGAAAATTGTCTCAACCTCGATTGGACTGAGGTCGCGAATGGAAATCAGGTCGCGACCCGGAAATGTCGCTGACGAGGGGGACGATATGACCTGTGACGTTTGCGGCTGGCTACTCACCGTGATTGACTCCTTCGTGTTGGCTTTGGGTTGCTGATCGGTTTCTTTTTCGGTTGGGTGGAACTCAGCGCCGAGGCGAGGGCTCGAATCACCTGGTCCACGTGAGCTCGTTGAATAATGTATGGCGGCAGAAAACGTAATACCGTGTCCTGCGTGCGATTGATGAGGATGCCGCGTGCCAATAATTCAACTACTACAGCCTTGGCTGTGTTTGGCGAATCCAGATTCATACCCAGCATCAGACCCATGCCGCGAACTTCCAACACGCATTCGTGTTTCGCTTTTAGACCTTCCAGCTTGGAGTGAAAATATTCCCCGGTCTGACGAATGTGTCGCATCAGGCGGTCGAGGACGCGCAAGAAGTCGATGGCGACGGCGCAGGCGAGCGGGCCGCCGCCAAAAGTCGTGCCATGCATTCCGGGATGCATGCCACCGGCAACACGATCGGTTGTAAGCAGCGCTCCGAGCGGAAGACCCGCAGCCAGCGGTTTTGCGACCGTAACGATATCCGGCTTGATTCCGTAATGCTGGTAGGCGAAGTAGCGTCCGGTTCGGCCGAGTCCGCATTGAATTTCGTCGAGAATCAGAAGCGCTCCAGTGCGATCACACAACTGTCGCGCAGTCTGCAAAAACTCAGAGCTCAGCGGTCGGATTCCACCCTCTCCCTGGATCGTCTCCAGACAGATGGCACAGACGCTGCCATCGAATTGCCGCTTAAGGTCGTCGACCTCGTTAAATGCGACAAAACCCACCCCGGGTACCAGTGGCGCAAATGGATGCCGATATTTTTCCTGACCCGTGGTTGCGAGCGAGCCGAAGGTGCGTCCATGGAACGAATTTTCGAGCGCCAGCAGTCTCCACTTGGCCTTGTGACCATTGTTGTTCTGGGTACGGGCGTAGGCGCGCGCTAACTTGAGCGCGCCCTCCCATGCTTCGGTACCGCTGTTGCAGAAAAATGCTTTGTCCAGACCGGAAATCCTAGTTAAGCGCTTTGCGAGATCCGCCTGGAACTGGTGAAAAAATAGATTGGACACGTGAATCAACCGTCCCGCCTGGCGCTTCAGCGTCGACTGAATCACGGGATGACCGTGGCCGAGCGCGTTCACACCAATGCCGCTCAGGAAGTCGAGATAGCGCTTGCCCCGCGAATCCCACAAATACACCCCTCGCCCGCGCTCAAACAGGACACGCTGCCGGTCATATGTGGGCAACAGCAGTTTCGATTCTGAACGGATGACGGTAGCCAGGCTCATACGACTGTGACCTCGGTACCGCCGTAGAGCTTGGTGAGATAGAACTGGGGCAGAATGTCGGCCTGAGCGGCCGGCAGAATCCGCACCCGTCCTACACCCTTTCGGAGAGCCTGACCGCAGGCCTCAAGCTTGGGAAGCATACCGCCGGCAATCTCCGCGCTTTCAACCATGGCGGAAATCTGCTTGGTGTTAAGCCACGGCATCACTGCGCCTTCGGCGTTTTTCACTCCGGCGACATCGGTCAAAAAAATGAGCGTGTCGGCATGACAGGCGACCGCGCAGGCCGAAGCCATCTGGTCTGCGTTCACGTTGTAGTATTCGCCGTCGGACCCAAGCGCCACGGACGAGAGAACCGGAATTCCTCCCTGCCCCCAGATCGCATCCAGCCAGCGTGGCTCGACGGAACAGATTTCACCAACGTAGCCCAGATCGTAGCCTTGCGTCTGTTTCTTACGTGCGCGAAACGACATACCGTCGCCGCCGCAGAGTCCGATCGCGGGACGTCCGGCAGCGACGATAGCTGCCACCAGGCTTTTATTCACCATGCCAGCGAGAACCATGAGCGCAACATCACGCGTCTCCGCATCGGTGATTCGCAGACCGTTCACGAAATCGCTTTCCTTGCCCAGCAGTTTCAACGTCCGCGTGAGCGCTGCGCCGCCGCCGTGAACCACGGTGACGCGGTGCCCGTCGTTCGCTAATTCAACGATGGCGCGAGCACACTTCTGCAAGGTGGTTTTATCCTCGAGTGCGGCGCCGCCCAACTTGATCACAATTTTCACTGCAGTCCATCCTGTTCTTTAAAGCCGTACATTAAGTTCATGTTCTGAACTGCTTGTCCTGCCGCACCCTTAAGCAAATTGTCTACGCACGAAACCAGGACTAGCCGCCGTCCATCTTTCGCCAGACAGAAGCCGATATCGCAGTAATTCGTGTGCAGCGAAAACTGGATCTCCGGAAGATTTGGGGTGGCAAACACCCGTACCCAGGGTTTGCGCGTATAAAACTCCCGGAAGCACGTTTCGATCTCAGCGGGCTTTGACTCAAGCTTGAGGTGCACATAAATGGTGGAAAGAATTCCGCGCGGAATTGGCAGCAAGTGCGGAGTGAAGATCAGTTCACTCTCGTCCAACTTCAATTGCTCGAGAATTTCTCCGACGTGCCGATGTCCGAATACCGAATAGGCCGACAAATTGTCCGCCACCGAAACGAAGTGGGTGCGGGCTGTGGCTTCCTTGCCTGCACCGGAGACGCCCGACTTCGAATCCGAAATAACTCCCTTCTCTCGATCGACTATGCCGGCTGCGAGCAGCGGAGCCAGCGCCAAGATTATGGAAGTTGCATAGCAGCCAGGATTGGCCACCAGCGCCGCCTCCGGCAAACGGTCGCCATTCAACTCCGGAAGCCCGTAGACCGCCTTTTCCGTAAGCTCGGCTGCAGTAGCGGCATTGGTGTCCTGAAAACCGTAAATCGCGCGGTGCTGGACTTCGTGCAAGCGCCAGGCGCCGCTGAGGTCGATCACCCGAATTCCGCGGGCAATCGCTTCCGGCACCAGCGCCCGCGAAACTTCGTGCGGCGTCGCCAAAAACAGCAGCTCAATATTTTGTGCCTCGAGCTCGGACCAGGACAGCGGTTGCATGGGATAGCCACCATTGCCCGAAATGGCGGGATAGATATCTGCCAAATTGGTTAAGGCGCTGCTCTCACTGGAACGCTGAAGCATCAGCGGAGTTTCTGCTTGCGGGTGACGCAGGAGAATACGCGCCAATTCGAAGCCGGAATAACCGGTTGCGCCTAAGATCGCGGTCTTGAGTTTGCCTGTCATTCCATTCCGCTTAGCTGAGCATCTCCTGGATTCTGGCGGCGAGACGACTGGCACTCCTCTTGTCGGCGCACACCATCAATATCGTGTCGTCCCCGGCTATGGTTCCGATGCTTTCCTCCCAATCCTGCCCGTCCAGGGCGGCGGCCACAGGTTGCGCGCTGCCCACCGTGGTCTTGATGACCAGCTGATTTTGTGCCGCCCGTACCCCCAGAACAAACTCTCTCACCAGTCTCGCGACCGGGGGCAAAGCCGGCTCGAATACCGCCTCGCCCGGCAGCTTGTATCCGGTCGCCGTTTTCACCAGGCCAAGCTCGTGAATATCGCGTGAAAGCGTTGCCTGCCCTACCCGCATCCCACGCCTGCTCAAAGCGCGCTGCAAATCTTCCTGATTGCCAACCGACCTCTCTTCCAGCAACTGCAAAATAGCGTTTTGTCGCAGCGGCTTGCTCATATGAATGACTATTCATCATGATGAATAATTATTCATTTATGATAATGGTTGTGGGCTGGGTGTCAAGAAGAAATGCAGGCGCGACCTCTCGCTCGTGCAAGGGTTAGGAGCGAGTACTTCCTGCAGTACGCCATCCCCCCGCGATTCGCGGCGAAGGTGCAGAAATGATTAAGCCGCTGTTCCGACTAAAATCTACCGCGCTTCCGCACGAGCGGGCGCTCGCGGCCATATTCACCACGTTCCTTCAGCCTGGCACATCGCGTGAGAAGAATTCTGTTTTCTAGCCTGCTCCGGCACGGGGAAAAACGAGCTGTGCAACCGATGCACTGCCTCGACAGCCCGGGACTCATCTACGAGAAAACTGATGTTTCTCTCCGAGGCTCCCTGGCAGATCATGCGCACATCGATATCGCCGATAGCGCGGAACGCCTGACTGGCCAGCTCCGGACGCCGCCGGATTTGCTCGCCCACCAGGCACACCAATGCCTTGTGATTTTCCCATCGGACATTGGCCAAGCCTTTCAGTTCTTCGGCAATCGCAGGCAACGCGGTCACTGAACTCACCAACAACGCAAGGCTGCCGCGCGACGCGGAAAGTAAATCCAAGCTGTGCTGGTGCCGTTCGAACACGTCAAAGACCTCGCGCAACAGCTCGGGCGCGAACCAGCGAACCGGTTCGATATCCACGATCGCCACACCTCGTTTCGCCGTGATGGCCTTAACCTCGCCGTTCACTTCGCAACGGGCCAGGATTTCCGTACCCGCACACGCGGGATTGCGCGAATTGAGCACCCATACCGGAACGTTGCCACGAACCGCTGGCACCAGCGTGGCGGGATGCAACACTTTGGCTCCGAAGTAGGCTAGTTCAGCGGCCTCATCAAAGCTCATGTGAGGCACACGATGAGCCTCAGGACAAAGGGCTGGGTCGGTGGTCATGATCCCATCCACGTCCGTCCAGATCTCGATGCACCGCGCTTTTAATCCGGCGCCAACGATCGAGGCACTGAAATCAGAGCCACCTCGGCCCAGAGTAGTGGGAATTCCATCTTGCGTGGCGGCAACGAATCCGCCCATGACCGGAGTCCGGCCGGCGGCAAGCAGCGGAACCATGACAGCCTGGAGGCGTTGGTTGGTTTCATCCCACAACGGCGTGGCGCGCGTGTGTGCGGCGTCGGTGACGATGCAAGTTTTGGCGTCCACGAGCGCCGCGTCCACACCGGCCGCACGCAGGGCAGCGTATAGGAGTCGTGAGGACAGCCATTCACCCGTTCCTAACAGGCGATCCTGGATATTGGGAGTAAATGCCTTCTCCCAGGCGACGCTGCTGAGCACCTGATCCAGAGCGTCGAAATCCGCGGCAAAATCCGCACACAGGCGGACGCAGACGTCGCTACTGAGCAGTCCGCGGGCGATCGTTTCATGTCGCTCGCGAAGCTGGCTCAAGACGGCTCGAGCAACATCGAGGCGTTTACTCGCAGCCGCCCAGCCCGCTTCCATCAACTGGTCCGTTACCTTCGCGAGGGCGCTAACCACCAACACGGGACGTTGCGGCAACGCCCGCAGAACAATCTGACATACCCGGCGGATCGCGGTGGCGTCTTGGACAGAAGTGCCTCCGAATTTCATGACCAGGCACTCGCCTGACCCCTGACTGCGTTCTACCGATAGTGCGCTCATTTTGTCTCCTCTTCGGTCTTGTAGCATTGGTCTTGTGGTCGTTGGCGACGGTTATGCGACAAAATAAAAAACCCACCGGCCAGTTGCTTCTGGCGGTGGGTCTTGTTTAGCTGTTAGAACTTTGTGTTTCTCAGCTCACCAGGCGCCCTCCCCCAGAAGACACGCTAATTCGTGTCGATATGCCTGTGCTCATCGATGTAATTCGCTTAGCCTTAGCCTTTTGGGAAATTGAGGTCATCTTTGATATCGCTGCCATCTACACAACTAGTTGTGTTGCTCCCGGCCCAATTTGCGTTCTTGAGCCTCCGGGTTAAATTCTTCGAAGAACTGCATCAGCCGGTCGATTAACCTGCGCCGTCCACCGATCACATGTAATCCGCTCTCGTGCTGGTGATCTTCGAGGATCTTGTTCAAACCGCTTTCCAATGGATTCATATCGCACCCCCTCAGCCGGGTTCAAGTTACATTAATCATCGGCACTATTAGAATTTCTGAGGCCGGTAAAACTCACATTTAGATTAGCAAGTCTGTGTCCTGAACTGAAATTGGAAATTATGATCCTGTGGATCGACAAATTCGATAGGGCAATGGCACCGGCCCAAAGCCTACTTGGACGCTGAAGCCAACTGTCGCACGGTACTGATGAAGGTTGAAGTTGCGCGAGTATGGGTACGATCGCGCCGGTAGGCGATACCTAATTCCCGCCAAAGTTCTTCGTCCTTGATAGGAATGAGCTTGACCCTGCCAGCCAGCACCTGGTCGCGAGCGAAGCTGGAACTGATAAGAGAAACTCCCAGCCCGGCGGCAACGAAGCTCTTAATCATCCCAACGCTGGGCAGCTCCATCCTTATCTGCACATGGGAGGCGTAAGGCCGGAACAGCTTGTCCATCAAGCGGCGACTGTAGCCTGTCTTGGGAAGCAAGAGTGGCTGTTTGACGATTTCGCTAATGGGAACGACTTCCAGTTTTGCCAGAGCATTCTGTGGGCTGACCATCAGCATTAGCTGGTCGCGAAAAATCGAATGTGTCTTCAGGCTGGCGGATTTTACCGGCAAAGTAACGATGCCCACGTCGATGGTACCGTTCTCCAGCTTCTCGACGATTTTGTAGCTGAAGTTCCGATAGATACTGATTTGCACGCTGGGATAAAGGTGGCAATACTTGGCAAAAACGTCCGGCAACACGTATAGGCAAGTGGCCTCGTTGGCGCCGATGACCAGCGTGCCACGCGGACTGGCACCCTGATCGGCCACGGCCAGCAGTGACTCATCCCGCATCTGCAGCAGACGTTCCGCGTAGGCGAATAATACCCTGCCGGCGGGAGTAAGGGTGACGTCCTTGCCGGATCGGTCGAGGAGGCGATCGCCGTATTCCTGTTCCAGCTGACGAATCTGGGCGCTGACGGCGGATTGCGAACGGAAAACTTTCTGCCCCGCGCGGGAAAAGCTTCCCAGCTTTGCCACCTCGAGGAACGTGACTAACTGATCAAAGTCCATGAGTAGTGAAGGATTATAACGGAGACACGCAATCTCAACTGTGGATTGCAATCGATCCCATGGGGCAATGATTGCTGAGATCCAAGTCTGTCGCTGCTCAAGCCAAACCAGCCCGCATAGACGATGCGGATGGAATGTCACCGTCTTTTAGAGCGACCGTTTTCAAGATCGACCCGAAAGCGCGAGGAGCCATTGCCGGGGAGGCGTACACCGGATCCGCCACGTGGCGCCTGAACCGGCCGAGGATCGTGGCCCAGGTCTGTGCGATGGTACACGGCAAGACCAGGGGTTCCAGCCGTAAGAATGGTAACGGAGTCGAGGCATTCAACAGAGCGGCCGCGCGCCAACTGCCAGTGAGCCGCAAATGCTTACGCAGGACCCGTCGCAGCCACAACTCTTCCCGAACTTCAATGGGAGCCAGCCGCACGGAATGCTGGTTGTAGCCGTATCCGCCGATGGAATCTCGCAAAAGATACGCGAGGCCACCGGTCATCCCTGCGCCCAGGTTCATTCCGGCAGGACCAAGAATCACGGCGACCCCGGCAGTCATATATTCGCATCCGTGCTGACCCACGCCTTCAACGACCGCCAGTGCGCCACTATTCCTGACCGCAAATCGTTCGCCTACGCGGCCGGCTACATAGAGTTCTCCACTGGTCGCACCGTAGAGCAGCGTATTGCCGGCCAACACGTCCCCACGCGCCGAGGCTTGCTCCCCGGCGGTGATTGCGATCGTTCCTCCCGAAAGACTCTTGCCGACGTAATCGTTGGCCTCTCCAACTAATTTGAAATGCAGGCCTCTTACCAGAAATCCACCGAAGGTTTGCCCCGCAGTGCCCACAAATTCGTACCGCGCCGGAGCGTCGCCGCCCGGCTTAAGACCCTGGCGCAACATCTCCCCGCTCAAATGAGCTCCGATGGCGCGATCGGCGTTGCTGATGGGAAAACGCCGACGACGTGCAGCGCGGACACTATCGGCGTCCGCGTCATAGTTGAATGTCAACGTGTGATTCAGTTCGCGATACAACCTACTCTCGTCATCGCTTGGGCCCGCAACCTGTTGAGGGTCGGTGATCGGTTCGAGCAGTCCTGCCAGCGCCTTGCCCGCTTGCGGGGTCTGCGGCCGCAAGCGTCCGACTTGGCCAGTGATGTCATCGATGGAGCCGGCCCCCAGAGTAGAGAGTATGTTACGGACATCGGTCGCCACGGCCCGGAAATAGGTTTCGACCATTTCCGGTTTTCCAGTGAAACGAGTGCGCAGTTTCTCGTCCTGCGTGGCGATGCCCACTGGACAGGTATTCAGGTGACACTGCCGCGCCATCACACAGCCCAGGGCAAGCAGGGAGGCGGTGCCAAAACCGAATTCCTCCGCGCCGAGCAAGGCGCCAATAATCACATCGCGCGCGAACTTGAACCCTCCATCGACGCGCAAACGTACCCGGCCACGCAGTCCGGCTTTCACCAACGAGCAATGGGCGTCGCGTAACCCTACTTCCCACGGAATGCCTGTGTTCTTGATGGACGTAATCGGCGATGCACCGGTACCACCATCATGACCGCTGATGGTAATTACGTCGGCGCCGGCTTTGGCCACGCCGGTTGCGATGATTCCAACACCCGCGCTGGCAACCAACTTTACGCCGATACGCGCCTGCGGATTGATCGCCCGCAGGTCGTAAATCAGTTGCGCTAGATCTTCGATGCTATAGATGTCGTGATGCGGAGGCGGAGAAATTAGCATCATGTTGGGCACAGCGTGCCGCAACCGCGCGATATAAACCGAGACCTTACTCGCGGGGAGTTGTCCACCTTCTCCAGGCTTTGCGCCTTGTGCAATTTTTATTTCCAGCTCGTCGGCGTGAACCAGATATTCGGCCGTCACACCAAAGCGTGCGGAGGCTACCTGTTTGACCCTATTGTTCGCTTCGCCACCCTGGCGATAGATTTCTGGGTCTTCCCCTCCCTCGCCGGTGTTGCTGCGGCCCCCAAGACGGTTCATCGCAAGGGCAAGCGTACGATGGGTCTCGGGCGAGATTGCACCCAGGGACATGGCTTGGGTACTGAACCGGGCAAGAACCGAGGCCTCTGATTCAATCTCATCCAAGGCTCGAGGCGAATCGCTCGGAATAATTTCCAGGAGATCGCGAATCGCTACCGGTTCCCGCTGGTGACCAAGTTCCATGAACGCAAGCCGGTTTTCGTCGGTGGGCGATTTGAGATAGCGATGCATTCGCCGAACCAGTTCAGGCGAAGTCGCGTGTTGCTCGCCTTGACGGCGGAAGCGATACAGGCCGTTGTCTTGCATCGGCGACGTAGCCGTGATTGCGAAAGCAGTGGCGTGGCGATCGAGAGAATCCTGCAAAAGAGCGGCAAGACTCTTGCCGGCGAGAGAACTGCTGGCATCTTCGAAAAACTGGTCGCAGATATCGGAGTCCAAGCCGATGACTTCGAACAGATGACTGTTCCTGTAGCTACCAATGGTCGAGATACCCATCCTCGCGATTACCTTGCGCAATCCCTTTTCGACCGCGCCGCGATAATTGTCGGCTCCGCCTGGCAACAGGCCGGCAGCCTGCTCAAGGGCAAGATAGGGAAACACCGCACTGCCGCCCGACGCAATCAGCAGAGCGATGTGATGGGTGTCAATGACTTGTCCAGTCTCAATCACGAGCGGAATATGGTGACCACCCGCCTGCACCATGGCTTTCCAGGTTGCTGCCAGGGCCAACAATGCCGGCAACGCACCGTGATGTGCATCCACGCTCCGGTCAGTCAACAACACGAGCTCTGGATTGTTAGCCACCGCTTTCTTTGCAATTTCCTGAAGATGGTTTAGCGCAGCCTTTGCCCCATTTACTT
>Ga0070712_100000242_pt1 | contig 30684 bp, 28 predicted proteins | sample LARL81metaG_FD_71396 | JGI IMG/M metagenome (GOLD analysis project Ga0070712, IMG submission 71396) | Corn, switchgrass and miscanthus rhizosphere microbial communities from Kellogg Biological Station, Michigan, USA - LAR L8-1 metaG | ecosystem: Host-associated > Plants > Roots > Rhizosphere ...
CGCACGCAGACCGCCGCGGTGGACATGAGCAAGGTGAATGTCGAGGGGCTCAAGTCCGCCGGATACCCGCTGGTGATGAGCTTCAATGATGACCAGCGGCGAGAGCTCAAGTCGCTCGCCCATCTGCTCGGATTGGAAAGCGCCGTATCGAGTTTTTGATTTTCATGCCGTGCGCCAACTTTGAGGCCCGGTCGCTGTGCCGGGCCTTTTTGTTGGCCACGTTTTGATGAAGCGCAGGCCGGACGCTGGTCGGCCCTGCAATTTCTTATCGATCGCAATCCTGATCTTGGGGAGGCACCCATACGGAGCTTGTCTGAAGGTCGTGTCGTCGCTGTGGTGAACTCCGCAGGGGGTATATGTCGAACTGGGCGAGGATTAGGTGATTTCGCCACGATGAACCGTGGATGTCCCGTGTACGTTGTTGTTCAGGGTCGCAAATCGATCAAATGCAACTTCCGACTGATTTTTGCGCTCTCATTGGTTGTGTTTGCAAAGCGGGCGGGGCGGCCTGCATTGGGTGCAATTTTGGCCAGACGAACCCGATGACGGCGAGCTGCATGCTCCCGAGCTTCGATCTGAACCCCGGCGTGCCGGTACGCTCGGCCGTTTCAACCGGGGGATAGAAATCATTGAAAACTTCGTTGTGCTTTTCAATCGGCGCCGATCTACGCTCTCAATGGTTGTGTGAAGCGAAAACCCCTTGCTGCTTTAGAGACGCAACGCGGCTTCCGGCCGTGTGAATGAAAGCCCGAGTGCCTGCGCCACGGCGCGGTGGGTGAGCTTGCCCTCATAGACATTGAGCCCGTTGCGCAAATGGGGATCTTCGCCGAGAGCGCGCCGAACCCCTTTGTCAGCGAGAGCGAGCACGAAGGGGAGCGTCACGTTGTTGAGCGCGAACGTCGAGGTCCGCGCGACTGCGCCCGGCATGTTGGTGACACAGTAATGCACGACCTCATCCACGGTGTAGGTCGGTGCCGAGTGCGTGGTCGGACGGGAGGTGGCGGCACACCCGCCCTGATCGATGGCGACATCGACGATGACGGCCCCGGCTTTCATCGCTTTGACCGTCTCCGCCGTGATGAGCCTGGGGGCCTTGGCCCCTGGGATAAGCACTGATCCGATCACCAGATCGGCGCGGCGGCAAAGCGTGGAGATCGCGTCTGCGGTCGAGAACACCGTGCGTATGCGCGTGCCGAGCTGGTTGGAGATGCGGCGCAGCGCCTCGAGATTGCGATCGACCACGGTGACGGTCGCTCCCATTCCCGCGGCGATCAACGCCGCATGGCTGCCGGCGACGCCGCCGCCCAGCACCACGACGTCGGCGGAGGGTACCCCAGGTACGCCTCCGAGCAGCACGCCGCGTCCGCCATTTTCCTTCTCCAGGCAGCGTGCACCCACGTGCGGGGCCATGCGGCCTGCCACTTCCGACATGGGCGTCAACAAGGGCAGGGCTCCCTGCGGACTGGTCACTGTCTCATAGGCGATGGCGGTGGCACCCGACGCCAGGAGGTCGTTGGTCTGGGCGCGGTCGGCCGCAAGATGCAGATAGGTGAAGAGCACCTGTTCCTGCCGCAGCTTCTTGCGTTCCTGCACGAGCGGCTCCTTGACCTTCACGACGAGTTCCGCGCGTGCATAGATTTCATCGGCGCCCGGAACGATTTCCGCCCCCACCGCTTCGTAATCCGCATCGCTCAGCCCCGCTCCAATCCCGGCACCGCGCTCGATGATGACGCGGTGGCCATTGGCGATGAGCTCGCCCGCTGTCGACGGCACGAGCCCAACCCGGTATTCGCTGTCCTTGATTTCCTTTGGTACCCCAACGAGCATTATGCGTTTTCCGGATGCGGCCACTCAACGAATGCTGCAGGCCGAGCCTGTCCAAAGAGCCTCATGCTATCCGACTTTGAGGCGATTGGGCGCGAATTGATGTGAGATCAGATAGGAGAGATGCGTGAACGAGGATCCCTACGCGATCCTGGGCGTCAAGCGAGAGGCAACGCAGGACGAGATTCGCTCTGCCTACCGCCGATTGGCCAAACAGCTGCATCCCGATCTCAATCCTGGGGACAAGCAGGCGGAAGAGAAATTCAAGCAAGTCTCGGGCGCCTACGACATTCTCGGCGATCCGGAAAAGCGCGGCCGCTTCGACCGTGGCGAGATCGACGCTTCGGGCATGGAACGGCCGCGCGAGCGCTATTATCGCGATTTCCATACGGCCGATGCGCAGGATCACGCCTATACCAGCACCGGCGGCTTTGCCGATTTCATGGAGGGCGAGGATGTCCTTGCGGACATTCTCGGCCGCGGGTCGGGGCGAGCTCGTTTTCGCATGCGCGGATCCGACATGCACTACCGCTTGCCGGTCGAGTTCATCGAGGCGGTGAACGGAACAACCAAGCGCATCACCATGCCTGACGGAGCGACTCTCGATGTGGTCATTCCGGCGGGGACAAAAGACCAGCAGGTCCTGCGATTGCGCGGCAAGGGTGCTGCGGGGATCGGCGGAGGACCGCCTGGGGATGCGCTGGTGGAGGTCGAGGCGCGAGCGCACCCATTGTTCACCCGCAAGGAGGACGACATCCATATCGAGCTGCCCATCAGTCTGCCGGAGGCCGTGCTGGGCGCGAAGCTCGACGTGCCCACGCCGACGGGGCCCGTGCGCATGACGGTGCCCAAAGGAGCAAATACCGGAAGAGTGCTCAGGCTCAAAGGCAAGGGGGTCGCGCACCCGGACGGCAGCCGGGGCGATGAATATGTCACGCTCAAGATTGTGCTCCCTGAGCAACTCGATCCGGAAATCGAAGAATTCGCCCGGCGCTGGCAGGCAGGACAACGCCACGAGCCGCGTCGCGGGCTGGAGGTTTGAATGATCTCGATTCAAGAATTTATTATTCGGGCTCGGGTCGAGCATGAAGCGCTGGAGGGCTGGATCGCCGCAGGGTGGATCATTCCGCCGCAAAGGGAGCCCGAGGTCGCATTTTCCGACGTGGATCTCGCGCGCGCGCAGTTCATCCGCGATCTGCGGGACGATCTCGGCGTGAACGATGAAGGGATCTCGGTCATTCTGCACCTGCTTGACCAGGTGCATGGTCTGCGCCGGAGCATGCAGCACCTGCTCAACGAGATGCGCACCGGGCGGCTGGGGACCGCAAAATAGCGGCAAGTCTTTCCCTTGAACGGTCGCACAGGGAGAATTCAAAAGCGCATTTTTGTGACCGTCGTCACCTCGCGCACGAAGCATCGCTTCTAGGATGCGGACTGCGAACGCAAGTACTGTCGGACGAGGATGACGATCGATGAAGCGTGGTACGACTCTCACTCCTGCACTCCCTTGGGCTGCGGCGGCCCCTAAGCACCGCCAAACGCGTCCGGGGAGCCCGGCGTTCGCGTGCTTACCGCGAGCGGCGCAGACGATCCCTGACGAAGCGCTCATGGCGCGCATCGTGAACTTTGACCGCTCGGCCATGCACATGCTTTATGCCCGTCATCACGTGCGGGTATATCGGTTCGCCCTGCGCGTTCTCCGCGACAGGGCTCTCTCCGAGGACGTGGTCAGCGACGTGTTTTTTGAGGTATGGCGTAGTGCCGATCAGTTTGAAGGGCGCTCCGCTGTCTCGACCTGGCTCCTGGGGATCGCCCGTTTGAAGGCCTTCTCGGCGCTCAAGCGCTGTCCGGAAGAGGAGTTGGACGAGCGCGCTGCGAATACCATAGAGGATCCGGCGGACGATCCTGCCAGCTCCCTCGAGCGCAAGGAGACGGATTCGGTGCTGCGGGAATGTTTATCGGGACTCCCACGGGGACATCGCGAGATCATCGATCTCGTCTATTTCCATGAAAAGTCGATTGCAGAGGTTGCGGAGATCGTCGGTATCCCGCGCAACACCGTCAAGACTCGCATGTTCAGTGCGCGCAAACGGCTGGCAACGATGCTGCAAGCAGCAGGCATCAAACAAGCTTAAGCGCGATCTTTGCGCGCGCGGTTCGATCGATAGAGCCGGCGCAACATATCATAAATCACAAGCTCGACCGCGCGCGGGGCACCGTGCATGAGGCGATTGACTTGCATGTGGATCAGGCTGCCGAGGATATCCGAAATGGGAGTCGTCAGCGCTCCCTCACGGTCAAGCCGCCGGCAGATATCGCGATACTCCGTTGCGACCGCCGATCGCCGGCCAATGATCGCCCGAGCAGCGCGTTCCCACTCTTCGCTGCGTTCGGACGGATCAGCAAGAAGCGCATTCAGTCCTCCACGCAGCGCGCGAAAGCGCTCACTGAGAGCTTTATCGACGTCGGGCGCAAATATTCTTTCTGCCGTCAGCGCTGCGCCGAGTTGCGCGGCAAGCATCTCGCGAGCTCCCTCGTCGAGCTGGAAGTCGCGCATGAGGGTATCGGTCGCCAGCACGGCGGGACGCTCGCGCAGGTCCGCAATGCCATGATCATCGAGCGCCAGCAGCGCAAGCGACATGTCGCTGTCGGCCTCAAAAAAACGTTCAGCCGTTGCGATCGCTTGCGGGCCGCCATACCGATTGACTTCTTGGAAGTAGGTATCAAGCCGGATCGTGTGGATCTCGCCGCTGGCCATGCGCGCGCTGATGTCTTGCTGCAGGGCTGGCCACGCTTCATCCCGCAGCCGATGCGGCGCGCCATGAAACCGTAGGCGCAGGTGCGGCTCCGGGTCCCAGTACCGGATGAAGAACCAGCCATCGGCGGCGCCGGTCGAGCGCAACCGCTCAACAAGCGGAGCGATCGAGCCATGGAGCAGGCGATCGAGTGTGGCCTCCGAGCCGTAGATCGCGGCGGTGAGCCAGGACTCTGCGGGAGGAAACGCCGGCGGTCTTCCTAGGGAGCGCCTGCCAGCCCGCTGCGTTGTTTGCTCGCGCGTCGGATCTGAACCATCCTTCCGGCGCATTGGCACAATAAGCTCATGGACGAAGTGTCCTTCCGGCCCGGTTGCGCAGAGCTGGTCCGCCGCGGGAAACTGCTCGACCAGGGTTACCGGCCCCCGCCGCGCTTCCGCGGTCAGCACATCCGCGCACAACACATTTTCCAGATCAAGCGGAAGAGCCATGTCGCCTTCGAGCAAAAGAACGTGCCGAGGCAGCCGTCGCGCATCGCGCAAACGATGCAGGGGCGAGCACGCCTGTTTCCCCGAGGGAATGCCAGCGAAGTCCGCGGGGAGGAGACGCCAGGTTGCGCGCGAGAGGACAACGTTTCCATAGGTGACCCTCGGCAGGAACGGCGCATTCGCCAGCGGTCCCCATTGCCAGCTCAGCCCGGTTGAATCCTGTAAATGCAGGTTCCAGAGAAAGCGGTAATGCACCAAATCCGCGAACTTGGCGTAATGCGCCGTCGTCATCCTCGGTACGATATCGCGATTGAGCTTGCGCGAACGCAGAACGACGCGCGCGCCCTCCAGGCGAATGGTCAGGTCGGACAGCGGGATTTGTTGGTCGACGTTTGCGCCGGATTGCGCCAGGCACAAGATCTCGTGGCTGCGCAGCACCGGTCGACAGACGACATTGCCGGTACGGCCTTGCGGCAGGTGCACGACTTCCGCGAGCAACGGCCCCTGATGCGCCGCCTGCTCGCGTTGCAGCCAGTCCGCCACGGCGGCGGCCACTGCGCTGTCTCCCTGGCAGAAGCGTCCGAGAAGCTCGGCCCCAGAGGCGCCGGACACGCCATGCAGCGCAATGATGGCATCGCGATCCGAAACATCCGTTCCGGAGGATGCGGCAATGGTGGCTGTCACGGCAAAGAACGGCGGCAGAGATTTCGCAGGGACCGCGAGCGCGTCAATGTCGGCTGCCGTGAGTTCCAGCACGTGGGAATGAGCGGCCATGCTTTCCAACAGTCGTCGCAAAAGATGGCTCTCGCGCGCGCTCCAGGAAACCATTTCTGCATCTTGTCCCGCTAACGGCAATCCGGCGAGCCAAGGCGAATCGTCTTCGTCCGGTATGCTGTCGAGCTCAAAGCCGATGCCGACATCCGGGTCGAGGACTTCCAGGAGAGGAAGCTCACAGCCTTCGAATCTTTGTTGGAAGGCCTCGCGAAAGCGAACCAAGGATTCGAGGCGCGGTGCCGATGTCAGCCGGTTTAGAAGAAGCGCGGCGTCACAAATGCGGTCTGCGATCTCGCCAGACAGTGCCGCTTGCGCGGCCGGCTTGAACAAGTCGGTTTGAAAGATCCTGTCGCCGTCCGAGCTCGTGCCCGATCTGGATAGGCGCGGGAGCAATTCGCGAAATTGCGCTGGCGTCGTGCCGATGCCATGGCTATCGAGCGCGCGAAGGTCTCGCTCGATGTCCGATAGAACACCGTGCAATTGCTGCGCTTGGGGATGTTGCACCGGGGCAAGCCGCGCGATGACATCACGCAAAGGCTCCTCTCCGGTTACTGCTGGTTCCAGGTTGTCGACCAGCACCTGTTCGTGCAGCAGCAGTACGGCGAAATCGAACGCCTCATCAAAGCTTATGCCGGCTTCAATGCCGCAGAGTTGCTCGGCCAACTTTCCGAGCGGGATCGGTTCGGCCGCAAGACGGAGAACCGTTTCGATGACGTTGGTCGCATCGACGGCAGAGAGGTGATAGGCGCGAGCGAAACTGATCGGATCTGTCCGGCTTTCGACGAACCGCAGCCGTTCACCGATGCGATACAGACTGGGATTGGCGCGCACCCACAACGTACGGGCTGACCGCGACGCAACCCGCACTGGTTCGGTCATGCCCAGCAAATGGCCGACATCCAGTGTCGTGAAGCACCGATACTGCTTGGTTGCTTCAATGCGGAGCGCAAACGGCGGACCCACGCGGCCGAGAGAGCATCCGGCGAACAGCCCGAACGGCGTGGTCCGCCCGGTCATGCGTGCGAAGTAACGGACTAAAGTGCGCAGCAGCTTGTCGTCGGGCATCTCGCCTGTTTCATCCAGGCGGGCGAGTTCCGCTTCCACCCGCGGAGCAGCAAAGAACATGGCCTGGCGGCAGATGGGGCGGGCGAACACGTTGCGCAGCCGCGCCCATAGCAGCCCGCGCTCTGCTTGCGGATCGCCCGGCAACCCTTCGCTCCAGGCGATCCACTCCTCGAATGCAAAGAGCGGGGTGCGCATCACAAAGAATGGCGCCGATTCCAGATTGCCGGGTTGCGAGGTCATCACTGAGCTCTGGATTGATCTCCTGCCTGAGTGCTCGCACTCGAGGGTGCGCGCGAGGAGAGCAGGAGGACGCGGTCCCACGTTGGTTCGTGCTCATCAATGGCAGCCATCAGCGCGAGCCCAATTCCCGCGGCGCCAGTGAGAAAGCCGCGATCGGGGATCCAATGCCACCCCACGCCTTCGCTGTAGGTCCAGGCTGAAAATCCCACGATTCCATCCGCTGGCATCTCCATTGTTTTGCCGAACAGTTTGGACTGCGGCAGAAGAATTGGAGCAGCCGGACGTGCCGGCATGTCCAACGCAACGCTGAACCACTCGCGCGCTGCCAGTGCGAGCCGCTGCTCGCCTGTTGCCTGAAACAGGCGGTTGAATACATGCCCGAGACCCGCTGCCCCGTGGCATAATCCGGCATCGACCACTCCGCTGAAGCCCCGCGGCCGCCTGGCGGCCGCCAATGCCAGCTCCCGTGCCGTGCTGCACCAATCTTCGCGGTCAAACGCCATGCCGGCCGCAAGGAGTGCCACGGCGATCGATGTGTCTCCGAGGCACCATCCCAGCCGAGTGGGGCCGCCGCCGATCTCGCTCGGGAATGCGCACGTCGTTTCATTGGCCGATAGTCGTTGCTGCAGGAGCCTGTCGACGTGCTGTTTCACCACCGGCCTGATGTGTGTGCGCCATCCGGAGTCGAGTCGGGCAGCAGCGCTCAGGAAGGCAATCACTCCGGCCGCGCCGTGCGCCAACCCGAGATCACTCCAACTGGCGTTGGCGAGACGCTCTATGAGCAGGGGGATGCAGTCAGACGTGAATTTGCTTGGCCAACGCTCGAGGGCGTACACGCCGATGCCATTAAACCCGTAGATGAGATCGGGTTCCAGAGCGGAATCGGAAGCGGCGCAGAGCTCGATCAGCTGATCCTCGAGCTCCTGCAATGAGAGGTCGACGGCGCCACCGAACTGATTGAACATGTAGCAAAGCGCCCAAGCGGGTCCCACGATACCGCTGTAGAGATACGGGGTTCGCCAACGATCATCGAGGTCCTGCAACGCTCTGGTCAGAACCGACACGGCAACATCCTGACGGCAGGCGATGTTCGGCACGTTCTTCTCGCGTTCTGCGTTGGCGACGAAAAGGGCGATGCCGGCATGGCCTTCGGCCAATGTGGGATCGGTATTGCGCGGCGGCTCCGCGTGTTCCGGAAGATCGAGCGCCGCCCCGATTTGCGCAATGCGCGCTTGTGCCTTGGTCGCGAGCTCCCCTTCGAGTATTGGTCGCCACTCGAGGTCCACTGCCGCACCTCACGCCGTCGTCAATGCATCTAGAGCGAACACTCCCGCAAGAGCTTCGATCGCGGCGCGATGATCGTCCGGGTCGCGGCTGAGTTCAAGCACGACCACCTCATCGACCGCAAAACGCCGACAAAGTGCATCCATCTCATCGCGCCAGCGCTCCGGCGTGCCGATGATGTTCGGACGAACAAACGAGTTCGTGTGGGCAAGACCCATGCGTTGAGCGTTAGCATCGGTGTCGGCGCAAACGCCCGCGACCGCAATGCAGGCCCGTGGACCGTGCGGGCCTATCGGCGAAGGGAGAAAGTTGGATCGATACAGGTCGCGGATGATTGTGGGATCGGCAGCGGCGCCGGGGTGAAACAAAGAGAGCGCGAAGCTCGTTCCGAGTTGCGCGGCCAGAGGGGCGCTACTGCCGCCGGCCCCGAGCACCCACACCTCGGGCACTGAGCTGATATTCGGACCACCCAAAACCGGTCCGCGGCCCTCCAGGTACGACACGACCTCTCTGACTTTGTCCGGGTAGGTTGCGGCAATATTGGCGTCAACATGTCCCGCCAATGCTCTGACCACCTGCGGGGCAGCGCCGCCGCGGGCGAGCCCGAGATCGATGCGACCGGGAGATAGCCGTTCCGCCAAAAGCGCGTTGCTGGCCACCTTCAAGGGGCTGTAGAACGGCAGCAGGACCCCCGCCGGCCCTACGCGGATGCGTTCGGTCATCCCGGCGATAATGGGAGTGAGCAGCTCCGGGCTCGGCGTGCTGACGTCGGCTCCCCAGTGCTCCGCCAGCCAGTAGCGTTTGTAGCCGAGACGTTCGGCGAGAACCGCCGTTTCTATCGTGTCACCGAGACCGCGCTCTGCACTGCCGTCGATTCCAACATTGCAAAAATCGAGCAAGCCCATAGCGATTGGGCCGCTCGCCCGTTCATAGCTCGACTGGATCAGCACCATTGCCTCCGGAAATCTGCGAAGTGCTGTTTGAGGGCCAGACGTGCCGCTCACGCACGGCACTGCACGAAGCTCGGGAGCTCCGTGCAGGCCTTGGACCCATTGCCTCTACTGTCAAAGCAGTGAATCAACCGGCGCAGCTATGGGTCTGGGCGCAGCACTTCAGGGCGGCATGCACCAAGCCACCCTTGAGGTCCGTGCGCACCTTGAGGTGCTGCAGGGTCTCCTTTTTCAAGGAGAGCTTGCGGCTCTCGACCTCGGGTTTCTTGATATTGTTCTTCATCAAAGTCTCCTGCTAGTTGACAGTGGTCCCACCATTGGGTGCCACGTGAGCGTTGGTCGGCACGACCGTGCAGGCGGTTCTCCTCCACGAGGGACAAACATGTTTTTTGTGATCTCCAACACGCCACGATCGGGCGCCACGAATGCGGAATTTAGTGGTGATAAGGGGTGAGATCTGGTAGAGACGGGGGTCCGCCCGCCAACAGCATGGGTGCGCAGCCATTCCTATGGATTGCTGCGGTGTGTCAGGTAAGCTCCAGCATTTGCATCTACTGGGGGAGGGACCTTGCCGGGTTGGTCGGCAGCGCCTTGGAACGCAAATTCGTGCGCACGTGATGCCGATCACAAAAAATCATTTTTCCCTCCCTTGCAGCGAACCCTCCGCATCCCCCGGGAGACAGAGGAGCCACGGCGGCGCCCATGGTGGGAGCACCGTTAGGCAAAAAGAACATCATGGAAAAGGACACGAGCATCACGTCCGAGATTACGCACTCGGAGGTCACACGCCCCAAGCTCTCGGTCAACAAGGAGACGCTGCGGCAGCTTAAGGTTCGCACGGGGCTGAAGGCCGGCCTTCGCACCGCTATGACTAATTCGGTTTACTGCACCACGCACCCGAGCCATGCAACGTGTTAGATGGACTCCGGCGGTAGGACCACCCGAGCAGTTTTGTTGATCGGGGGTCGCCGCGCGGCACCCGAGTTAACCGGCCCTCAGCGCGGAAGCCGTTGCTGCATATCCCGCGCAACGCGCAGCGCGTGCGCCAGAACGGTCAAGGTCGGGTGCCGGTCGCCTGCCGATGGAAACACGCTCGCATCGGCAATCCAGACATTATCGACCGCCCGCAGCCGACCCCACGGCGTGCATGGGGCCTCGGCGCCGACGCCCATCACGCAAGTACCAGCCTCGTGAAAGAGGTAGCGGTTCGGTGCAGGCTCCTCGATCAACAATAATTCCGCTCCCGGCTGCGCTATGGCCTCGGCAATAGCGATGCAGCTTGCCTTCATGCGTGCGATCGATTCACGATCCTTTCTTGTGGTGGCAAGACGAATGACCGGAACTGCCCGCCCCAAAGCGTCCACGTCGGTCCGCGACAGGGTGACGGACGAGGCGCCGTTCGGCTCGGTTTCGGTCATGGCGTTCACGTGCGTGACCCGCATATTCGCTGCCACGCTGCCCGACACACCGCGTTCTTTGAGCTCACCGTGCATTGCCTCGGCCATCGGCAGCGGTCCGACAATTTCGACCGCATATCCGTGTTCGGCAAAAGGCACGAGCGCGCCGTCGAGCAGGTCATGCGGATTGATCGCTGCCGGCGCAGGGTACGGTTCGACAAGCATGTAGCTCACCGTGGGATGTCGCACCAATCCGCGGCCAACGTGGGGAACCGCGCGATCGAGCCCGCTTGCCAACAGAAGGCGTGCGCTCTCGATCGGCCCCGCTGCCAGCACGAAAGAACGTGCGCGCATCCAATGATCTTCCCCATCGCGACGGCGCACGCGCACGGCAACAGCGCGCCCTCCATTGCACGCGATCGCACATGCAACGTGCTTCACCCGAGCAGCGCGAGCCCCGGCCGCATGGCCTGCGATCCACACCTTCCCCTCGCGGCGCGCGCCGCGCAGCGGCATGATGGGTCGCCCGAGCCGACGCGCAGCGCGGCGATGCTGCTCGTGCAGCCGGCCCTCGACCACGCCGAGCCATGCCTCCGCAGTCCTGTAATAAGGCGCCAGGGTCCGCGCGCCATAAGGCCAGCCGCCTTTCTCGAACACCACGTCCGGAAAGCGGAAACACAGGCCGCCCCAGCCGACCGTGCGGCCTCCGACGGCATGGGTGCGCAGCCATTCCAATGCATCCCCACGGTGGCTGCGATAGGTCCACACGGCCGGATCGCTCACCGGAGCGATCTTGCCCGCAACCCTCGTGCCGGCCTCGAGCAGCACGGTGTTAAATGCTGCGGCCGCGAGCTGCTCATAAACCAGGAGACCAGCCGGGCCCGCTCCGACGATTACGGCATCGTGCAGCAGGGATGACTGTTTCGCCATTTGACAAGCGCTGCGCCGGGATCATTAGGAACAACTCCAGTCCATCAGAGCACGTACATCGCAGCGGGAAAAGTGAGGCACCGGTAAGCAGGGCCGCAGGGCTCTCCGCCAACAGCGGCGGCCAGGGGGCGAGCGATTCCAGTTGACGGGTGCGCACCTCTGCTGTGCGATATGCGGAGAAAGGGAGGCTTGTACCCGTGTGTGGTTTCGCCGGCATTTTCTCTCCGCGGGAGCGCAAACCCATGTCGCCACGCGTGCTCGGGGCTATGACGGATGTGCTCGCCCACAGGGGTCCTGATGACGAGGGTGTCCATATCGAACCCGGAGTCGCGCTCGGTTTTCGGCGCTTGTCGATTGTGGATCTGGCTGGCGGCCATCAGCCATTGAGCAATGAGGACGGCAGCATCTGGCTTGTGTTCAACGGTGAAATCTACAATCACGAGACATTGCGTCGTGAGCTGGTCGCGCAGGGCCATCGGTTCCGCAGCCGCTCCGACTCCGAAGTCATCGTGCATGCCTACGAGCAGTGGGGACATCGCTGCGCCGCCAAGTTGCGCGGCATTTTCGCGTTCGCGATCTGGGATCGGAATGAAAGGGCCTTGTGGCTGGTGCGTGACCAATCGGGCATCAAGCCACTTTACCTGACACGGATCGCTGGCGAGATCCGTTTCGCCTCCGAGATCAAGGCTCTTCTGGTCGATCCTGCAATGCATCGCGAGATCGACCCCCTCGGTTACGTCAGCGCCGATGTGGTCGAGCCGGATTTTGAGCCAACTGCCCTCGTCGGGATCGAGCAACTGGGCGCCGGCCGCGCGCTTCGTATCGATGCGCAGGGCGAGACGATCACGCGGTATTGGCGCTACGCCCCCTCATGTGCGCTCGAGCCCGTTGATGGCGACGCGCTGGTTGAGCGTCTGCGCAAGACGCTGGAGGACGTGGTTGGGATGCAATTGATGGCCGATGTGCCGATCGGCGCGTATCTGTCGGGCGGTGTCGATTCGGCCTGTGTCGTGGCCGCGGCCATCAGCCACGGCAACACGCAACTGCGCACCTTCACCAGCGCCAGCGAGGGTTCTGAAGACGCCCGTTTTGCCCACGGGCTGGCGCAGCGATGGGATCTGCCGTGCACCCTCATCGACCTCCTGCCGCGCTCCGGGCTCTCCGATCTCATTCGCACCATCGCATGGATGGCCGAAGGCGAATTCGATTCCGGATATCTCGGCCGCTATCTGCTCTCGCGGTCCGCGCGAGAGCAGGGCATCAAGGTCATCCTGACCGGACAGGGGATCGATGAAATTCTCACGGGCTATTCACCCAGTTATAGCGAGTACGAGCATGCGCGACGGACGCAAGCACTCTGGGGTGCCCGTTCTCCGATGTATCGCGGCTTGCCGCCTTTCGGCGAACGGCTGACGCAAGCGTGGGCAAGACGGGTCGGCGGGGACCAATGCGATGCGCAGGTAATTGCAGATTCTCTGGTGGCCGATCACGCATCACTCTCGCGCGGCTTGCTGCGATTCGAAGATCGCATGGGCATGGCAAACAGCGTCGAGGTTCGGGTGCCCCTCCTCGATCACGAATTGCTCGAAATGCTGGCTGCGGTCCCGCACCCAAGCCGCGCGACATGCTTCGACAACAAGCGGGTGCTGCGCGAAGCGGCATCGGCGTGGATTCCGCCCGAAGTGGCGAACCGCCCCAAGCACCGCTTCAACAGCTCCACGCTGCCACTCTCGAAGCTGGTTCTCACCGGGGGCGACGAAGGTCTGCGCGACCTGCTCCGTCCGGAGGAAATCGAGCGGCGAGGTTACTTCGAGCCGCGGCAGTGTGAGCAAATGGCCGCGCATAATCAATTCTTTGCCCTGGATCACGTCTTCATCATCCAGCTGATGGACGAGCTCTTTGTCTCGCACTTTCCGACCGATTCGGCTGCCTTCGCCAACCCTCTGATCGAGGTCTTCACCAGCGCGGATCTTGCGCCCTGGCAGGCCAAAACGGGTGTCGAGGCCGACGATGTGCTTGCGCTGAACCCCGCCGTGTTCGGCGTCGTCACCACGGCGCGGCTCGATCTCGATACGCTCACTCTCCCGCCCGCGGAAGTGTCCGACGCGGTGTTCTCTCAAGCCGACCGCGCCACGGTGCCACTCAACCCCAATTGCCTGGTGGTGCTTGCCGAGATTGATGGGCGGCGCTCCTGTGAGGAGATCTACGCGGCTCTGCAAGATGCCCTCTCACGCGAAGACCTCTTTGACGAGCTCGCGCGGCTGGTGCACGAGGGGGTGCTGATGCACCGCACAGCTTCTGACAAAAACCCAGCCGAATCTTTGCGCTCGAACCGTCTGTCGCATTAGCGGCTTCGTCAAAAACAAATGCACGAGGCCAAGCTGACCTCGTGCATACCTGCCGTTGACCGAAGCTTGCTCAGCCGCAGCCGTGGCAGCCGGAGCAGATTTTCGCGACCGCAAGCTGGGCAAGCAGACCGCCCTTGAGGTCGGTGCGCACCTTGAGGTGCTTGAGGTTCTCCTTGTTGACCGACAGATCCAGCTTTCCGCCTTCCTTATTGGAGGGGAAAGCGGGCTTCTTGTCGTTTCTGATCGCGCTCATGAGTATCTCCTGTTGAAATGAGTGGTTCCAGTATTGGCTCCACTGCGCATACGTATCGGCAGCGGCTCCGGCGGTTCTTGCTCCAACAGAAAGAAACGCTTTTTTGTGATCGGCATCACGACGACGCCACAGGGAATGCGGCGGTGGGAGGGAATGCGCTTTTTTGTGCTTGCCGTCACATCGCGCCGGCGATGCCACCGCTATATGCGCTCGCGTGACAGCAATGCTCGTCAGCAAAATTGGCCGAGCAATAATCCCGGAGCGAGTGCAGCAGCCATGCAGGTCGATTTCCAGCGAACACTGCGGGGGTTGTCACACGAACGCCGGAGCACCAACACGCATTATTTGCTCATCGGCATTCTGGCAGTGCTGTTCGGCGGCTGGTTCGCCTGGCTCTCCTGGGGGCGCGTTCCGCTGTACGAGGTCTCTTCCTCGGCTCGGATCGAGACGGGCGAGCATGGCCGCCCGGTCGAGACGGTGCTCCCAGGACGCGTGGCGCGCGTGATCGCCCGTCTCGGCGAGACGGTGCAGAAAGGCGCAGTGGTGGTCGAGCTGGAGGACACCGCTGTGCGCAGCCGGATCCAAGGAGCCGAGACCGAGCTTAAGGCCCTGACCATGCAATTGGAGGCGCGCCAGTCGGAACGCGTGCTGACCGAGCAGCTGATGGACGAACGGATCAAGCAGACCGAGGTCAACCTGAGTCAGGCGCGCACGCGGCGCGAGCAAGCGGAGGCGGCTTCGCAGCTCGCCGACTACACGGCCAAACAGCGCAAGCAGCTCCAGGAGAAAGGCATCACCTCCGAATCGGACTATCTGCAAAGCCGCTCCAACTCCGTGCAAAAGCTGGCCGAGCTCAAGTCCACCGATATTGAGCTGGAACGGCTCCGCGCACAGAGCATGGTGGAGCAAGGCGAGTCCAGAACGCATCTTGCCGAGCTCTCGGCCCGCATCGCCGAGCTGGAGGCCTCGATCGCGCGCCGACGCGGCGAGTTGGAAAGCCTGCGCAAAGAGTGGGACGACCATCGTGTACGCGCCACCGCTGACGGCCTCATCGGCGAGCTCGCCGATATCCGCCCGGGCTCGTTCGTGGCGACGGGAACACGCATTGCGACCATCGTGCCGACAGGCGTGCTACATGCGGTTGCCGAGTTTATTCCGGCAAAAGCCATCGGCCTTGTTGCGCCCGGTCAATCCGCGCGCATTCGCCTTGATGGCTTCCCAGCTGCCCAATACGGCACGCTGCAAGCGAGGGTCGTCGATGTTGCAGGAGAAATCCGCAACGGAACGATTCGCGTCGCTCTCGCGCTCGCTTCGGACCGCATCTCCTCGATCCCGTTGCAGCACGGCCAACCCGGCATTGTTCAGATCGAGGTTGGGCGGGTCTCTCCAGTCGAGCTCATCGTTCGCACCGGGGTGCGCATGTTCCAGGCGGACGCCTCGGCACAGCCGCTGCCGGGCGCGCAAAACGGGAGCGCGAAATGAGACCGTTGTTTCGCCGCTCCGTCCTGGCTCCCGAGGTCATCCAGACCTCGTCCATCGATTGCGGTCCCGCCTCGCTCAGCAGCCTGCTCGGCGGCTTCGGGATCCAAGCAAGCTTCGGGAGATTGCGCGAAGCCTGTCAGACCACGCTTGATGGCACCTCCATCGACGCAATCGAAAACATCGCCTGCCAGCTCGGGCTTGATGCCGAACAGGTGATTGTGCCGATCGACCACCTCCGGCTGCCCCAAAGCAAGGTGCTGCCCGCGATCGGCGTGACCGATACGCCGAACGGCACCATGCATTTCGTGGTCATCTGGCAACGCTTCGGGGACTGGGTGCAGGTGATGGATCCCGCGTGCGGTCGCCGCTGGATGACCATGTCGGCTTTGGTTCGGCAGCTCCACATCCACACCATGGCAATCCCGGCCGATACTTGGCGGCAATGGGCAAGCGGCAAGAGCAACGTGGACGCTTTGCGAGGCCGGGCCGAGCAGTTGGGCATTCGCGGCCGGCAGGTCGCTCGGCTCTTACGAGATGCCCTCGCCGATCCGACGTGGCGAACGCTGGCGATCCTGGATGCCGCGATCCGGATGGTTGCGAACCTCGTGGAAGGCGACAGCATCACCCGCGGCCGGGAGGCGCACCGGCTTCTCGACACGCTTCTTCGGCGCGCGCTGCAGGACGGCCTAGATCCTACAATTCCCAACCCATTCCGCTCGGCGCAACCGTTGCCGGGGGATGACAATATGCTTTTGGTTACCGGAGCCGTGCTGCTGGTGGCGCGCGGCCGCCGCTCGCCGGCGGGGCGCTTCGAGCCCTCACAATCAGACAGTCGCGCCATCCTATCGGAGGATGCACCCAAGCCATTGCGCAAGCTCGTCTCGACAGTATTGGCCGAGGGCGTATCCCGGCCGGCAGCGCTCGCAGTCATGCTGGTCGTTGCTGCTGGGCTGGTCATGGTCGAAGCGCTGCTGATGCGCGGCATGCTTGATCTCGCCGGGACGCTGTCACTGAGCATGCAACGGCTGGCGGCTATCACCGGATTGGTCGGCTTCTTTGCAGCGTTGGTCCTGCTTGACCTGCCCATTCAGGCGGAATTGTTGCGGTTAGGGCGCGCGCTCGAACTGCGCCTGCGGGTAGCCTTTCTCACCAAGGTCCGCACCCTCGGTCTCACCTATTTTCAGAGCCGGCCAACTTCAGACATGGCTGAGCGGTGCCATCGACTGCACACGCTGCGCCAGTTCCCGCCGGCCGTAGCGCAATCGATTCGCGCGCTGTCCATCATGACAGCCACGGTCCTTGGCCTGCTCTGGCTTGCGCCTTCGGCGAAATTCCTGGTCCTGCCGCTGCTCGCACTCGCGCTGCTTGCGCCCATGATCCTGCAACCGATCCTGAACGAGCGCGATGTCCGCTTTCGCACCCAAGCTGGCGCATTGACCCGCTTCTACCTCGACGCGCTGCTCGGCATCACGCCGATCCGGTCGCACAGCGCCACGCGTGCCGTGCATGTCGAGCACGAATCCATGCTGGTCGAATGGTGGCGAACCGGCCATCAGCTGCTGCGCGCCAACCTCTGGATCAGCGGAGTGCAGGCGACCATCGCAACTGTGCTCGGGCTGGCATTGATGGCGCACTACCTTCTGTCCGAGGGCGAACAGAGCCACCTCCTCCTGCTCACCTTTTGGGCCATGAGCCTGCCGACGCTGGCGCAAGGCTTCGTTAAATCTCTGCAGGTGTTCCCGGCCTTGCGCAGCTCCAGCCTGCGGCTGCTTGACCCGCTTGGGGCACCCGATGATGTGGCGGCGCCGGCGAGTACCAAGCCGATGGCCCGGGCTTCCGGAGTCACGATCAGCATGCGCAGTGTGCGGGCGCATGCAGGCGGCCGCCTCATTCTTGATGGCATCAACCTCGACATCGCCGCGGGAGAGCATGTGGCGATCGTCGGTCCGTCCGGCTCGGGGAAATCCAGTCTGGTCGGGCTGTTGCTTGGGTGGCGGCCGCACTCGGAGGGATCCCTTCTCGTCGACGGCGCAGAGCTCGACGCGCTGCGCTTGCGCGAGCAGACGGCGTGGCTCGATCCGACCCTCCAGCTTTGGAACGAGACCCTGTTCGACAACATCGTTTATGGCGCCCGGCACGGCAGCCCCAACATGCGCGACGTGCTTGCGACGAGTGACGTGCGCGGCTTTGCGGAGCGGTTGTCGGAAGGCATGCAGACCCGGCTTGGGGAAAACGGCGCGCTTGCCTCCGGCGGCGAAGGGCAGCGCATCCGCTTTGCGCGCACATTGATGCGCCCCGACGCGCGCCTCGTCATTTTTGATGAGCCGTTCCGCGGCTTGGACCGCGTTGCGCGCCGGCAATGTCTTGATCGGGCCCGCGCCGTATGGTCCGGCGCGACATTTCTCTGCGTCACCCACGACGTGCGCGAGACCCAGGCATTCCCTTCCGTCATCGTGATCGAGGACGGCCGCATTGTGGAGCATGACGCACCGGCACGGCTCGCCGCCGATCCAAGCTCGCGCTACCGGGCGATGCTGGACGCCGAGGAAGAGCTGACGGACGAGCTCTGGAACCACCCCGCATGGAAGCGCTGGCGGGTCAGCAACGGCGCGATCGACACCCATCAGCACCCAGTGATTGTGGAAACGGCGGAGGCCGCCTGATGTTCGCAACGAATTGCACGTGGAACCGCCAAGAGCTCGGCGAAGGTTTGGCAGCATTAGCGCGCGCGAGCGGGATGTCGCATGCTCCGGCAAAGGCGCCGGGCGAGCCGACGGAGCATAGCGTGGAGCTTGCGACCTTTTTTCGCCAGCAGGCGCAGCTTCTTGATGTGCGGCTCGAGCCGGCGGGCACCCGTTACGGGATGCTATCGACTATGCTCCGCCAAGCCGCGCCCGCTGTGGTGCGGCTCGAGCTGGACGGTGTCGAGCGGTTCATCCTGCTGCTGGGCAGTCGTGGTTCTCATCTGAAAGTGCTGGGACGGGACTTGGGTGTGCGCCGCGTCTCCTGCACGGCGTTGAAAGAAGCCATTGCCGCTCCGACGATCGCCTCCATTCACACCGATGTCGACGGCTGCATCCGCGATGCGGGAATCCCGGAAAAGCGTCGCAGCCATGCGCGCGAGGCGATGCTGGAGGCCTGCCTGCGTGACGTCAGCCTCGGCTCTGCGTGGCTCCTTCGGATGGGCTCGAGCAGCCCGATGGGGCGCAGTTTGCAGCGCGATGGAATACGACGTCGCGTCGCGCTGTTCATTGCCACGCATTTTGGACAGCTGCTGATCGGGCTTCTCGTTTGGTCCCTCATCGGCCGGCTCGCCTTCGGCAACGATCATTCGGCGGCGTGGCTGTGGCCAATAGGGCTCGCGCTTCTGACCCTCGTGCCTCTGCAGCTCTGGAACATGTGGGCGGCAGGAGTGATCTCGCTCGATTTTGGAGTGAGGCTCAAACAGAAGTTGCTGGTTGGCGCCTTCAATCTGCCCTTCGAGCAGATCCGCACCGGAGGCATCGGGGAGCATCTCAGCCGGGTGTTCGAGTCGGATGGTTTCGAGGCGCTGCTGCTCTCCGGAGCCACCTCTGGGATCATGGCTCTCGTCCAGTTATTGGTTGCCACAGCCATCCTTGCGCTCGGGGCAGAGGGCATCCTCAATGCGGGTCTCGTGGTGCTGTGGACGGCGCTCGCCTGCGCTGTGTTCCTCCTCTACATGCGCCGGCGCCGGCACTGGGCGCAGATGCGGCTGTCGCTGACGAACACCATGGTGGAGCACCTGGTGGGGCATCAGACGCGACTGGCGCAGGAGTCGCATGCGCAATGGCATCGCAGCGAAGATGCGGGGCTTGCGACGTATCAGGCGGCAAGCCGGAACATGGATCGTTGGCAACTCCTGCTCAACGTGGTGATCGTTCGCGGCTGGTTGCCGGTCGGTCTTGCCGGCCTCGCATACACCTTCGTGCATGGTGGAGCGAGTGAAGTCACCCTTGCTGTGAACCTTGGCGCGGTGCTCCTCGTCCAACAGGCGATCGGGCAGATCGTCAACAGCGGGATCGCGCTGACCGATGCATATATCGGCTGGGGGTTGGTCGGTCCGCTTTTCCGGGCGGCTGGGGAGCCGTTGGAGACAGCGGGCTCTATCCAGGCACAAAACCTGCTGGCGCGCACGAGCGCAATGCAGGAAAGCAAGCCTGAGGCCATTCTTGATGTTCAGGGCGTTGGCTACAGCTATGACCAACGTGCATTGAGCGTTCTCAATGGCTGCAGCTGCGTCGTCCACAACGGCGACCAGATCCTGCTGCAGGGGAGCTCGGGCGGCGGCAAGTCGACCTTTGCCGCGATACTCGCCGGACTGCGCCCGGCGGAACGCGGCACGGTGTTCCTGCACGGTCTCGACCAGCAGACGGTTGGCGATCTCGAATGGCGCCGACGGGTCGTTCTCGCCCCCCAATTCCACGAAAACCACATTCTGACCGGAACGCTGGCCTACAATCTGTTGATGGGGCGCAGGTGGCCGGCAAGCCCGGAGGATCTGATGCTCGCAGAAGCCATATGCCGCGACCTGGAGCTCGGATCGCTGCTGGGCAAAATGCCCAACGGCGTTCACCAGGTGGTAGGTGAAACCGGCTGGCAGCTGTCCCACGGTGAACGCAGCCGCGTTTTTCTCGCACGCGCGCTCCTGCAACAGGCCGATGTGCTGATTTTAGACGAAAGCTTTGCCGCGCTCGATCCCGAGACCCTCAAAATCTGTCTGCGCGTGCTGCTCAAACAGCAGCGCACGGTTATTTTGATCGCGCATCCCTGACAGCTCGCTCGGACGGTAGTGGGGTGGTGCACCCACCCGCCGCTACCCCCCCTTGACCTGATTTTTCGACTGGCTGTTCCGCAGCAACGCTGATAAGTCCGTATACGACTCCTTCCACCCGATTGGAGCTGCTGTTGCGCCAGAGATCGACAAAGCCGAAAGGGCGTCCGGTTTCCGCAGGTAAAGGACTATAATGGGCGCAACAACCGAAGGGGCCATTTCTGCGGACGTGCACCCGCAGCTGTTCCATTTCGTGATGATCAAGCCGACCCACTACGATGCGGAAGGCTATCCCATCCAATGGTTCCGCTCAGCCATTCCCTCCAACACGCTCGCATGCCTGAATGCGCTCGCCGAGGACGCACGCGAGCGGCGCGTCCTCGGGGGTGACGTTGAAATTCGCCTGCACGCTTATGACGAGACCAACCGGCGGGTCAGGCCAAGACGTATCCTCCAAGACATTCGTAAGGTCGGCGGCAAGGCACTGATCGGCTTGGTCGGCGTCCAATCCAATCAGTTTCCGCGCGCGGTGGATCTCGCGCGTTCGTTCCGGGCCGCGGGACTGCCGGTCTGCATCGGCGGCTTCCACGTTTCGGGATGCATCGCCATGCTGCCGGAAATGCCCCACGACCTGCGCGAAGCCCAGGGACTCGGCATTTCGCTGTTTGCCGGGGAGGCTGAGGAAGGCCGCCTCGACGAGGTACTCCGAGACGCCTGGAACGGCCGGCTTGCGCCGCTCTACAATCACATGGATCATCTTCCCAATCTGCAAGGCGAGCCGCCGCCAATTCTGCCGCGCCGCTACATCCGCCGGACCGCCGGATCGCTCTCGAGCATGGATCTCGGTCGCGGCTGTCCATACCAATGCTCCTTCTGCACCATCATCAACGTGCAGGGGCGCAAGAGCCGATTCCGTTCACCGGATGACGTGGAGAAGATCGTTCGCGACAACTACGCCCAGAACATCAGGCGATTTTTCATCACCGACGACAATTTCGCCCGCAACCGCGACTGGGAAGCGCTGTTCGACCGCCTGATCGCGTTGCGTCGCGGCGATTGCCCCAAGATTGGCTTTACCATTCAGGTCGACACGCTCTGCCACAAGATCCCGAATTTCATCGAGAAGGCAGCACGCGCAGGCGTGCGCCGGGTATTCATTGGGCTCGAGAACGTCAACCCCGACAATCTCATCGCCGCCAAGAAACGCCAGAACAAGATTACCGACTACCGGCAGATGCTGCAGAAATGGCGCGACCATGGCGCCATCACCTGTGCCGGTTACATCATCGGCTTCCCGGGTGACAGCAAAGAGAGCATCCTGCGGGACATTGAGATCATCAAGCGAGAGCTGCCGCTCGACATCCTCGAGCTGTTTTTCCTCACGCCATTGCCGGGCTCGGAGGACCACAAGGTGCTCTGGCAGAAAGGGGTCTGGATGGACCCCGATATGAACAAATACGATCTGAACACTCGGGTCACGCATCATCCCAAAATGACCGATAAGGAATGGGAGGACGCGTATGGTGCGGCTTGGCAGGCTTTCTACAGCCCGGGGCATATGCGCACCATTTTGCGCCGTGCTGCCGCGAGCCCACTTGGCCGGCCCAAGACGACGTTGTCGACGCTTCTATGGTTCAAGCTGGTGAGTGCGTATGAAGGCGTGCATCCCCTTGAAGGCGGTGCATTCCGGCTGAAATTCCGGGGGGATCGCCGATATGGATTGCCATTGGAGAACCCGTTTTGGTTTTATCCCCGATATTTCGGTGAAACCCTCGTCAAGATGCGCCGATACTGGGCAGTTTACCGCCAATCCAAGGCGATGCTAGCCAAAATCATGGCGACGCCCAACCGCTCGTCCTACACCGACACTGCGATCGCACCGGCTGGCGCTGACGAGTTCGCAACTCTCGACCTTTACCACGCGACCAATGGCGGGGAGGCCGCGCTCGCGCGCAAGCGGCGCGATGACGCGATCCGAGCGGAAACGTCGCACATCATTCGCCAAGCTGGCCCTGTGGGAGCGCAGGGGGATAAGATCAGCGCATAAGGCGCACATTTGCCCGCCAATAGCGCGGTTTTCCTGCCTGCTCGTGACAGCGGCAAATCTGCCACACCCCAAGGCAAAACGTCGTTCCGCCCCCTGAGCAGCCACATGCGGACACGGTATGGATGTATCCTGCAGCCAATTTGATGCGGATCGGCTTCGTCGATTTCTGAAATCGGGCTCGGTTTTCCGTGCGCACTGCGATCACCGTTTCAGCGCTGGCACACGCCCTCTTCTGGGGGCTCAATGCGCTATCCGCGCCTGCGCCGATTGCCAAGCCGGCCGAGACGGCGATCACGGTCGATATTGTTTCACCCGACGAGATTGGCGAGGCAGGAAAACCGCCCGTATCGGAGAAGGCAAGTAGCCCTGGGGCTTCGGCGCCTACCGGGGCTGCCCAACCGGAGGCTCGCGCCAGCAACAGTCCCGCATCCGAGCCGTTGTGGCCCCTTCCCCAGCGGGAGGCGGCTCGGCAGCCTCAGCAAGCGTCCCAAACAAAGAGCACGCGAGCGCCGGCGCAATCAGCAGTTGCAGCCCGGGCGCAGGCCGAGCCGACACCGTCAGGCGCTGCGGCCCCGGCGCCACCGGACGAGCCGAAGAGCGAGCCAAAGCCCGAATTGCCTCAGTTCGGCAGCAGCTGGCTCGACGCGGCGCTAAGCTCGCTTCCTGTGACCGCAAGCCACTACGACGAGTCCGAGACCATTGCAAATCTCTCGCAACGAGATATCGCGACGTTCAAGGCGCACCTGCAAAAATGCTGGAACGCGCCCGCTGGTCTCGCAGACGATGGGCAATTGATGGCGGTCTTGCGCGTCTCCCTCAAGCCCAACGGAACGCTTGCGGGGGAGCCGACCATGCTTGCAGCCAGCGCTTCGTCGAGCGGACCTGCACTGTTGCAGACCGCTATACGCGCGTTGCGTCAGTGCCAGCCCTACGGCTTTCTGCCCTCCGCAAAATACAACGAATGGAAAGTCCTCGACCTCAACTTCTCGCCAAGCGGGCTGAACACCCGGCCAGCACTCGTCTCCGGGTTCGATCATCACTGACGCGAGCGCATTCCAGCCTCATTCGTCCCCGCTGTAGGCCTTGACCGAGAGAAAGCCGCCAAGCAGCAAAAATACCAGGGCGGCTATGACCATGACGCCGCGATGCTGTCCGATCTGGACCGCCACCTCCGCAAGCCGGAGGGGAAAGAACATCCGGCCGAGACCGCCGAGCACCGCAAGCGCGCCGAGCGCGCTGACCAATACAGGCCAGCCGCCGGTCCAGACATTGTGAGCCCGCAGTATTGCAAGGCCGGTAACGAACAACAGAATGCCGGACAGAAAAATGAGCGCGGGATCGCGGGAAACCTGGTCTATCATCGCAGGAAACGAGCCGAGATTGAACAGCATGGCGAGCGCGATGGCGATCAGCGTCGGGCCAATGAGCGCCGCAATGTTTTTCGAGGTCGTCATGTGTTACTCCAATCGGCCGTACGCGCTACTCGGATGTTGGCTTTTGCCGTTATAGCGTTCCGGAATGAGATAAATCGGTTCTTCAGAGCAGCCAACCCGAAGCATGATCACAGCAAGCACACAGGGCCACAGTCAAGACCGCCAGCGGATCTATTCGATGCTGACGGCGTGAGTTGAGAGACCGGCAACCTTAAGGGATCGGCATTGCGTAGGACGGGTTAGCGGTCAAGATCGTCTTGAGGAGATTGCCCGCGTAACCCGCCGTCCGGAGTACAATATCAGCTCCGCTGTTGCAGCTGCGCGCTTAGGACATCAAGCGTTCTTTGCGCCGCGAGCATTCACATAGAGCGCATACAGCGAGTGACTTGCGGTCATGAAGAGGCGGTTGCGCTTGCGCCCACCAAAGGCAAGGTTGGCACAGCGCTCGGGCAGCGCGATGAAGCCGATCGGCTTGCCCTCGGGACTGAACACCTTGACCCCATCCAGTTCGGCGTTGCCCATGCCCCATCCGCACCACAGGTTGCCCTCCGTGTCGATACGAAAACCGTCGGGTGTGCCGTTCGGCTCCGCGGTGATGAGCACGCGTTTGTTCGCGAGGCGGGTGCCGTCGTCGACAACATCGTAGGCATAGATCGGGCGCGGGCTGGGCCCGCTGTCCTCGATGTAGCATTTGCTCTCGTCAGGTGAGAACTCTACCCCATTCGGCAGATCGAGCGCGCCTTCCACCACGGTGGCCCGCCCGGTCCTCGGATCGAGACGATAGATGTTCGACGGCAGCTCGCCCGGCGCAATGTTACCCTGGTAATTGGTGCGGATGCCGAAGGGCGGATCGGAGAACCAGATCGAGTCGTCGGATTTGACAGACACATCATTCGGCGAATTCAGGCGCTTGCCCTCAAACCGATCCATCAGGACGGTGATTGACCCGTCGTATTCGGTTCGCGTGATGCGGCGCGTTTCGTGCTCGCAGGTGATGAGGCGGCCCTGACGGTCGCGGGTGTTGCCGTTGGCGTGGTTTGCCGGCTTGCGGTAGACGCTGACCGCACCCGTCTCGTCGTCCCAGCGCATGAGCGCGTTGTTAGGGATGTCACTCCAGATCAGGCAGCGGGCGTCGCCGAACCAGGCTGGCCCCTCGCACCAGCGCATCCCGGTCGCGAGCCGCTCGATGCTGGCATTGTACAGGCGGTGCCGGTTGAAGCTGGGGTCGAGACTTTTGATCGCGGGATCGGGGTAGCGCTCGCTCGGCTCCCATCCACCGAACGCAGTGCGCGCGAACGTCACCGCGGCAGCCGTGCTCGTTGCCGCGAGCACTTGGCGTCTCGTCCTGTCCATAACGTGTCTCCGGATTCATCGGCCAAGATCCCGGTGATCATGGCCGACGTAAGCATTACCACACATCGCGAAGGACGCGGGTGCTGCCGGACGGGTGCCGGGACATGGAGATGCGCACATCTCGCAGTGGTGGCAACGCAGGCACATGCCGAGTTGGAGCAGGTCCAGCCGTTCTGGTGATGAACGTTCTGATGTCAAGAACGTTTATCCCGATGCACTCCAAGCGCAGGCACCGATATGGCTGATCAAGACACGGACCTCGCAGAACTGGTAGGTTTCGGCGTTGCCCTCTCCCTGGGAGCTCAGCTGGCTTTTGGCGGACAATTGCTCTCCACGCTGATTGCAAATCAATGCCTTTCCAAAGAGCAGGCGGGAGAACTGCTGAAGAAAATCGCGGATACGATCACGACCTCGCTTGATCAACCGACGAGTGACCTTCAAGCGGTCGCCAAAAAGCCGCTGCGAGAGCACGCGGAGGCTCTGAGAAAACTGGCTGCCGACCTCAGCCTTGGCGATCAGAAGAGCTAGCCCCTTCTGCCCGGGGCGGGTGGTGGGCGGTGAGCAAGGGTGGCGGCCGCGGCTGGAGCAGCAACGCACCGCCGGCGCGGGCGGATGGAAGACCGGGGCCGCGACCGCATGCACTGCGGGTACGGGCGGATGGAATGCCGGAGGTGAAGCCACGTAGTGCCCCTGCTGACGGCGCGGCCCGCGGCTGGAGACCCGCGCCCTCCCATCTATACTGAAGGCCCGACCTTTTCCTTCTTTTCTTTCTTCTGCAATCGCCAGAGCTGAAACCCCTCGCCCTCTATGGCTTCTTCGATCGCTTCACGCGAGAGATTATGGGGAGGTGCTTTGTCCGCCCCGATCACGCCGGTAACAGTCCACGGACCGTGGTTTTTCGGGAGTTTGTCTCCACTTATGTGCCCTGCAAATGCACGCAACTCCCTCCTCGACTCTGACTTGAATATGTAGATGCGCATGAGCTAACCCTTTCTGCCGGAGCGGCATACGCTTTTGATGGCAAGTGCGGGGAGCCCGGACTTCCTGGCAATCGCCTGGTCCTGCTCGGCGATGAACTTGGTAGCGGCAGTGTCGCCATCTATGCCGGCCAGCACCGCACTAGGTACCTTGCGATTGGACCGCTGCGAACCGTCCTCATAAAAGACGTCGAACAGCACGAATTCCGTGCTAGCACGCGTTCCCGGTTTCCGAGCCATAAGAAGAACCACCACCTGTTCGGGAGCGCTACCGAAAAGGACGGAGTAAGTTCGAGCAGTCCTATATCTATGGAGTGTCTCGCATGATATCAACAGGCCAGCAAAAGAGGTTCCGATGGCATTCAAGCCAAACTACGGCAGAGATCGGGCTGAACGACAGAGAGCAGCGCGCGCGCGGAGCGAAGAAAAACAACGAAGAAAGGACGAAAAAGCTGCGCAGCGCAAAGCCGAGCGTGACGCGGCCGAACCTCCTGAAGACTCTAACGCGTCGCGCGATTTTCCGGTGAATTCGGAGTAGGTTGACGACTTCGAAAAGGACGCCGCGATGACGCTCAACTTTCCCAATAGAAGCCGCTTTTATGATGCCACCCGCCGCGCCGTGCGGTTTTGGGGACATGACAGCGCAATGGAAGCTGTTTTTTTCATAACCGAGGATGCTTTGAGGCGTGTTCAGCCTGGCATGCGGTTCAATGAGGATGGGCTTCTCAGTGCCTTCGATGCGAATCGCGACCTGATCTACGCCGCCGCGAGCAAAGTCTATGCACGTGGCCGAAAAGGATCTTACGATCTGGTCAGTACTGACTTCTGAACAGAGCGAGCTTACGCTCGCCCCTGGCTTTGCATGCCCCCTACGCGGCCGCGTCCAACCCCACCCCTTGTGACCTCGCGAGGCTTGGGAGCTGGAATGAGTCCGTCGCGTTGCGCCTGTTTGCGGGCTGCCTTGCGTGCCCGACGGATGGCTTCTGCTTTCTCCCGGGTCTTGCGCTCAGACGGTTTTTCATACGCTTTGCGGCGCTTCATCTCGCGAAAGACGCCCTCGCGTTGCATCTTCTTCTTGAGAATCCTGAGAGCCTGATCCACGTTGTTGTCGCGAACAAATACCTGCAAACGTTTTCCGATCGTGTTGTTGCGGCCAGCTGCGGGGTCGGAGCAGCGGTGGCCTTGATGAATTTGCGAGCTCTTCCGACGATGTTTATTAGGATATATGGCGTTTCTATTCAGGCGCCAGTCCCGACTGCGGCAGTAGGGCCGGCGCATTCGACAGCGGATGGTATGAACGAAGTCCTTGCTATCTACAAGAACTTTATTGCGTCTCGCACGCGATAATGACAGACAAGCCGCGCCGAAGCGGAGCAGAACGGCTACAGGCCGGCTTCGCCGCTCGCAAGGGCGAGCGCCTTGAAATAAACATATCGATGCCCCATATGACGGCTGCGACCTTCACACGGTCAAGGCAAGCCGCGTGTGCGGATCCCGTAAAACGGTATCTGGCTTGCTTACCCACTTTCAGTGACAGCCCAGATCACGCGGGGGTGTCTTCACCCACCGTGCGGCACGGCATAAGGGGGCGCAGAGCGCTCAGGACCTGCGCCGTCTCGCACAACATAAAGATTGTATTCATTTGACATCATTTCAGGATTTTGGCCTCGCCGAGCCGATCGAACGTGCGCTTGCAGAAGAGAGATACGCCACGCCCACGCCGATTCAGGCGCAGACTATTCCTATCGCTCTCTCCCGCCGTGACGTGATCGGGATCGCCCAGACCGGCACCGGCAAAACCGCAGCATTTGCACTCCCGATTCTGCATCACATCTCCGCCCATACGCGACAGACGCGACAGACGCGACGTAAGTGCTGCAGGGTCCTGGTGCTCAGCCCAACCCGCGAGCTGTCTGGACAGATTCTCGATAGTTTCCGCGCTTACGGTCGCCATCTTCGCATAAGCGCCGCGCTGGTGATCGGCGGCGTGCCAATGGGCGGCCAGGTACGGGCGCTGCATGAAGGGGTCGACATCCTCGTCGCGACCCCGGGACGGCTGCTTGACCTTGTGCGGAGCAACGCTCTGCGCCTCAGCGAAGTCGAATTCCTCGTGCTCGACGAAGCGGATCGAATGCTCGATATGGGCTTCATCCACGATATCCGTAAGATCGTGGCGAAGCTGCCGGTCGACCGGCAGACTTTGCTCTTTTCGGCTACGATGCCGCACGCCATCGTAGAGCTCGCAGGTGCGATGCTGCGGGATCCCGCCAAGGTGGCCGTGACGCCGGAGGGCTCGACGGTTGCCGGTGTCGAGCAGCGCATCCTGCGCATTGATCGTGCGGCCAAGCCGGCGATGCTTGCAGACCTCTTGCGGCGCGAATCGATCGACCGGGCCCTGGTATTCACACGCACCAAGCATGGGGCCGACAGGGTGGTGCGCAGTCTCGGCAAGGCCGGCATCGCTGCGCAAGCGATTCACGGCAACAAGTCGCAAAATCAGCGTGAGCGCGCACTGGCGGGCTTTCGCAATGGCGAGGTGCGCACACTGGTCGCCACCGACATCGCCGCGCGCGGGATCGATGTCGATGGTATCAGCCATGTCGTCAATTTCGATCTTCCCAATGTGCCGGAAACATATTTGCACCGTATAGGCCGTACGGCGCGAGCCGGAGCCAAAGGTGTCGCCATCTCCCTGTGCGATCCCGATGAGCGAGCGTTCCTGCGTGACATCGAGAAGCTGATCCGCATGTCGATCCCGGCAACCGATCATTCCTCCTCGACGCGACAAACGAGGCGCTCGGTCCACCAGAGCCGCCCAACGCGGCCGAGTGCTCCTGCGCTCGAGAAACAGCGGCACCGCGAGGACGCACCGCGCCAACCGGATCGCCACGAGCACCACCGAAAAAGTCCGACAGAGCTTCCCGCGTTTCTGTATCGCAACGCACGAAGAAAAACTGGTCAGAAAAAAGCTAACCCGTTGCGCGTCGCGGCGAACCAGTAGTTCGAGTGACAATGAGGAGCATTCCGGAAAACGAGCCTTTACGATGACGAAACAGACAGAAGATAAAAAGGAACAGCGCGCTCGGGAAGGTGCCCAGGCCTGGGCAGAATATCAGGCCGAGGGACGCGCCGCCCGGGAGAAGACTGCGCGCCTGCGGGCGCTTAGGTTGGCAAGGGACGCGGCGGACAGCAACGTCACCGAGCCGAAGAAAAAGAAGAAGTAGAACGCGCAGGTGGCACTGCGCCCACAGGGTTCACTCGGGCGTCAGCCCGGGACGCCCGGCAAGTCTGTCTCCCGACTTGCCGGCGAGCCCGGCGTAGAGCGCGTCACGCGCCTAGCGGCTGACCTTGAGGTTCTCTGCCGATTCCTTCCCGCGATTGCTTACGACCTCGTATTCAACCTGCTGCCCCTCATTGAGGGAACTCAGTCCGGCGCGCTCGACAGCCGAAATGTGGACGAATACGTCCTTGCCGCCGCTCTGCGGCTGAATGAATCCATACCCTTTCGTCGGATTGAACCACTTCACGGTTCCTGTTGCCATCGCCGGCTCCTTGACTTGTGCTCACGTAGGCGATCGCGCGAGTATCGCGCCATCGATAGGTCCGAGTTTTGGAGAATGACTTGTGAGCGGCCCGGAACGGGAGCTTGGCAAGGCAGACCGAAAACTTGGTGAGTTCCCTTCTACAACCGAGACCCTCGCATGGTCAATGCATGCCCGAGACCGGGCACAGGCCTCCGGCTTTCGAGATGCTGACGTCCTCCGAGCAGCCCGACATGCAATTCGCGGTAATGGCAAGTCGATGCTTCCAGCTGGTCCTGATCAAGCCGTCGCACTACGACGACGACGGATACGTGATCCGCTGGTGGCGCGCGATGATCCCCTCGAATTCGCTCGCTGCCGTGTATGCAATCGCCGCCGATTGCGCCGAGCGGAAGATCCTTGGGCCGGACGTCGCCATCGACATTGAAGTGATCGACGAGACGAACGCGCGTCTCGATGTGCGGCGGTTGCTCGCCCGGTTCCGGCGCCACTGCAACTTCGGGCTTGTCGCGCTTGTTGGTGTTCAGTCGAACCAATATCCCCGCGCCCTCGACATTGCCCGACCGTTCAAGGCGGCTGGGATTCCCGTTGCCATCGGCGGATTTCACGTTTCAGGGTGCCTGTCGATGCTGGATGGGCACGCGGTGGAGCTCGACGCCTGCCGGAAAATGGGCGTCGCCATGTTTGCGGGCGAGGCCGAGGGCCGGCTGGACAAGGTCCTGCGTGATGCCGCAGAGGGCGCTCTCGATGCA
>Ga0070712_100000244_pt1 | contig 30649 bp, 33 predicted proteins | sample LARL81metaG_FD_71396 | JGI IMG/M metagenome (GOLD analysis project Ga0070712, IMG submission 71396) | Corn, switchgrass and miscanthus rhizosphere microbial communities from Kellogg Biological Station, Michigan, USA - LAR L8-1 metaG | ecosystem: Host-associated > Plants > Roots > Rhizosphere ...
TTCGTCGCCGAGTGCAACACGATGTCGGCGCCCCATTCGATCGGACGAATTAGGTAGGGCGAGGCCAGCGTGTTGTCGACGATCAGGGGCACGCCGGCGGCATGCGCGATGCCGGCGATGGCCTCGATGTCGCTGACGATGCCGCCGGGATTGGCGAGGCTCTCGATGAAGACAGCCTTGGTTTTCGGCGTGATCGCCTTCTTGAAACTTTCCGGATCACGCGTATCGGCCCAGTTCACGTGCCAGTCGAACTTCGCAAAGCCTTGGCTGAACTGGTTGATCGAGCCGCCATAGAGCTGACGCGCGGAAACGATATTGTCGCCGGGACTCATCAGCGTGTGCAGCGCGATCAGTTGCGCCGCATGGCCCGAGGCGACAGCCAATCCCGCGCGGCCGCCTTCGAGTGCAGCGACGCGCTCTTCGAGCACGGCGTTCGTCGGGTTCATGATGCGCGAGTAGATGTTGCCGAAGACCTGCAGGTTGAAGAGCGCCGCGGCGTGATCGGCATCCTCGAACACATAAGCCGTCGTCTGATAGATCGGCGTGGCGCGCGCGCCGGTCGCCGGATCCGGATGCGCGCCGGCATGGACGCTGAGCGTGTTGAAGCCGTAGTCAGCCATCAAAATTCTCCATCACCAGTCCAAAATTATTCAGAAGGACAGCCGGCCCTTCAGATCGTCGAACGGCACCATGACGTGCTCGCGATAGGCAGGCCGTTCCTTGAGCCGCGCGTACCACGCTTCGACATTGGGCATGTTCGGCCGGTCGATCTCAAGCTCATAGTAGCGATAGAGCTGCGCGCCGGCGGCGATATCGCCAATCGTCAGCCGCTCTCCCGCCACGAAATCCTTGCCCTCGAGATGACGATCGAGGATGCGGAACAGAATGGCGCTGCGCGCGACTCCCTGGCGGATCGCCGGCCAATTCCGCTGCGGCTCGGGCGTGCGATAGAAAGCCCAAAACACGCCGCCGACGAAGGCGGGTTGCAGATCCGCCGTCGTCCACTCCATCCACATGTCGCTTCGCGCGCGTTCGCCGGGGTCGACCGGCCAGAGCGAGCCCGCGCCATGTTTGGCGGCGAGATAGCGCACGATGGCGTTGGATTCCCAGACCACGACGCCCTCATCGTCGATCGTCGGCACTCGGCGGTTGGGATTCATGGCGCCGAAGGCTTCGGTGTCGAGGCCGCGAAACGGCCCGCCTGCGTCGATGCGCTCGTGCGCGATGCCGAGCTCGCCGACCGCCCACATCACCTTCTGCACATTTATCGAACTCTTTCGGCCCCAGATTTTCAGCATGCGCGAACCTACACGCGTTTGAGGCTGCCACCCTTGCCGAAGAGCAGGGGCTTGCGATTGTCGATCACGCGGCGGTTGACGCCCATCCAGCCGATTTCGCCCGAGAAGCGGCCATGCTCGATCTTGGGGCAGCGATCCATGATGACGGTGAGTCCGGCATTGAGTGCGAGTTCGGCGGCTTCCTCGCTGATCACGCCGAGCTGCATCCAGATGACTTTGAGTCCGAGGCGCTCCTTCTCGGCGAGCGCTTCTCTCACAATGCCGGGTGCTGCGTCGGCGGCGCGGAAGATTTCGACCATGTCGACGGGCGCGGGCACATCCTTGAGCGCAGCGTAGACGGTTTGTCCAAGCACTTTCTTGCCCGCCATCGCGGGATTGATCGGATGGATCACATAACCCTTGGCGAGCAGATACATCATCGCGAAATAGGACGGCCGCATGTCGTTGGCGCTCGCGCCGACCATCGCGATGGTTTTGGTCGACCTCAGGATGGATTTGATCTGTTCGTCGGGATAGCTGGGCATCACTCCGGCCATTTGGGCTCGCGCTTTTCGACGAAGGCGCCGATGCCCTCGGCGGCTTCGGCGGCGAGCATGTTTTCGGTCATCACGCGCGAGGCGTAATCGTACGCTTCGGAGAGTCCCATCTCGATCTGCCGGTAGAACGCTTCCTTGCCGATCTTGAGCGTGCCGTGCGGCTTGCTTGCAATGAGGGCGGCGAGCTTCATCGTCTCCGGCTCGAGAATTTCCGGCGCGCTGACGCGATTGACGAGGCCCATGTGGCGCGCATCCTCCGCCGAGACCAGTTCGCCGGTCAGCAGCATTTCCATCGCCTGCTTGCGCCCGACATTGCGCGACAGCGCCACCATCGGCGTCGAACAGAAGAGTCCGATGTTCACGCCCGGCGTGGCGAAGCGCGCGGCTGTGGACGCAACCGCGAGATCGCAACTCGCCACCAGCTGACAGCCCGCGGCGGTCGCGATGCCCTGGATCTGCGCGATGATCGGCTTGGGATGGCGCACGATGGTTTGCATCAGCTTGGAACACTGCGTGAAGAGCGAGGCGAAGAACGCCTTGCCCTTGTCGGCGTCTGTGCGCCGCGCGGTCATTTCCTTCAGGTCGTGACCGGAGGAAAAGGCCGGGCCGTTCGCCGCGATGACGATGACGCGCACCGCCTTTTGCGACGCGGCCGCGTCAAGCTGCTGCTGCAAGGCGCTCATCAACCCTTGGCTCAAGGCGTTGCGCGCGCCGGCGCGGTTCAGCGTCAGGCGCAGTATGGCGTCCTCTCGCGCACTCAGCACCAGCGGCTCTGTCGTGGGAGCGTTCATATAGATGTCTCCGCCAATCCTGCCTCGCGTTTGATGCGGTTTCCGCTGCCCGGTCAAGCATCGTCGCGCGCCGGGCAGACGTGCTTTACTACGGCGGCGGTTCGGCCACGGATCGACCGCCACATACGGTATTATGATACCGTATGGCCAAAACGTAGCAAAATCGGCCGTTTCGCTTGACCCGGGCGCAGGCTCTCACGTATATCCCGCGCCCGAACCGAATTTCCTGACAGGTCCTTTGATGAAAACCTACTCGGCCAAGCCGTCCGAGATCGAAAAGAAGTGGATCCTCGTCGACGCCCAAGGGCTTGTCGTCGGCCGCCTCGCTTCGATCATCGCTCTCAGGCTCCGCGGCAAGCACAAGACGACATTCACCCCGCACATGGATTGCGGCGACAACGTCGTCGTCATCAACGCGGCGAAGGTCGTGCTGACCGGCGATAAGCTGAAGAAGAAAGTGTACTACCACCACACCGGCTATATCGGCGGCATCAAGGAACGTACCGCCGGAGAGATCATTAGCGGCAAGTTTCCCGAACGCGTCCTGCACAAGGCGGTCGAGCGCATGCTGCCGCGTGGACCGCTCGGCCGCCGCCAGCTCTCGAACTTGCGTGTTTATCCGGGCGCGGAACATCCGCACGAGGCGCAACAGCCCGAGAAGGTCGACATCGGCAAGATGAATCCCAAGAACACCAACTATCGCAAGGTGAGCTGAGCCATGGCGGAAGACGTAAAGAGCTTCGGCGAACTCAAATCCACGCTGATCAAGGCGAAGGTGCCCGAGAAGGCGGATGCGGGCGAACTGCCCAAGTCAAACCGCGACTCCAAGGGTCGCGCCTATGCCACCGGACGGCGCAAGGACGCCGTCGCGCGTGTCTGGATTAAGCCGGGCCGCGGCCAGATCACGGTCAACGGCCGCGACGAGAAAGTGTATTTCGCGCGTCCGGTGCTGCGCATGATTCTGCGCCAACCGTTGATCGCGACGAACCGCGACGGACAGTTCGATGTCATCGTGACGGTGGCGGGCGGCGGACTTTCCGGACAGGCCGGTGCCGTACGCCATGGCATCAGCCGTGCCCTTGTGGCTTACGAGCCGGCGCTGCGAGCCGCGCTTAAGCCTGGCGGATTCCTGACGCGCGACCCGCGCACCGTGGAACGCAAGAAGTATGGCCGCCCCAAGGCGCGCCGCAGCTTCCAGTTCAGCAAACGCTGAACTTCAGAGCGAACACAATCGAAGCGGCCGGACGAGAAATCGCCCGGCCGATTTTTTTTTGGTTTTCGCAAGACGGAGCAAATCTGCACATGCTGACCAAATCGTGAAGTCGCCCCGCTTGAATGACGACGTATCGCTCGCCATTTCGACCAACTCGAGTATCGCTGCGATGGATGGAATCGGAAGTTTGGGGGGAGGGGTACTAGGAGCTGTGGAATCTGAATGGACGACGAAGAGAAATTGCGAAAACCGACAAACAATTCCGTTGCTGAAGGATGAGGCAGTGACGACATAAAGAAGCTTTCGCGATCAAGCGGAAGTTTCCGGGGGCGACGAAGAAAAAGTGCGAAAACCGACGAACAATTTTATTGCCGAAGGATCGGGCCGTGACGGCATAAAGAATCGTTCGCGTGGCAGAGAAAATCAGGCGTGCAAAGCGAGACGCGACGTGGTCGCGAACAGCGTTACACCCTCTCACTCTTTATGTCGTGCCGTCAGCGACTGGTCATACCTTGTTAGGATTCCAAATCGGTTCCGGCGGACCATAGGCATTGGCTTCGGTCTGTCCCGGTTGGGCGCAGAAATAGATCAGCGCGACACCGGCGATGAGAGCCACGCAGGCGACGAGCCAGCCGATGGTTGCGAATATAAAAAGGAAGCCGAGCGCGCCCGCGACGCCGCCGATCACTGCGATCAGCGAAATGACGTTCAGAAGCGCGCTGGCGCCGAACGCCACGAGGGCGAGTGTGCCGTTGCGGCCGGTGTCCTGGAGCCGACGCGTGGCCATGCCGTAATTGGGCAGCAGCATGGCAAGTCCGAAGAGCGCGGTGAGTACGCCGTGGAGGAGGATGCTCTGAACGATGGCGAGACCGATGGCGACGGCGAATTCGACGAGAATGAAGTACCAGAACCTGGTGCGGCCAACCCGGCCGGTGAGATCGAAATAGTGGTTGGTGACCGTGTCGACGAAATTGTCCCAGAGCTTGTTGAAATCCATCGTTCCCCCTCCCGCAGGTCGAGCCTGCAACACAGGGGCTTGGATTTTCCGGCGGAAACTCCGGATTTTGCGTCGCCTCCCACCCCCTGCCGAAGGCGCCGACATTACCGCAAGGAGAGACTGCCGTAACTTGTTAGTCAAGCAAATCGCCGTTATGGACGGCACACGATGACGACCCGAATTTTCATAGACGGCGCCGCCGGCACGACGGGACTCGAGATTCACGATCGCCTTGCGGCGCGAAAGGATCTCTCGGTCATGCGTCTGGCCGACGCCGAGCGCAAGGATTCGCGCACCCGCGGTCGCGCCCTCAACGAGGCGGACGTCGTCCTGCTGTGCCTGCCGGACGAGGCGGCGAAGGAGGCGGTCGCGCTCATCACAAATCCTGACGTTCGTGTCATAGACGCGTCGACGGCGCATCGCGTGGCGCCAGGATGGGTGTTCGGGTTCGCCGAGTATGAACCTGGAAATTACGAGGCGATCGCGGCGGCGAAACGCGTGACCAATCCCGGCTGTTACTCGACAGGATTTCTTGCGTTGGTGCGCCCGCTTGTTCGCGCGGGCCTGATACCGCCCGATGCACCGCTCAGCGTCAATGCCGTTTCGGGTTATTCCGGCGGCGGCAAGGCGATGATCGAGGAATTCGAAAAGTCGGATTCGCCCACGCACGTCGACACCGTCGTGCGTACTTACGCCTTGTCGCTCGCACACAAGCACGTTCCGGAGATGACGGAGCGCGCGGGTCTGAAACATCCGCCGGTCTTTTCGCCGAGTGTCGGACGGTATTATCGCGGCATGATCGTCGATGTGCCGCTGCAACTATGGTCGTTGCCTGGAGAGCCGTCGGCGGTTGAACTGCACGGCGTCTTGCGCAAGACCTATGAAGGGCGGCCGCTGATCGAAGTGGCGAGTTTGGCAGAAGCGGCGGCGCTCAGGACGCTCGATGCCGAGCAGCTCAAGAATACGAACAAGTTGAAGATCTATGTGTTCGCGAACGAGAAAACGAAACAGGCGCGGCTCGTCGCCGTGCTCGACAATCTCGGCAAGGGTGCGTCGGGCGCCGCGGTGCAGAATTTGAATATCATGCTCGGTCTGCCGGAGACGACGGGACTTCTCTGAACGCAACGCTATTGGGCCTTGATCTTCACGTACGATCCCGGCGCGTCGCCGAGCGTTTGCAGTTTGCCGTCGCCGGGTTTGCGCGCAGGGATTTTCGCGCCGGAAAGCTTGGACAGCCACTTGTCCCAGTCCGGCCACCACGATCCCGGATGTTCCTGCGCGCCCTCGAGCCACTCATCGACGGTCGGCGGCAGTTTCGCGTTGGTCCAGTACTGGTATTTCTTGGCGACCGGCGCGTTGATGACGCCTGCGATATGGCCGCTGCCCGCGAGGATGAAACGGATCGGTCCTTTGAAGAGCCTGGTGGTCTTGAAGATCGAGCGATAGGGCGCGATGTGGTCTTCCTTTGCCGACTGGAGATAGACCGGAATCGTCACCTTCGTGAGGTCGATCCTGACGCCGCCCAGCTCCATCTTGCCGCGCGCCAGATTGTTGTCCTTGTAGCATTCGCGCAGGTAGAACAGATGCGTCTTCTCCGGCATGCGCGTGGTGTCGGAATTCCAATAGAGCAGATCGAATGGCAACGGCTGCTTGCCCAGCATGTAGTTGTTGATCACGAACGACCAGATGAGATCGTTGGCGCGCAGCATGTTGAACGTCGTCGCCATCTTGGAGCCTTCGAGCACGCCGCCGGAGGTTTTCATCTGCTGCTGCAGCGCCTCGAGCTGCGCGTCGTCGACGAATACCGTGAGGTCGCCGGCCTCGCTGAAGTCGGCCTGCGCTGCCCAGAACGTCGCCGAGTGAATGCGTGTGTCGCCTTTGGCCGCCATGTAGCCGAGCGTAGCCGTCAACAACGTTCCGCCGATGCAATAGCCGACCACGTTGGGGTCGCGCACGCCGGTCGCCTGCTCGACGGCATCGAGCGCGGCGAAGATGCCCTCGCGCATATAGTCCTCGAACGATTTCTGGGCGAGGCGGCGATCCGGATTGATCCAGGATGCGACGAAGACGGTGTAACCCTGCGCCACCAGCCAGCGGATGAAGGAATTCTCGGGGCGCAAATCCATGATGTAGAACTTGTTGATCCAGGGCGGAAAGATCAGGAGTGGCCGTTCGTAGACCTCCGCCGTCGCCGGATCGTATTGCAGGAGCTCGAGCAACTCGTTGCGGAAAATCACCTTGCCCGGCGTCGTTGCGATATTCTCGCCGATCTTGAACGCATCGGCCGATTGACGGATCGAAAGCTTGCCCTTGCCGCGTTCCATGTCGTCGAGAAGATTGTCGAGTCCCTTGACGAGATTGTCGCCGTTCGACTGCAACGTTGCGCGCAGCACTTCGGGATTGGTCAGGATGAAATTGGTCGGTGCGATCGCATCGGCGAATTGCTTGGTATAGAAGTTCACGCGCTTGCGCGTCTCGTCATCGATGCCGTCGACTTTCGCAACCGTCTGCTGCATCCAGTTCGCGGTCAGAAGGTAGGATTGCTTGATGAAGTCGAAGATCTGATTTTCCTGCCAGTCCTTGTCGCGGAATCGCTTGTCGCCCGGACTGGGCGCAACGACCGGGTTCACTTCGCCGCCCAGCATCTTGCGCGCGGTCGTTTCCCACAGACCGAGAAAATCGCGCCAGAGTTGAAATTGCGCATCGACCATCGCGGCAGGATTGGCCGTCATCGCCTTCACGAGTGCCATGAACGGTGCGGCAAGATTGAGCGGATCGCGCGGCTCCTTGCCTTGCTCCGATTGGCGCTTGAAGAAATCGCTCAGCAAGCGCTGGGACTGCTGTCCGACGCGCACCATGTTGCGCGCGAATTCGCCGGGATCGCTCAACGCATAGGGGCTCGCAGGGTTGGCGTCGGTCTTTACTTTGTCTCGCGCCTTGCCCGAATCGCCCCGCTTCTCTTGCATGGTCACCACCGGCCCGCTGCTTGGAGAAGACAGTTTGCCCGTACGCCCATCGGCAAGGCAAACGCCGCCCCTGTGACGGCCATTTGCCACAAAATTTGGTCGATTTTGCAGGGAGTTCTGCTTGGAACGGGGAGGGCGCGCCTGTATACCGTGACCACAAGGATTCCCGGGGGCTGAGGTACGAAAACATGACCAAGACCTTGGTGCGGCTCGCGGCTGTTCTGACGCTCGCGCTGTCGACGAGCGCCTGCTCGACCATATCGGACCTGATCGGCGACGACACGCCTGCCGCGACGGATGCGAACGGCTTCCCGCCGGATACCGCGCCGCCCGCAGCGAATGCCGACGGCACCAGACCCGATCTTGCAACAATTCCCGACAAGCCGACCGGGACAACCTCGCCGGACGCACAACGCGCCGCATCGGACTCCCTTGCCGCCGACGCCGCACGCTCGCGCTACAGTTCCGACGCACTGCGCGGTGGCACCGAACCAGCCGCCGCACCACCGCCACCGCCGAGTGCCACGCCAGCGCCGGCGCCCGAGACAGCGAGCAATCCACCGCCGGCGCCACCTCCGCCCGCCGATAATTCGGCCGCTGCTCCCGACAATTCCGCGCCGGCGCCAAGTGCCGCGACGCCGGCTCCCGCGGTTGGCGCGCAACCAGCTGTTCCGGTCAACGCTGCGGTTCCAGGCTCTCAGCCCGTGGCCGCTTCTGACGCCGCGTTGGGCTTCAAGCCTTCGGCGGCACCACCGCTCGATCCGTCGATTTCACAATTCGTGGCGCAACCCATAATCGCGCGCTATCAGGAAACCGCCAGCAATGCTGGCGTCGCCACTGGTCCCATCGCGCCGATGAATGCCGGCCAACCGGCTCCAAGAGCCCGAGGGCCAAAGCATTCGGCAGCGACGTCCGGATCTGTCGTCGCCAATCTAGATGCTCTGAATAGTCCAACCGCGAGCGTCTATGCGAATGCAGTCGGCGGCCGACCGGCTGCGGTAGTGCTGTTTCCGGGCGACGGAACAGCCGTGACCGCAGCGGGGCGCGCGCAGATCAGGTCAGCTGTGTCGGCGTTCCAACAGCGCGGCGGATCGGGTTACATCAAGGTGATAGGGCATTCGTCCAGTCGAACGGCGAACATGCCAGTCGAGAAACATCTGATGACCATATTTGCCAAGTCGCAGGCCCGCGCGAATGCCGTCGCGCGCGAGCTCATTCGCGAGGGCGTTCCAGCCAGTCACGTGCTGGTGGAAGCGGTTGGGGACAGTCAGCCCGTCTACTACGAATCCATGCCGCAGGGCGAAGCGGGTAACCGACGCGCCGAGATATTCATCCAGGGCTGACCTGAGGAACGGCTGCAAAGCCATTGACGGCGCAACCTTATTGCCGCGATGCTGCGGCTGCGAGGCGCCGCTTCGCGCTGAATTTACGGTCCTTGGTCCATGCAAACCGACTTCTACCGCATCAAGCGGCTGCCGCCTTACATCTTTGAGGAAGTCAATCGCCTCAAGGCGCAGGCCCGTGCGCGCGGCGAGGACATCATCGATTTCGGCATGGGAAATCCCGACATGCCGACCCCGAAGCACATCGTCGACAAGCTGATCGAAACGGCCCGCGACCCTCGCTCGAACCGTTATTCAGCGTCGCGCGGAATACGCGGCCTGCGCAAGGCGTATGTCGGCTACTACCAGCGCCGCTTTGGCGTCACTCTCGATCCGGAAAGCGAAGTCATTGCCGCGTTGGGCTCGAAAGAAGGCTTCGCCAACTTGGCGCAAGCCATCACCGCGCCGGGCGACGTGGTCCTAGTTCCCAATCCGGCGTATCCGATCCACTCGTTCGGCTTCATTCTGGCAGGCGCGGCGATCCGGCATGTGCCCGCGACCTCACCGGAAGAATATCTGAGCCGTCTGGGCAATGCGGTCCGACACTCGGTGCCGTCTCCGGTTGCGCTGGTGGTGAACTATCCCTCCAACCCCACGGCGCATGTGGTCGACCTCGACTTCTATAAGGAGATCGTCGCATTCGCCAAGAAGCACGAGATCTGGGTGCTCTCCGACCTTGCCTACGCGGACATCTATTTTGACGATGACAATCCGCCGCCCTCCATTCTGCAAGTCGACGGCGGGAAGGACATCGCGATCGAGTTTCAATCCTTGTCGAAGACCTATGCAATGCCCGGGTGGCGCATGGGTTTTGCCGCCGGCAATCGCCACCTCATCGGCGCACTCGGACGCATCAAGTCCTATCTCGATTATGGCGCCTATACGCCCATCCAGGTTGCGGCGGCGGCCGCCCTCAATGGTCCGCAAAATTGCGTCGCCGAAATCCGTGCCATGTACAAGTCGCGCCGCGACGTGTTGGTTGAGACCATGCAACGCGCCGGCTGGAATATTCCGGCGCCGGCCGCATCCATGTTCGCGTGGGCGCCGGTGCCCGACCAATATCGCGAACGCGGCTCGATGGAATTTGCCAAACAATTGCTTGTCCACGCCAAAGTCGCAGTGTCGCCGGGAATCGGATTCGGAGAATATGGCGAAGGCTTTGTTCGCGTCGCGCTCGTGGAAAACGAACACCGCATCCGTCAGGCGGCACGCAACGTCAAGAAATTCCTGTCGCTGCGCGTCAACGAGCCCGACGTTCTGGAAGCAGCGAAGTGACAACACCGCTTCGCATAGCAATCGCGGGTCTCGGGACGGTCGGCGGTGATGTCGTCAAAGCCTTGCATCAGCGGGGCGGCGAGCTCTCGCGGCGGGCCGGACGAAAGCTCGAAATTGTCGCTGTTTCGGCACGCGAACGCGGCAAGGCGCGCACGGGTGATGTTTCCAGCATTGCCTGGGAGCCGGATGCAGTTGCCCTGGCGAAGACCAAGGCAGATGTCGTCGTCGAACTAATCGGCGGCGAGAACGGCGTGGCGCGCGCTACGGTCGAGGCGGCGCTGCAAGCCGACAAGCATGTCGTGACGGCGAACAAGGCGTTGCTCGCGCGGCATGGCGCGCGGCTTGCGCTTTTGGCGGAAGAGAAAAGCTTGGCGCTCAAGTTTGAGGCCGCAATCGCCGGCGGGATTCCGATCGTCAAGGCGCTGCGCGAGAGTTTGATCGCGCATGGCGTCATCGCCGTGCGGGGAATTCTGAACGGCACATGCAATTACATTCTTACGAACATGGAAGCGACGGGACGTCCCTTTGCCGAGGTACTTCGCGATGCGCAATCGCTGGGTTATGCCGAAGCCGATCCGTCGCTCGATGTCGGCGGTGGCGATACGGCCCACAAGCTGGCCTTGCTCTCGAGTCTTGCGTTTGGCACGAAGCCCGATCTCAATCACATGACCGTCGAGGGCATCGAACACATCACGCCGGACGATATTCGTTTCGCCCGGGAGTTCGGATTTCGCATCAAGCTTCTGGGCATTGCGCGCCGCGTGGGTGAGGGCATCGATCAACGGGTGCAGCCGGCGATGGTGCGCGCGAGCACCCCGCTCGCCGATGTCGATGGCGCGTTCAATGCGGTACTTGCGGACGCGGGAGAGGCGGGACCGTACTTCTTCGAAGGCCGCGGCGCGGGCGCCGCGCCCACGGCATCCGCAGTGATTTCCGACATCGTCGACATCGCACGCGGTGCCATCGGTCCGGCATTTGGTGTCCCGGCACGCGATCTGAAGACCCTGGAGCCGGCGCAGGCGGGAGAAGCGTCGTCAGCGTTCTATCTCAGATTCGAAGTGCTTGACCTTCCCGGAGTCCTAGCGGAGATCGCCGGACATCTCGCCCAGGCGCGCGTTTCCATCGAAAGCATGATCCAACGCGGCCGCGCTCACGGTGAGCCGGTTTCAATCGTCATGATAACGCACGATACTGCGCAAATGGCCGTCGAGCGCGCCTTGAAGGTGATCGCCACCTCGGACAAGGTTCGCGCGCGCCCGCGCATGATTCCCATGGAGGCCGCTTGAGTGGCCAATCGAAACGGAGACGGCATGATTAGCAGGCCATTGGATCGCGCTTTTGCACTGGAGGCGGTGCGCGTGACCGAAGCTGCGGCCATTGCTGCGTCCGTGCAAATCGGCCGTGGTGATGAACATGCAGCCGATCTTGCCGCCGTCGAGGCGATGCGTTCGGCGTTCAACTCTTTGCCGATTTCCGGCACGGTCGTGATCGGGGAGGGTGAGCGCGACGAAGCGCCGATGCTCTATATCGGCGAGAAGGTGGGTTCTGGCGGGCTTGCCATCGATATCGCGCTCGATCCGCTGGAAGGGACCACCCTTACCGCCAAGGCATTGCCGAACGCACTGGCCGTAATGGCGATGGCCGAGCCCGGCACGCTGCTCAACGCGCCGGACACTTATATGGACAAGATCGCCATCGGTGGCGGCTATCCCGATGGCATCATCGATCTCGACGCCGATCCAAAGGACAACATTCTCGCGTTGGCGAAAGCAAAAGGCGTCAAGCCGCGCGAGATCACCGCGTGCATCATGGATCGCCCGCGCCATGAGAAACTCATCGCGGCGGTGCGCGAAGTCGGTGCGGCAGTACGATTGATCACCGACGGCGACGTCGCCGGCGTGATCGCGACCAGCGATCCGGATACGGGCATCGACATCTACATTGGAATCGGCGGCGCTCCGGAAGGTGTGCTCGCGGCTGCGGCGTTGCGCTGCGTCGGCGGGCAGATCCAGACGCGGCTGGTATTTCGCAACGACGACGAACGCGCACGCGCCGCCAAGTGGGGTATCACGGATCTGAAACGCAAATATTCGCTGACGGACATGGCATCCGGCGACGTCGTTTTCGCAGCCACTGGCGTGACGGATGGTTCGATGCTGCAAGGCGTTCACATGAACGGCAAATTCATCATGACCGAAAGCGTCGTCATGCGCTCAGCAACCAGAACCGTGCGCTGGATCAAGGCGCGCCATGAGCGTTCGCGCCACCTCAAGGATGAGCGTTGAACTGAACTCTACTTCGTCTACCGCGGCATTTGGCGTCGCACGCTCGCTGTCGGGCCGCCACTGGCGGCTGCTTTCGGCTGACACGAGCGCGGTCCAGTCGCTTTCGAATGCCATCGGTGTTTCGCAAGCGCTGGCGCGTCTCTTGCTGGCGCGCGGAGTGACACCCGACACGGCGGCGACCTACCTCAGTCCGACGCTGAAGCAGCTATTACCGGAGCCGTTAAGCCTCAAGGACATGGACAAGGCGGTCGCGCGTGCGCAAACCGCCGTCGAACGCGGCGAACAAATCGCGATCTTTGGTGATTATGACGTGGACGGCTCAACGTCCGCCGCGCTGCTGAGCGAATTTCTCTCCGCCGTCGGCGCGCCGACACGGATTTACATACCGGACAGAATGACCGAGGGCTACGGTCCCAACGAAAGAGCACTCCTCCAACTCCAGGCCGACGGCGTATCGCTTGTCATCACGGTGGACTGCGGGGCTGGTGCCGTCGCGCCGTTGCAGGCTTCGCGAGCGGCGGGCCTCGACATCGTCGTGTTGGATCATCACGCAGTCGACATCGCGCCGCCGGCTATCGCGCATGTGAATCCCAATCAGCCTGGCGACGCATCCGGTTTGGGACATGTATGCGCGGCGGGTATCACGTTTCTGTTCGTCGTGGCGCTCAATCGCGCCTTGCGCGAGAGCGGCTGGTATCGAACCAAGAATATCGCCGAACCAGACCTCTTTTCCTTTGTTGACCTGGTCGGTCTGGCCACCATTTGCGACGTCGTGCCACTCATTGGTCTCAATCGCGCCTTTGTCCGCGCCGGGCTCTCCCGACTGGCCAAATTAGACCGGCCTGGTTTGGCAGCCCTTGCCGCCGTCGCGCAAGTCGCCGCGCCATTCACGCCCTACCATCTGGGATTCATATTCGGTCCGCGTATCAATGCAGGCGGGCGCGTCGGACGCGGTGGACTTGGTGTCGATCTGCTTTCGACAAGAGTCGAAGCCGACGCGCACCGGTTTGCCCTGAAACTCGATACCCATAATCGCGAACGACAGGCGATCGAAAAGCTCATACTCGAGGAAGCGATTGCGCTGGCGGGTACTCAGGCGAATTCGCCTTTTCTCTTCCTAGCTGGCGAAGGATGGCACGCCGGCGTGGTCGGCATCGTCGCCGGCCGGTTGAAAGACCGTTTTGCCAAGCCGTCATTCGTGGCCGGTTTCGAAGGCGGAATTGGCCGCGGTTCGGCCCGCTCCGTCGCAGGCATCGACATCGGCGCCGCGGTGCGCATGGCGCGCGAAAAAAAGTTGATCGAGAGCGGTGGCGGCCATGCGATGGCCGCGGGCTTCACACTGCGTCCCGAGCAAAGCGAACCCTTTCGCGCCTTTCTCGCCGACATATTTGCCAAATCGAGCGCTGAGCTTGCCGCAGCGAGCGCGGTTACGATCGACACTGTCGTATCGCCGGCCGGTGCAACGGTCGCTCTGGTCGAGGAATTTGCGCGGGCCGGACCGTTCGGTGCGGGAAATTCCGAGCCGCTTGTCGCCCTCGCCGATGTACAAATCAGATTCGCGGACATCGTTGGCAAAGATCACATCCGCCTTCGCCTCGGTGGCGCGGATGGTGCGACGCTCGACGCCATTGCGTTTCGCACGGTCGGCACAGAACTCGGCAAAGGCTTGCTCGCGGCGCGCGGTCGTCTCGTTCACGCCGTCGGACGGCTCCGCGCCGACGAGTGGAACGGCAGAAAACGCGTGCAACTGCAGCTCGAAGACGCGGCCTTGGCCGGCGCGTGAACTCTTGCTGGCACTCGCTCTGCAAAGGGTTGCAAAGCGGCGATTCCGCCTTTATAGCCCGGCGCGGCAGGCGCCCTTCGTCTATCGGTTAGGACTCAAGATTTTCATTCTTGCAAGAGGGGTTCGACTCCCCTAGGGCGCGCCACTTTCAAGCAACTCTTGCGTTCTAGCGCGCGTGCCTACATCGGAATGGGCATCGTTTCGCAGACTTCGATCGAGCCGCCAAACTTTACGTGCGGATGGCCCTCGGTAAGAGCCACTGCCTCGTCGAGGCTCGCAGCGTTGACGAGGGAATATCCGCCGACCCGAACTTGCGGATGCGCGCCCACGGATTTTTGCGGCCCGATGGGCGCCCCGCCGTCCACGATTTTGTCGCCCATCTTTCCGAAGTATGTCATCCACGCCTGCATCTGGGCTTTGCCTTCGTCCGGCGATTTGGATGGGTTGCCGCCGAAATAGAGATAGAGAAACTTCTTCATCGCGACCTCCGGTCCAGTTCTCGTCCAAGCTAACACCATTGACGCGCCGATGTCTGTGACGGAACTGCGAATTCCGCCGGGTATTGATTTCGCAGGCGGTTTTGTCCGAGATACCAGCGAGTGTGCCAAAGTCTTCCACGCGTCGCGGCGCGGTTCAAAAAACCGGTTGTCATGAACATAGCCAAGTCACAAAACGATCAGGGAGCGCTCGAACTCGCATCACTTCTGCGCGCCTCGCGGCGGAGTGTGGTATTCAGCGGTGCCGGAATTTCCACGGAGTCCGGCATTCCGGACTTTCGTTCGCCGGGCGGCATCTGGACCAAGATGATGCCGATCAATTTCGACGAGTTTGTCGCCTCGGCCGAGGCACGTCGAGAAAGCTGGCGCCGCCGCTTCGAGATGGAAGGCACCTGGAACACGGTGAAACCGAATGACGGTCACAACGCCGTGGCTGAACTGGTGCGACGCGGAACGGTCACGCATGTCATCACCCAGAACATCGACAATTTGCACCAGGACTCCGGCGTGCCCGCAGAGCAGGTGATCGAACTTCACGGCAATACGCGCTATGCCAAATGTCTGGACTGCGGACAACGCATGGAGATCGTCGATATCCGCACGCATTTCACGGCCCACGGCGAACCGCCCGATTGCCCAGCCTGCGACGGCATCGTGAAGACGGCGACCATCTCGTTCGGTCAGGCCATGCCGGAACTGGAGATGGAACGCGCAAGACGCGCCACGCTCGCCTGCGACCTTTTTGTCGTGCTCGGCTCGTCGCTCGTTGTCTATCCTGCTGCCGGCTTTCCCTTGCTCGCAAAGCAGAACGGCGCACGACTCGTCATCCTCAATCGTGAGCCGACGGAGCAAGAACCCTATGCCGATCTCGCCTTGCATGGCGAAATTGGCCCCACAATGCGTGCGGCTGTTAACGCACTGTAGCGGCTTTTGTCGTAGCGCTGCGTGCGGCTAGTATGAATGCCGGATTCGAAACTTTCAGGAGTATTGCTTTGCGCCGTTTTGATGAAGAAGACGAAGACGAGAAGGAAGACAAGAAGGCTCCGGACCCGCAATCCACGCCGGTGATGAATGCGCTGTTCAAGGCGCGCACCGTTCTGATTTTCGGCGAAGTCGACATGAAGATGGCCGAGCGAGTCACCGCGCAACTCCTGGCTTACGCTGCCGAAGGCAATGGCGACATCAAGGTCGTCATCAACTCGCCGGGCGGGCATGTGGAGTCCGGCGATACCATTCACGACATGATCCGCTACGTCGGACCGCGCGTGAAAATGATCGGAACCGGTTGGGTTGCCAGCGCCGGCGCGCACATCTTTCTCGGCGCAACGAAAGAAAATCGAGTTTGCCTGCCGTTCACGCGTTTTCTCCTGCACCAACCGCTCGGCGGCGTGCGTGGTCAAGCGTCCGACATCTCGATCGAAGCGGAAGAAATCCTCAAGATGCGCGAACGTCTCAACCGCGAGATCGCGCGTGAGACGGGCCAACCGTATGAGCGCGTCGAACAAGATACCGAACGCAACTTCTGGATGGGCGCTGAGGAGGCCAAGGCCTACGGCTTGGTCAGCCGGATAGTTCAGAGCGCGAGCGAAGTGTGAGCACAGCGGCGCGCGCGCCATGGTGGCGTGGCGCGGCGATCTATCAGGTCTATCTGCGCAGTTTCTGCGACAGCAATGGCGACGGGCAGGGCGACTTTGCCGGCCTTCTGACGAAGCTCGACTACATCCAGAGACTCGGCGTCGATGCGCTCTGGCTTTCGCCGATTCACCCCTCGCCCAATCGCGACTGGGGCTACGACGTCGCCGACTATGAAGGTGTACATCCCGATTACGGAACGCTGGCCGAGTTCGACGCATTGCTCCAGGCGGCGCATGCGCGCGGACTGCGCGTCATTCTCGACGAGGTCCTGTGTCACACGTCAGATGAGCACGCCTGGTTCCGCGCCAGCATGGATGCGGCGAGCGATAAAAGGGACTGGTATGTCTGGGCCGATCCTAGGGACGACGGCACGGTTCCCAATAACTGGTTGTCTGTTTTCGGCGGCCCGGCCTGGGCCTATCAGCCCGCTCGCCGGCAGTACTATCACCACAAGTTCCTGCGCCAGCAGCCAAAGCTGAATTGGACAAATCCCGCTGCGCGCAAGGCGGCACTAGACGTTCTTGACCTGTGGCTGCAGCGCGGTGTCGACGGCTTTCGTCTGGACGTCGCGAACGCCTATCTGCATGACGCAACGCTTGCGGACAATCCGGCCATTCCCGCGTCACAGCGAACAGCCCTGCATTGGTCGCATGCGGCCAACATGCAACGCCATCTGCACGACTCCAACCTCGAGGCGAACCGCGCCGAACTCGACCTGATCCGTCGAACCGTCGAAAAAATTGACGATCGCTTTGTGTTTGGCGAGTTCTCCGAAGAGTTCGAGCGCTCGGGTGCCTACCTTCCACCCGACAAAGGACTCCATGCGGGCTATACGTTCGCACTGCTGGTGGCGAGCCGGCTGGCGCCCAACTACATTCGCAAGCATTTCGACGGTCTCGCCCAGCATCCCGGGCACTGGCCGTGCATCGCGTTTTCGAACCATGATGTACCTCGCACGGTGACGCGCTTCGGCGCACCGCCCGAAGGTGATCCGGCGCTTGCCAAATTGATGTTCGCGCTGCTGTGCTCACTGCGCGGCACGACGCTCATCTATCAAGGTGAAGAACTGGGTCTGCCCGAGGTCGAGCTGCGCCGGGAACAGCTGCGCGATCCGGTCGGCGATCTCTACTATCCGATCGCAAAAGGCCGCGACGGCTGTCGCACGCCGATGCCTTGGGATGCACAAAGGCCCAATTTCGGGTTCACGACCGGCACGCCGTGGCTACCGCTCGGTCCGACGCACAAGGCCCTCGCCGTTTCGGAACAGGAAGACGATCCGGACTCGGTATTGAGTTACGCGCGCCGCATGCTGGCGGCCCGCCGCCGGCACGCGCCGCTGCGGCTGGGCGTAATTGGGTTCGTCGATGCGGAAACGCCGGTCTTGGCATTTACGCGTTCGTATGAAAGCCAAACTATCTTATGTGTTTTCAACATGAGCCGACGTGCCGTCCGCTTCAAGCACCCCGACATCGCAGGTGCACCCCTGTTGGACTTCGGTTGTGGTCTGGTGTCACACACCGGCGCGTCGCTCGAGCTCGGCGCGTTCGCTGCCGGTTTCTTAGGGCAATAGCGTATCGAGCGCTGACAGAATGGCTTCAATCGGCAGCAAGACGCAACGATGCCGATTTCTGTGATCGATTACTCCGTCGAACGCGCGATAGGCGTCAAACGGCGCCTTCGGCACGTCCGCACCTGCCAACATTTCTCCAACGGCCTTGTGCAGTTCGGCCACCTCTTGCCTAGTCAAGCCCGCAATCTCACCGCCCAAAATCGCGGCGGACGCCTGGGTCAAGACGCAAGCTTTGGTGTCGTGGGCAATGGCGCTGATGCGACCTTCGTCGATTGCCACGTCGACCGTCACCTTGTCGCCACACGCCGGGTTGAAGGCTGTCGCGGTGGCGCAAGGTACCGCGAGCCGCCCCGCGCCGGTGGCATCGGCGGCGAGACGCAGCAGGGCGGGTTTGTAGAGGGGATCACTCATCGCGCCTGATAGTCGGCCAGCATCTGGGGCGTGTCGATATCGATCAGCGGCGCGTCATCGTCGGCCTCGACCTCACAGACCAACTCGGCGTTCTGGGCGATCAGGTGCCGTGCGCCTACGTCGCCTTCCAGCGCCATGATTTCCTCGAAAAAGCGTCTGGCCCAGAGCACGGGATTGCCCCTCTTGCCGTGACGGGTCGCGACGCAAATGGCGCGACCCTCCGACGGATCGAAGGCCGCGATCAGCCGGTCCAGCAGCGAAGCTGAGACGTCCGGCATGTCGCCCAGGAGGATGAGAGCGCCGTCGAAACCGTCGGGAACCTGTCCCAGGCCGCACTTCAACGACGTGCTCAAACCGTTTGAATAGTCACGATTCTCCACGAAGAGGGGAGTGAGAGGAGCCAGCGCGCGGCGGACATCGTCGGGTCGGTGGCCAGTGACAACAATCGTCATTTCAGCGGCGCTCGACAGCGCGGCCTCGACGGCGTGGCGGACCATCGGTTTGCCCAAGACCGGCGCCAGCAACTTGTTGGAACCCATCCTCGAGGAGAGTCCCGCAGCGAGCACAATGGCCGCGACGCGCGGCAGGCGCGGTGCCTCGACCGGTCGCTCGTCGCGAGGTTGCGGCCGGGTCGGGATCTCGCTCAAAAGTCCTCCGACACCCAGCGACGTGAGCTCCCGGGCGCCAACGGGCAAGTCCGCTAGGAGACGCCACAACACATAGTCGAAGCCGTTGAGTTTCGGCGACCGCGCGCAGCTGGGAAGTCCGACGATCGGCGACGTGCCCTTGTGTCCGATCAGCAGCAGGTTGCCGGGGTCCACGGGCATGCCGAAGTGTTCGACGATGCCACCTGCGCGCTCGATGGCCGCCGGAATGATGTCGCGACGATCGGTGATCGCGCTGGCCCCGAAGATGAGCACGGGATCCGACCCGGCAGCGACCGCTTGCGCGATCGCGTCGGCCAACGCGTCCACTTCGTGCGGGACACGCCGTTCAAACGCGATGGCTGAACCAAGCGGTTTCAGTCGGCCGTCCAGGGCCGTTCGGTTCTTGTCCAGCATCGACGGTTTGCTATCGGGCAGAAACGTCGAGATGAGCGCCGCCGACTTGGGCTTGAACGCGGCCAGTCCGACCGCAGCGCCCCGTTGCGACGACAGGCCCTCGGCATCCTCGACTGCCGATCTCGGCGACGCAAACGGAATGATCTTGATGGTCGCAAGCATCTGTCCTTTGGCCACGCGCGCAAATGGCGAGACGGTCGCCAGCGTGACGGATTCGTGAATTGCGTTCAGCGCGTTCACCGTGTCGCTCGCGATGGCAGCGACGCCGTCAGCGCTGGCATAGAGGTTCACCCGACCGGTGAATGCCGCGCCGATACGCACGCCCGAGCCGGCGCAGCCCGCGGCGATGCGGGCGGCGGCCAGATCCTCGGGAACATCATCTGCTTCCAACCGCGCGACGATCACGGACGACACGCCGGCGCGCTCGAGCGCGCCGACGTCTGCGTCTGAAAGGACGCGACCCTTCTTGAAACGCGCCTCGCCGGCACGCACGCCATGGGCCAGAATGGCTCCACTGGCTTTTGAGAGGGAAACTGCCGCGAATTGCATGCCGCGAGTTTAGGCGGTCGTGCCCTCGCGCGGCAAACGCAGCGTGGCGCACAGGCCGCCTTCGGGGCGGTTCTCCAACACCACGCCGCCGCCGTGGCCTTGGGCAATTGCCCGCACCAAGGTGAGGCCCAGCCCCGTGCCGCCCGTATCGGCATTGCGCGAGCTTTCAAGCCGTACAAACGGCTCGAATACGCGACTTTTGTCGACGTCGGAGATTCCGGGTCCATCGTCGGATACCATGATCTCGTAGGCAGATTGAGACTCGGCGATTTTCACCTCGGCGCGCCCGCCATAAGCGACCGCGTTTTCCACCAGGTTTCGGATCGCGCGGCGGATCTCATCGGGACGGCAGGCCAACGGCGCTGGATCGTGTCCGATCCAAGTGACGGGTTCGCCCATGTCGTCGAGATCGGCGCACAGACTCTCGACCAGCGCGGAGAGGTCAATGTTTCTCTTGGTCTCGCCGCCAGCGCCCTTCGCGGCAGACAAGACGGATTCCGTGAGTGCTTGAAGCTCGTTGAGATTGGCCGCAAGACGCTCGCGCAAGTCAGGATCTTCGACGAATTCCAGATTGATGCGCATGGCCGTCAGCGGCGTGCGCAGATCGTGGCCGACAGCAGAGAGCAATTGCCGCTGGCTCTGCATGGTCCGCGTCACGCGATCGGTCATGGCGTTGAAGGCCATGGCGGCATTGCGCACGTCGTCCGGTCCTTCTTCCGGAACCGCTGGCGCCGTGCCACCGCGTGCGGCGACCGAGGCCGCCAGTGCCAATGCCGATAGGGGCTTTGCGACACGGCTTGCGATATAGGCGGAAGCGGCGGAAGCGGCGATGATCGCCATGACCGCGGCGACGATGACTTCGATCGGCCAGCCCGGTGCCGACGGACGGAAGAACGTTGCCACGAGCTCGCTTCCCCGCACGACCGGTACAGTGAACTGGACCGCGTTGGTTGGAGGGCGCGGAGCGCGGCCCCTGCCACTCTCCGGCGGCTGCATGATGGTCAAATGCACGCTGACGGGAAGCGTTGATTTCTCGGGTGGTAACACCGCCCGTAGCCGCGCAGCCAGCTTCTCTTCCGCCTCCGACATCCGCGTCGCTGGCAGCTTGCCGCTACGCAGCGAGAACGTCCAAAACCCCGTGCTCATCGCGGTGGCGGCCTGGGCTCTGGCGCGGTACGGAATTGCCGCGAGGAGCGTCGCAGTCGACGCCGCACGCTCGATAATCCGCTCGGTCAACTCGCTCTCGGAAAGCCGTTCGTTGCCGAGTTCAAACCAGGCCGCCACCGCAAGATTTGAGATGAGCACGGCCGCCGCCGTGACTGCGATCAACTGTACGCCCAGCGTGCGCGGCCAAAGCTTCATCGCGTTTCGGGGTCCAGTGCAAAGATGTAGCCGCCGCCCCATACGGTCTTTATGTAGCGCGGGTTCTTAGGGTCGGGCTCGATCTTCTTGCGAAGCCGGCTGACATGGTTGTCGATGGAACGGTCGAACAGATCGGCGTCGCGTCCCTTGGTGAGATCAAGCAGCTGATTGCGCGTAAGAGCGATCCGTGGCCGCTCGAGCAAGGCCGTGAGCAGGCGAAATTCGCCGCTCGAAAGAGGTAGAGCAACGTCGTTGACACCGATCAGCTCGCGCTGCCCGGTGTCGAGAACCCAATCGCCAAAGCGGATTCGTTCGGCTTGCGGCGGCTTTTGGCGTGGCGGAAGCGCCTGCGTCCGACGCAACACAGCTGCTACGCGCGCGATCAGCTCGCGTGGTGAAAAGGGCTTTGGGATGTAATCGTCTGCGCCCATTTCCAATCCGATGATGCGATCGACTTCTTCGCCGCGCGCGGTGAGAAGGATCACGGGGATCTGGGATGTCTCGCGGATCGAGCGGCAAAGACTGAGACCGTCTTCGCCCGGCATCATGATGTCGAGCACGACGAGATCGATCGCCGACCCTTTCATGACTTTTCGCGCGGACGCGGCGTCAGCGGCTGTCGTGGCCCGATAGCCGTGTTCACGCAGATAACGCGCGAGGGGCTCGCGAATGTCGCGTGCGTCTTCGACGACCAGCAAATGCGGCTTGGCTTCGTCTTTCGTCATGGCGGCGCAAATCTGAGACGTTTGGCAAACATCTGCAAACATCGAATTGGTGCAAAGTTTACGTGGTTCTCACTGCCGTACAGTTTGATACGATCACGTTTTGTTCTGCGATAGTTTCGACACGCAGCTGATGTCTCCTCTCCTCATAGGATTGGGGAGATCACTCGATGAAGAACAGCACCAAGGTCGCGCTGCTATCGGGCGTCGCAGCGTTGTTGGGCGGGACAGGGCTTGCCGTTGCGCAGATGGACGGTCCACCGCCGCCAGACGGACCGATGCAGGGTCTTGTGCACCGTGACCGTTTGACCGACCGGTTGCTGGAGGAGTTTGACACAAATCATGATGGCAAGATCACGCATGCCGAATTCAACAACACCCTCGGTACTCGCTTCGCTGCCGCCACACGTGGTGCAAAACAGATGTCCGCCGATCAGTTCCTAGCAATGCACCAAGCAGACTTTGTGAAGCACACCACCGAAATGTTCCATCGCGCGGACTGGAACGGCGACGGCCGCCTGACGCTGGAGGAATTTGCAGCACCCCAGCGCGCCCACTTCGAAATGATGGATCGCTCCGGTTCTGGCGTAGTTTCCTGCAGCCCTGCCGAGCACGCAAATTTCCAGCCGGGTGGATCGACGCGAAGCGACAAGGGGCGAACCGGATTTGGCGGCGGCGGGCGTGGGTTTGGCGGCTTCGGTCGCGCGCGATTTTGCAGTGAGGCGGATCTTTCGCGCGATGGACGCGTGACGCGCGCGGAATTCGACACGGTCACGGCTAAGCAATTCTCCGTCGCCACGAACGGCGCGGCCACGATGACCATGGCGCAATTCACGGCAGAGGAAGGCGCGCGCTATCGCGACATCAATGTCAAGATGTTCAAGCGTCTGGACACCAATGGCGATGGCAGGTTGTCTCTCGCGGAATTTGCCGCGCCGCCAGAAAAAATGTTCGATCGGCTGGACCGCAACCATGACGGGGTAATCACACCCGACGAGATGAAGCCGCGTTTCTCTCGTCGCGGCGACTCATCGGGGCGGGGCGGCGATCGCCGTTCACGCTCGAACGACGACAATTAGGCAGGGCTGACGCCCCGCTTGCTGCCTCGCAGGGTCTGCGTAATTTCGGCGAGGATGGAAACCGCGATCTCCGCTGGTGAGCGGGCGCCAATGTCGAGTCCGATCGGACCGTGGATTCGCGCCAGGTCGGCCTGCGAAAAGCCTTCCGCCTTCAAACGCTCAAGCCGTCCGGCATGTGTTTTTTTTGAGCCCAAGGCTCCAATGTAGAAGCAGTTCGACTTGAGCGCGGCGATCAGGCCGGGATCATCGAGCTTCGGATCGTGGGTTAGGGCGACCGCCGCGCTGCGAGGTCCGAGCGGCTCTTTGGCGAACGCTTCATCGGCCCAATCGTGGCTCAACCTTATTCCCGGAAATCGCGCGGCGGTCGCGAACGCGGTGCGCGGATCGATGATGCGCACACCGAACCCCGCGAGCGACGCCATCGTCGCCAATGGCTGCGCGACATGCACCGCGCCGATGATTGCGAGATCCAGCGGGGGATTGAACACGGCGAGAAACCAGCTTTGGCCCTCCACATGCGCCGGTCCGCTGGTGTCGGCACGTGCGGCACCCGCCGCAGCTTCGCCAAGCGCCGAAGCGTCTGTTGCCGGATCGATCAGCCGGTCCTCGCCGCTCGCGAGATTGGTCGCGCGCACGATCGCGCGACCCGCGCGGCGCGCTTCGTTGATCCGGACGAGGGTTTCCCGCTTCAAAGCACCGGTTCGACGAAAACTTCGATGCGGCCACCGCAGGCGAGGCCGACAGACCACGCTGTCTCGTCGCTGACGCCGAATTCGAGCATGCGCACTTTGTGATCTTCCATTGCAGCCTGCGCCGCCTCGATCACGGAGCCTTCGATGCAGCCGCCGGATACTGAACCGACGAAGGCGCCGTCGTCGCGTACCGCGATCTGGCTTCCCGCCTGACGCGGCGCCGAACCCCAGGTCTTGACGACAGTGCCGAGCGCAACCTTTCGGCCGGCCCCGATCCATTGCGCGGCCGTGCCGAGAACGTCGGTTTCGCTAACGGCGGTCATGCCGCATCCGCGACTGCGCGCTTTGCCATCACGCCTACAAGGTGCGCGCGATATTCGGCGGAGCCGTGAATGTCGGAATTGAGACCGTCGGCGTCAATTGCAATGCCTGAAATGGCGTCGGGCGAAAAGTTTTTATTCAGTGCTGTTTCCATTTCTGGCACGCGAAAAACGCAAGGTCCCGCGCCGGTCACCGCGACGCGCACGCCGGACTTCGTCTTGGCCACGAAGACTCCGGCCATCGCGTAACGCGACGCCGGATTCGGGAATTTCTTGTACGACGCTTTCTGTGGAATAGGGAACGACACTTCGGTCACGATTTCGCCGTCCTGCAGCGCGGTTGTGAACATTCCTGTAAAGAATTCGCCGGCCGCGATGCTGCGTCGGCTGGTCTTGATTGTCGCGCCGAGAGCCAGAACGGCAGCAGGATAATCGGCGGCGGGATCGTTGTTGGCCACCGAACCGCCGAGCGTACCTTTGTGCCGCACGGCTGGATCCCCGATGATCGAGGCGAGATAGGCGAGCGCGGGAATCGTCCGTGTCACATCGGTCGACGTGGCGACTTCGAAATGCGTCGTACCCGCGCCGATCACGACTGCATCGTTTGCGACGCGAATGTAGGAGAGTTCCCGCAGGCCCGAAATGTCGATCAGGTCCGACGGATTTGCGAGCCGCATTTTCATCGCGGCAATGAGCGTCTGCCCGCCCGCCAACAGCTTCGCGTCGGGAGAACCTTTCAACAAGGCTTCGGCGTCCGCGACCGACTTCGCACGCTTGTACTTGAACGGGTAGGTGATCATCGGCCGGCTCCAGCCATGCGCTTGGCCGCGTCTTCGATTGAGGAGACTATGTTGTGATAGCCCGTACAGCGGCAGATGTTGCCCTCGAGTTCGTGACGAATCGTTTCCCGGTCGAGGTTCGGTTTGCGGCGGATCATGTCGACTGCCGTCATGATCATTCCCGGCGTGCAGAAGCCGCACTGGAGACCGTGATTGTCGCGGAAGGCTTCCTGCACCGGATGCAACTTGCCGTCTTTGGCGAGGCCCTCGATCGTCAGGACCTGGGCGCCTTCGGCCTGAACGGCAAACATGCTGCACGATTTGACAGCCTTGCCATCAACATGGACAACACAGGCGCCGCACTGGCTCGTGTCACAGCCGATATGCGTACCCGTCAGGCGCAATTGCTCGCGCAGGAAATAAACGAGCAGGGTGCGGTCTTCCGTTTCGGCTGAAACCGGCTTTCCGTTCACCGTCATAGACACAACGGCCATATGGACTTCCTCAGATGTAAATTGTGAACGGAAAGTTTCGGCGTCCAGAGCCGCCGCGTCAAGCGCTGCTATAGTAGCCGCCCGGAAGGGAGAATTTCATGCCTTTTATCGCCGTGCACATTGCCAGGGGCCGCCCGCTTGAAAAGCGTCGTCGCCTCGCGGCGGCCATTACCGACCTTGTAACCGATATTCTTGAACTGGAACGCAGCGCCACGCAGGTTCTGATCCACGAGCATGACAAGGACAATTGGGCGATCGGCGGGGAGCTCATGAGCGATCGCCAGAGTTCGTCAGTCTCGCTGCTTCCTGATTTGGACGCCTTGTTCAAAAAACCGTCCGCGAAAGCGACGACGAAGCCTGCCGCTAGAGTTTCACGCCAAAAAGCACCAGCAAAATCACGATCACGGCGATAAGTGCTCCCACCCAGGCCGCCGGGTGCAGACCAGAGCGGGTTTCGGACCTCGACGCCGTGACATTCGTCGCTGCCGGTTCGACCTCGGGATCGGGTGTGAGCGTGGGTGCTTCGAGTGCCGCAGCGAAGCGCTTGAAGAAATCGTCGGCGATCTGCTTCGCCGCGCCGTCGATAAGTCGCTGGCCGATTTGTGCGAGTTTGCCGCCGACGGAAGCCCTGGCCGAATAGGTCAACACTGTACCAGCGCCGTCGGCGGTTAGGACCACTTCAGCGTCACCCTTGGCAAAGCCTGCAACCCCGCCTTGTCCTTCGCCACTCAACCTGCAGCGGTTCGGCGGCGCGAGTTCGGACAAAGTGACTTTGCCTTTGAAGGTCGCGCTCAGCGGGCCGATCTTCAGTCGCGCGGTTGCAACGAATTCGGTCGGACTCAACTTGTCCAGCTGTTCGCAACCCGGAATGCAGACACGAAGGATCGCCGCGTCATTGAGGCCTTCCCAGACTTTCTGTGGTGGCGCGTCGATCGCGTAGCGACCTGTGAAATCCATGGAATCGATCTCCGGTTGAGTGTCCTGTGAAGCCCTATAGCGGCCCGCGGCCATCCCTCAAATAGGGGGGTATCGGCTGTCGCCGGGCTCATGACAGATTCCGAGTGGGCGAAGTGGGATGGACGTCGCTCTTGGGTTGGGGATTCGGCTGGTCATGAGTGTGCGCGCAACAACTTCGTCAGATGCAGAGGAAGTCGCCGTTGAAGTAATCGGCATGGTGAAGTGGTTTGACCTGAACAAGGGCTACGGCTTCATCAAACCGACCAGTGGCGCGGAAGGCGACATTCTTCTGCACCAGACTTGCGTGCGCCAATCCGGATTCAAGGCCGCGTATGAAGGTGCGAGCGTCGTCTGTGAGGTGGTCCTTGGACCGCGGGGACTGCAAGCGCGTCGTCTGATCTCCCTCGACAATTCCACGGCGCAATCCAGTTCACTTCCCGCCGCGAGGAAGGAGCGATTTGCCGCCGACCCGACCGGTGTCGCCTTCGATGCGGTCGTAAAGTGGTTCAACCGCGGCAAGGGCTATGGCTTTGTGTCGCGGGGACCAAACACTCCCGATATTTTCGTCCATATGGAAACACTCAGGCGTTACGGGATCCGCGAGCTGCGACAGGGCCAGCGTGTACGGGTTCGCACGGGCGACGGTCCGAAGGGGGAGCTTGCGGCGGAAGTCGTACTCGTCGATCCTTAGTCAGAAACCCAGTGGACTTGCCAATGTCAGACGTCGCGGCGCGGTTCCGGGCGTTCCAACTTGAAGTACCGCATTGGGTCGATCTGCTTGCACAGATTCCGGCTCGCCATGTTCGGCGGCACGATACCATTCACCCGGCGTTTCACGGCTGTATCGACTGGCATTCAGCCTGCCACGCAACTTGGGCGCTCCTGGCGCATCGCGCGATCACCGGCGATGCGCGGTACGAGGCCGTTGTCGACACCATTCTGATGCCGGCCAAGCTCGCGGCCGAAGCAGCAGACCTTGCCGCCCGCCCGCAGTTTGAAATGCCATATGGCCGGGCGTGGCTTTTGCGCCTAGCGCTGGAAGATCGCCAAGTGACAGGTTCTACGCGCCTACACCTTCTGGCACGCGCCGTCGCCGACTCGCTGATGGCTCACTTTGGCATGCGCGCGGTCGATCCGTTCGCGCGGGAATACGCAAATCCATGCTGGGCACTGATCAACATCTTGGACTATGCCGCTGTCGAGGGCCGGGCCGATTTGACCACTTTCGTGCAAGAGGTGGTCGAACGAATGATGCCGTCACTCGATCTACTACCTGCCGCGCAGCAAGAGGAAAGCTGGCCCGACTTCATGGCCGTCACACCGATGTTCTGCGAACTTGCCGTACGCTCGGGTGCCATTTCAATCGCCAGGCTGCAAGACAAAGTCGGCTCGCGCCTGCGTCAGTTGCGACCAATTTTGAATCCTCAGAAAGCCCATCACTACGCGTTGAACTTCAGCCGCGGCTGGGCACTTCTTGCACTCGCGCAGGCGGGAGGGGGAGACGACTTGCGCGCGCTTGCGCTCGATCATATCGAGACGAACCTGTATCGGCCCAGTTGGTGGCGCGGCGACTATCGCGCGGTCGCGCATTGGGTTCCCCAGTTCGGAATCTTTGCCTTGCAGCGCGCTGTGCGGCAGGTGCCGGAAGCCTGAGGGGAGTCTTGGTGAAACGTTTCTTGACGTCGACCGTATGGTTTGTTTTCGCGATGTCCGCTTGCGCGGATAGGGCGTCGGCATTGCCCGTCATCCACGTGACGATCGACACACGATCCGGGTCGCGGCCATTCACCGTGGAGGTGGCCTCGGATTTCGAATCGCAGCGACACGGCTTGATGAATCGACGAGAGCTTGCCCCGGATCGCGGTATGCTGTTCGACTTTCACAATGACGCAAGTTTGTCGTTCTGGATGAAAGATACGTATGTGCCGCTCGACATGCTTTTTATCCGCTCCGACGGCACGATTTCGAGCATTGCGCGCAATGCCGTGCCACTGTCGACCACGCCCATCCGCTCGGCCGAGCCGGTTCGCGCGGTGCTCGAGATCAATGGGGGCAAGGCCGGCGAACTTGGAATCGCCGCAGGCGACCGGGTGCACGCGGCGATATTTCACAATGAACGCTGAATCCGCAGAAAGGTGGTTCTTGCCGGTCGCCGCCATGACGTGTATCTGACCCCCGCCGGACGGGGCGTAGCGCAGTCTGGTAGCGCATCTGCTTTGGGAGCAGAGGGTCGCGTGTTCAAATCACGCCGCCCCGACCACGGCCGAGCCGAGAGGCAAGTCTGAAGTCTTGGCGCAGGCGTAAGGAGAACGACATGCGTGCGCGCATCTACCAGCCGTCGCGAACAGCCATGCAGTCCGGCAAGGCGCGTTCAAAGCTTTGGGTATTGGAGTACGAACCCGAGCGTGCGCGGCAGATTGATCCGTTGATGGGCTGGACCAGCTCGACGGACATGCTCCAACAGGTACAGCTCGAATTCGACACGGCGGAGGAAGCCGTTGCCTATGCGACGAAGCAAGGTATCCCATTCCAGGTTTTCGAACCGGCGAGACCGGCGCCAAAGACGAAAGCCTACGCCGACAATTTCCGCTTCGACCGCAAGACACCGTGGAGCCATTAGCGGCCTCGTGACAAAGTAGCGGCAGAGTCGCGCGACCGACCCCGTAGCTCAACTGGATAGAGCACCTGCCTTCTAAGCAGGATGTTGCGTGTTCGAGTCACGCCGGGGTCGCCACTTTGCCTTGGACGCGACTATCGGCCCTCGAACTTCGGTTCGCGCTTGGCGAAGAACGCGGATACGCCTTCACGCACGTCCTGGCTCGGGTTCGCGATCATCACGGAGAGCGCCGCATCGTCCAGCGAATTTTCGAGCGACGAATCCAATCCTTTGCGCATCATGTTCTTTGCCAGACGAACGGCGAGCGGTGCGCGTTTGGCGACGGCGCGCGCGAATGCGAGCGTGCGTTCGGCGAGTTCGGCGGCCGGCACGACTTCCGTGACAAGCCCGAGACGATGGGCTTCAGCGGCGGAATAGACTTCATTCAGCAAAGTCATCTTGAGTGCGCGGTCCAGACCCATCGCCCGCGGGAAGAGCCAGGCGCCGCCTTCGTCGGGAAGCAAACCGAATTTTCCCGATGTGTCGCCGAGCTTCGCGTTGTCGGCGGCGATGCGAAAGTCGCACGCGCAGGCGAGCGCCAGTCCACCGGCGACAGCCGGTCCGTTGATCATTGCGATGACGGGCTTGTCCATGCGGTGCAATGCGGTGATCACGCGATGCATGCCGACGCGCATTTCCTGGCCGTGTCCCATCTGCTTGGTGCGATAGACCGGTCGTTCCGTCTCGCTGCCGCCGCCGCTCACATCGCCGCCCGAGCAAAAGCCGCGTCCCGCCCCCGTGATGATGAGGCAGCGCAGCGCATCGTCCTCGGTATATTGGTGCAGCGCGGTGACGATCTCGTCGCACATAGGATTGGTGTAGGCGTTCATATGCTTGGGACGATTCAGCGTGACCCGGGCGATGGACGGCTCAATCGTCTCGCTCAGGATGGTGCGATAAGTTTCCGCCATGGAAGTCTCCCGTCGCGCTTGATGCCGCGTGCAAATATGCAAACATGGGCGAAGGCCGGCTGCAACAGAGCTCGCCGTTCAAAACGTTTGGTGGAGGACAAAATGAGCGAATATCCAGACATTCTCTATTCGGTGAAGGATCGTATCGCGACGATCACGCTCAACCGGCCGGATCGGCTCAACGCCTATACTGATCGGCTCGCCACCAGCCTCAAGCGCGCCTTCGCCGACGCGGCCCAGGACAAGGCCGTGCGCGTCATTGTCATCACCGGTGCTGGGCGCGGATTTTGCGCCGGTGCCGATATGAACGTGCTTCAAGGTATTCAGACATCAGGTCAACGCGAAGCACTGCCGCCGGCCGACACAGATCTCTCGCCACGCTTTTCGTCTGGATACGGTCCCAACCTCGACGAAGATTTCGGCGACAT
>Ga0070712_100000249_pt1 | contig 30297 bp, 26 predicted proteins | sample LARL81metaG_FD_71396 | JGI IMG/M metagenome (GOLD analysis project Ga0070712, IMG submission 71396) | Corn, switchgrass and miscanthus rhizosphere microbial communities from Kellogg Biological Station, Michigan, USA - LAR L8-1 metaG | ecosystem: Host-associated > Plants > Roots > Rhizosphere ...
GGGCATCCCATATTGATGTCGATGATGTCGGCGCCGGCGGCTTCCGCCATCGCGGCACCTTTGGCCAGCCATCGCGCATCGCGACCCACCAGCTGAATGACCGTCAGCGGCAAGCCGTCGCCGACGGCTGCGCGTCGCACGACATCCGGCCGTCCGCGCGCGAAGAGTTCGCAGGCGACCATCTCGGTTGCGACGTAGACGGCACCGAGACGCGATGCCGCCCGCCGAAACGGCAGATCCGACACGCCCGTCATCGGTGCGATCAGAACGCGGCCGGGGATGTGCACGCCGCCGATGTCGACTGCGTTGCGCATCTCAGCGCGGTGGCCCGACCGAGACGAGCTTCATGTCGAAGACGAGCGTCTGGTTGGGACCGATATCGCCGCCTGCGCCCTGCGCGCCATAGCCGAGCTCGGCAGGAATGACGAGCTGCCATTCATCGCCTTCGTGCATCAACTTGAGCGCCTCGACCCAGCCGGGGATGAGCCGTCCGGCTGGAAAGCTGGCGGTCTGGCCCGCGGGCGTCTGGTCGAAGACGTGGCCGTCGATCGTCCAACCCTTGTAGGTCACGGTCACCATATCGGCGGGACTGCTGATCTGCTTGCCGTGGCCGGTCGCGATGATCTTGTACTGAAGACCGCTCGCTGTCGTCACTACGCCCGACGCGCGCGCATTGTCCGTCAGGAATTTGCTATTCGACTCCGCCGTCAAGTCATAATGCATGTCGCTCTTCTTTTCATTGCAACCGGTGAGGAATACCGCGGCGAACAGGATCGCCGCGAACGTCAGTGTCGCTTTCAAAAGTGCCGACTCCCGATATCTGGCGTCAGCGTTAGAGCCTGATCGCGCTGCGTCATGCAAGTGCGAAGCGGTTCACGATGCTGCGCGCTACCGCCTCGGCGACCTTGATGCCGTCGACGCCGGCCGACAGTATACCGCCGGCGAAGCCGGCACCTTCACCCGCTGGAAAAAGGCCGGCCGTGTTCACGCTTTCAAATCGGTCGTTTCGTCGGATGCGAACGGGCGAGGAGGTGCGGGTTTCGACGCCGGTCAGCACGGCATCCGGCATGTCGAAGCCGGCGATTTGCCGGCCGAATGCGGGAAGCGCCTCGCGGATGGCCGCGATCGCATAATCGGGAAGACAATCGCAGAGATCGGACGGAGTCACGCCTGGTCGGTAGGATGGGGTGACGCTTCCCAGTCCCGTTGACGGACGCGCCGCGAGGAAGTCGCCGACACGCTGGACGGGTGCGGCGTACGTTCGACCGCCTACCTCGAATGCGCGAGCTTCCAGTCTGCGTTGCAGATCGATGCCGGCAATTGCGTGCTCGGGATAGTCGGTCGGCGTGATTCCGACCACGATGCCGGCATTGGCGTTGCGCTCGCTGCGCGAATATTGACTCATGCCGTTGGTGGCAACGCAGCCTTCTTCGCTCGTCGCTGCCACGACAGTCCCGCCGGGACACATGCAGAAGCTGTAGACCGTCCGGCCGTTTGACGCGTGATGCACCAACCTGTAGTCGGCTGCGCCAAGTTCCTTGATGCTTTTGCCGAAGCGCGCGCGATCGATCAGCGATTGCGGATGCTCGATGCGAAATCCGATGGAGAATGCTTTCGCCTCGATGTCGACGCCGCGTGCTGCGAGCATCGCGAAGGTGTCGCGCGCGCTATGTCCGGGTGCCAGTACGACGTGATCGGCCGCGATTCGCGTTCCGTCCGCCAGAACCACGCCGCGCATGCAGCGCTGTCCCTTGTGCGTGTCGATGTCGAGGTCTTCGACGCGGCTTTGGAAGCGATATTCACCGCCAAGCGATTCAATTGTCTGCCGCAGACTCTCTACCATCGTCACGAGGCGAAACGTGCCGATGTGAGGATGTGCTTCGGCGAGAATTTCCGCCGGCGCACCGGCCTTGACGAACTCGGTCAATACCTTGCGGCCGAGATGACGCGGATCCTTGATCTGGCTGTAGAGTTTGCCGTCGGAGAATGTACCAGCACCGCCTTCGCCGAACTGCACGTTGGATTCGGGATTGAGAACGGCGCGCCGCCACAGCCCCCAAGTGTCCTTGGTGCGCTCCCTCACCCCTTTGCCACGATCGAGGATGATCGGCCGAAAGCCGGCTTCTGCGAGGATGAGTGCTGCGAAGAGTCCACATGGGCCAGCACCGATCACGACCGGACGGCGTGCGACATGCTTCGGCGCGCGCGCCGTGAAGCGATACGTCATGTCGGGCGCCGCGCGCACGCGTGCATCGCCGGCAAAGCGCTTCAAAGTCGCCGCTTCGTGGCGCACTATGACGTCGAGCGTGTAGATGAACACGATGGCCGATTTCTTGCGGGCATCGAATGCGCGCTTGAAGACGGTGCAGGACTGCAAATCTTCCGGGGGTAGGCGCAACCGTTTTACCGCTGCGTCTCTCAGCGCATCCGGCCCATGATTGATCGGCAGCTTGATTTCCGTCAGACGCAGCATATCGCGAGCATTAGCGAGGCTTCATTGCAAAGGAAAGGGTAGAGCCAAGCTAGAAATTTGCGCTTCGAACGATCCCCGGCGAAGATGCTTCGATGAAGCGCATTCTCGCCGTCCACGCTCATCCCGACGATATCGAGTTTCTCTGCGCGGGTACCTTGGCGCTCCTCGCCAAGATGGGTCATCACATCACGATTGCGACAATGACGGCCGGCGATTGCGGTTCGGTCGAGACGAGCCTGGAAGAAACTGCTCGCATTCGTCAGAACGAAGCCGCCGCTGCGGCGGCACTGATCGGCGCGGAATACGCTTGCACAGGATTTGGCGATCTTTGCGTCTTCAATGACGATTCCTCGCGCCGGCGGACGACGGAGCTTATCCGAGCCGCACGCCCTGACATCGTCATCACCGCATCGCCAGTCGACTATCATCCGGACCACGAGGCCACCAGCATGCTTGTGCGCGATGCAGTTTTCGCTTCGTCGGTACCGAACTATCGCGCCGGACCGCCGCGTGCGCTCGCTGCGATCCCGCATCTCTATTTCATGGACCCGATCGAAGGGCGCGACCGCACGGGACAAGTGGTCGTCCCGGATTTCGCCATTGACGTGACGTCCAGCTTTTCCAAGAAATCGGACATGCTCGCGGCCCACGAAAGTCAGCGCAGCTGGGTGAGAAAGCAACATGGCGTCGATGATTACATGGCATCCATGGAGCGCTGGACGGCGAAGCGAGGCACACAGTTCGGTGTCTCCTACGCCGAGGGCTTTAGGCAGTACACCGGCACTCCCTATCCGCGCTCGAGGTTGTTGCAAGATCTGGCCGGTAGAAGCCTAATCGCTGCTCCACGCACGAACGCGTGAAAGGCTTGCGGCGATCTACCTGGCTTCATAGGTTCGGGGCGAAGCCATCACATCATGATCATGCTCCGCCTGTGTAGCGCTCTCGCGATAATCCTTCTCCTGGCAAACTTTGGAAGCGTGGCGGCGAGTGCACAGGAGCATAAGGATCGCGAGTTTCGCGAGTGTACGGACTGTCCGCTCATGGTCGGCATACCGGCCGGGTCGTTCGTGATGGGAAGTCCGGCAAGCGAGGCTGGGCGTTTCGATGCCGAAGGCCCGCAACATCGCGTCAACATCCGTGCCTTTGCACTGGGAAAATTCGACGTTACGACGGCCGAGTTCCTGACCTTTCTGCGCGAGACCGCCTATCAGCCCGCGCCGTGCAATGAAACTCTGACCTTGGGCTGGCAATCCTTGGGCAACGGACATGCCTATCCGCGCTCGGATGCCGAGCCGCCGACCTGGCCTGCCACCTGCGTCGGCTGGAAAGACGCGCAGGCCTATATCACCTGGCTCAATGCAAAAGTTCGCGCGGCCAATCCGTCGCTCGCTAGGCACGCTGGACCTTATCGGCTGCCAAGCGAAGCGGAATGGGAATACGCCGCGCGCGCGGGCACGACACAGTCGCGCTGGTGGGGCAACGCGATCGGCAGCAACAACGCAAATTGTAATGGCTGCGGCAGCAAGGCCGACGACCGCGTTCTCACCGACGTCGATAGCTTCACGCCCAATCCGTTCGGCCTCTATGGCATGCTCGGCAACGCCTGGCAGTGGACAGCGGATTGCTGGCACAAGAGCTATGTCGGCGCGCCGGGCAATGGCAGCGCCTGGCTCGGCGACGACTGCGCCAAGCATGTGCTGCGCGGCGGCTCATTCGACAACGTGCCGATCTTCGTGCGTTCGGCCGCGCGCACGGCCGGCGGCGGTGCGGACTATGATTATTCGAGCCTGGCGGGCTTTCGTGTGGCGCGAACGCTTCCCTGATCTACTGCAAGGCGTCGTGCGGATCGAAGTTCAGCGTCATGCTCATCACTTCGGCGTAGTTCCCGACCGGCAACGGTACGGGAGAGGAGAGTAGCACCGCATTGCGCGCACTGAGCGCGACATCACGAAAGACCGGATCGACGCGATAGCGCTGCATGTCGACGATTTCCGCCTTTTCGATTCGGCCAGACCGCGTCATGACGACATGGATGGCAATGCGGAACTGACGCGCGCCGAGAACATGAAGGTCGAGACTCCAATGGCGCACCACCTGCTGGCGCACGAAGTCGCGCACGGCGTACGCCGCATTGTCGCCGGGGGAGGCGTCATCGCTGGTCGACGTGACGTCGGATTGACCAGAAGTGTCGATCACGGCCGGTGCGGTTTCAGGTTGGCGCAGCCGCGCCAGCGCCCGCAACTTCGCGGCGAGATTGTCGAGCGGAACGGGTTTCGTGCCGTTCGGCGAGACGCCTTCGCGCGGTCTCAGACTGGCCTCCTCCCGACGCAGCGTCGGAGCGCGTTTTTGTTGCGGCAGCGCTGACTTTAAAACAGCCGGCGGGGATGCCGTCTCCTCGCCGAACGAAACGACATCGACGGGAACGATGCGCAAAGGATTTCGGTTCGGCGGCGATCCGATTGGCATGTGCAGGAGAATGATCAGCGCAACGATGAGGCCGTGCAGGAAGAGCGCTGAGGCCAAGCCAGGGCCGGTATCGCGCGCGCGTCTTTTGGCGGCGCCCATGACGGCGCCGATGCTGGCAAACGTCTCGCTACCGAACGCCATTTCCGCCGGCTCCGCGCCGCGCAGGCACCCAGAAAAAACGCCTGCGCGGTGGATACTAAAGCAGATCGCCACCCGCCGCCGACGCCGTCGTGCCGAACTGCTTATAAGCCTTGATCACGTTGCGGCCCGTCGTCCAGCGGTGCACTTCATCCGGACCATCGACCAGACGCTGCGAACGGATATGCGTGTACCAGGCGGCCAGTGGTGTATCCATGCTGTAGCCGAGCGCGCCGTGGAGTTGGATCGCCGTGTCGACGACTTTGTGCACCATGTGGGCCAGGAACACTTTGGCGATGCCGTTTTCCTGACGCAGATCGAGACCCTTCTCAGCCTTGTAGGCAATGTGCATCAGCATGAGACGCGCGATGTAGAGTTCGCTGGCGCAATCGGCGAGCATGAACTGCACACCCTGGCGATCCGACAACGGTTTTCCGAAGGTCGAGCGGCTTGTCACGTGCTTGACGGCCATGTCGAGCGCGCGTTGCGCCATCGCCACATTATGCATGCCGTGACGAAGCCGCCCATAGGCGAGGCGATGCTGGCCCATGTTGAAGCCGTTACCTTCGCCGCCGAGCAAATTCTCCATCGGCACTTCGAGATTTTCGATCTTCACCTCGGCGTGGCCGCCGCCCATGATGTGCGAGAGCGGACCCTCGGCCGCCATCGTCTTGATGTTGCGAACGATCTTGTAGCCGGGGTTCGGCAGTTCGACGATGAACGTGCTGAACTGCTGATGGCGCGGCGCCTCGGGATTGGTCTTGGCCATGACGAGCGCGATGTCGGCAACACTCGCGGCACTGGAGAACCATTTCTCGCCATTGATTTCGTAGGAGTCGTTGCCTTTGCGCACGGCCCTTGTCTGCATGCCGGTCGCGTCCGCTCCGGCCGCCTTCTCCGTCATGGAATAGCAGATGCGCTTTTCGCCGTTCAGCAACGGCTTGAGAAACTTCTCCTTCTGATAGTCCGTGCCGTGCGCCAGCAGCGTCATCATCGTGGCGTCGTCGGGGCCTTGCGTGTTCATGGAAAGCGCGCCGAGATAACTTTCACCGAGCTCCATCTGCACCAGCGCGTTGGCAAGTGGGCCAAGGCCCATGCCGCCATATTCCTTTGGGATGAACGGACACCAAAGGCCCTGGGCGCGCGCTTTCTTCCGTAGCGCCGCCAGCGTTTCCTTGTAGTCGGCGCCGCCAATCAGCTTCTTTTCAGCCGGCATGCATTCGTCATGTACCCATTTGCGGACCTTTTCGCGTACGGCTTTGGCTTCGGCGGGAATTTCAAAATCGAGCGACATGGAGCGTCCTCTCCTGATGGTGTCTTGGGGATGTCTGTGGTGGGACTGTAGCGAGCGCAATCGCTCGCCGCCATCGCTTCCGGTAGGTCAATGGCACGCTAGTAGGTGCGTCGTCCTACATAGCCACATCGGAAAGGCACGGCGCGCGCCATCAGGTGCAGAGCCTAGGACAGCCTTGCAGACTTCCTATATTTGCGCCGAGCAAATAGAGCCGCCAGTCCGGCACCAAAGAGCGTCACTGTGCCGGGCTCTGGCGCTTGGACCGTGAACGCGGGATTGATGCCTCCCAAGTCGCATGCGCCTGGCGTGTCGCAGCCTGGGTTGCTTGGGCCGCCTTGTGGGTTACAGGTTGCGGGATTGTCCAAGGTGCAGTCCGAGTTCCAGTTGTTGTCGCTCTCGTTGTCGCCCTGTCCGCCGTTTCCCCCAGAGCCGTCGGAGTTACCCTGATTCTGGTTGTCGCCAGAAGTTCCGTTGGAGTTGTTGCCACCGGAACCGTTGCTTTGTCCGCCACCAGAACCGCTGCTTCCCTGGTCACCGCCTGCGCCGTTGCCGTTGGAATTGCCGCCGCTGTTGCCCGAACCTTGGCTCCCGCCAGAATTGCAGGTGCCAGAGTTGCCCGTCCCGCCACTGCCAGCGCTGCTGGCGCCTTGTCCGCCGGTCGAACCGATAGGGCCCAAATGTCCGTGAGAGCCGTGTCCGCCTGACGTGTTCCTGCCGGAGTGGTTATGCGAGCCCTGGCTGCCGGTGGAACCACCGGAACTGCCGCTGCCCTGTGAGCCGCTTCCCGTGCAGGAACCGCTTCCACCGGAATTGCTGCCGCTCGAAGAGCCGCCACCGGAGTGATGCTGGTGGCCCTGTCCGCCCGAATTGTGATTGCCACCTGAGGCGACAGCCGGACTGAAAGCGAGTAGGGGCAGAAGGAGGCCAGCTGCTACAGTGTTTCTTAGAGCGGCTTTGATTCGGGACATGGCGTTCTCGGTGTGTCGTTTCATGCGCTATTCGACTGCGGAAGTCGTACAACCGCTCATGTAGCGTGACGATTTGCATGCGTGCGAGAGAATCCGCCGTTAACGGTAAACGCGAGACCGAATTAACCATCGTCACCTGACCAAGCAAGGACATCAGGGCCGATCCCAATTCACTATGGCTGCAAAGTCGATTTTCGAGTCATTCACCCTGTTGAACTGCCCTAGTCGTGCGCTGCGCAAAAACGAAACGAAGGCCGCAAGTCCGACTTGGATCTATCGCGGCGCGAATACCATTGAGCGCAAATATTTCCTGTCCGGCGATGCGCTAAGAAGCTTTCGCGGGTCAAGTGGCATTCCTTCGACATAGAGCTCAATCTTTGGTGCGTTCTCACGCGCTAGCTCATAGTAGCGATCCGCCGCAAGATCGATATTCTCAGTTGACTCCACCATTCGCGATCCAGGCGGGCCGTAGGATATTTGATACATCATTGTTTCGTTACTCGACTTGCCGCTAAGGTTTAACTGGGCGTCGGCGATACGCCGCGATGCAAGGTCGAACTCCAGCTCTTCAAAATCTAACCCTGGATGCAAATCGGAATACGAAAATCGTTCGTCATAGTTAAGGACGTTCGAGAAGCATGGTCCTTGAGCGTGTGGTGCAGTGGTTATCTTGAGGACAGAAGGCTTACATCCGGTGTCCAGCCGATGCGGCAAAAAAATTGGCAATTGCGTCGAATGTCTCGCACTGGAGTTCCGGATTGCCGACGCATTTGCGAGGTTGCAATGGATGATCGAACTAATGCCTGTTCGCGTCTGCGTCGGGGAGTTCAGTGAGCAGCCCCGAGGAGACGGCTGGTCCTGGATAGGCCACGAGAGCCTTAAGGCCACTCGATCCCACCTTAATTGAGATCTGCTCTAGTTCCGCGAAAACAACGTCCGCGATAGAAATTTCGAGCGGACCGAGCTGTGCCTTCCCCTCTGCTACAAAAAACCATAGCTCGGGCCCGGCAGAGAGGTTCCATGTGGAGTTTGGCGAGAGCTCAACGCGTTCAAGCACAAAATGTCGGTCAACTACCAGGATGGTCCGGGCTGTCGTGTAGCAGGTTGGCCCGTCTGAAAAGTCGGCAGGACCGGCGTTAGCGACCGACACGGCGTGTTCGATATGCAGTTCGCGAGGCCTGCCATAGTCAAAGATGCGGAACGTAGCGTCGCTCCGCTGCTGAATTTCGGCGACTACAAGACCTGCGCCGATGGCGTGGATTGTTCCAGCCGGCACAAAAATAACGTCACCTGCCACGACAGGGTTCCACTGAACGAGTTGCGCAATCGAACCCTCCCGAATTGCTTGCCGCAATTGATCCTTGGAGATTCGCTGTGTCAATCCAACGGCAACTTTGCTGTCGGGTTTGGCTGAGAGAACGTACCAGGCCTCCGTCTTTCCGCTCGGCAGTCCAATCGTCCGCGCGAATTCGTCCCCCGGATGGACTTGAATCGATAATGGCTCTGTTGTCGCCAGAATTTTAAACAACAGTGATGGATTTTGCGCGTTGTTCTGATTGCGCTCGTACCAGAGCTCGCCGATGGAACCTGTGTCGAGGCCAAGCGTGCTCCAGGGACGTAAGTCTTGTGTTCCCCAAGGTTTCTGCACTGCGCGAACGCGCGCGCGTTCGATTGACATGGCTTTGCACCTCGCTTGCAACAATCATAGATTGAAGCTGTGAAACGGAGAAATGCTGACGCGGGGGCGGTTCCAGTTTCTAAGGGCCATGATCTACTCTAGTGGGTAAAGAAATATTGTGTTGAAGACGTACGCGCAAAAAATTTTCAGTGTGTCAGTGACCGTTCAGTTCTGCGCAGACGCGAAACAGATCTCGCGAAGTGCGAACTGTCCCCGGCTCGCAGAAAATCCACCGCATAGATCGCATTCAGAACAGCGAGCGGGGCAATTCGTTCCTGGTTGAGTATGCATTCCCGTTGCGTATACGCGTGCCCGGACGTCCGCTATCGAACCAAGGCGAGCCAGTCGCTTTTTGTTTGCAAGTGTAATCGACTTTTACACATTGGACGCAACGTATGAGTCAGGCGCCGTCAACACTCTGTTTTTCTTCACCATCCAATATTGGCACAATTTATGCTTAATTAATTTCGGCTGCATGACGTTGGGCGGGTAAATCATGGCATGGTCGAAATTGACAATCGCGGCGGGATTGCTTGCGATTAGCGCAGTTCTGACTCCGTCACTCGCGGGAACCGTCTTCAGCAACCCCTTCGATCCGGTCACCGACTTCGGGGACTGTTCTTTCAGCAGTACCTGCGCAGCTTCTATTGGAAGGGGAGATGACTTCGCTGCCCAACTTTTCACACTTGGTGGCACCACTACGCTAGTGTCGGCAAGCTTCACGGTGCTGGATAACCCTCAATTCGCCGGGCCCTCAAGCGCTAATTGGGGCTTCTGGACCGATGTGGCTGGCCTGCCTGGCACGCTAATTGCCAGTGGCACAGCGAATAGTTTCACACAGAGTGGCGGCGCCTTCGATAACAGCGGGTTTTACTACGTCGATACCTACGCGTTTGATCTCAGTTCGGTCACACTTGGTGCAGGGAGTTATTTCTTCGCGCTGCAGGATACAAACAGTAATTTTCAGCACTACTTGACTCAGGGCATCACGAACAGCGGCGCAGCCGAGACACATGATGGCGGCATAACGTGGGGCGCCGACTACGAGGGTATCGGGGGCGTGGCCGTATCATTGTTCGATGCCCCAATCAGTACCGTGCCAGAGCCCATCACGCTCTCCCTCTTTGGTGCTGGTCTTGCTAGTGCAGTCGCTATGCGACGTCGCAAGAAGGCAGCGACGTAACGAACCTAGCGCTGCGGGCACGATTATGGCGGCCATCGTGCCGCCGTTTTCGTCGTACTTCCCATATCTCGAATTGGGGGCTGAATGTCGGCTTTCGACTCAAAGCGGTCATTCAAATATGCTTGGCCAAGAGCGCTGTGCTTTGCGTAAATAGCTCTTACCCTCCTGGACTTTGCATTTATAACCACACGGAAATTGCCCACATAAATCACCGACTTCGACTCACACGCACAGCCCACCAACACACGTGGTCTCTGCTGGCGATGAAGACGTCTACAAGCCAAGTTTTCCTGGGGTGCGGGTTAACGCTAGTCGAATACCTAGCTTGCTTTGGTGTCTGCGACCGATAGGACTACGCTTTCAAGCCGTCCTCGGTCACGCAGATGAGTTTATTTGCAGGTCCACAGCTGAGCCCAATAGTGCGATTCTCCGACATCGATCCGGCCAGAATCGCCCTTGTCGTTGGTCGGCACGAGATTGACTTTGGTCGGTTTGCGTCAGATGTCGCCGAAATGGCTTCGTGGCTGGCGGGCCAGGGTCTCTCAGTTGGACAAACACTCGGCATTTTGGTGAACCACCCCTACTGGGCTTGGGTGGCAAACTTGGCAGCGATGCGCTTGGGGCTAACTTCGGCCACGTTGACTTCCAATTTTCGCCAAGAGATCGCGGCCTTTGGAGAACTCGACGCCATAGTGGGGCACGTTCCGAGCACCGCGACCGCGAAAATGGCCAACAGGGTAATACCTTTCTCTGTGCAAAGCCTGACACCCTTAGCCGAACAGTTGGAGCTTACGCGAACCAGTCCGGATCGCATGGAACCTCAAGCCGAATCTCATGCGCAACGCCTACTCTTCACCTCAGGTACCACTGGAAAACCAAAGGCTGTAGTGTGGGATTTTGAGATGCTGCACACACGGGTATCGCTTGTTCAGCGCAGTCAGAAGGTAAGCTCCGAAACTCGCCTAATCGCGCTATTGGGTATGGATACAACCGGCGGATTTCGCTATCCGCTCGCAACTTGGCAGGCCGGCGGTTGTGTGTTGTTCGGCGAGCCCGATCCGGAATCGAGAGAAACCAGATATGCGCGCACCCTGTTCGAACATAGCAATTTATTGCTGTCGTCCCCCCAAAGGCTGGAAACGACTCTCAGCACGCTCCATGGGACGTGGAAAGGCAAAGAGGCGCGCACGATTATCGTCCTTGTTGGGCGTCTGCCGAGGGTACTGAGAGAACAGGCGCATCAGATTGCGGGCTGCGAGGTTTCGATCGCTTATGGAGCGACCGAGACAGGCAGCATCGCCGCGGGGGACGCCAGCTTGTTGGACCGCCATTCCGGAGCGGTAGGCTTTGCGGTCGAAGGAGCCAATGTTCAAATCGTCGACGGCAACGACAGCCCCAAACCGAGAGGCGAGAGCGGCATAATTCGCACCCGCACATCTTATATGGTGCACAAATACGAAGGTGTCGAACAAAACGATCAATACGGTGCGTTTCGACATGGCTGGTTTTATCCCGGCGATCACGGCGTGATCTTCGAGGACGGCTTGCTCGCAATTGAAGGCAGGGGTTCAGAAATCGTCAATATCAGTGGCCGCAAATTCTCGCTCACTGAACTCGAGACGGCACTCACTAAACTTCCAGAGGTTCAAGACATAGGCGCGGCGATGCTGAAGACAGACGCCGGCGACCAGCTTAACCTTGCGGTCGTATGCTCTGCATCGACGGACTTGAACAAGCTATCGCAACAAATCGCATTGCGGTTGCCAGTCATAACCAAATTCAGACTGGTGCGTATCAAAACAATTCCTCGCAATGCCATGGGTAAGATCGTTCGCAATTCGTTGACAGAGCAACTCTTAAGATTGCTCCAGGGATAAATGTTGTTCCTTGTAGATTAGCCAGCAGGTTTACCGCGCAGATGGTCGACAAAAGAGGGATGTTTTGACTTGGGCCGATCCATATCCCCGTCTGACTTCGTCGGTTTGGCGTGAAGAACGCCGAATAGACCCCGAAGGGATTCACGTTTTGGGCGTACTGCACGGAGAAGGTGTTGGCCCGGAAGTCGTTCCAGTCACCCTTGATCTTCTTTCTGTCTTGCAAAAACACACGTCCCGAAAATTTGATGTCCGCGAAGGTGGGGCGATCGGCAATCAGGCTAGGGCACTATATGGTCGAAGCCTCTCATCTGAGGTGATCGAGTTCGTCTCCGGTATTTTTGACGCCAAGGGCGCGCTACTTTGCGGACCCGGCGGAGAGCGTTTCGTCTATGAGCTGCGCCGACAGTTCGATCTTTTTTGCAAGTTTACACCGCTCGAACCCATGCCTGAATTGCGCCAGGCTGGTGTCCTCCGGCCGGAGGTGGTGGCAACGGCGAATATTATCGCTGTGCGCGAGAACCTTGGTGGTATGTACCAGGGCGATTGGTCCACGGATTGCGATGAAAACGGCCGGACCGTGGCTACACATCGGTTCAAATATACAGAAGAGATGGTTTTTCGCATTCTCGGCGTTGCGTTGAAATTAGCTGCCCGCCGCCGCAACCGTTTGCACGTAATTCTGAAGCCGGGCGGTGTCCCATCCATTTCTCTACTGTGGCGAACATGCATGGAGCGGCTAGCTGCTGGCGGAGAGGTTGAGGTCTTTGAGCAAGAAATTGACAATGCTGTCTACCAGATCATCGCCGACCCCCAACAGTTTGATGTGATCGTCTCACCGAACATGTTTGGCGATGTTCTTGCAGATTGCGGCTCGCTTCTTCTCGCCTCTCGCGGTCTATCCTATTCTGGCAATTTCAATGCTCGTGGCGATGCTGCCTATCAAACTGGGCATGGGGCGGCACGCGACATCGCCGGCAAGGATGTCGTCAACCCAATCGGGCAGATATTGTCATTGGGAATGTTGTTGCGTGAGAGTTTTGACTGGCCGGAAGCTGATTTCATTTTGCGGAAAGCGCTGCGCGCAACTTTGCGAGAAGGCGTTACCACACGCGACATAGCCATGCCGGGATATAAGATCCTGGGGACGCGCGCATTCGCTAGCGAGATCAAAAAGAACCTCGCGTCACTTTTGGCAGGAAGAACGATCTGACCATGACGACTGCCTTGCTAGTGGTAGATGTGCAGAAGGACTATCTGTTGCGCGACGGCTTGTCACCGGATCGTGAAGCATTCCAATCCGCACTCGGCGATTTGCTTGCTTCGGTTCGCGAACGCGGATGGCCCGTAATTCATGTAAGGACTCGCGTTTCGCAGGATGGGTCTGATGCCATGCCACACTGGCATGAGACCCAAGTATCCTGCATAGAAGGAACGGTCGGTGCGGAGCCGCCAGCGGCGCTGGAAGCTCTTCCCAGCGAAGCGGTTTTTTTTAAACGCTATTACAGTGCTTTTGAAGACCCGAGCTTGTTGACCGCATTACGTGCAGCAAACATCGACACGGTCATCGTCGCAGGACTTTACACGCATGCATGCGTACGCTCCGCAGTGCTTGATGCATATGCGCACGGGTTCAATGTGTTTGTGCCCAACGATGCTGTGGCTTCCTACGATGAAGCCCATGCTAAGATGACTTTACAATGGTTGCATGGGCGCGCAGCAAATTGTCTGCCCGCAGCTGAGATATTGTCAGCGTTAAGCGATCCTACGCCAGCCTCGCTTCCACAGTTGCAGGTCTGGCTTCATCGCAACCCGAGTGATTGGACCGAAGTTTTGTCAGAAGTGGCACTGGCGCGAGAGTCCGAGATCACAGCCACTGTGACTCGGGTGGCACATTCTCAACGGGGTTGGGATGAGCTCGGCCAAGCAGAACGTGCGCAAAGACTTTCCGCGTGGAGGAAAAGACTCGCGGCACAAGAAAAGGATTGGGTAAATAGACTCATTCGTGAGGTAGGTAAGCCGCGGATCGATGCGGAAGGTGAGGTGCGTTACGGGCTTGCTCTATTGGAGTTCGTCTGTTCGCAACTTCGCGAGGATCCGCAGCGAGAGGACAATCGCGTGCGGTATCGGCCGCACGGTCTGGTCGGCCTAATCACTCCGTGGAATAACCCCTTTGCCATTCCCATTGGCAAGATTGCTCCAGCCTTAGGCTATGGAAATGGCGTTTTGTGGAAGCCGGCGTTGCCGGCCTCCGGCTTATCGTTGGCGTTATATGAGACCCTGGCACACGAAGGTCTCTCAGACGCCATCGGACTGCTGACGGGCGATGCGATAACCGGTCAACTCCTGGTGAGTGCCCGGCATATTGAAGCGATATCGTTTACCGGTTCGATTACTGCCGGACGACAAGTGGTTCGTCTATGCAGCAACTTTTCTCGTCCTTTGCAGGCCGAGCTCGGTGGAAACAATGCGGCGATAGTGTTGGGTGACGCTGATGTTGAGGCAGTCGCGCAGGATCTAGCGACTGCAATGTTCAGCTTTGCGGGCCAAAGATGCACGGCCATTCGCAGGGTGATAGTAGAGCGGTCCATACTGGAGAGCTTCAGCGCAGCTCTGTGTGCGGCAGTGTCAGCCCTCAACGTTGGTTTCCCCGAAGATGTCAGGACCCAAGTTGGACCAGTAATTTCCCGCGAAATTCAAACTTCGCTGCTTGCGTCAGTTCAAAATGCGGTCGCGTCCGGTGGGAGGGTGCTTATTGGGGGACGTGTACCGCCCCACTGTTCCTCAAATGGATGTTGGTTGGAACCGACAGTGATAAGTGATGCCTCTTTAGAGGCGCCGGTATTCAAAGACGAGCTGTTCGGACCCGTGGTCGTATTGGTTCCTGCGAAGGATCTTGAGGAGGCTTTGATCTTACACAACGGCGTACAACATGGTTTGCTTGGCGCGCTGTTCTCTTCCAACAAAACTAGCCAGATTCAATTTCTCGCACAGGCAAAAGCGGGGATTCTCGTCATCAACCAGGCTCGCCCAGCATTCGCCAGTTCTGGACCCTTCACAGGTTGGAAGGCGTCCGGGTATGGAGTGCCCGAGCATGGCCGCTGGAATCGAGATTTTTATACGAAGGTACAAGCAGTTTACGCGCAGCAATAGACTAGACCCGGAAGCGAGCCAGTGCGGCGACAACCAATCTCGGCCCGCGCGTTTTGCTGCGTACGGGTGATTGCTATCGACTATTCATCGACAACAATCGCGGAAGCTATTTGCGTTCGTTCTGAGAGTTCGGCTAGCCCGACCAACGTGCCAACCAGCAGGCCGAGATCTGCCGTAGGGAGAGCCTCACGGCGGTGCACCCAAACGCACCCAAAATCGTAAATGTCATTTACATTCTTTGATTCAGACAAGTTCGACTGCTGATCTAAGTTCCTGATTTTATGAAATATGTTGTTACGGCATGATAATTGCTTAATTGTAATCGAAATGGCGCGAAGGGGTACGTCGATGAGGTCTCAATTTGTGATCGCGAGTGCAACGTTGAGCGCCGCGAGCCTTTTTTTCGGCAGCAATGCAGCAGCGACACCTTCTCAAGGTTGCGTAGCGGGTACCACCAACGAGACCTGCACCTTGCTCGAACCGGGAACGGCCGAGACGTCATTCGTTTCCAATCTAATCTCGAACGGCTTTTCTGATTCCGCTTGGACGCCGGGCTATTACGTCATCAGCGATCCGTTAGGCGGCGTCAGTGATTATGTGGTATTTCGAGATGAGTGCGCACCTTTCGGCGTCTGTGGATACGCTGATCAAGCGGTTCTCTATTCTATGGACGGCGGGTCAACTCCGGACCTCACAGGCCTAACACAGCTTGGTGGTACTATTACTGAAGATGCAAATGGGTTCGCGCAATTTTCGCCCCAACTCAACGCGCCCGAACCCAACGTTGTCCTCACCGCCGATACTTTCAACGTGTTCAGCCCGCCCGAGGCAACTCCCGAACCCATCACGCTTTCCGTCTTCGGCGCTGGCCTCGCGGCCACAGTCGCAGTGCGTCGCCGCAAGAAGCGGGGAGCCTGAACATGCGTTCTCCAGGTACAGTTCTATCACTCAGTCTTTCAGTCTTGGGATTCACAATTGCTCTCATCGGGCCGGCCGCCGCCTTTCCTGCCATACAAACACCCGAACCAATGAGCGCGATGGTGTTCGGCGCGGGTCTGGTCGGTGCAGCGATAGTTGCTCGACGTAAGAAGAAGTGAGCCCAAAGACTCTGCGAACACAAGTTTGGAATTGGAGACGCATTTGAAGGACATTTTGACAGTAGCTGCAATTGCAGTTGGGTTGGCCTTAGTGAGCGGATCGGCATTTGCTGCCGTAGTTCCCACTAGCGTTCCGGAACCGATGTCCATGTCTTTGCTGGCCGGCGGCATTGTAGCCATTGCCGCTGTCAAACGGATGCGCCGAAACTAACGAACCTACCCGGGTCACCGAACGAGTTGACGGCGGCCATCGCGTCGCCGTTTTCATTTGCAATTGGCCGCGTCGCCTTCGAACGAAGGCGGAATTAGAGAGCTCGAAATCCCCGTTGAGAACCATCAACGTTCGTCACCTGAACTCACCACAGGGGCAGAATTCGGCAAAACGCGTGTCGCATAGATTTTCTGTTGCTTGTAGTCGATGTACATGTGGAGATTGCGCAAAACGCTCATGCCAAGAATTAGCTCAGGCCCGTAGATCATTCCCGTGTCGGCGCGCGAGATCAGCGACAGGTTCGGATTTGTGACTGAGACGATCCCCATTCCCGCGGCCGCCTCGCCGAACTCCAGCGAATGAAAGGGATATTGGTATATCCTCGCCACGGTGGTTTGCGCAGCCAGTTTGAGCAATGGGCTCCTGTCATCGAAACCGAAGATTGACTCAGCTGACTCGAGCCTCAGGATCGAAAGTGACGAGCCGGTGTCGAGCGAAGTCACGACATCTTTACCGTCAAGCCGGACTGTGAGAGTGATATGCCCGGCACGGTCCAATTTAAATGGAATCTCGACGTGGGGGCCCGTCGTCCACGGCACCGGCATGCCCGCGCAGGCGTTCTGTGAATACAGATTAAACTTTGCGCTCGCGAAATCGAACTCATCGACGTACGCGCGGAGCAAGTCGGGCGATAGCGTTCCGCCTATTCCAAGCGGTAGATGCCCGTCCGGCATGACGAGAAACTCCACGTTCGCCATCTTGATGCCACCGAGATTGACGTCATGCGCGGTGACACTCTTTTCAATGAATGTGCCACCGATCATGACGATATGTTTGTCTACGACTGCTTTGGTCGGAAGTGACAAGGCATTGATTGTTGATTGCGTCAGCATCGAGAGTACGCCGCCCGTATCAATTAGAAGATTGATAGTCTTTCCGCCAACCTGAATCGGCACATATATGCCGCCCGCACCAATGGTGTGCATGTCGAGCGAAGCGACTGGGGTCGCCCTGCACTTCGACTTGCCAAATGCTGGAGTGACGATGCTCAGAAATGTGGCGGCGAACGCCGCGGCCACATTCAAGTTCGCGAAACTTTTCATCTCGACCTGTCCAGTTCGATCCTTAAGAATGGAACACAGAAAGAGCGCAAAAGCGCGGCCACATTGCGGCTACACTTGTTGGAGCTTGCCGATCTTTGAAATCTCAATTCAAAAGGAGATTATGATGAGCGGAAGGCCGTTCCAGGATCAAGCGCGCGACACCTCCGCCAGCATGGGTGACCCTGGCGAGTCACCTCGTGTTAATTGTAGGAAGTCCGACATGACAACGTGTGCGCGTGTAACGCGATCGCTTGCCGGAAGTTAAACATGCCACGCCGTGATTTAGTTCTCATTCGCGTCGCGTCCGTCTTTGGCATTGGCCTCGCCATCCTCATGTTCGGACTTCACGCACTCTACGAATCACCACTCTTCGCAGAACGAGATGAACGCTGGCTCCTCCTTGCGTTTCTACCTCTTGTGGGCGCTCTGCTATGGCTTGGATTGCCGCGCGCCCAAAGGATGGTCGATTTCATCGTCGCGCCGATCCGGCGGTTCGATACATTCGCCGTGATCGCGTTCGTCCTTCTTGCTACGTGCGCCTTCCTCGCCGTTGCTCGATATGTGCTCGATGCGTTTCCCAACTCTGGCGACGAAATCGCCTACGTCATGCAGGCTCAGACTTTTGGCCAGGGCCGACTCTGGGTGGACACGCCTGTGTCAATACAATTCTTTCGATTGGGCCATTTCGTCGACATCGGCGACAAATGGGTTAGTCAATACTCCCCCGGGTGGGCGATGGTGTTGGCGCCGCTTGCTGCACTTGGTCTGCCTTTGTGGATTGTCAACCCGATCATCGGCGCAACGATTCTGTTGATGTTTTTTGGGTTGGCTCGTCGCTATGTAAGCCGCGAGGGCGCCTGGATCGGCTTGCTGTTACTTGGCAGCTCCTCATTCTTTGTTCTCAATTCCAGCTCTTATTTCCCGCACGCTTTGACCGCGCTCTATGGCCTTGCCTTCGCATGGTCTGGACTTCGCTATATTGAACAAGGCGAAGGCTGGTGCGCGGCGGCGGCAGGAGTATTCGTTGGTCTTATGGGGCTAACGCGCACGCAGAATGCAGTGATCTTTGCGGCTCCCTTTGCAATCACGCTTGCAATGACACGTGGACGGCGAGCGGGCTTGCTATGGTTTGGACTGGGCGGTGCCCCTTTTGCCGCAGCATTGTTGGCATACAATGCTGCAATAACAGGAAGTCCTCTTATTCCCGTCATGAATGCACGGCGAAAACAACCGATTGGCCATCTGAGTCTGAGGTCAATTCGCGAAACCGCGCGTCACTTCGCAGACCTTTACATCTGGACCTCACCGATCCTGCTCTTCGGATACACCGCTGCTTTCGTTGCCGGCCTGTCGCGTCGGCGCTTCGACTTCATCGACTGGATCATGCCCGCCACCATACTATTTTTTCTGTTCTATTCTGGCAGCGGCGGTGAGCAATATGGGCCACGCTATTATTTCGAAGCTTGGCCGTTTGCCATTCTGTCGATTTTGAAGTTGATCGATCCAGTTCTCTCAAGTGTGGAGCGAGGCGCTCGCGCGAGTTGGGTATCTTCAGCAGTGATGACGAGCTTGTTGTTCGAATTTGGCTACTTACCTGTGCGGTTGGAACAGGAGCACCGTGTGGTCGTCGAAAGGCAAGACGTCTACGCGCAGGTGCAAAGACTAGGACTCAGCAATGCAGTCGTGATTGTCGCATCAAGTGTCGGTGCGACCCGACGCATCGCACCCACTGACCTTGTGCGCAACGGTCTTCGGATCGGAGATCAAAAGGTAATATATGCTCTGGATCTCGGAGCGCGCGAAAACGAAACGCTAAGAGCACTGTTTCCGGGGCGAAGATTTTATGTCTATTTCAACGGGCATCTTAAATGGCTGCCAGAGTAACGAACTTCGCTACGCGCTTATCGAAAATTGAGGTGGCGCTGATGCGCACGGACGAACCGTCTGCGATCCTGAAGGTTGACGGAGATCCCTGTGTTAGCTTCACCCTGGCGCCGGCAAGTGTCCCCAGCCCCTGACGCTTGCAGTCTTCGGTCCTGGTATCGCGGGTGCAACGAAAGAGCAGCTCTTTTTGTTAGTGTCGGGAGGGCTCGGCCTGGCTCCCAAGCGATGGCCGGCTGTTCACCCGACCTCTTTAGAGAGTCTACATCTGCACGCGTGCCTTGGGATGCAAGCGCGACACGAGCAGCCCTGAGTTCACGCAAAATGGTGTTTGCACTAAACGGCTTTGCTGCGGCGACGGCGCAGGGCGGCGGCCACGCCGAGACCAATGCCGAACATGGACAGCGTTAGTGGTTCGGGAACCGACAGATCACCGTCGCTGATGCCGTTATAAGTGTTGGGTCCGGACGCCACAAATTGAAAGGTGCCGTCTGCATTCTCAAATACCGGACCACCAGTGGCCCCTGTGCCAATGTTCGTAGGGAACCCCGTATCTGCAAGATCAGTATCGCAGCCGTCAGAGCAGTCAGAATAGAAAATCAAAAGGTTACCGCTGGTGCCGGTGATGTCACCATTGGCGTTGGTGAACCGGATCCAATCGCTGATGACGGGGACCTCGAGATTGCTTCCGAACTCGATCACACTGACGTCTCCAACACCGACCGCAACGTCGCCGAGGTTGTAGATCAAGGCGTCATGGCCAGGATTGCTCGGGTCAGCCGCTAGCACTCCGGTGATTGGCAAACCATCGAGAATGCCATTGCCGTTCTCATCGAACGTGATCGTCAGCGCGTTGGCGGCGCCCGAAAGTGCCAAAACGAGCACAGCAGCGGCACTCGCGGATGTCGCGAATCTCCTAAGTAACCCCATCTTCGATTCCCCGTTTTCCACGCAGTTGACGCGTTAGTGCTCACTCATTACCAGCAATGTCCGTGCCAAGTTTGCGCCCATATGTTTTCAATGGGTTAAGCATAAAAAATGGCCCAGAGTCGTCGAATTTGTAAACCGCTTTGACAGGTCGGGCTGATGCATGGTGGGGCTGCCCTCGGCGGGCTACGTCGTGGATTCGCGCGCCGGCCCTTCCAAATCGTGCCAATCAACGACGAAATGGGGACGATTGGTTGGCGGCGCCAGGACGCACTGGGGAACCACCACCGGTCCGGTCGGTTTCAGCTCCGCTTTTGCTGCAAGCAAAGTCTGTTGTCGTCAGGAGCGGTTTCGAGGATCCGAGTGTGCCTCCCGGAAGCCCGCAAGGCTATGTGAGCCTCGACAGCGCGTTGACCAAGAAGGCAATTGTCTTTTGCGAACGATAGCAGCGTTGATGCAATTATGACCCTCGATTGTTTGGGCGCCCGATGATCACGCACTGCTTGCAAACTGCAAGAAACAATGGAAACGGCGTCGCGCGCTTGGCCAAGACAGTGCGCGCTGCGGTGACGATTGCGATGCTGAGTTTTGCTCTTGCAGCAATCCCTCAAGTCGCGACAGCGTCCAATCCCCCAGCAATCGAAAGAAATGTTGTTTCTAAGAACCCCAAAGTCATGGGGCTTTTGTTCGATGCCAAGTCAGCGCTTCGGATGAATCAACTGCAGAAGGCGCTGACGGACTTGAAGCTCGCGGTCAGCATGGAACCAAAAAATCCTTTGGTTTTGACCGAGTTGGGCATTGTGCTGAACGTGTATGGTGATTTTTCACGCGCAGAAGACACGCTTCGTCGGGCGCGTGCGCTGGGTGCGCCGGACGAACTTATCCTTGGCCCTTTGTTTGAAGCGATGCTTGCGATGGGCGAAGCTCAAACTGTCTTGGATCTTTTTCCAGACCCCGGGCCATCCAAACGCACCGCCCTTGCCGCTACAATTTTGCGCGCTAGAGCTTCGGCTTTAGAGATGTCGGGTGATCCGACCGGCGCGAACAGCGCGATCGGCCGCTCGCTTGCCATCCGGCCCGATTTCGACGGTCTCATGACAGCCGCCCGAATTGCTTTTTTTCAGCAAGATTGGTCACGTGCGGAATCACTTGCCGATGACGCGTTGAAACTTAGTCCAGGCAATGCGGATGTCGTCATTTTCAAGATCTCGCTCGCATTGCAGACTGGCGAACAAGCCAGGGCACTTGAACTCGCCGAACGTCTCGTCGCCGACAAGCCGAGCAGTCTGGCGGCGCGCTTTGCGCGCATCAAGGTATATCTGGAGCTTGGAAAAACCGATTTGGCAAAGCCCGAGGTCGATCGAATCCTTGCGGAAGCACCAGGTACCGCACTCGCGATTTATTATCGCGCCATCATTCAAGCTCGGCATAACAACTACGCTGCCGCATGGGGTACGGCGCACGCATTGTCGCCTGAAATCATCCAGTCCGACCCGCAAATGGCAATCAACATTGCAAACATGGCCGCCGCCGCCGGCTTTCTGGAGAGCGGTGCAATTATTCTGAACGCTGCGGTGGCCAAAAATCCACGCTTGCTCGAAGCCCGTTTGCAGCTCGCTGACTTTCGTTTGCGCCAAAAAAGCCCGCAATACGCGCTCAACGTGCTAGCGATGGTCGCAGATTCCAAAGACCCCCGTGTTGCAGTGTTGTTTGCCCGGGCTCACTTTCTGATTGGTCGGCGTGACGAAGCCAAACAAGACATTATCCGCGCCATCGGACTTGGCGGCGGCGAAGCGCTGCGGCCGCTCGGTAAGGATGTGGCCCTTGCGAGCTTGAGCGACTGGCTCAAATTACATCCCAACGATTTGCTGGCGCGCCGCCAATATGCGGTCCTGCTTCTAGGGTTCGGAGATCTTCCGAATGCGAGACTCCAATATGAACAGTTGGTGCTCCGTCATCCTGACGACGCCGTTTCCTTGAACAATCTTTCCTGGCTTGTGCTGGATCAGGATCCCGCGAGAGCCTTGGTGTTGGCGCAACGAGCGGTCAAACAAAGCCCGCTGTCACCCGACTTTCTCGACACGCTTGGTTGCATGCAAATGAGACAGTCGGATGCCAAGGGTGCATTGCGCTCACTGCAACTGGCACACCGCCTAAAGTCTGAGGACCCGGAAATCGCCTATCATTTTGTATTGGCGTTGGATGCGAATGGCTCACGCGGAGCCGCAAAGGCGCTCTTGGTCAAGATTGTAGCCCAAGGCGGCTTCGCGGATTTGGCGAGCGCCAAGCGCCTCCTACGCTTGTGGACATGATTTTCGCGTGGCCCACTTTGATCATGGGTTTTTCAGCAACCTGCTGAACTGTCACAAAGTTTTACACTTTTGGTCTGCTTGACTCGATCAATCTGCAGGCGCTCAAATGGATTCAACAGGTTAATGGTGGCACAGTTTGTGCTTCCAAATAACCTAAAGTAAGGGTTGGGTGCGGGTCTTGAAATCGCGGTTTTGGTTAACAATCGCAGCGGTTTTCGCTGCGCTGCTTTGGGCAGCGCCGGCGTCTGCATATGTCGTCTATACCTTGGACAATGGCGGGAGTGCCTTTAGTGGCACAAATTTTGGCACGGTCAGATTAGACCAGATCAGCCCCACAGACGTGAGGATCACGGTCACTCTTGCGCCCGGCGAGTATTTTGCCGGCACCGGCGCTGGCTTTGCTTTGACCTGGGATATCGCAAAAGTAAGTTCGCCATGCAGCGTCGCGAGCCCTTGTAAGGACCCTCAAATAAGCTTTGGGACGATGCCGACTGGGTTTGCCGCAATGCCATACGTTGCCCCGACAGCGCAAAACCCCAATCCCGAGACTTACAAGGCAAGCCCCTTTGGGGATTTTAACTATGCGGTCGATTGCACGGCTTGTCAGGGCGGGCAGACATCAAATCCGTCCGGACCACTTGTCTTCGATATCACGCTCTCAAGTGGTTTACTGATCGGAAACCTCATCACGCCCAGCGACTTTTCGCAGAACGCGGGCGGCACCCTATTTGCGGTCGACATCTACAAGCCGGGCTGCGGTTCTGGGGCGTGCACGGGGGTCGTAGGAACCAACGGCAACAACCACGTCTTCGTTCCGGAACCGACCACGTCGTTGGTCTTTGGCGCAGGGTTGATTGCGTTGGCGGGGCTGCGCCGTAGGAAAAAAACCTCCTAGCGGGCTGGGTACCGGTCTTCCGGTATTGGTTGTGTTAACCTTTCTGTAAACGCTGTTGACAGATTCGAAGGAGGTTAGACCGCAGTTCCCATTCAACACTAAGGGAAACAAGTACTTAGCGTGGTGGCCCGCAAATTGCATCTTTTTTCTCTTGAGATTGAGCTGGTGAAGTCATGAGATTCAAATTTGCTTCGGCGTTGATCGTTGCCGCAATGGCCCTTTTTGCGCCCGTTGCGGCTTCGGCGGTTCCGATTACCTACACATTGCAATTCTTTGACGCGACGTCGGGCTTGCCGGCTGGTCCGTTTGGAACGGTGACGGTTGGTGATCTCTCGGGCGGTACTATCGTCGTGACAGTGGCCCTCAACTCCGGATTCCAATTCGTCGATACCGGTAACCATGACGGCTTTACGTTCGAGACCAGCGGGGCGGTCAACGTGGCGATTGATCCGCTGAGTGTGCCTACGACTGGCTGGTCGACGCACGCGACTGGTGCGACCGACATTTTTAACAATCCGCCCTTCGACCATTGGAACAATTCTGTCGGTTGCTGCGGCGGCCAACTCGGCGGCTCGCATGCAGTGAGCGGACCACTTGTGCTCGACATCACCGGCGCAGGACTGACTCAGGCCAGCTTCATTGCAAACAGCCTCGGCTACTTCTTTGCTGTTGATATCATCCAAACATCTACTGGCTTTACGGGTGCAGTTGCTGCGAAAGGTCCTGACGTCACTTGCACCGATTGCGGCGTCCGCAACGTTCCTGAGCCTTTCACGCTTTCGCTCTTCGGAGCCGGCCTTGCTGGAGCGGCCGCTCTTGGCCGTCGGCGGAAGAAAAGAATTTCGGTCTAATCGTCCAAGAGCAGGAAGTATCAGCGGCGCCTTCGGGCGCCGCTTTTTTTTGCGTTGCCCAAGTTGGGGGGCGAATGTGTTACGGGCGTCTTGAGCAATCTATCTCGTTAAGACCCATTTTGCGGCGTAGCGCACCGTGAAGGTGAAACCTGTCCCACCTACGGCATGTCGAGAGAGTGTATAGTTCGGATACCGACTTCGCATCCGTAATTTATCGTGACCGGCCTCTTTTCGCTGTAGGCGCTGGTCAAAAGTGCGACATATCCCGCGAGCACACCGGACGCGTCAGCCCTAGCGGAATACTCGTGCTTGTCCGATAGACGGATCGTGAGCACTTGCGCCGCCGGTCCGCCGACACCGGTTAGCTCAATCGACTCGACGAGGCCCGAGATCTTGATGGAACTGCCTGCGTCGCATCCGGGCTCGAATTTGGGCTCTGCCGCATAGCCCGTAGGAGGTAGGACGCTGACCAAAAGCGCAGCAACGATTTTCAGCCCTCGCATCGCGCATTGCTCCCCTTGGAAAACAGTCAGGCGAACTGAGTTAGCATATGTGTTCTGAGAGCGTAACGGTAGTGATAGACTGAAGCGTACGGCAACTCTGAGTGCGCATCTTTTTTCCAGCGATCGCAGTGGCCATTTCCCGCTTTCCCGCTAATGCTTGGTGCTTTCGTGTCGACGATGATGTTTGTGAAGCGCGTGCAGACTTTGCGATTGGCGAGATTGAGCCTCTACATGCTCATGCTCATTGGATTCAACACATCGCCGGCTCGCGCTGAGTTTCCGCCTGAGGGCGCCACTGCTGATCCGCATAACCCTTCAATTGCTACAGGTGATCTGCCGAGTCTCACGCACAAAGGCGTCAAGGAGCACTACGTCTTCTATTTTGACTGCGGAAAAATGAATTGGATCGGAGTCCCGGTGACGAACTCAAGCGGAGTTCAATCCTCGCCACCCCAAGCCATGGGACCAGGGCGAGAGTTTCCATCGGGTCCGCCGATCGGCTCAAAGCGTCTCGCCACGGACTCCAGTCGTGCCGTCGATGAAAGTTCCGGTCAGAGCTATTCGTTTCAGAATGGTCAGTGGATCAACACAAAGACGCGCGACGTTGCAAGGTCACCGAAACTCTGTACAGACGCTGCAAGCTCATCCGGACACAACACTCTGAGGAAGCTGCCTCCGCCAACTCCGCCGCCCAATGAAAAGTCGGACAAGTTACCGCCGCCGCCGGTTTACACGCCAAATCGAGATCGCACTTCATCTCCATAGTAGATCCCGATGGTGCGAACCGAGGACGATTGCGTGCGGTACGGTCTCCGACAGGACCTAACGAGCCACTTGAGAATCTGACCAAAAAATCTTCTGGTCAAATACAAACTCTCTGAGCATTTCCAGATTAGTTCAAAGAGGCATTGGCGCTAGCGGTGCAATATTTCGCGTTTCCTGCACTGCATTGGTACACGCCGAGCGCAAAGTATCCCAACCCCACACATACGACGAGGAAAGTCGCGAGCAATAGACTGACTGCAAAAGTGCAAACTGCGTCCATGTCCAAGTTGTAGAAAAATGCGGGCCGCGCGAGTAAGTGACCATGATGTGACTTTTTGTTGCCTACTCTCCGTCACTAACTTCTTATCGGCAGCACCAATAACGATTGTCCTGCATTTCACTCTGTGTCGGGTGGTTGACACCGACTGCGCGGTTAACGGCCGATTGGCGGTTAACGCAAATCATTCGATGCGCGCCAAATGAAAGCGACAAAGACAGGAGTCCTGCTTGCTATGGCGTTGGATATGGTGGAATTAGGTCGCGTTCTGCCCGCTTCAATCTCTCGATGACTCGTTATAGCCATTAACGGATCAACGTAATTGGACTTCGACGGAATCGCTTAACCAGACGATCAAGTCCTGGAGGTAAAAAGAGTCGGCAGCGACTTAGCGACTCACCGGTTCGCTGCTGGGTTATTGAGCGCTAGAAGAATCGAGCTCCCATTAGGGAAAAGAACACGATCGCCCAAAACAATGCGCCGCCTGCTAGCACAAACGCTGCGCTTCGGCGGTGACTCCAGATGCGGTGACCTGGACTGGACTGTTCGTCCCGGGATTTGGGCTCGACCAAAACCATTTTGATCGCTTCTCTGTTCGAGTTCTGACGTCCGCATGCCTTGGGATTTTGAAGTCATCGCGATGGTTAATTTGTGCCGATTAATTTAAGTTAAGCAAGTACTATGCCACCAGAAAACCTTCGTTTTCCGCGATTCTCAAAGTTAAATGTCGCCGAATTGTCAATGACAGTTACATTTTGCGTTGCGGGCGAAGCACGCGAGTCGGGCGTCGCCGGGCGATCAATCATCGGTGCTTTGCGCACGCTGAGCCGATCCCTAAAAGGGTCCGCCAAAACGAAAACGGCGCCGAGGAGGCGCCGTTTTGTACTCTCAATGAAAGTGAAGGCTAAGCGACCTGCGAACTCTTGCGACGGCGGCGAAGCGCGCCTAGGCCCGCTAATCCAGCGCCCATGAGGGACAAGGTGATCGGTTCCGGTACGTTCCGGACGATAATCAGGTTCGAGAACGCAAAGATCAGATCGTTGTAATCAAAGTCGCTGCCTTCAGCGACTGTCCGGTCTTCCCAGCCAACGTATATCCAGCTCAACGTCGGGTGCGCGGCTTCATAGGCGGCAGCGCCAGCTGGTAATGCGCCTACGTTGAAATCGGCAAAATTCGAACTGACGAAGATGTGGTAGTTGCCATTAATATCCGCCAGGTTACTTGTGTAGTTTTCGAGATTTGTGATGTCCGACAGGGTGAACACCATTGATCCGTTTTGCACGCCGAGATCCACTGCATCGCCCGACACGTTGGCGGTGAATGCTCCGTTCGCGTGGTTGGAGAAGATATGCGGAATCGGAACCGGCAAGAGCTCCCCCATATTGCTCGTATCGCCGGCATCAGCAAATGCGTAGAGCGCCGTCACGTCGCCATTCGCAGTCAGGGTCGGTGGAGGGCTCGTAATGGGCACGCCAGGAGACGAGGGCGTCGCCCAGGCGGGAACGCTCACTGATAAGGCAAGTAAGCTCGCCATTCCAACGACTTTCAATCCACGCATCTGACTCTCCGTTGCTCCGTAGTACCCGAAAAAGAAGCAACATCTGTGCCACGTCCAAAAAACTAGCCTTTTCCTAGAGATTAACCTTGAACGTACCTCTCGATCGGCCCCGGAACCCGGAACTTTTGTAAAGCCTTTTTACAGATCCCCAGCGCAATTCTCAAAAGCCAGCCTGCCGCACAGGCTCAATTTTAGATTGTATAGTATAACTTCTACAACCTATGCGTCTATTCCGCCTTCATCTTCCGAGCCATGGAACCAGACGTTCCATTCAACTCGGCATTAAAGGTTTCGCCCTGATTCGCTTGAGGCTACGCGCCCAAGTGAAACCGAAACTCAAGTGTTCTTTGTGTTTAGTTAGCCTTGGTCATTACGTTGCGCTGAACCTTAGGATTCAGTAGCGTCTGTTCCATACGCTGGAAAAGTTGAGCCGTATCAAGCATTAGGGGGATTTTATCATGGCTTCTGGCTCTTTTATTCGCCATCAAGTTCTCAACTTAGCGTTGGCTTTCGCAACGTTGGGAATGCTCACGTTAGGAGGTTGCGCAACCGGGCCAAAGGCACCCCCGGTCTCCGGCACCGGCGAAGCGGCCAACTATATAATCGGGCCAGGTGATTCGCTTCAGATATCGGTTTGGCGCAGTCCCGAACTCTCGACCACCGTCCCCGTTCGACCAGACGGACGTATTTCGACACCGCTCGTAGAGGACGTTGTCGCTGCTGGCCGTACACCTGCTGAGCTCGGGCGCGAGATTGAGTCGCGGCTGAAAAAGTTTGTCTCCGATCCCATCGTCACTGTGATGGTCAGCAGCTTTGTGGGCCCCTATAGCCAGCAGATCCGTATTGTTGGCGAGGCGGTCACTCCCAAGGCGCTTCCCTACTTGACGCATATGACGGTGCTCGATGCGATGATCGCCGTCGGAGGTCTCACGCCGTACGCAGCGGGTAATCGGGCAAAGATCGTGCGCAACGTCGACGGCCACCAGTCTAGCGTTACCGTGAGACTGACAGATCTCCTCAAAGACGGTGATGTTAGCGCGAATACCGATCTTCAACCGGGCGACATCATTATTATTCCGCAAACATTCTTCTGACGTGGCGCTGGCCCACGGGCGTACTCACCAACCCGGGAAGCTGATTTTGCGTTACATGTCGCCGAAAGATAGTTCTGTATGGCCGCGAATCCTGCGATCGGCCATTTTAGCGTGCACGCTGGGTGCAGCTACCTCTTCGGTACACGCGGATCAAGCCACCCCAGCGGCTACCCCACCGCGGACCTACGATTTTAGCGCCGCCTTAAGCGCCAGCGAGTCCTATGTCGACAATTCGGAGGGTTTAGCCGGGGGCTCAAGGTCGGATTTCGTCACGAGTCTGGGGTTCGACGCACACTACTACGAACGTTCCCGCCGGACGGTATTCAGCGCCAACTATTCATTTGGGGCTGATTTTTACGCAAATGGTTCTCAGGCGACGCAAATCAGGAATAACTTGTTGGCGCTCGGCTCAATTGAGGCGATACCGGAACATCTGGTTCTTACGGCCAGCGCCTTTGCGTCACCCGTCATCGTCAGCAATTTGGGCATTGCGACCGCAGGTAACCGCGTTGTCGCGAACGGTTACCAAAACTCTTTTGGCTTCAGCGTTGGCCCCGTTCTGAGGTTCAGATTTGGCGATTTCGCGACTTCTGAAACTTCGGGATTGTATGGATCGACGTTCTTTTCGCGACCGGCAGGCTCGACCCCTGTCGTTATCATTCCAGGTGTGCCTGGTCCCGAAGATACGATATCACGCAGCGCCTTCCAGCAGTTCTCAAGTGGCGAGTATTTTGAGCGTTTACAATGGACCGCGACGGGCGTTTTCAGCGAAACCAAGCGTAAGCAAGGATTGTTGTCCGAAAAGGCGGGAATTGGCGCATTGCGATATGCATTGAGCCATGAGGTCGCCCTTCTTGGAACGGTCGGGTATGACGCAATCAGCGACACCATTCCATTGAAGCCTAACGTCTCGGGTCTTGTCGCTTTGGGTGGAGTAGCCGTGACGTTGGGCGCCAACTTCTCGTTCGAACTGCAGGGAGGTCGCAAGTACAACAACACCAGCTTTATCGGCGATCTGCGCTACAACCTCAGTCCCAAAACAGCTGTCGTTGGGTCTCTTACTGACACGGTCACGACGCCCGAGGGCCAGCTGCTGGCCAGTCTCACGAATTTGACGGTTACACCCAATGGAACACTTACCAGCAGTTCAGACCTGCTCGGCGATGGAACGCCTGCCTCTCTGGCAACATTTGGCCTGCAGTCACCAGGAAGTTTTGGTTTTGACCAGAATATTTCGCGATATCAAACAGGCACACTGTCGTTTTTGGAGGATTTCGAGCGCAACCATGTTGCGTTTTCATTTTTCGCGAGCCGCCGAACAATATTGAGCGGAGTATTTGTCGGGCCGCCAGTCACCAATTCATGGGGCGGGAGTTTGAATCTGGCACGTGACATCAGTCCGCGAACGGTTGGAACAATCGGTACATCCTATACTATCGACGAAGAATTGGGGGGCCGTGCCGAGTCCTTTCGAATCGACGGGCAAGTCTCTTACTCGCTCTCACGACAGATGGGGGTCTATCTGCGCGCCGACTATCTTGACCGCAATTCGTCGAGTTCATTGAGCGCACTGTCGCCGTTCGCAGGAAGCCTGAC
>Ga0070712_100000253_pt1 | contig 30157 bp, 34 predicted proteins | sample LARL81metaG_FD_71396 | JGI IMG/M metagenome (GOLD analysis project Ga0070712, IMG submission 71396) | Corn, switchgrass and miscanthus rhizosphere microbial communities from Kellogg Biological Station, Michigan, USA - LAR L8-1 metaG | ecosystem: Host-associated > Plants > Roots > Rhizosphere ...
GGAGACCGTAACGCCAAGGATGATCACCAAAGCTAAAACTGCGAGGACGACTAGAACGATAGCCAGAGTCATTTGTTTACCAGATTTAGGGCTGTAAAAGACGCTCCAATTCGCGATTCCATACTGCGAGATTATTGTCAGGCAGTGTAATCGCGGACTTTGTAACTTTTCCCGGAACTAGGACGTAGTAATACCAAATGAGCACGCAGAAGTGGTACGTACTCATGTTAAGAAAATCGATGTAAATTCGCTGAGAAGAAGACGGAGAGGCATTCGTAACGATCGCCCACGTCGACAAGTGGACGCATGCGGAAATTCCCAGTCCCAACAGTACTCCAAATGACAAGCGATCCCACGACAAACGGAAATAGGCTGCAAAGAGAAACAAGAAGACAATCAGACCCAATACGATGATAAATGCTGTTTGCTCGAGAAGGTGAAACCCCGATATCAGCCGCCTCGTGCTGTCGCCCCGCGAAAATGCGGCGATGAGACTGGCGCCAAACACGAGCACAACTCCAACTCCACTAACAAGAACTCTCCCAATTCGACTAATCGAAGGGTAAGGGTTGAGAACGCGGGAGAAGGCCTCGCCTATCAGGACGAACTTCAGGAGGGTCGTGATGAGTAGAATTGCCCAATCAATTCGCCAAAAGTTTTCGGCGGAAACGAATGGTGCGATATCGGCAAAGAACACTATGATTTCGCCAGTTGCGCTAACGATTGCGAACGCGGTGAAACTGAGGAATTGTCGAGAGAGCCCCCGCGACGCTAGGACAACCGCCAACCCCAAGAGCAACACATTAGGCGCGACCCAGAGATAGTCCCAGAGTAGTGAATGCGCCTGCAGCATAGCCGTGGTGAGGCACTATACCGCGACTCGCTGCAGGCAGCAACGCTGGCACGAATCTTGTTCGTTTTTCGTAAGAGCGGTGATTCCGACGCGCCGCTTCCTTAGATTTAATGCAAAAATATAGATTCTTACGGCTTGCACATCCCGCCGCCACCGCAATTCGTGGCGCCCGCGCCGCCATCAGCCCTTACGACGGTTGGGGTTACTAAAGTGGTAAGAAAAAGAACAGCTGCTCCAAGAGCAATTAGCACGCGTTTCACGGTTGTCTCCTTTGCACTTCAAGTTGGACCGTGATGGTTTCATGGCTAACCCCTCTCGACAACGGCACGCTGGAACATCCGATTGTTCGGAATTTGTAACAAAATGAGTCTTAAATCCGCTCTACAGGACATCAAGGAAACTACCCTTTCGGCCGTGGCCGGATCACTGGGAAAACTGTCCTATCTCGCTTCTCTGCGGCAGGGGGAAGGACGTTATCAACATTGGGGAATGGAGGCGGTCCACGGGGTCGAATCCTCCGAACGCGCCATACGCCAGGCCCATGCCGAGTTGGTGGCTCGCGTCCTTCGTACTCCTCTGGCGGCCTTGCAGGAGGATCTCAAAACATCGAGTTGCGACAGTGGAATCGCTGCTGTGGACTATGTCGAGGAGATGCGCGGTCACTTCAACGATTTGCTGCCGGAGGGACGGCAAAACTCTCCGGCATCAAACCACCTTAGTTCAGTGCTGCTGGCGCTTTCGAGCCTGGAGAAGAATCGAGGGCGTGCCACTCGGTCAACTTCATAGCGACTCCCACCACCTGGCCGAGGACTTCGGCCTCTTGCGGATGCTTGAGAATCCGTACCGGAACCGGAGATAACGGGTGCGGCTGCAGAATGATTTCTTCGCGGCGCATGCTGCACCACGAACAAGTATGACCGTCCCGGGTCTCGACGAAATAAATAGGACGCTCATACTCCGACCGCCAGGATCCTTCAACTACCCGATTACGCGACTCATCTACCTGGATGAAACTCCCCGGCGGTAGAATCGGATACATCGTAAAGTCTTGCGTCCCGACGTAACCGTATGTGAAATCGCTATTGGCGAATTGAGCCAGGTAGGCGACCGGAACCAATCCCCACTTTTCGACCATGCGTCCCAGATTCGTTGTCCGCTTTTCGTCAAATGCAGGATCCATCCGCACCGGTACCTGCACTGATGCCAAGCTGGCCAATGCGTCGGAAACATGCGATTTTGGCGGAGAAACCAGACCCAGATCCGCTGCCATGTTGTTCAGATCCACGCCATACCATGCCAATATTTCGCGCAGATCACGGCGATAGATCACCGACAACGTGTAGAGGCGATAAATACTGGGAAGAATTCCTTTGGTTTCGATATCGGACAATCGGCTGGGAGGAATCGAGAACTCTTCGTTGCGATATCTCTGAGCTATCATCGCGCTGGAATGCTCCACGTCGCGCATGGTCAGGCCTAACTTCTCGCGCAGCGTGCGAAGACTCTTTCCGGCTTGTACCATCGAAACGCCCTCAGATAATTGTCGGAATCATACCAAACGCAACATGAATTGTGCCCCAGGTCGCGTAAAAAAAATCTACACGGCAGCTTGTTACGAATTCCGAACAAAGCAAAAGCCTTGCCAGGTAAGGAAGTTGAGCTAGAAGTCGCACGGTCAGATACGGTTTACGCAGTCAATGTTTTGTTATGAATAAGTTGCAACTGTTCGGATTTCGTAACAAGGCCCGCCGGATCGTACGCACGCGACCGCGACTTTATTCGTCAGGCAAGACCCTTTCTTTTGCTTTCTTCCGAACTGCAAGTTACTCAATCATCAATAGTTCTGACGCAGCATTGGATGACATTTGTCACGCCCCTCGCGTGATGGATGGCACTGGTGTCGGACACGAGATTCGGTGACCATGCAATCAGTGCGGAGAAGAAGCCTTGGGGGATGCAGGGTAACTCAGACCGCAGAGGGGATTCCGATGATAGCTACCCTTGAACGCATGCCCGACGCAAGATCCGTTGCCGGTCAAACCGTCGCAGTTTTGGAAGGCGTGAGCAAAAGCTATGGAGACGTCCGAGCCCTCAAAGCCGTCGATTTTCAGGTGCGCGCCGGCGAGGTAGTCGCGCTGCTCGGTCCCAACGGAGCAGGAAAAACTACCGCCGTAAAATTGCTCCTGGGATTGCTACAACCAAATTCCGGAAAAGTGCGGGTTTTTGGTGGAGACCCCACGAATCCTGAAAACCGGATGCGCACCGGAGCCATGTTGCAAGTCGGCCGTGTTCCGGAAACGCTTCGCGTTCGAGAACACATCGACCTGTTCTCCTCTTACTACCTCAATCCGATGCCGGCGTCGCAAGTTCTGGCCGCTTCAGGATTGCAGCAACTCAGCGAACGCAAATTCGGCGAGCTGTCCGGTGGACAGAGACAGCGCGTTCTGTTTGCTCTCGCTCTCTGCGGCGACCCGGACCTGCTTTTTCTTGATGAGCCCACCGTCGGCCTCGACGTCGAAGCCCGACGAATGTTGTGGGACGAGATCCGGCAGCTGGTTCGTCGCGGCAAAACTGTTCTGTTGACGACCCACTATCTCCAGGAAGCCGATGCGCTTGCCGACCGCGTGGCCGTCATCAACAAAGGCGAGATCATTGCCGAAGGAACTCCCGCCGAGATCAAGGCACAGACCGCGGGCAAACGCATCCGCTGCATCACCAGCATTTCTCTGGACACCCTCCGCCAGATTCCGGGTGTGACCGAAGTGAAAGAAGACCGCGAGGCCGTAGAACTCCACACCGGCCAAGCGGAACCGGTCGTCCGTGAACTGCTGGCCCGTGATCTCAACCTTTCCGGCCTGGAAGTGACCGCTGCCGGCCTGGAAGAAGCTTTCCTCGCCTTAACGCAAGAGAGTTCGAAGAACGGAAATCAGTAGGAGATAAGCCATGAGCACCGCGACCATGACTCTGAGCAATGCACAGATCCGCCGCTCCCCCGCGCACACGGCGACGATCTATTTGAAAGAAGCCAAGTACGAATTCCTGAAATATCTCCGCTTGCGCATGTACACCGTCTCGGTGCTGAGCTTTCCCATCATGTTCTACGTCTTGTTCGGGCTGGTGTTGAACTCCAACCAATCGATTGGTGCAACACGGGTGCCGGCGTATCTGATTCCCACCTACGGCACATTCGGCGTGATCGCCGCTTCGTTGTTTGGAACGGCCGCAGGATTGGCCTCCGACCGCGGACTCGGATGGCTCGAGGTCAAACGCGCCAGTCCCATGCCTCCATTCGCCTATTTCGCCGCGAAGGTTGCGACCAGTCTGGTGTTCAGCACAATCATCGTTCTGGCTCTATTCACTCTCGGGATTGCGTTCGGTGGAGTGCGGCTGAGTGTCGCATCCTTCGCCCGGTTGCTCGGAATCCTGGCAGCGGGATCGCTCCCGTTCTCAGCGATGGGACTTGCCCTGGGATATTTCACCGGTCCGAATTCGGCTCCACCCACGATCAACCTTATTTATTTGCCGATGTCGTTCTGCAGCGGACTCTGGGTCCCGATCATGTTTCTGCCCAAAGTGGTACAGAAAATTGCCCTGGTGCTACCGCCGTATCACTTGTCGCAACTGGCGTTGGGAGTTGTTGGCGCTGGAACGCGCGAATCTGTCGTTGCGCATTGGGAGGCCCTTGCTGCTTTCACGATGATTTGTCTCGGCGTCGCGCGCATCGGATTCCAGCGCGACCAGGAAAAGATGTATGGATAAGCAATTTCATTTCTGATCTTCAGAGTGGTCAAATGAGCGCGAATGCAAAAAAATCGGCGGGAGCGACGTTAGCTCTGATCCTGCTTGGCATGCTGGTGCTAATGACCGGTGAGAAACTGCTGATCGTCATGATTCCGGCAGCAATCCTGATCTGGTACGCTGCCTCGCCAACACTGCGAAGTGGCCGGAATTGACGCGAAGGGCGACAATAGGCATATGCCATGGCTGAGTTTCGATAAGGATGAAGGGTGTCCTCCCGGCGCTTCGCGCTGGAAGCTGAAGCCTCTCAGCGCGATCGTGCACAATAAGGATCACGGCTGGAGCCCTTTTCTCTGGGTCATTTATCTCGGGTTCTATTTCATCGATCCAGTCCTGAGGCCCGCGACCCCAAAAATCTGGGCGCTGGATATCGCGGGTGCTGTCGTATTTCTGATCCTGTATTTCGGCCTATTCCTCCTCCAACATCCGCGGGCGCTGATGCACGTAGCCGGAATGTTGTTTCTTGGATTGCTGATCCTGCCGATCAATACCGGGGCTTGCACCTTCTTCATTTTTGCTGGGGCGATGCTCCCGTTTTCTGTGAACTCGCAACGAACCGCGTTTCTCGGCTTGATAACCGTAGGCTTGACCGGAGCAGTCGAAGGTTGGCTGCTTCACCTCGACAACTGGGCCAGATTCTACTGCTCTATCTTTCCCATCATTATTGGCGCGGGAAACACCTTCTTCGCCGAGCGCAATCGGATGAACCGGAGGCTCAGGAAGGCGAATGAGGAGATTGAAAACCTTGCAAAAGTTGCTGAACGCGAGCGCATCGCTCGTGATCTTCACGACGTTCTCGGACACACACTCTCGGTCATCACCCTGAAAGCGGAGCTTGCCGGCAAGTTGATCGAGCGCGATCCCGAACGCGCGGGGAAAGAGATTCGCGAAGTCGAGAATATCTCGCGTCAGGCATTGTCTGATGTGCGCGATGCCATTCGCGGCTATCGTACCAAGGGTCTCGCCGCGGAACTGGCGCAGGCCAAGGCAACTCTCGAAACTGCGGGAGTGAGCGTGCAATGCGATGCGGCTACGACGCTGCAAATCCCGGCAATGCAGGAAAGCGTTCTGTCGTTAGCCGTGCGTGAAGGCGTGACCAATGTGGTCCGACATGCGAATGCGCGCAACTGTCGTTTGCGCGTCGAGCAGCAGAACAGCAGCTGCCGTCTCGAGATTGCCGATGACGGCCAGGGTTTTGTCAGCATGGAAGGCAATGGCTTGCGAGGCATGCGGGAGCGCGTGGAGATGCTTGGCGGCACTCTGGACCGGCGCAACAAGTCCGGAACGACACTGACCATCACTCTTCCCCTCAAAGAAATCGCAGTGAAAGATTCCAGCCAGAACGAAATCATCTCTGGACAGGGAAAGACTCACGAACTTGAATCCTCTCGTTAAAGAAACGGGCCGCAAAACAATCCGTGTTGTGCTGGCGGAAGATCAGGGCATGGTCCTGGGTGCTCTCGCCGCACTGCTCGAAATTGAAGGCGATATTTCGGTCGTGGCGCAGGCGCGCAACGGCAAAGAAGCGCTGGAAGCCGTGCTCGCTCACAAGCCCGATGTCTTCATCACCGACATTGAAATGCCGCACATGAGCGGGCTCGACGTTGCTGCTGAGTTGAAACGTCGCCACACCGGGACAAGGGTAGTGATTGTGACCACCTTCGCCCGCGCAGGATATTTGCGGAGAGCGCTGGAGTCCGGCGCGTCCGGTTACTTGCTCAAGGACATGCGTGCTGAAGAACTCGCCGACGCAGTCCGCCGTGTGCATCAGGGATTGCGCGTGATTCATCCCGAGCTTGCGACAGAGGCGTGGGGCGAAATGGATCCGCTCACCGATCGCGAGCGCCAGGTGCTTCGTCTGGCTGGAGAAGGCATGGCCAGCTGCGATATCGCCGGAGAACTGGGCTTGTCAGACGGCACCGTGCGCAACTACCTCTCCGAGGCGATCAGCAAACTCGGTGCCAGTAATCGAGTAGAGGCCGCGAGGATCGCGAGAACGAAAGGTTGGCTGTAACTGTTATGTGGGGACAGCCGCCTTCGGCTGTCCAATCGAAAAGAGCACCACGCGCGTCATGGTCACACCTGACAAAGTCGAAAAATCAAACAAACCTCATATCGGTGGACTTGGTTCTGAGCACTTCAGCGAGATGCTGTCACCGTGTTCGTTCACGCGCTGCTTCAGTGTTTGCTTGCCGCGATCACGAACGGTGCCACACAGTCTTTGAACGCATGAGAGATCATGCCCGGCCGCACGCTTCTTCGCCAATGGGCCAGGGCGCCGAGCATCATTCCATCGATCGCGATCACGACTGCCTGACGTGGGCCCTGGTAGGCGTGCGATAGCCCGAAAGCTGCGCCTGATATTACGATTCCCGCGATCAAACTGTTGGTCAGCGCCGCGAACTGCTTCTGCAAGTAGCCGCGATAGAGCGTTTCTTCGCAGATGCCGGCGGAAACCGAAAGCGCAATCCACAAGAGCATCTCTTTTCGTCCCTGCGGCATGAGAAATTGAACAGAACGATTGGAATCACCACCGTGAGGCAGCAGGATCGAAAGAACCATCGTGGAAACAACGGAGTATCCAATTCCTATGCCCAGGTCTCGTACAAAGTCTCGGATGGATCGCCAGCGCTCGCCGAGTACCGCGGAGAGAGGCGAGCCAGCCCACCAGACTCCCAGCAGCACGAAGGCGAATTCCAGCCACTCCATCAGCATTGTGCGCTCATAAATGCGAATGCGCGACGCCGCCCGCAATTCATTCCCGTGCATGAGACCACGAGCCACCATTGCGGTCATTGCCAACAGCAAGAGAATTGTGTGGATGGGACTGGCGATGCGGCGCAGCTTCTCGGTTTTAGGAGTACTCGGAGCGAGAGTGGCCATGAAGGGTGCGGGACATCGTCGTCTTAGACGGCACTCGATGCGATTCGTTAGGAGAGACTCGCTCCACTTTTCATTCGCTCCGCTCTACACCCGATTGTTGTCCCTTTACTGTTTTATACGCCCAGGCCATCCGCGGCGTGTTGTGCGAAATGCCAATGTGCCCCTCGCGGTTCAACACAATAATTCCGCCGTGCCCGTTCACGCGCTGCTTTAGATAATTCATTGCTTCCTGCGCCGACCACTCCGGCAAATTCCCGGCAGCAATGCGGTCTACGGTCCACTTGGCCAGCACCAGTTTCATGATGGGCTCGCCCCATCCGGTGGTTGACGCTGCGGCGCTTTCGTTGTCGGCATAGCACCCGCAACCAATCAAAGAAGAATCGCCCAGACGGCCAGGAGCCTTGTTAAGCGTGCCCCCCGTTGACGTCGCAGCGGCGATGTTCCCGTCGCGGTCAAGCGCGACCGCCCCCACCGTATCGTGCGAAATCGTCATATCGTCGGCGTCAGGGGCGAAGAGATCGTTGCCATCCTGTTTCGCATCCCGCGATGCCAATTCCGCCTGGTACTTGCGCAATCGCTCGATCTCTCGCGGAATAATCAGGTCTTCATTCTTGCAAAGCGCAACTCCGTGCTCCGCGGCAAATTTCTCCGCTCCGTCCGCGACAAAATAGACGTGCGGGCTCTCGCTGAGAATTTTGCGGGCAGCGCGGACCGGATTCCGCAAGTGCTCCACGCAACCCACTCCGCCGGTGCGAAGTGTAGCGCCGTCCATGATGAGGGCATCGAGCTGCACGCGGCCATCGCGATTCAGAAAACTGCCGCGTCCCGCGTCGAAGGTCTCATCGTCTTCCATGATGACGACGGCTTCCTCGACGGCGTCGACCGACGAGCCGCCGCGCTCGAGCACGCGCCATCCTGCAGTCAGCGCATTGTTGACGCCTCGGATGTGCGCTTCCACCATGTCATCGGGCATAGCCCATGCGCCGCCGTGAATTACGAGTACTGGATCTGTAGCCATTCTTATGTAGGTGTTTCAACAATCGGGAAAAGTGAATGCATAGAATAGCAGGACCGAAAACGCAAGAGCGCCAGTCAACAGCTGGACTTCATTTGGAGCGATGCGGACGCAGGAGGGCACTAAAAAGAAGCAAAGTTTCTCGCCGCCGCGTCGTTCCAGCACGTCCGCCGCACCTGCTCCGTCAGTTCCGGAAAGAACACGCGGAAGTCTCCTGCGAATTCAGCTTCATGCTCTTCGAAGATCGGCACCGACGCCGACAGATCGAACGGTCTGCGCAGTCGCCCACTCAAGCTCCGCAGGATTTCGCTGATACCAGCGATCGTGTGATACGAGCTAAGCCAGTCAGCGCGCCGCATAAGATTGAGCCGCCGGCCTGCCTCGATTGGAAGTTCTGGCACACAAAGTTCGATATCGAGATAGACCTCGCGGATGAACTGAGGCAAGGCAACCGGGGAATACTGCGACCAGTCGCGGGCGAGAAAGTAGTCGAAGTAGATATCGGTCAGGACGCCTCCATAGCGGCGATAGGGCTCGGGAAAGCGCGATACGCAAGATCTGAACCGCGGATGCGAGTCCGTGAAGCGGTCGATCTGGCGGTGGCAGCGAATGCCCTTCTGAAATGATTCTGGAAGCCCCGCCAGGTGAGCTGCAGACGCCAGATCCGGCAACAGATTGCCAATGCGAAATTGCGGATTAGCCTCGGATAAGTACAGATGGGCTAGCCAATTCATCCTGCAATAGAGTAAGGCTTCTGATTCGCTAGGCTGCCTGGCCCGGGGTAAGAGAGATCGGCGGATCTTGCGTGCGCGTCCAGGTGTAACGCATGCGATGGATGACGGTGATCGTGCTCAGCACTGCGATCAGCCACAAAACGGGCGCCATTCGATTGAACAGCGCTCCCAGAATAACCAGCACCAATCGTTCAGGCCGCTCCATGAATCCAACCCGGCATGAACCGATCAGGGATTCCGCACGCGCGCGCGTGTAGCTGACCATGATCGCGCTGATCATGACGAACGCAGTCAGAACTACGTAGGTGTAGCGTCCCCCACGAGCGTAGAAGACCAAAAGTCCTAGAAACTGTGAAGCGTCCGAGTAGCGGTCTACCACCGAGTCGAAGAATGCTCCGAAGCGCGTGACGCGATTGGTGGCGCGGGCGACTTGGCCGTCAACCAGGTCAAAGAAGCCGGAGAAGATAATCACCAATCCGGCGTAAATGAACATCCGCGTCTGATTGCTCGCGTTGGCCGAGCCGAACAGGATTGCGGCCCAGGTGTTTACCAGCAGACCCATGAACGTCAGCACGTTGGGGTTGATGCGCGAGAGCGCGAGCCAGCGGACGATGGTATCGAGCAGAACTCCGCAGGCGCGTCCGAATGCTGAAGTCCAAGAGGAGGCCATAAACGATCTAGTGTAACCGCAAAAGACACGCTTCGGCTACGCGCTAGCAATCCGGCGTGATTCTAATTTGAACTCGTAGAAGGCTATAAGCGGCGTCATCCCGAAGGCCCGCGTTTTCACCAGCGGGCCGAGGGATTTCCCCAAAGAACTTCCTATACGTGAGATCCCTCGCTCCGCCTGAAGACCGGCTCCGCTCGGGATGACGCCACTGAAATTTGAGTGAATTCCGCCTAGGCCTGCGCTTCTTTCGATTCGTCCCCGACGTCGTCGTGGATCGTAGACAGGCTCAGGATTTCCAGTTCGCGCTTGCCGTTGGGAGTCACAACAGTGGCTTCGTCGCCGACCTTCTTATTCAATAGCGCGCGCCCGATCGGGCTGGTGGTCGAAATCTTTCCCGCTGCAACGTCAGACTCTTCGCTGGTCACCAGCTTGTATTCGACTTCTTCTTCCTTGGTATTGTCGTAGACCTTCACCCTGGAACCCAAGCCGACCCTGTCCTTGGGGATATTGTTCATGTTGATCATGGACAATTCCGCCAGACGCTTGCCCAGTTGGCGGACGCGAGCCTTCACGAACTCCTGCCGCTGCTTCGCCATGTGGTACTCGGCGTTTTCGCTGAGGTCGCCGAGCGCCGCGGCTTTCTTGATCTCTTTCGGAAGTTCGTGGATCAACTCGTGTTCAAGCGCGTTGATCTCTTCCTGCAACTTACGTTTGATCGCGTCTGTCATCTTGATTTTGGAGCCGGATTACCGATTGGCCGGGTTTACCACTAGGCTTGGGACATTATACCCCGGCTTCCGGCGTCCGGCCGTCGGCTTCCGCAACTCCTGCGGCTCCAGCCCCTGCAAGACTTTGCGCTTCTGGTTAAACTTCTAGCACTTGGGGATTTGCTGTGGGTCTAATTTCCCAAATAAAGCCGTCTCTCATCGCCCTTTTCAGGAGGCTGGTATGTCGAATCAGGGAACAACGCCTGTGCTGGAAACTGCGACTCCGCGCCGCCCTGTGGGACGCAGCATTTGGGCCATCGTCGCAGGGTTCATCGCCGTAGTTTTGCTTTCGAACGGCACGGACGTCCTGCTGAGCAAACTTGGAACCGTCCCTCCGCTCGCTCAATGGCACACAGACAGATTGTTCGTCTGGGCCACAATCTACCGCACCGTGTACGGAATTATTGGCAGCTACATCACGGCTCGCCTTGCGCCCCAACGGCCGATGAAACACGCCATGATCGGAGCCATCATCGGCATGGTTCTGGGAACGGCAGCCGCAGTTGCGACCTGGAACAAGGATATGGGGCCACACTGGTATCCCATTGCGTTGGTCGTGGTAGCAATTCCAACCGCCTGGGTCGGTGCAAAACTCCTGCAGATCCAAGGGCAAGGAACCAGCAACTGACAACTTGTCGATTCTGCCGCTCGTCACTCGACGTCTATACAGAGGCTGGACGAAGTAATTCCAGCCCAAACAGAGGAGACATGTCATGCGAGTTATGGTCATTGTTAAGGCAACGAAAGACTCCGAGGCCGGGGTTATGCCCACAAAAGAGCTGCTCGGCGCAATGATGAACTACAACGAAGAACTGGTGAAAGCCGGGATCATGTTGGCGGGCGACGGTTTAAAACCTTCGTCCAAGGGCAAGCGGGTCCGATTCTCGGGTAGCAAGCGGACTGTCATCGACGGACCGTTCGCCGAGACCAAGGAACTGGTCGCCGGATACTGGATCTGGCAGGTGCGCTCGATGGAAGAGGCGATCGAGTGGGTGAAGCGCTGCCCGAATCCGATGCCCGGCGATTCTGAGTTGGAGATTCGTCCTTTTTTTGAGGCAGCCGATTTTGGGGAGAACTTTACGCCCGAGGCTCGGGAGCAGGAGGAACGCCTGCGTAACGAAATCGCCTCCCGAAAATAGCCAAACTTTTTTCAATTTCGTGTCGAATTCGCAATTTGCCGTTCGACGCATTCATGAAGGCCGGAAAGGGCAGTTCAAAAGACACCGAAATCCGGCCGCCAACATAATCACTAAGGAGAGCAACCATGAGATTCCTCAGCATCTACAAGCACGTTGAGCGCAACACACCTCCTTCGCCAGAGGAGATGGCAGCCATGGGCAAGCTGGTCGAGCAAGGCTTCAAAGAGGGCTGGCTGCTGGCCACCGAAGGCTGCCTGCCATCCGCGCTGGGCGCCCGGGTACGCCGAGACGGTCAGAAGATCAGTGTGACCGACGGCCCATTCACCGAGTCGAAGGAGATCGTCGGCGGATTCGCAATCCTCAAAGCGAACTCGAAGGCAGAAGCCATCCGGATGGCGAAGGACTTCCTGAATTTTGTCGGAGAAGGCGAATGCGAGCTTCGGCAGATTTACGAGCAGGGTGGCCCTGAACCCGATTGCGTGAAGTTGGCCAGCGAGGTTGCGCTGAAGGCCTAGAAATGTTGTGATCGGTAGCAGTGCCTGCTGCCGAGACCCATCGCGCGATTGAAACCGTCTGGAAGATGGAGTCGGCCCGCTTAATTGCCGGGCTGACTCGCATCGTCCGCGACGTTGGGGTCGCGGAAGAACTTGCCCAAGACGCGCTGGTCACAGCCCTCGAGAAATGGCCAGACTCCGGGATTCCCGAGAATCCCGGCGCCTGGCTCATGGCAACGGCGAAACATCGAGCCATCGACTACCTTCGCCGCGGCACCCTCATCGATCAAAAACATGAGCATCTCGGTCGCGAGATGGCCGAGCGCGAGATGCAGGTTCCGGACCTTGCCGCTGCCATGGATGACAACATCGGAGACGACATGTTGCGGCTGGTCTTCATCGCGTGCCACCCGGTGTTGTCGACGGAAGCGCGAGTCGCGCTGACGTTGCGCCTGCTCGGCGGACTGACAACCGAAGAGATCGCGCGCGCTTACCTCACCTACGAACCAACAATCGACAGCGAATTGTACGGGCCAAGCGCACGCTGACTGAGTCGCAGGTTCCGTTCGAAGTGCCGCGCGGTAAGGAGTTCAACGCGCGCCTGGCATCCGTTCTGCAGGTCCTTTATCTCATCTTCAACGAAGGCTATTCGGCAACATCCGGCGATGACTGGATGCGTCCGGCGCTGTGCGACGAAGCCATGCGCTTGGGCAGGATTCTGGTTGGGCTGGTGCCAGACCAATCCGAGGCCCACGGGCTAATTGCGCTGATGGAAATCCAGGCCTCGCGTTCCAAAGCGCGCGTGAATGCGGCGGGTGAGCCTGTTCTCCTGCTCGATCAGGATCGCGCGAAGTGGGATCGCTTGCTGATCGGCCGCGGGCTTGCCGCCCTCGAGCGCGCAGAGCAGTTGGGTGTGTCGCGTCAGTCGTACACCATTCAAGCTGCAATCGCTGCTTGCCACGCACGTGCTCTTACCGCGGGTGATACCGACTGGTCGCGGATTGCAGCTCTGTATCGCGAGCTCGCGCAGATCGAACCGTCTCCCATCGTGGAGTTGAACCGCGCGGTGGCCGTGAGCATGGCATCGGGCCCTGCAGCAGGACTCGAAGTAGTAGATGAACTCAAGGATGATCCCGCTCTGAAGAACTATCATCTCCTGCCGAGCGTGCGCGGAGATCTGCTGAAGAAGCTGGGACGTCTGAACGAAGCTCGGGCGGAGTTCGAGCGAGCCGCGTCAATGACGCGAAACGTTCGAGAAAAGAACTTGCTACTCGACCGGGCGCGCGCCTGTACTGGCTAGGAGATTGGGTTTAGCTATTGTAGGTTGCTGAATCTGGCGCGGTCCCGGATCACGCGCTACAGGTGTGTCGTCATGTGGATGGCTGTTGCAATCACGGCATTCATCTTCGCGGTTGGCAATATCCTCTTCGGCCAGTTCGAAGAAAGAACTCCCAAGTGGAGGCGCGTGGCGAAGGTCGTACTGGTGCTTGGTTTTATCGCGGCAATTTCAGCAAAATTCGGTGCGGCATGGGGACTCTTTCCTGTTGCTCTCATGCTGGTCGTGTGGGCGGTGGTTCACCTCTGGTGGCTTCCTCGAAAAGGTATTAACGGACTCACCGCGGAACCGAGAGATAAGTATTACGAGTTCCGAGGCTGGGACAAGCGCAAGTAGGACAACGGTGCGGCAGCATGCGCGCCTGGGGCCAATCGTAACTCATCGAGCTACGTCGAGCTGATGTTCTGATTCACGCGAAAGAAATTCGTGGGATCGTATTTCTTCTTGATAGCAGCCAGCCGTGCCAGGTTTGCACCGAAAGCGGTCTTAATCACGTCTTCTGCTTCGACGTCGAGCGCCGACAGCAGGTGCGCATTTTGTGAGTATGGCCGCAGCATTTCCTCGCCCGACCGGGCCCAGTCGCGATGCAGATTCGTTTGCGCAGGATCGGTCCACTGGGCGAGAAACAGAATGTCCCACGGCAGATCGCGATGGGGGAATGCCGTCGCATCCCGCGCAACGCGCCCGGCTGCGCCGCCGTAGTATTCAAAAACCGATACGGACAGTGGCGAATTGAGTTTGTTGGCGTGGTCGACAATCGCCCAGATAGCGGCATCCGGCAATTCGCGTTGAAGGGTCGACTTCCAATAATTGTGATTGCCATCTGGGAACGATGGGGCGAGCAAAGATTGCATCACGGGAAATGGCATCGCCTGGATGCCATCAAGAACAGGGCTGCCGAACTTGCGCAAGGGTTGAAGAATTCGTTCTCCGTCGGAAATGCTGCCGCAATAGCAGGCGATGATTGCGGTCAACGGAGAACCGTCCGGACCGTGCAGAAGCGCGGCGTAGGCGGTGAGTTCGTCCGGAGCCGAAGCCATGAAATCGCGGAAGTTTCGCAGGACCTCAACAGCCTTATCCCGCGGATAGATCAGGAGTCCCCCCAGCACTGTCGAAACCGGATGAGCCTGGAACTCGAAGCTGGTGACGACACCAAAGTTGCCACCTCCTCCGCGGAGGGCCCAGAAAAGATCCTCATTTTGAGAAGCGCTGGCGGCCAGAACCTTTCCATCTGCGGTCACGATTTCCGCCGACAACAGATTGTCGATGGACATTCCGTATTTGCGAATGAGCCAGCCTACTCCGCCGCCAAGCGTCAAACCGCCAATGCCGGTCTTGGGCACAATTCCGCAGGGAACTGCGAGACCAAAGACATGCGTTTCCCGGTCGATGTCGCCGAGAGTCGCTCCCCCTTGGATTCGAACCCTTCGGCTGACGGGATCTACGAACACCGAGCGCATTCGCGAGAGATCGATGACCAATCCGTCATCACAGAGCGCACGGCCGCCTACGTTGTGGCCGCCGCCGCGAATTGCGGTCAGCAAATTGTTGCCGCGGGCGAAAGTAACCGCGGCAATCACGTCGGCAACGCCGGAGCAGCGAGCGATCAGTTTGGGACGCTTGCTTACGCTGGCGTTCCAAATCTGGCTAGCTTGCTTGTAACCCGCATCCGTCGGCTCGAAAACCTCGCCGTTGAATGCAGACCGGAAGGACTTGATGTCTGGGACGGTCATAACGGGAGAGAAGTGTACCCTACGAGCAGTCGTGCGGCAATTTTTGATTGTGTTTACGCCGAGAAGAGAAGAGTCGGCTTCCAAAGGTCCAGGTCGCTATGCGTGATCTCGCTCACTGACAGATTCAGGCCGAGGTGTACCATGCGAGCCAAATTGTGAGGGAGGTCGCATATGCCTCGAAGTCTGCGCGTAGCACTACTCGCCCTTCTGCTTGTGGGCCTCGCTGTGCCACTACTGCGCGCCAATTCTATTCCCATCGGACAGATGGGCGTGATGGGACCCGGCGGCTGTGATTCGATGCATTGTTACAAGGCATGGGTTTCTGTGTCGATCGGAGGAGGTCTCACCGATTCTCACGGAATGTACTTTCCTCTGGATTTGACCGGCACCTTCTACATCCGTGACATCTCCGGCAATTGGTCGCCGGTCGTATGGGGCGGCAGTAATCTCCGCTTTTGGGATCCAAGTTCCCAGATTTTCAATCTCGGTTATGTCTGTACCCCCAACCCGTGCGCAGGTCTCCGTATTGACTTCACGTTGAACTACTCGAGTGCACTCCTTGTCGACGGCAAGAAGGTATACCCGGATACGACTTTTTCCGTCATTATGCTCCCGACAAACGGACCATATCTCTACGGAGGGCAGGTAGCCACGATCTATCTCACTACCCACGATGCTGCGCCGGAGCCATCGTCTCTTCTTTTGATGAGTACAGGTCTTCTTGGTGTGGCAGGTATGGTGAAGCGCAAAGAATTTTCCGTCGATAACTAGTTGCCGCCGCACTTACTTTGAACAGCTGGCGCCGTTCACCCCGAGTGACTTGATCCATTCGCGGATGAGTGCCGCACCTTCTTCATGCACCACGCTCCGTCCGATCTGCGGCATCATTTCCTTCGGTCGCACCGATTCCATCCGGGCCAGTAGAATCGACTGCTCCGGATGCCCGGGCACTAAGTCATAAGAAAGGTTCCCTACTCTTCCCGAAGAATTGGGTGACTTGCAAATTCCGAACGTGCGCAAATCGGCGCTCATTCGCAGATCTACTCCCGTATAACCAGCGGTGCCTCCCGGTTGATGACAGTGAGCGCAGTTGTTATCGAGATAGGAGCGAGCGCGCGCATCGAGAGTGCCCGAAGAAATGTCACTCCACTTTGCGGCAGCGGACACCTTCGGTGGCTCGGGAGCGCCGCGCAGATAGCCCGCGCGAGCCCAATAGGCAAGCTGGTTCGCCGCGCCGCCAGCATAAGCGAAGTCTTTGTTCAGGTTCCGCGCTTTCGGTCCGATGGGCAGCATCACGTGATTGTTTTCGTGACACTGTTTGCATTCATTCGCATTGGGAATGAAATAGGTGAACTCGTGCCGCTTGGCGGCAGCGTCCGCGTAGCGGATCGGAACAGGATCCGGAGCTAAGTCGAGACGCGCCTCCGTCTGACTCTCATTCCAGATGTAGGGCAGTCCAACCCATCCTTCTTTCGTATGGACTAGCAACCGCGTTTCCACAAGATGTTCGTGCGAGGGGCTCCAGTCCACCGGGAAAGCAAAACTCTTTACCAGGATTGTGCCCACGGGAAAATCGAAAACACCATCCTCCCGATATGTAGCCGAAGTGCCGGCAGGCATCCAGACGAAGCGGTACTTGCTCGCGTAGTCAGAGAACAGCGGAGTGTTCAGGTCGTAAGGAATCACGCCCTTGTTGGGAGTGAGCGTCGGCGCGCTCGCTATAAACAAACGCCATTCAGAGAGTTTTTCCGGGAAAGGTTCGGTCAGGAAAGGATGCACATCCGCCGATTCCCGCCTGCACCCCGCAAGGGAAAGGAAAAAAAGAAGAGCAACCGCGACATGGGTTTTGCCGAAGGCCATCATTTCGTAGAGACGTAACTTGTTACGTCTGGCTTTACGGCGCCGCACGCAAGAGTCGTTGCAAGCAACATCTCTACGAGTGGCTCGTGTCTTGTGCGATCTTCACCGCTTCCAGAGCTGGCAGCGAGCAGTCGTGGACTTTCAGATTATTGCTCGGATGCTTGAAATTGTTCGCCGCATCGAGGTTCAGGAACGTAGGTGAACCATTATTGCTCAAGCAGACTTGGCCCGGATTCTGGCTCTTCTTCGCTGCACTCACCAGCGCGGGATCAACAACGCCATCGTACAAAATATCCGGCAATGATCCGCCACCGACCTGCATCAACGCCTTCACGCCGTCGAGCCTGACGTCCGGCGATTTCCCACCGCCGGAAATGTCGTTGTCATGCAGCGAAATGTGATCGGCAAACGGACGGAAGCGCGCATCCTTGATCGGATCCGACAGCGCCGTCTGGTAGTTAATGATGTAGACGTTCGTGGTGTTATTGTCGTGAATCTTGTTCTGAAATTCTTCGACATCATGGATCGCCATAATGTACACGCCCGTTCCGGTCGGCAGGAAGTAAATCGGTCCCAGGCTCTTAGGAGCAAAGTTCGGCGTGTTGTTGTCGTACACCTGATTGCGGAACACGCGAACATGTTGTCCTCCCTGCTTCGGGAGATCGGGCAAGTTGAAAACTCCAATACCTCCCGAGTTGTGCGCGGCGATATTGTCATAGACATCGACGTGCTCGGCATTCTCGACTTCATAGCCGTCGACGTTGTATTCCGACCGATTACGCCGCATCACAACGTTGTCGGACTGTCCGATGTAGAAACCCGCGTCCGACGCGCCTTTCGCCACGGAATCTTCTACCAGCACGTTCTTGCACTGCGTCGGATAGATGGCATAAGGCCCGTTGCCAGGATTCGGTCCGCGGGTCCACTCCACGCGCACTCGGCGAATGATCACTCCATCGCCACCTTGCACCGTCAGTCCATCGCCGGCTGTGTCTTCAATCGCGAAATCCTCAGCGGTGAAATTGTTCGCCTTCACCAGCAATCCGGACGCGCCTTCCTTCTGTCCCGCGAATGTCAGGATCGTTTTGTCCATGCCCTGCCCGCGGATGGTCACGCCATTCACGGTCAGCGACAAAGTGCGGTCAAGATGAAACTTTCCCTCCGGCAGAGAGATCACGTCTCCGCTCTTGGCCTTGATCAATTTCTCCTGCAGATGCTTCTGAAACTCTTCCGGGGTTTCCGAGTGATTGCAGGAAACCAGTACCAACGAGGCGGCTGCCAGCGCAGCGGTGAGAAAGTGAGATCGGTTCATTCGTCCCCCAAGCGACGACACGAAGATCCACTGCCAATTCGGTAAGACATCCTACATCAACCGCGCAACGACAAGAGAAAGCCATGAAGTACACAAGATTCACGAAAAAAACCTGCCCTCTTCAACTTGCGCACCTTGCCAGGATCATCGTGATGTCGTCATGTTGGTGGTCGGGATTCAACGCCCGGACTTCTTCGGCAATGGCTTCTATGGCGGATTGGCATGGGCGGTCGCGGTGGCGGCGAAGACTCTCGATGAACGATTCCTCTCCGAATTCCTGACCTTCCCGGTTATGCGCTTCCGTCACTCCGTCGGTGTAGAGTGCCATCAAGTCTCCCGGAGCGAGTTCGAATTCGTCGAAGTGGCACTCCCAATTCTGAAAGAGTCCCAGTAGGGTTCCCGTCGAGTCCAGCCGCTGGCATGTGTTGTCCGGCCGCAGAATCAATCCTGACAGATGTCCGCAGTTCGCGTACCGGAGCCGCCGTGACTGGTCATCGTATGCAGCAAAAAACAACGACGCGTAAGCGCTGTCCACTGTGTTGTCGTAAAACAGCCGGTTGACTGATTGCAGAAACAATTCCGGATGCGTCAGCGCAAGAGTGCACTGACTGCGCAAGTTCGCCTGCAAATTGGCCATCAGCAGCGCCGCAGCGATGCCCTTGCCGGAAACATCCCCGATAACTAGACCGACTCTCCGTTGTCCGAGATCGAGGAAGTCGAAGTAATCTCCGCCGACCTGCCGGGCCTGCAGGCAAAGCCCGGCATATTCCAGTGTCTTGGCCTCAGGATGAACCTGCGGAAACAGTCTGGCCTGCACCTGCTTGGCGATTTCAATCTCCTGTGCGGCGCGACGTTCGGCTTCGTGCTTTTCCGCCATCACACGACGTTGCGCCTCGATACTTCGCGTGAGTTCATCGAATCCAGCCAAGCCAAACTGGTTTCCATCCGGATCTTCAAATCGAGTGTGGACCCCACCCCAGGCAGGAACCGCAGGAGGGTACCGGAAGAAAACGCCTCTGGCCTTCCAGTCTTCATACTTACGGTTCACGTCCTCGGTGATGAACCAGATGAGCGCCTGAGTTTGGATGAGCTTCGCGGGATCTTCATCGGCGGGCAGGAGCGCGAGGCCAAGATGGGCATTGCCATCCGGAGGGGTTACTTCGATCCAGCGTTGGCCGTCTGCAAATCGGTGATCTACCACCACGCGAAAGCCGAGCTTGTCAACGTAGAACTCCAGGCTTCGGTCCTGGTCGCGGACATAGATGATAGCGAAGTGGAGGCACAGATACGGGTCCTTGCCGTCTAACCTCAGGACCGATCGATCGACGCCAAACGGGACTTCTGTGGCTCCCATGGGCGAGCATTATAGAGGTGTCAGGCTTCAGGCGTCAGGCTTTAGGGTTGTAGGCACTGACCCTAGGTAGTAGAGAAGATCTCAGGCCTGGAATTCGGAGGCTTCCGGAAAGCGGAGGTTGCACTTGGCCAATGTCGTGGTCAGCAGTTCCTCGACCTTGGACTCCTCGCAGTTGCGGGCCATCGCAAGTTCACTGACCAGCAGGTAGCGGGCCCGCTCCAGCATTTTCTTTTCACGAAATGACAGTGGCTTGGCTTGGTGAACGGCGATGAGATTCTTCAGAACGCTGGCCACTTCCAGAAGCGACCCCGTGCGCATACGGTCGGAGTTCTCCTTGAAGCGATCCTTCCAGTCGCCGTTATGGCCGTTCTCCCCTAGCGAAAGCAGGTCCAACACTTTCTGGACCTCGCCATTCTTGACCACCCGCCGCAATCCCACGCTTCCGGCGTTCTGGCAGGGAACCATGACCCGGAGACTGCTGGCTTTGATATGAAGCAGATAGAAGCGTTCGATTGTCGATCCCACCGAGCGGCTGCTGATCTGCTCGATGATACCGACTCCATGGTTGGGATAGACAACTTTGTCACCAATGTGGAAGTTCGAATCCAAACCGCTCATATTAGGCACCCAGTCAGGCGGAGGGTTGAAGGGAAGAACTTTGTAAAACAGCTGTAAATATGCTACTCCTCGCGCTTCGGGAAGGCAAGAGAGAGGGCAGGAGGGGGACCCCAACCCTTCTGAAGGGTGCCCCACTCAAGCCCGACGTTGGCTTGAGTGGGGATTATCCGAGAGCCGGAAGCCGAGAGCGGGAAGCCTACTTCCTACTTTCCATCCACCCCTGAAGAATCAACACCGCCGCCATCCGGTCGACGGCTTGCCCGCGCTTTTCGATAGAGAGATCTGTTTCCCGAAGCAAGCGATTCGCCTCTGCCGAAGTTAACCGCTCATCCCAGAGATGGACCGGAAGCTTGAAATGCTTTCGCAAATCCTCTGCAAATAGCTGAATCTTCTCGGCTTGCGTCCCTTCAGCGCCGGACATGCGCAAAGGAAGCCCGACCACAATCTCCTTGACGTCGTAATCGCGGATGACACGGTAGAGAAAGGAAAAATCATACTTCTTGTTCTTGCGGTGAAGGGTCTCAAGCCCCTGAGCGGTCACCCCAAGAGGATCCGATACAGCCACCCCAATGCGTCGCGCCCCGACATCAAGGCCCAGCACACGGTGAGGAGTGGCGGAAGTCACGACGGAATTATAAAAGGCTTCCGGCTCTCGGCTTCCGGCTTCCGGAAACCTTGCGCGCTTTCCCGAATTAGGATTCAAAAGCTGGACTTTTGGATTCCCTCGTGATGCGGATCATTTCCGCTCTCGAAGCTAGAGTGGCACTCTTCGGGAGTCGGAGGGAAAGCGAATGAGTAGTACCTGTGCAGACTTGGAAGTTTGGCGGGCGGCAATGGATTTCATCGTCAGGGTTTATCAACTCAGTAAGAAATTCCCAAAGGAAGAGATTTACGGCTTAACAAGTCAAATTCGCCGCGCAGCACTCTCGGTACCCAGCAATATTGCTGAAGGCAAGGGACGTTTCTCTGATCGCGAGCTCACGCATTTCCTGTCCAACGCGCGTGGTTCTCTCTTCGAGATCGAGACACAGGTCCGACTGGCCCAGCGGCTGGGGTACGTCTCCCAAGAAGAAAGTGGACAGCTTCTCCGTGACGCGGCCCGTGTAGGCCAGATGATTAATGGATTGATTCGGTCGGTCCGTCCAGCAGCATAAATTCTGAGATCCGGAAGCCGGAAGCCGGAAGCCGGAAGCCGGAAGCCCGAAGCCCGAAGCCGAAAGCCGGCTTCACCGTGCTCGCATCGCCTTGCGGTAAGCAATCACATTCTTATTGTGCTCTTCCATCGTGCGAGCGAAGCGATGATGTCCCTGCGCATCTGCCACAAAATAGTAATAGTCGGTCTGGGCAGGATGCATGGCGGCTTCCAGCGCGCTGCGTCCCGGATTGCAGATCGGGCCCGGCGGCAGTCCCGAGTTGCGGTAAGTGTTATAGGGTGAAGTAAAGCTCATGTCCGCATGATGCAGCGCTCCCTGGTAGGTTCCAGCCAGCAATTCCGCATAGATAATGCTCGGATCGGCGTCCAGCGCAATATGCTTCGTTAGCCGGTTGTAATACACGCTGGCGACTTGGGGTCGCTCCTCCGGGACAGAAGTCTCCTTCTCGACAATCGAAGCCATGGTGACGAGTTCGTGCATGGGACGTGACCCCACGATGCCTTCCGTCATCCCAGCAGCTGTCGGGAGCAACCCGGCCTGTCCAGCGACCACCCGAAATTGCTTCACCATGGCAGCGACCATGTCATGCATGGTCATCATGCGGGAAAATTCGTAAGTCTCCGGGAACAGATACCCTTCAAGCGATTTTGCGTTTGGATCGAGATCGGAAATCAGTGCCGTATCCGAGTGCGCCGCCTTGACGAAGTCTTCAGCCGGACCGAGCCCCGCTTCTTCGATCACGCGGGCAATGTCAAACATCGTGTATCCCTCAGGCACCACCACCGTGTGGAAATACACGTCGCCCTTACGCAGGCGCTTCTGGATATCAATGATGTTCGCGGATTTAACGAACAGGTATTCGCCAGCTTTCAAGGACCGGCCGCGGTGAAAATACCGCCACGCAATGAAGGCCTCCTGGCTGCGAATAATCCCGGCGTTCTGTAACTCGACCGCGATGCGCCGGGTGGAATACCCAGGGCGCAACAGAACAAATGTCTGGCCCGACGGCTGCACCGGGGTCAGGACCGCCCAGGCGAACCATCCCGCTGCGCCGAGAACTCCGATCAAAATGAGCCAAACGATCTTGCGCACAGTAGCCACAGTGTAGACGAGCCCGCCGGAAATCCTTACTAACGTTGGTGATGCGGCTTTTGGGTATGGGGTTTAGGCCAACTTCAAGTCCTTACCGGGGAATGCCTCCGCTAGCAGTTGTGACAGTGCCGAAACTGATCCATCAGGGTTTTGAACCCTTTAAATTCCGGTATACTCAAATGATTTGGAGGCAATCTTATTTGTTCATGAGACGTACGTCGGCCTTATGGAATGCAATCTTAGCTTTGGCAGTTTTGCCCGCCACGGGCTGTCTGCTGAGGACCCGTCGCGTCGAAGAGCAATACTCGAAGGCGCCCCTGAAGAACTCAACCCAGCAGGGTCTCATCGACTCGGTGAATCAGCAGGCTGAAGCGATCCGTACCCTGAAGGCTACCGTCCAAATCGCCAGCTCGGCCGGCGGGATCAAGAAGGGAAAGGTCACCGACTACACGGACATCCGGGGGTATATTCTCGCCCGGAAGCCGGATGAACTTCGCATGGTCGGCCTGATGCCCTACGTGCGCACCACGGCTTTCGACATGGTCAGCGACGGCCGCGAGTTCAAGCTGTCGATTCCTCCCAAGAACAAGTTCGTGGTCGGCGAAAATCGGGTGGTCACCAACCCGAATCCCGATCAACCGATGCAAAACATCCGTCCGCAGAATATCTATGAGGCATTGCTGATCAAGCACATCGACCCGGATGAGATCGCCGTCCTGGAAAACGGATACGAGACCCTGCACGACCAAAAGGGCAATCGCGTTCTGCAGGACGATTACGAGCTGACCGTCATCCGCAAGCACGGCGACAATTGGATACTGGAGCGCAAGATCATCTTCGGGCGCACGGACCTGCAGCCTCACCGGCAATTCATCTATAGCGAGGACGGCAAAGTAGCCACTGATGCCCACTATGCCGAGTACAAGGACTACGACGGCGTCAGCTTCCCGTCGCGCATCGAGATCTATCGGCCCGAAGAAGAGTACGACATTACTTTGAACATACTGAAACTTGAGATCAATCCGCAACTGCGCGATGATCAGTTCGTACTTCAGCAGCCAGCAGGGGCGCAGGTCGAGCATCTCGATCGTCCGCAATCGAGTCTGGTCGTGCCGCTCGGAAACCAGTAAAGTTGAACAAACACAGTGATGCCGCTTAAACGGCTCTGTCATGCTGAGCGTAGAACGAGATCGCGCAGCGAACTCGTTCGAAGTCGAAGCATCCCTACCTCAAAAGCACTGCCGCAGGTAGGGATTCCTCGCTACGCTCGGAATGACAGCCCATTTGCGCCGTCCTCTGATCAGAGCTTCTTCCTATGATGAACAAAATGGTGGTGGCGAACTTGGTGCACCGGCCAATCCGGTCGATGATTAGCATTGTCGCGATCGCACTGGAAGTAACACTGATTCTGCTTATCGTAGGTTTGTGTTATGGAATCATGAACGATTCCAAGAACCGCACCGCGGGCATTGGAGCCGACGTGATCGTGCAGCCCCCCGGGTCTTCCTTCTTGGCAGGTATCAGTGGCGCACCTGTACCTGTAAAGGTCGCTGACGTGATCCGCAAGATGCCTCACGTTAAAGTGGTAAGTCCTGTCATCTGGCAGATCGCAACCGGCGGCGGCATCGAAGTCATCGATGGAATCGATCTCGCGAGTTTTGAAGCGCTGGGTGGGCCGTTTCGTTACGTCGAGGGAGGGCCATTTCAAGGATCCGACGAGGTCCTGATCGACGACTATATTGCCCGTCAAAGACATGTCAAGGTCGGCGATTCAATGTCAATTCTTAACCATCCGTTCCGCATCTGCGGAGTCGTCGAGAACGGTCGCGGAGCCCGCAAATTTGTTCCTATGTCGACGCTGCAGGACCTTTTGGGCGCTGCCAATAAAGCTTCTGTGTTCTACGTTAAGCTTGACGATCCCGCTAACGCCGAGCAAGTGGTAAATGCCGTCAAAGCCCAGCCGGGCATGGAGGCTTACTCGGTGCTCTCTACGCAGGCGTATCTCAGCATGATGACTCCCAGCAACCTCCCGGGCTTCCGCCCGTTCATCGGAGTCGTGATTGGAGTCAGCCTCGTCATCGGCTTCCTCGTCATCTTCCAGGCCATCTACACCGCAGTCATGGAGCGGACCCGGGAAATTGGAATCCTGAAGTCCATGGGCGCGTCGAAGCTATACATCGTCAACCTGGTATTGCGCGAAACCCTGCTGCTCGCGATCGGCGGCATCGTACTGGGCGTGACCGTAAGCCTGCTGGCCCGGGTCGCGATTCAGCACCGCTGGCCGCTGGTCCACATCGACCGCAGCAACGAGTGGATGCTGGCCGCAACCATCATCGCCATCGTCGGCGCCACTGCCGGAGCGTTGTACCCGGCCTTCAAAGCAGCGCAGAAAGATCCGATCGACGCTCTAGCCTACGAATAGCGATTCCGATTCTCGAATTGTGTGACATTCTGAAGCCGTACCCGCCCTCCTACACATCCGGAGTCTCTGGGTTATGCTGAAAGCTGATAGCTGATAGCTCACCCGTCATGCCTTCTGACTCCACCATCCTCAGCCACATCGCGCGTCAGTCCAAGCGGCAGGCCGGATACAAGCAACTGGTCCGCGAACTGGGCCTGCACGGCGAGGAGCGCCGCGAACTCAATGACCAACTGCATAAGCTGGTGAAGAGTGGTCAGCTCATACCCATTGACTCCGACCGCTATCAGCTCCCACAAGCCGCCGCCGACAAAAACCTGATCGCCGGTCGCCTCTCCATGCACCGCGACGGTTTCGGTTTCGTCATTCCCGATGCAAAATCGCTAGGCGGTCCGTTAAAGGGAAAGCTCTCGGGCGACATCTTCATCCCGCCGCACCAGATCGGCAACGCCATGCACGGCGATCTGGTGCTGATAGATATCGTCAAGATCCGCGACGACGGCCGAGCCGAAGGACGCATCGTTCGCCCCATCAACCGCGCCCACCCCACAGTAGTCGGCATCTTCCACTACGGCAGCCGCAGAGACTACGTAACCCCGATCGACACAAAGATCACGCAAGAAATCGTCATTCCAGAAGGCATGGAGCATCTTGGGACAGAACCGGGTGCCCCACTTCTGGCCGATTTTGCCAGAAGTGGGGATGTTTCGAGAGCTAAACAAGCCTCGCACAAGAAACCAGGCAAGAAGAAGTCCGTTGATCGAGTCCTCGGCGAAGAAGCCGCCCGTCATGGCGATTGGTCAAATCTCGAAGGCCTTGTAGTCGACGTAGAGATTACCGACTGGCCCTCCGCGACGCAGCAGCCCCGCGGCAAAGTTATCGAGATCCTCGGCCGCGAGGACGATTTCGGCGTCGACGTAGAAATCACGATCCGCAAATTTCATCTGCCGCATCATTTCCCGGCGGCGACGCTCGAAGAAGCCCAGCGAGTTCCCGCAGCGATCGCAGCCCGCGAACTTCAGCGCCGTCGCGACTTCCGCGACCTCCCAATCGTCACCATCGACGGCGAAACCGCCCGCGACTTCGACGACGCCGTTCTAGTCCGCGTACTGCCGAACCATAACTACGAACTGCAGGTGCACATCGCGGACGTAGCGCAGTACGTAACTCCTGACTCCCCGCTCGATCAGGAAGCCCGTCTCCGCGGCACGAGCGTCTACTTCCCTGACCGCGCCGTTCCCATGCTGCCGCTCGAGCTTTCCACGGATATCTGCAGCCTGCGCCCACATCTCGACAGACTCGTGATGTCGTGCATCATGGAAATCGATCATCGCGGCGAAATCGTGGGCTACAACCTGTGTGAGGGCGTGATCCGCTCGGCCGAACGCATGACGTACACGGCTGTGAATGCCGTTCTCGAAGGGGACGAAGCTCAGCGCCAGCGCTACGCTCCGCTCGTAGCGAACTTCGAACTGATGCGCGATCTGGCACAAATCCTCAACCGCAAGCGTGAGCGCCGCGGATCGATCGATTTCGATCTCCCGGAGCCTGTGATTGAGTTCGACGAGTTCGGCCTGATGAAATCCATCGCGCGCTCAGAGCGCAACATCGCGCACCGCCTGATTGAAGAATTCATGCTCTCGGCGAACGAAACAGTCGCTCATCATCTGGAGTCGCACCGCATCGCCAGCCTGTATCGTATTCACGAGAAGCCCGACGCCAAGCGCGTCTACGATTTCGAAACCATCGCCGCCACTTTCGGGTATTCGCTGGGCGTGGGCGCGCTTCCTATCCATCGCGTCCAGATGAAAGCCGACCGCCGCGCCGCATATGGAACGGGCAAGCGCGTCCGTGAAATCGAAATCCCGCAGGAAGTCCACATCACCCCGCGCATGTACCAGAAGCTCACGGAAAAAATCGCCGGCAAGCCCGAAGAAAGAATCCTGAGCTACCTGATGCTGCGCAGTCTGAAACAAGCCCGTTACTCAGAAGAAAATCTGGGCCACTTCGCGCTGGCCGCCCCAACCTACACCCACTTCACCAGCCCGATCCGCCGCTATCCAGATCTGATCGTTCACCGAATCCTGAAAGAAGTCCTACGATCCGAAAGCGGAGGGAAAGCCGAGGGTGCACCACTCAAGCCCTATGTTGGCTTGAGTGGGGATTCCCCGGAAGCCGGAAGCCGAAGGCCGGAAGCCGATACGCCGTCTCCTTGGTCCAAGCGCCGCGACCACAAAGCGCACCGCGAAGAGCACTCCCCGCTCTCCGGTCCGATCCCCCTCGAAGAACTCCGCTCCATCGCGGAAGAGTCCAGCCAATCCGAACGCCATGCCGACGACGCCGAACGCGAACTCATGGAATGGAAGAAAGTAAAGTTCATGCAAGACCGCGTCGGAGAAGACTTCGATGGCCTAATCACCAGCGTGACCAAATTCGGTTTCTTCGTGGAGTTAACAGATCTCTTCGTAGAGGGACTGGTTCCGCTGAATACCCTGATCGATGACCGCTATACCTACCACGAGAACACCCGCGAAATCATCGGCCAACATTCGCGCAAGATCTACCGCATCGGACAGAAGTTGAGAGTGCTCTGTGACCGCATCGACCCCGTCGAGAAGAAAATCAATTTCGCCGTGATGGAAGAAGAACGCCCGAAGCCCACGAAACGCCGCAAGAAAAAATAGCGCTCACCAAACTCCTCCAGATTGTCATCCTGAGTGCAGCGAAGGATCCCTTGCAACCCGACGCCACCAGCGGCCTCAACAGGCGTTCACGAATGAAACGTCGCTGTAAGAAAACTTACTGCCGCCTGTTTGCCAGATTGGTGAACCGCAATCCCTTGCCCGTTTTTGAATTGGGAAATGACCTCCGAACTTGCACCCGTGGAGCAAGTCACTTGAGACGATCCGCATATGGCGGCAGGAACACAGAATGTATGGCGAAGAGAAAAGCCTGCTCCATAGCGCGATTATTGAAAATTTCGCGGACTATCGCGATTTTTCATTTGACTCCAGGAACCGATTGGTGGAAATTCTTGTCAACTTTTGGGGCCCCTTCCAGTGCCGGGAGGTAAGATGAAACTTCAGAACAAGTGTTTTCTGTTTCTCATATGCCTGCTCACAGGCTGCGGCGGAAGTTCAACTCCAAAAACAGCGCCATCGGCCAGCCTCTCAGCCAACAGTCTTGTTTTCGGGTCGGAAAATGTCGGATCGACCAGCGCACCCTTTCCCGTCACTCTCACCAACTCCGGCACAGCTGCGCTCAATATTTCGCAGATCTCTGTCAGCCAGGATTTCTCCCAAAGCAACGATTGCGCAACTTCGGTTTCCCCACAGGGTAGCTGCACCATCAACGTGACATTAACCCCTACTTCGTCCGGTTCGCTGACTGGAACGCTGACGGTCACCGATAACGATCCTTCCGGGTCGCAATCCGCCAGTTTGAGCGGCAGAGGCTTGCCGACAGGGTCCGGTGGAAGATGTTCCTCGCAAGGCATGGAGTGTCCTGCTCAATTCCCGCCATGTTGTCCGGGCTTGGTATGCGTTCCAGCTTCGACTCGCGCATTCTGCGAACCCGCGACCGCGAGCAGCAGCGAGATGCTAGACCTGCTCCACCGTGACGAAAAACGTTCCGGGCTCAGGATCGACCTCGACGCAAGATAACTCCAGCCGCACCGAAACTAGCCGAGCGCCCACCCTATGAGACCAGCGCGCCCCGCTTCGGGCTGTTTTTTGGCCAGAAAAGGGGACTTTCCCGAAGAAGACGAAATTCTTGTCAAGCCCCCAAATGACTCCGAATCCGCGTATGTCTCTCAAAGTAAAACGAAAATGTTTTGGAAAACTTGGCGGGTTTACCCCACAGACCCAAATCGTGTAGCCCCGGACGCATTCGTCCGGGGCTTTTTATAGGAATTCATTCAAATGATGTCACCCGGAATGCTCATTCGCCACCCCAAGGCGCGCGGCGAATGGGCCGAACTGCGTTTCATGACGCGCGCCACCGAACTCGGGCTCCGCGTCACCAAGCCCTGGGGCGACAACGCTCCCTACGACCTCGGCATCGAGGCCCACGGACGCTTCCTGCGAGTCCAGGTCAAATGCACCCGCTTCCGCCGCGGACGCTCCTACAAATGCCACCTCGACTCCAACGGCCACGCCTACACCCCACACCAAATCGACTTCATCGCCGCCTATGTGATCCCCACGGACACGTGGTACATCCTCCCGATCGAGGCGACAAACGCCCAGCCAGACATCCTCCTGACGCTCGCAAATCCGCGCTCAAAGTATGAAAAGTACAAAGAAGCCTGGCACCTGCTGCACCGTTGACTCTCAGCAATGTCATCCTGAGCGGAGGAACGCGATTCGCCTTCTGAATCGCGTTCCGGAGTCGAAGGATCCCTACGCTTGTCGATGAAGTCGAAGGTACGCAGTTTGCGACATTTATGCGACGCGTAGGAGGCAAAGCCGCGAAGCGGCGAAAAAATGCAGCCCACGGCGCAAGCCGTTGGGAATCGTTCAGGAAAGGAAACTAGCCCCGAAGGGGCGAAAGAAAACTATGTCGATCGCAAAACGGTTCTTGCGTTGGTCACGACAATTGGTCCTCACGCGCGACGCCCGCAAATCGCATCCCGCCGTTTCAATCCCAAATGTACCGCTCGTCGTACGCAATATCATTCTTCTTCAAAAATGCGACGAACTCTTCCTGAAACGAATGCTTCTTATGATGCTCCTGCTGTCCCGCGATGTATTCGGTGACGGCGGCCACGTTCGACTCGCTAACGCTGAACACGCCATACCCTGTCTGCCATCCAAATCGCGCCAAATGTTTCTCGCGCATCCAACGTGATGAATTGGCCTTCCCCACGCGCGCAATCTCTGCCGCCGAATGCACCGGCCGCACCCGAATCAACATGTGAACGTGATC
>Ga0070712_100000258_pt1 | contig 29603 bp, 31 predicted proteins | sample LARL81metaG_FD_71396 | JGI IMG/M metagenome (GOLD analysis project Ga0070712, IMG submission 71396) | Corn, switchgrass and miscanthus rhizosphere microbial communities from Kellogg Biological Station, Michigan, USA - LAR L8-1 metaG | ecosystem: Host-associated > Plants > Roots > Rhizosphere ...
AGTGATGAAAGGGCGGCAGTAGGTGTTCAGCGCCAACCGGACGTTTGCAACATCTTGCTGAAGGGCAAGAGTGACCAGATGTGCCACCGGCCCTTCAGTTCCATGGTGAGCCCACACGAAGCGCTGTCGAGAGGTGGATTCAAATGCGGGAAAAGTTTGCCAGTACCACGGAGCAGGTCCGACACTTTGAGAGAGGATTTTACTGGCGCGGACCGAGTCCATGACCGATCTTACCCGGCCGCCGGAACGCCGGGGCCCTTAACGCTCTTGCGGATGAATTGAACGATATCGTCCATCGCTGTGCCAGGTTGGAAGATCGCCGCCACGCCGGCCTTCTTGAGACCATCGATGTCCTGGTCTGGAATGATGCCGCCCAAGAGCACAATCACGTCGTCCATCTTATTCTGCCGCAGCAGGTCCATCACGCGCGGCACGATTGCATTATGTGCGCCAGAAAGAATCGAAAGTCCGATCACTTGCACGTCTTCTTGCAATGCAGCCGTTACGATCATTTCTGGAGTTTGTCGCAATCCGGTATAGATGACTTCCATGCCGGCATCGCGCAGTGCTCGGGCTATGACTTTTGCACCGCGATCATGGCCGTCCAGACCGGGCTTGGCCACCAGCACACGAATCTTAGCGTCAACCATCAAACTCCATTAAACCACAGAGCCACGGGGAATCATTTCTGTCCTCATTACTCCCGCATGTCCAGCGTTTGGCTACAAGGTTTTGATGTCCAAACTGCGCCACATGTACCAGCAAGCCACGCTCCGATACGGTTCCCAAGCGCGTGCGATCTTTTCCATATCCTTCGGCCTCGGCAGCTTGCGCTTCCTGTAGTGCTTCTTGAGAGCCATCTGCACGCCGTAGTCGCCGGTGGGCAGCACGTTCGGGCGACGGAGGCTGAAGATCAGGAACATGTGCGCTGTCCATACACCGATACCCTTCACCTGAGTCAGATGCTCGATGACCTCATCATCCGATAGCGCCGGCAGCCGGGAGAAATCCAGCATCCCAGCCGCCGTCTTGGTGGCGAGATCCTTCAGGTAAGACGATTTCTGGTTCGAGAGACCAGCGTTTCGCAGTTGTTCGTTGCTTAGTTTAAGTATGCCCTCTGGCGTGAGAGGTTCCCCGGCAAGCGCTATAAAGCGCTTGAAAATCGTCACCGCGGCCTTGCCATTCAACTGCTGATAGACGATCGCCTCCGCCAAACTGCTAAACTCCGCCGGACCAAACTCCATGCGACACGGCCCAACGCGCTCAATGATCGCGCGCAGAACCGGATCGCACTTCTTCAAGTGAGCAACGGCCTTTCGCATGGTTTTATACAATTACCACAAAAGCCATACGAGGGCGAATAAAAAACGAATAACTTCGTTTCAGTGTGATCGTTTTACTGCTATCCCCAACACTTCGTAATGCCCGTTCCGGAGTATTTTGTCGGTACCAATGAAAGCACGGGCCGGGAAGTCGCCATGAAAATACGTCTTGTAGACGTTGTTGAAGGTTTCATAGAGCTTGAGATCGGTGCAGAAGATCTGCAGCGATACAACCTCATCCATAGTCAGCCCGGCGTTCTCTACCGTTTTCTTGACGCCATCCATGACCAAGTGCGCCTCCTGCTCAGGATCAGCCGGCGCCTGACTAGTTTTCGGATCAAGCCCGATGTGTCCGGCAATGTAGAGTGTGTTGCCAACCAGCACGGCATCGCTGAACGGCAGGGCCTTTGTATCCGCCGGCCGCGGGTTCACGATGAACTTCCGGTCTTGTGCCGCGGCTCCGATTGAGAAAATTAACAGAAGTACAGCGCATCCAATTCCGCGTAAGGTCATATTTTCCTCCAAGTTTTGTTCTTTAACGAACGCCCAATAACAATCCTGCGATTCCTCCCCCTAGAACGATCCACACGGGGCTCACCTTCCAGCGTAGCAATACTGTCAGGGACACGCCCGCAACCATCCACGTCCGCCACCCCTGTAGTGCATCCGCTCCAAGCCGCAGTGTCACTCCACACATCAATGCCACGGCGCATGCGTTTACCGAATCAAGAAAAGCAGCCATCCAGCCGGACTGACGCAATCGGAAAAGCACAGGCGCCAGCAGTGCAACATAGAAAAACGACGGCAAGAAGATTCCGAAAGTTGCAACCACCGCCCCGGGAACGCCGCCAAGAATATATCCAATGAAGGTTGCGGTCGAAAGGACGGGGCCGGGAGTGAACTGCCCGATAGCCACAGCATCGAGCAACTGCTGGCGTGTGAGCCACGTATGTTGTCGAACCAGCCCCTGTTCCAGAAACGCCAGCAAAACGTATCCGCCGCCGTAGAACACGGCCCCCACTTTTAAGAAGAAGAGTCCGATTTGTCCGACGGATGGGCGGAGCACGAGAGACCCAGCAGCCAGAGACCCCGACGCAGCACCAGAGAACCGGAGTGAAGAAGGGAACCATCGATCAGCGGACGCTACAAAAGAGAATGACGCCGTTTGTCGCAGATCGCAAGCCCGCTTCACCATCATGCCAATCACGCCACCCCCGAAAAGAACAACAATCGGATTCAGTCCGTACAGGAAACCGGTAAGCGCGATGGCAGCCAACGCGCCCAAACCAAAGCCCTTTACTGCTGTTCGGCCCAAACGCCAGATTGCAATTGCAATAATGGCAAGTACTGCTGGTTTGATTCCAGTGAGCACCGACGCGGCTTGCGGCAGCGATCCAAATCTCACATAGGCCCAAGCGAAGGTTCCGGTGATCAGCGCTGCCGGCAGAATGAAACTCAACCCGGCGACGCACAAACCTAACCAACCTGCGCGTGTGAAGCCAACCGTAATCGCGGTCTCAGTAGAGGTCGGCCCCGGAACCAGATTGGCGGCACCGAGGATGTCCAGGAATTGCCGACGCGTGACCCACTGTCTTTTTGTGACAATCTCGGTCTCCATCATCGCTATGTGGGCAGCGGGGCCGCCAAAGCTGATGGTTCCCAATTTCAGGAAGACCGATGCCAATTCAAGCAAACGATCGAGGTTGATTGGTTTTGGATTCCGAGCTCCACTACTCTGGTTTTCGTTCACGCGCAACGATGCTCACCACGGCGAAAGTTCTCGATGAGGTGCTCCGAGGTCCGGATCGTGAATGCCATAATACTAATGGTTGTCGTTTTGTCTGTGTAATTCAAAAATACACATGCATCACAAGCACAAAGATCCGCGACATCATGGGTCTGGCCGAAGCGGTGGGTGACAAATATCGGTTCAGATCTCGTCCGCTTACGAAAGAAACTTAATCGTGTTATCAATCAACTCAGCCGTTGGCTTGTAAGGATCTCCTGGCGCGTCATACTCGATCGAGCAATAGCCCTTGTAGCCATGCTTCTTCAGAGCGTCAAACGCCTTGGCCAAATCGACCCGCGAAGGTTTTCCTTGCTCATCCAGTTCGCCGTCCTTTACATGGCAGATCCCATAAGCGTGGGCGAACATGGCGTCCATCGCTCGATCCTGGAATGGTTCGTCGTGGGCGGCGAGCGAATTTCCAAAATCCGGCAACGCGCGCAGCCACGGGCTGTTCACTTTTTCGATGATCTGCACAATGAAGAACGGGTCTTCGCTTACTGGATTGTCGTTCTCAAGATGTACCACCACATTCTTCTTGGCCCCATATTCGGCGTTCCGCGCCAGCGTATCAGCCGCCAGTTTCACGTCCGGTTTGGAATCTTTGCCGCCATCAATGTGCGTACGAATGCTGGGTGAACCGAGTGCGACTGCGACGTCGATCCACTGATTCGTCGCTTCAACTGATGCTTTCCGCTCGCCCGCGTCGGTCGCATATTGGCTATGGCGCCCGTCGACTGCGATATCGACTACCGATGATTTTGCCTTGGCGACGGCGAGCCGAAATTCGTCGAGATATTTCGGATCCGTCGAAGGAAAGATAGGGCTCCACGGCTCGATGTGGTGGACGTTAAATTTCTCCGCCACGTGAGCCGCAAATGCCTTCAACTCCATCTGCTGTTCTCGCGGAACCTTGCTCGGAGTGTTTCCGTCCCAACCCTTCCATCCCACAATAAATTCACGAAATGGATATGCTGCGACCGCAACCCGCTCTCGCGGATAGGAAGGAAATTGGACCGATGGCTGTGAACTGCCCGCAACCGCCACATTCGACAACATCCATGCCCCTGCTGCCGCGGCAGCGCACTGCTCGACGAATGCCCTACGGGTAAGAGTGCTCATGCGCGAGAGTGTAGCAGAGATTGCGAGTGGCCAGACAAGCCCAACCTGCATCTCGTGTGGGAATACGGAACAAATCCAACCACTTCTGTGGCAGTATTTGAGACAACATGAAAACCAACGAGGCTGCCAAAGTTGTTCTTTACGAGAAGCCGACTTGCACTAAGTGCCGTGAGGTCAAGAAAATCTTGACAGAACAGGGAATCGAATTCGAGAGCATCGAATACCTAAAGAAGCCTTTCTCGGTGGATGAACTGAAACGTCTGCTGCGAAGGGCGGGATTAAAGCCGCGGGACGCGCTCCGGAAGAACGAACCCGCTTATCAGCGGTATGTCGCGGGTCAGAATCTGGATGATGATCAGCTGATCCGTACGATGGTTAAGCATCCGGAATTGATTCAGCGTCCAATCGTTACACGAGGCAGCAAGGCCGTATTGGCAAGGCCATCGAGCAATCTATCGAAATTGGGTATTGAGTAAACCCCGCAGGTTCCGAGTCGGCCGATCCGCGATCTCCTCACCCCGGGAAACGCAAGAAGAAAATGACGCGGCCCGACTGACTTGGCCTCGCTGTCCCTGCCTTCAGGAAGGCAATTCAGGTTAATGAACCCACGAAATGAGGCAAACGGCTGGTACATGTGTGATAACTGCGGCCACTTGGCCTCCCGACCAATGAGGAGTTTCAGTGCACCCGCCCGAAATGCTCCAGACTCGTCATTAAGAGCAACTTTCGAAATCAATAGCGTTGCTATTTCACCAAGAGCCCAGACTGGAAGCCGCGGGCTCGCCGCGAAGTTGCACTGCATAACGATCCATATAGAACGTGGTTATGCAGCCTCGTCTTCACGCTTTCTCGGAGGCGCGTCATCAGGCCGCCCGTACTCTTCATGAGTATGCGTCGGGCGCTCCGGATGGTCGGCTGCATCTTCCACACCCTCAACCGCAGCTGCCTCAACGGCCTGATCGGTATCGGCAAGGTTTTCGACCGAATCTTCGGTCGCATCAGCCTGGTCTGAAAGCCCCTGCGAACTCGCCGACTGGCCAGCACTCTTCGCTCCAACCTGTCGCGGGTCGGATCCGAGTTCGTCCTTTTGCGCTTCCAGATCACTCTTTAGTTCGGGTGATCGCTCATCCAATGGATCCCTTTTGTCTGCCATAACTCACTTTATAGACCCAGCAGTAAGGGCACTAATCTCCGGTTTTCTGTGTATTTATGTTTCGGGATTGTTTGGCCTGATCTTCGTACTCCCGACGTGTTCACGCTTTCGTGCCGCAGATACTGATTTCCCGGAGCGCTGATCTTCCAACTCTAAAGGCAGTTTCCAGTCTCGTGCCGAGACGCGTCCGGCATAGATCCAGGCGATACGCGTGACGAGCGAACCAGCAATGGAGGACCACGACGCCCAACGCCTGAGGGAAGCGGATCGCTTTCCGGTCGTAAGCAAACTTGCAGTGCGCAATGCCAGAGATACAGGGCCAGCCAGCGCACCTCCAGCCCGCGTAACGAATCCGCTTGGGCCGTGCTTGAGCGGATCGAAAGCTGGATCAGGCCGCAACTCGATGCTGGCTCCTTCCAGAGTCTCAATGAAAGCTGCACCCAATCCGAGGGCCTGCAGCGCACGATTCTTTCGATGCCCCAGCAACTCAAGAAGACCGACGGCAGCTCCTAGTCCGGAAGCGCCGAAGTGCAATGGAAGCGTCCAAGCGTTGCGGTTCCAGACGGGCACCGCGGTTGCGCCGATCAAGACCCCCGTGTAATTCGAAAATGGCAACCCGAAAGCGAGCGAGGCTGCTTGTCCTGCGTTTTCCAGCACTCGTATGGGAAGGGAGGATCCATACCGCCCGCGCAAGACTTCAGCAAAGGCAGCAGCTGCTGCTCCAGTCGAGAACCCAACTAGCGTCCAAACTCCGACTGACATCGGGCTTTGAATCTTGAAAACGCGCAGCATCGCCAGGAACCGTTCTGGGCGCCCGAGATCAGATACCAGCAGCGCCGGCGAAATTACCGAGCCAGCCGCGGCGATCCACCGAGCATGCCGCACCAATTCGCGGTCTCCTCCGGTGTAGTCAGCGATCGCTCCAATTACAGCCGCCGCCCCCGCCGCACCGCCGACAAAGAAGTACAAAGGGATTTCCCAAGTCCATGGCGGCTCTTTCAGCAAAGGGATTTGGTAATAGCCGTTTTCCGGCGATGCTTGTGGAAAGGGCGCACCCGAAGGCCTCTCGCCTATAACATGCAGGCGTCCCAATTGCTCTGCGTGTCGCCGAATTTCTTCGAGCTGTTGTTCCCGCCGAGGATCAAAATCCATATTCGGTGCTGCTAACGGATTGCCCATCATACTTCCTTCGCAGATGATTTCTCAGCAGCGATTACCTTCGTCTTCCGTCGAAAAGGAACGCCAGGAGCGTGCCCCCAAGGAGAACGCCCGCGGCAACTGCAGATGACGTCCACGCTTTCTTCAAATACACGGTCGGCACCTCCGGAGAAGGAGGCAGGTTGTAGCTCCGTGGATCGCCACGAATAATAAACATGGCATGCGTCCCCTCGACGCTGGTGTCCGACGGATCGTACATCGCTACATCCGAAATGCCTCGCTGCCGCAGTTCTTCCACACGAGTCCTTGCTTTTTCTCGCAACTCGCCGATTTCGCCGAATTGGATCGACTCCGTGGGGCACGCTTTCGCGCATGCTGGAATTAGTCCGGCCTTCTGGCGGTCATAACAGAATGTGCATTTAAAAGCGCGACCATCTTTTGGGTTTCGCTCCACCACCCCAAAAGGGCACGATGTGACACAGTAGCCGCACCCATTGCAAACATCCGGTTGTATGTAAACTCCGCCGAATTCCGTCCGAACAATCGAACCGGTAGGGCAAGCTTCCAGACATCCGGCCTGCTCGCAGTGCTTGCACACATCCGACGAGAAGGTCCAGGAAGTATGTTCTCCGGCGTTTCCTCCTATGCCTGGCACTGGAGCTTGTTCGACAAACTTCACGTGTCTCCACGTCGATGCTCCGACGCTCCCGGTGTTATCGTAGGAGAAACCGCTCCATTCCAGCCCATCCTCTTCGACGCCATTCCACTCTTTGCAGGCGACTTCGCAGGCCTTGCACCCGATACACAGCGTCGAATCCGTGAGAAATGCCGTTACGCTCATGTGGTTTGTCCTACGTGCGACTGGAGTTGTTCTAGAGCCTGGCGCCCGCGCGCCCGTCGTCCCGGAATTACGTTGCAGGTTAGAGCTTTGGTTTCCATGATTCGGACATTAGGTTCTTCGCTGATGACAAGCAGATCATTCACCACGTCACCGGTCACGTGGCCTTTGTATCCCCAATGGTACGGCAGTCCGACTTGGTGAATCGTGCGGCCGGCGATGCGCAATGGCCGCATCCGTGGTGTCACCAGCACGCGCGCCTCCACCAAGGCACGGGGAGTGATGATTGTGGCCCAATCGCCATGCTTCAATCCGGCCTCAGCTGCCATCTCGGGCGAAACTTCAGTAAACAATTCTGGCTGCAGCTCGGATAGATGGTGAAGATGCCGGCTCATTCCTCCGGCGGTGTGATGTTCTGTCAAGCGGTATGTTGTGAGGACGTATGGGAAACGCGCATCGTCATGAGCCGCATAAGGATTATCCTTGCGCTTCTTCCGGTCCGCAGCAGGATTACTCTGCTGCTCGTAAAGGGGATTCTCCACGAGCGATTCCAGCGGCTCATAATGTGCAGGTAGCGGCCCATCTTTCAGGCCACTGGCCACATACAGCCAACCCACCCCGTCAGGATGCAGCGTGAATGGCTTCGCTCCGCCCAACGCCTCCGTGCCTTTTCCGTTACGGAGATCGGCTCGAGCAGTCGGAGGAGTCTTTTTTTCATAGTCAGCATTGTCGAACCCCGTCCATTCCTGCTTAACGTCATCCCACCACACTAGCTTCTTGCGTTCACTCCACGGTTGTCCGTCTGGCCGTGCGGAAGCCCGGTTGTAGATGATGCGGCAATCGTTCGGCCACGAAAATCCCCAGCCATGCCCGAGCAGATCTTTCGGCGCGCGCTCATTCGCGCGATTGCGATCAAGATCCGGAAAGACGCCGCAATAAATCCATGCCCCACACGCCGTGGAACCATCATTCTTTAAGTCCTTGATGTGCGCGAGCTGCTTATGGTCTGGCGCCGACCACCCATTGATCTCTCGCAATACATCCTCGGCGCTGGGTTCGTCGATCGGCCCTTCCGTCTTATAGGTCCAAGTCAAGGCCCTTAGGCCATCGTTGCGAAGGCGCGTATCCTGTAGCGCCATCGCCTTGAGTCGCCGACCCAGATGTACCATGAACCAAGTCTCACTACGCGCATCGCCCGGAGGCTCCACCGCTTTTTCCCGATGCTGCAGCAATCGCTGTGTATTGGTGAAGGTGCCAGATTTTTCCGCCGTTCCCGCCGCCGGAAACAAAAACACTTCTGTTCCGATCGTGTCCGGCGAAAGCTCACCGCGCTCCACTTCAGGTGACGAATACCAGAATGACGCAGTCTCCGTTTCCACCATGTCGCGCACAACCAGCCACTTCAATTTGGATAGTGCCTTGCGTTCAAGTCGTCCGTTAGAAGCGCCCACCGCCGGATTCTGTCCCATCACGAACAGCCCTTCGAGTTTTCCATCCGCCATATCAAGCCAATATCCGAAGTGGGAATGATCACCACTTACGCGCGGAAGCCAATGGAATCCCCACTCGTTCCCGCGGGTGGCTGCGTCGCCGTAATATGCTTTCATCAGGCTGATGAAGTATTTGTCGAAGTTCGACCACATCCCCGTGCGCGTCTTATGCTTCTTCACATACGCGTCGAATGTGCGGGAATCCTCGCCGAAGAACGGCATCGGCAAATATCCCGGCAGAATGTCATAGAGGGTAGGAATGTCAGTCGAACCCTGGATGGAGGCGTGTCCACGTAATGCAAGTATTCCGCCACCCGGCCGTCCGATATTGCCGAGAAGCAATTGAAGAATGGATGCGGCGCGAATGATTTGAACGCCCTTTGAGTGCTGTGTCCATCCCACCGCATAACAAATCGCCGCTGTTTTCTCCGGGCCTGATGCCGAGCTGAAGATTTCAGCCACCTTCAGAAAGACGTCTTGCGGGATTCCACAAGAGCGTTCCACCATTTCCGGTGTATAGCGTGAGAAGTGACGCTTCAAAACCTGAAATACGCAACGGGGATGCTGGAGTGTCGGATCCGAGTCAAACTCGCTCGAATCTTGTGCCTCGCCGCCGCGATCTTTCGCGTGTCCACCAGCTGCCTCGGCATGTCCGGGAACCTCCCCAGCGTTTTTCAAGGGCGACCCGGCATACAACCACGATTCCGGGTCGTATTTGCCTTTCTCGTCATCCCAACCTGAGAACAATCCGTTCAGATCTTCGGTATCCCGGAAGTCCTCGCGCAGGATCGTCGACGCATTGGTGTAGGGAACTATGTAATCGCGAAACTCTTTACCATTTTCAAGAACGTAATGGATCAGAGCTCCCAGAAGAATAATGTCGCTGCCAGCCCTCAACGGCACCCAGACATCCGCCATCGCCGAAGTCCGCGTGTACCGCGGATCGACATGGATGATCCTCGCACCCTTCTCGCGCGCTTCAATAACCCACTGGAAGCCAACCGGATGATTCTCAGCCATCGACGATCCCATGATCAGGATGGCGTCGGCATTACTAAGATCCTGCTGCGCTGTGGTAGCACCACCACGTCCGAAGGAAGTGCCCAGCCCGGGCACAGTGGAGCTATGTCATATACGAGCCTGATTGCTGAGACACACCATTCCCAGTCCGGCGGTGAACAGTTTCTTGATCAGGTAATTCTCTTCGCAGTCCAGAGTCGCACCACCCAGATGCGCGAGGGCTGTAGTTTGCATCAATGTTTGCCCATCGCGCGTCTCTTCGAAGCTTCGTTCGCGGGTTTCCCAAACCCGCTGCGCGACCATGTCCATTGCGCGCTCCAGAGAGATGTCCTGCCATTCGCGGGAATAGGGCGGGCGGTATTTAACCGTTTTCAATCTTCCCGCGTGAGTATGTAGCTCAAAGGTGTCCGCACCCTTTGGACACAAATGGCCTCTCGAAATCGGTGATTCTGTATCTCCCTCAATGGAAATGAGCTTTCCGTTCTTGTGGTAAACCAACTGCCCACAACCAACTCCACAGTACGGACAGATTGAGCGCGCCACTTTCGCGCCGCTTGTCTTGGGCCGCAGATTCCGGGTCCTCTCCGTCATTGACTCGGAGCCCGTTCCATCACCGCCGTTCCGTATTTGCTGAAGTAATGGCCAGCGTTGAAAAAAATTCCCTATCATAGATTTGCCTTGGCAGTTGAGGGCCGAGTGATTCTAAACCCAGGTTGAGGAGGGGAAGAGATAAGAGTGATTCCAATGCGTGGAGCAAGTGCCACTTTCACGATCGACCTTCGTAGGTTGCCTTTTTCGATCTTCATCAAACAAAAAGTGTTCGTCCATACATTGATTGGGGTACGGAAGAAAATGCGATTCGAAACGACGTGAGTCAACTGATACGTGAAGGTGGTATTAGGAAAAGAGGAGTTATCTTTTCTTTTTCCCGCGTGCTTTTGTTGGAGCTCCCGGAAGCGTCTTTCTCTTCAACTTACTCTGATTGTATTCAATAGCTGCACGAACAAGATTCTTCAGCGCCACCTCATCAACGGTATCGTTCTCGTAGAGGTCAATTGCTCTCCACACCTTGCCTTCGAGGCCTGCATTGAAGAATTTGTCAGGATCTGGAAGGCTCGCGCCGTGCGAGAAAGTGAGCTTTACCTTGTCTTTGTGGGCGTTTCCGACGGCGATGATTCCGTCGCGCGCCCATACTGGGCTTCCCATCCATTTCCATTCCTCGATGATCTCATCGTCGGTCTCAAGGATGGTTTTGCGGATCTTGGTCAATGTCTTTCCTCGCCAGTCCGGAAGGTTGTTAATCTTTCGGTCGATTAAAGCAGACGCAGTTTCCGGAGCGATATTCTTTGTCATAAGCTCACACGACTTTCACCCTACTCTAGCTTCATACCCGCAATGATCCCCGGAAGGCGCGGGCAGCATAGTAAGATTCTGCGCCGTTGTGATACAGGAAAACCGTATCGAAGCGGCGATCGCAAAAGAGGGCACCACCGAGCTTCCGAATATTAGCAGGTGTTTTTACCCAACTCGATGTCTTCGTATCGAAAGTTCCAAGGTTCTGCAACTCTCGGTACTGTTCTTCGGTTAACAGTTCAATGCCCATCGCAGCAGCCATATCGATGGCGCTACCTTTAGGTTTATTTTCTTTTCGCGAATCGAGTGCTTCCCGGTCGTAGCAAAGACTCCTGCGTTCTTTCGGACTGTCCGCTGAACAGTCGACAAAAATGTATTCGCCCGTTTTCTTGTCATGCCCGACAACGTCCGGTTCGCCACCCGTCCTTTCCATTTCGTTCAGGGACCAGAGCTTGTCCGCACTCTCGTCCAACCTGGTTTGTACGTCAGGCCAACTCAGACCCTGATGACGATCCATGTTTTTCTCAAAACGGGCTTTCAATGTCTTGAGTAGTTCTTCTCGTTGTGGTTGTGGCAAAGACCTTCTAGTTTTCATCGGTGTCGCTCTTGTTGCTGTCTAAAGTCGTTCTTTTCCCGCTCCGTTATTTCTTGGTTCGCGTTTTCCGGCGTGCCTTTGCATTGTTATCAATGCGCAGTTTCCACGCAGTTCTGAGTGCACCCCTTAGTACGTCCTCGCTGGCCGATGCCAGACGAATATGCGTGTGTCCCATCTTTCCCCAGCCGCCAGGAATCGGCAGGAAAATTTCTGGCGCCTCCTCAACAAACACGGCCTGCTGGTCCAGTGTAAGCATCAGATTTCCGTATCCCTCCGCCTGCGAGGCCAGCGAAGCAAATTTCCTCCCTCCCACACGGAATGCCGGCAATCCGGCATGAGAGTACTCTTCTACTCCTTCAAGGCTCTTTGCGATCCTGCGAAAATCTGCGGCGGTCATTGAACGACTATCTCCACATTCTGCGGTGGGACAGATTCATTGCCAAGCGGATCACAAGGCGGAGTACGACGCAGTGCTATCGACTGCCCTTTTCGAAAGAAGACGTCGCACAACATGACCTTTCCACATCCAGAGTCCGGAAATGACCATTACAGGAACGACGACATACCGAGTAGTTGTGGCGTACTGTGGAATCTTGTCAAACGGGCTGTAGATATACCCGAGAATCGGAATGCTGAAGACAATGTGAATCCAGCGGAAAATCGTCCGGGTAAGGCCGCGATTCACGGCTTTGGCTGCATTGTTTGATTGGGTCATGATCTCGCTCCTCAAATCGATATCGTTCCTTCTCTTTTGAACCCATTCGTGCTGGCCTTTTACGGATGGCACTACTTACGACTTGTGCCTGTGGGAGGCGTCCAGGCTGGCATTTCAATGCCAAACAGAGTGGCGTACTCCGCGTGCAGTCGCTGAAAGTCGACCTTCATGGCGTCGGCTCCAACGATTCGCCCAATTGGCTGTTCGGCGAGAAGGCGATCGAGCACATCGAAGCAAATGTGCCAGCCCGCCGCGCCCATGGCGATGAAATGCCGATTGATGCTCGTCCAGAGCGTCAGGCGTGTGCCCCTTTCAACCGGTTCGAGCTCCCACTTCATATCGTTGCCGCCCCACTTGTACTCCAGCGTCCTGGGAGCATCGGCTCGCGTCACCGTTGTCTCGGTCACGTGCAGCTTAGGCGCGCCCACTGTGGTGAGCTTAACCGTGTTTTCCACGGTACCAAGGTCCCCATCGGCGTCAAAAGGAGCCCACTCGCGCAGATGCACAGGGTCGGTCAGCGCCTCCCAGACTTTCTCAGGTGAGTGATGCAGCTCTCTCACCAGGATGAGTGTCCAGGTCGGTCCTTCTTGCTTTCGTATCTGCGCCCCGCCAGCCGGACCCGGTGTGTACCGCGCGCGTTCGATCATCTTCCGCTCCTCATTCTCACCATCGTGCCAACTGGGTTAGCTGAATCAAGTTGCCGCAGGTGTCCTTCAGCATCGCAATGGTTGAGCCGGTCACATCGGTAGGAGGCATCGTGAATTCGGCCCCACGCCCCTTGATCCGCTCATAGTCGTTCTTGATGTCGTCCGTGATGAAGTTGGCCGCGGGCTGGTTCTGCTGAAACATCGCCTGCTGATACGCTTTTGCCGAAGGGTTGTCGTTGAGTGCGAGTTGCAGCTGAGTCCCATCCGGTTCCTCGGCCGAGGCCACGGTCAGCCAACGATAGCTTCCCTGACTGAAATCGGCCTTTTTGGAAAAGCCCAGTACCTCGGTATAGAAGCGCAAGGCCTTGGCAAGGTCGTCAACGTAAACGCTGGTTAGCTTGATCTTCATTTCTGTTTCTCCTGTGCGCCGATTAAACCGGCGAGGTGTAGTGAATGAAAGAGTCATACGAATGTGAAGTAGCGACCCACATCGGCCCTGAGTCATGCGGAGCTGCTCGCGCGGGCGGCGTCGAAGCGTTGACAAGGGAACGTGCGGGCCGGGTATTCAACCGCGTAAGAAGAACACTCCGGGACGCCGACGCGGTAGGAGATAGCGGAAGGCACCGCCCGGTACACCGATATCGCGAGGTGTACGGGAGTCCCGCGCGGTCAGAGACCCCGTGCACGTGCGGAAGCACCTCGAACGGGAACCGGGAGATCCCAGGTTCGCCCAAGGCTGCAGTTGCCCTGGGACGCATCGGGAAGTCTAAGGACGTACGCCGATGACGAACGGACCTGGGAAGTCGGACAGACCTGAAGTACCTAAGAAGTCCTCGAACAAGGCCGGGCAACCGGTGGCGGAGGGGACGGAGGGAAGAGGTTTGGCCAAAGGGAACCTGCCCCAGCAAAACGCGTCCCGGACACCGAGCCGGGAGGACGCGCTCAGTGCGCTGGAGCGGGTACGTCAAGCAGCAAGTAAGGATAAGAAGTTGCGGTTCACGGCGCTTCTGCACCACATCTACAACCCGGAAACACTGCGAAGAGCTTACTTCAGCTTGCAGAAGGAAGCCGCGCCCGGTGTCGATGGGGAGACGTGGCGGCACTACGGCGAGGCCCTCGAGGACAATCTTCAGGATCTCTCCCATAGGCTGAAGCGCGGAGCGTATCGAGCGAAGCCAGTGCGTAGGGTGTTCATCAACAAGAGCGACGGGCGGAAAAGACCGCTCGGAGTTCCCGTGCTGGAAGACAAAATCGTCCAGCGTGCGGCGGTTGAGGTGTTGAACGCTATCTACGAAACGGACTTTCTCGGATTCTCCTATGGGTTCCGGCCAGGGCGAAGCCAGCAGCAAGCGCTGGATGCGCTCTACACGGGATTGCTGACGAGAAAAGTGAACTGGGTGCTCGATTTGGACATCCAAGGCTTTTTCGATGGGCTTTCCCACGAATGGCTGGTGAAATTCATCGCGCACCGGATTGCAGATCGGCGCGTCGTGCGATTGATCCAGAAATGGCTCAACGCCGGAGTGCTGCAGGATGGGAAACGGATACGGGTGGAAGAAGGGACGCCCCAGGGCGGCAGTGCCTCGCCGCTGTTGGCTAACGTTTATCTCCATTATGTGTTCGACCTGTGGGTCCAAGCATGGCGACAGAAGCGGGCGCACGGCGACGACATCGTGGTGCGATTCGCAGACGACATCGTGGTTGGATTTAACAGTAAAGCGGATGCCGATCAGTTCCGGGTGGAACTCACGGAACGCATGAAGAAGTTCCATCTGGAGCTGCATCCCGAGAAAACGCGACTGCTGGAGTTCGGTCCGCATGCGATCGACCAACGGCAGTGGCGCGGAGAAGGGAAGCCGGAGACGTTCAACTTTCTCGGCTTCACGCACCTCTGCGTGAAGAAGAAGAGCAATGGACGGTTCACGGTGTTGCGGCAGACGATTCGGAAAAGGTTGCAGACGAAGCTGAATGAGGTGAAAGCCGAGCTTCAGCGACGTATGCACGAACCCATCCCCGATCAAGGTAAGTGGCTGCGGGCGGTTGTGGGTGGACACTTTCGCTACTACGGAGTGCCCCTGAACCAACCGGCGCTGGCGATGTTTCGATTCCGAGTTGGTTGGTATTGGCATCGCTCGCTGTCGCGGCGGAGCCAGAACGGCCACGTTCTCTGGGCTCGCATGCATCGCCTCATCACTCGCTGGCTGCCTTTGCCTTCTGTCTGTCACCTCTATCCTTTGCGCCGCATGGGCGTTGTCACCTAAGGCAAGCCGGATGCGGGAAACCCGCTCGTCCGGATCCGTGGAGGGGGTCACGAGCAATCGTGATCCCTACTCCGACTCTTTTCGTTTGCGGTTGGACCGCGTCGTCTAGTGGTAGTTTTCGTCGTCGTCTTTGTGGATGGATCCATGCGATCGAGGTAGAGTTCGAGAGCATCGACGTGGCTGGACCAGAACCGTCGGAATTGATCCAGCCAGATATCAAGCTGCTGAAATGGTTCAGGTTTCAGGTGGTAGAGACGGCGCTGCGCGTCCACTGTGGATTCCACGAATCCGGCCTCGCGCAGCACCCTTAGATGCTTGGAGACCATCGGTTGCGGCATACGAAGTTGGCGCTCGATCTCTCCGACTGACTGTTCGGACGATACCAACAGGCCCAAGATCGCTCGTCGGTTTGGTTCGGCAATGATCTCGAAGACCGATTCCATGTTCTTTATATACTCCACAGAGTATATACGTGTCAAGGTATATTTATCGCCCGCCGAAAGAACTTCGTCGCAGTCGTTCGCGGAGGGCCTCGCTGTCGAATGTGGTTACGCTGCACTATCCCTTAAAAGCTGATGTTGAGCGCCGCGCCACTCATTCCGCATCCTGAGCGCATCGAAATCCGACGCCGCCCGAGCGATCCATGCTGGGCGAGGCCATCAATAGCTTCCCGTGCTCGTTCAGCTTGTATGCCTGGGGAAAATACCAGATCGATCCCTGAGGCTGGTAGTAGCTTCCACCGCGCAAGATTGCAGCGATGGTGTGTTCATCTTCGAACTGTTCTGTCCACTGCCAGACATTTCCCACCAGATCCATAACCCCAAACGGACTCGCCCCCGCGGGATGTGAGTCCACTGGGTCCGGACCCCGCATGGTACGGCCCTTATCGAGGACCGGAACAGCGTCCGGCTTCCATTCATTGCCCCACGGGTAAATGCGTCCATCCGTTCCTTGCGCCGCGTATTGCCACTCCCATTCGTGCGGAAGGCGCATGCCCGCCCATGATGCATAGGCACGCGCATCTTCAAGGGAAACCCAAGTGACCGGCTTATTCTCCCAGCCCGCCGGATACGTCCCGTTCTTCCAATCGCGCAGAAAATTCAAATCGTCATTCGGATGGTAGTGCGTCGCATCCAGGAACTTTTTGAACTGCGCATTCGAGACCGGATACGTATCGATCCAGAACGATTTGATATGCATGGGGTGATGGTGGAAGCGGCGTGGGCTGTCTTCCCACGGATACTGCACGTCTACGCCAATGTCGTTGAATCCCTCAATTTCAATCCCTTGTACAACAAAATTGAAATCGCCTTCAGGAACCTTGACCATGTTGGATGGCGAACCAGAAGCCGGCTTGGTCGCGGCAATCGCAACGATTCTTTGGGGCAAAACCGTCCATTCATGCGAATAACTTGCCAGCGGCTTCGCGGTCAAAGTCTTCATCTTTGACATGAGCTTTGTGAGATCCGCATCTGGAGCCGAATGCGTCGCCAGAACGGCACCGTATCCATGAGCCTCGATCGCGAAACTCAAAATAGTTCGGCCTGCCACACTCTTCGATGGCATCAACTCAACGCCGTGATACAGATCGAAGTAGCGCACGCCTTCTTCCTCCGCAAGCTCGATTTGTGGCCCGTCCACGTCGTATTCATTCCGATTGACGATCGTCCACACAGTTTGTGGCCCTTGCGGCCATCGGCTGCTGTAAACGCCATAGCGCAACATCGGAGCCAACGGCTCCCATTCCGGGCTGATCAGAAACGACGCCAAGCTTCTCTCCAGAGCAGCGACGCGCCGGGTCGCCTCCGCATCCCGAGGCGTAATCCCGTTCCAGATTCCCCAGATGTTTTCCCAACTTTCCCATCCAATGCCGTTAAAGAATGCAAACTGCAAATTATCAGTCTTGTCGCGTTTCCAGCGGTCAGAGATGTTCACCATGTGGCGGGTCTCCAGCCATTTAAACCTGTCGACCATCGGCACAAACGGATAAGAGTACTGACCCCACGTCATCACGTTCCAGGCAAGGCCTTCGTCCGCCGGTTCGATTTCCGGTTCAAACGCCAGAGTATGCCCGACCTTATCGGACGCGAGGGAATAGGCAAGAGGCACGCCGTCCTGGGTATCGCCATTGATGCCATCGGCGCCCACTTCCTTCATGAGATTCGCAATAGCTTCGGGCCATGGCATCCCTGGATCCCGCGTGCCCTGGTCCCACATCATCATCGGGAACAGCACGCGCACGCCGCGCTTGTGGAAGTCGGCAACCATTTGGCGCACGCCGGCAATTCCTCCGGGCATCGATCGGATCATGTCATGTTGATTTCGGTCGTCGATGCCCATGTTTGGGTAGGTAGGCCAGATGAGCACAGCGTCAATGCCGCCGTACCTCTTTTCGAGGTCATCGAGATAGCGGTCGACTGTGTAACGGTGCGCAACCGGATCGTAGAAATACCGATCTTCGACCATCATTTGAGGTTGAAAGAAACTGGATTGTGTCCATTTGAGCTCGGGCATCTGGTAGCGCGAGCCGTCATAGCCAATTCGTATCTTCCGCTCCATCCGCCAGTGGCGGATGTCCTCAAGCCAGGCATCATGTTGATTGGCCGCGCATGGCGTCGATCCGCCCTGCCACGCCCCGCTCATTACAAGGCAGCTCGGCGCCGGAATCTGCTGTCCCTCGGGACGAAACCTCGTATCTTGACCCGCAAGTATGCCAATAAGAATGTAGACCGCGAAAACCAAGGTGAAGCCGTACCCCAAGCGAGTTCTCATAGATGCGCTCCCACGGCCGCCCAGTATAAAACCTGGGCCGCCCGGCGGGCGTCAGCGAAACAGAGCCCGCTGCCGAAATCTTGAATATGAATGCCGAACCGCAGCGAAGCCTTGGTTTGGTGTAAATTAGTTTGAATCCAGCGGGTGCTGTAGGTCTCTAGGGACGAAACGTCCATCGAAGTTTCACAGCGATGAGATCGCTCTGTGGAACGAGGCTAACGTGAGGATCCGTGACAATCCTTTGCCATCCCCGATTCCAGACGATGAACAGATCATTACCAGGCCGGATCGTCCAGCGAAGGCGCGTATTCGTGCCGACGTTTTGTGAGGCGGTATCGTACTGAATGAAGCTCGACAAAACGAGATTCGGATTCCAGGCATACGCGGCACGCACCGACCACAGCCGTTGCACGAAATCTCCAGCGGGCAAGTGGCCGAAGTCGTTTTCCATTTCGAGATCCAATTGGATTTTGCCTCTCGGTGATGTCCATCGAAGGTACTCCTCCCACTGCGTCAAATGGCCGTTGTAGAAGGTTCCGAACCAGGTCGTGGTGCCGAATTGCACCGGACGGTGCTCGCTGGTTTGGGCTTCCAGACGCCAACGTGTGAAGTCGTAAGAGCCCGGAGGGATTATGACGCCAGGTGCAACTTCGAATGGCGCAAGCAGCGTCTCGCCATGGGGATTCCAGTTGAATTCAAAACGGTCTCCAGATTCGAAGCGGACGTTGACCGGAGCCATGAAATACTCCCATGACTCCACAATACCTCTGGGGTCCGTGTAGCGCGAGTATTGGTTTTCGAAGAATTCCTGCCGTATCCATTTGAACGGTCCGTCTTTGGAAGGGCGCGGTTGGTAGTTACAGCCCGCCGACGTATGACGCACTCCGGGACGCGGCAGAAATCCTAAGAGCGGTTCAAGCGCTGTTCCAAATTCATTGATGCTGACATTGCAATCGAAGAGGTCATTGGGATAGTCGATCTTGAATCCCCATCCCGTTTTGCTTCCCGGCCCGACATCGCCTTGCGTAGTCGCGGTCCATGCGCCCAAAAGTAAATTTTTGTTGCCTCGGAACTTGGACGTCCTCCAGATGGCGTCGACCCCCGCCAACGTGTTCTGCCGCAACACGGCGGGATCTCCGTTCGTGACAATGGTCCCGACCCGCAGGTTCTCGTTGAAGTCATAGGACACCCGGCCCGCGAACAGATTCGTCCCGGGAACTCGGGAAGAGGGAAGCGAAAGATCCGCCACGACTTCCGGAGATACAGATGTCTCGCGAGTCCGCACGTCGAGCATAGCCAGATTCCACTTGCCCACGCGACCGTTCAGTTTGACGCCCGCGTTGATGGGGATCTGTTCACCATCTAACAGCCCGACCTGCCGACTGAAAAATGGAATGAACTGCGGCGACTCCCCGCCGAGACCAAGTCCGAAATCGTACTGGTTGGCGCCTTCAAGAAAGAAGGCTCGTTTCTCCGGGAAAAAAAGGGGAAAGCGGGTGAGATTGATTTGCCGTGTGTCTACCTCTGTTTCCGCGAAGTCCGTGTTCACCGTAAACACAGTGGCAAGCTGCGGAGTCGCTTTCCATGTAACTTCACCGCCCGCAGTCGCTTGCCATGTCCGCGGGCTCTGACCATAGAGCTCCTTTGTTTTACCGATACCATACGGGGAGATTTCGATTCCTCGTCCTTGCTGCAGGTCACCCACGCCCGACAACGTCCCGGTACGGCTGAGGTCGTACAGGAACGAGTCGAGAGTGGGAGAAGACCACCGTAAGGCCAGCCTCTCGCGCGGGACGAACCGTTCAAGGTTGAGCCCCCATTCCCGCAAACCCCGCGTAAAACTCAACGTTCTCGACGGAATCACAATTTCAGCGGACCACCCATCCTGACTCTTGGCGGTTCGCGCGTCCCAGATCCCGTCCCAATCGAGAGACACACTCTCCGGGTTCGAGATCAGGCCATCGGTACGAGTGCCCGCTGCGTTGATTTGAAAAAAGTACCCAGTGCGACGGTCTCCGTAAGTGTCAAGCACAATGCTGACCGTATCGTCGGTAAGGGTTTGCCCATCTTGCCCCATCGTTTCGTCCCGCCGCATGGTATGGATCGAGAGCCGATTTGGTTGCGGATCTTTGCAGTCAAAGCCAAAGTAAATGCGATCGTCACTAACGATTATGCGGACTTCGGTCTTGTAAGGAGTGGCCGCGCCTGGTTTCGGGGATTGCTGCACGAGCCTGAGTACTGGAGCATCGCGCCACTCGGGATCATCCAGTCGTCCATCGACCACGATCGATGAGGAAGGGCGGCTCAACGCAGTCGCATTGGATCGATCATCCGCTGAAACCCGACTCGCGCTGATGGCTACAGCGCCGAGTAGAAGCAGGCGAGCCCCTTGGGCCAGTCTCTTGTCAGAGAAGGATCGCCAGCAATCTGTTGTCATTCGGCGCTAGCTTCCTCCGGTGGGCGAAGTTTTCGGAATGAGAAATAAAGAAGCAGATCGTACACAACCTTGAGCGTGCCGGCGATGTAGAAAGGCAGATTGATTAGGCTTGGTCGAGCGAACAGAATGCCCGCGAGCAACGGACTGATCGCGGCACCCGTAGTGCGGGCGACTCCTGTGAATCCCCCGGCGGCAGATCGCTCTCCAGCTTCCACAACCGCCATGGTATAGGACTGCCTTGTCGGAACATCCATCTGGCTTATGCTGAAACGAAGAAGAAGGACAATCACAGCGAGTGAGAGAGAGGGCATTAGCGGCACGGCGATCAGAAGAAGATTGGAAGGCAGATGAGTAACCACCATCGTACGCACCAATCCGATACGGTTCGCGAGTCGGGAAGCAAGCAACGCTGAAATTCCCGCAAAAGCGTTCGCCCAGAAGAAGATTCCACCCAGGGTCTTTGGTTCCGCACCAAATCGCAGGTAGAACCAATAGGCCGCGAAGCTCTGGATGACGAATCCGCCTGCGAATGAGTCAAGCGCGAAGAGTGCCGACAACTTCAAAACGATATTCCGGGATTGTCCCAGTCCCATGAAACTACCAACCCGCGAAGCTGCGTCATTGTCCGGACGGTTGTTCACCTCGATTAGCGATGAGATTCGAGTGAACAGGCAAGCCAGGACAATCCCGAGAAACGCATATAGAAGCACGATGGATCGATAACTCTCCATCGGAGTCATCGAACGCTGTTGCAAGGCCTGAGTGACCACTCCACCAAAGAGAGCGCCGAGAGCGGTGGCCATCGAGCCGGTCAGGGTATACCACGCGAACACTTCTGTGCGAGAAACGGGCGGTAGTAAATGAGACAACGATGCCTGCTCGATCGAAAGGAAAGGGCCCACTTCATGGCCGCTGGGGCTGATGACTCCGATCGTGCCCGCAATAATGAGATAGATCAGATTGCTCGTGAGAGAGAATGCCAAACCAGCCAGCGCCATCAAGGTTGCGCCCACTATTAGCATCCGTCGTCGGCCAAGCATGTCTGCGCGTGTCGTCAGGTATAACGACACCACAATATCTCCCGCAAGTGTCAGTGTAAGAACAAGTCCACTCTGGGATTCACTGAGCCCAAGGCTTACGAGATAGAAAACAAGAATCACGGAAAGCGAGCCATAGGCAAAGAGGCGAGTGAAGCGTGTGACAAAAAGGAGCCATCCGTCGGTTGTGAGAATGCGAAGAGCCGCCGGAAATAGGGTTGCGGCAGACATTGCAAATCACTTGGTACTGGGTCGACTCGACAATAAGGGATTGGTGGGTCGGTAAACAACAATACGTGCGACTGCTTGTTGCGTTTTCATTCTTTCTCGGGAGCGTGTATACGGTGTGCCAGCCTGGGAAGTGAGTATGGTGGAGGCGGCGGGAGTCGAACTATTCAGCGTGTTGACAGCATGTAAGTTATTGATTCTTCGTATGGCCAGAGGGGCAAAAAAGGCACCATTGCCGATTCCATTGTACGTTTATTGTACGAAAATCTTTTCCAGTTGCGACTCGTGAAACGCATTCCCAAAGCGGAGTATCCCACAGTTCTCGCTTTTTGAGAAGATGGTCCCAACGCACCTCGTCGAGCTCTTTTTGTGCCAGCGGTTGCGATGCACCCGAACATTGTCCATTTGAAACCCTGAAGCCGACTTGGCGAAGTCCGGCTGATTAAGGTGCATCTTCCGGATTGCCGGTCAGAACGAAGCCGCTCGCGCGGGACGCTGCCGCGTCGGTGCTATCGGCAGTCCTGATTTTTCGGATCAGATAATTTGTGGGTCACAAGGAGGTGTCCCTGTGACCCATCTACGAAAAATCATGCTGGAGGAACTCCAGCGCCGTCATTACTCCGAACGCGAGCGGCTTCCTTCTGACGGCTTTATCGAACGCGCGCACCGACACTCGTCCAAACACACTCCTCCGCCCGCGTCCGATAAAGCACTTACGTCATCCGCTCATTCACAAGAGCCTGGTGCAGAGCCGGGTCTGCTTGTGCACGGGCCGGGCAACAACGTCCCACGACCCGTCCGCACGATCCGGCCAGCTCAGAGTCGGGAGAGATGTGCAGCACGGTCTTGGTGAGGTCTCGCACCTGTTTGGATGTCATCCGAAAGCCTAGCGTTTATTTGGCATGCATTTTCGGTTTCTCCGTTGGGGATATGCATCCTTCCCTTCGTATTCTGAAACTAAGTGGCACCGGCAAAAAATGCCGTCCGCCGGAGCTTATCAAGGCTTTTGTAAGGAGGAGAATTTATGCTGGAAAGGCTTTTATTGCCGGACACACACGCCATCGCGATCCTGGTCAAGGATCATGACCGCGTCAAGGAGCTGTTCGATCGATTCGAGAAAGAGGATTCACGCACAGGCAAGGAGAAGATCATCGGCGAGGCGCTCACCGAGCTAAAGATCCATGCCGCCATCGAGGAGGAAATCTTCTACCCGGCCGTGCGCAAGGAGCTCGAAAAGGACGTGATGAACGAGGCCGACGAGGAGCATCACGTCGCCCGCGTTCTGATTGCCGAACTGGACGGCGACCGCCGCGGCGACGATCATCGCGACGCGAAATTCACGGTGCTGGCGGAGAGCGTGCGGCACCATATCAAGGAAGAAGAAGGCGAGATGCTGCCCAAGGCCAAGGGTCTGGAGATCGACTTCGAAGCCCTGGGCCAGAAGATGCTCGCGCGGAAGAAGGAGCTTCGGCGTGACGGCATTCCGCCCGATGCCGAACACAAGATGGTGGCTGCGGCGAATGGAAGGGGCGATTCGCCCGCAGCACGGGCGCGCCGGGGCAATAAAGCCGCCGCTGTGTCCGCAGGGCGCACCCGCACAGTTGTTCGAGCGGCTGGACGCCGTTCCGGGGGCGGCACAAAGGCCAAGGGGAGACGGCGCGCGGCGTAGTCGTTCAAAGCTGTTGCTTCGATTGACTGATGGGGATTACCGGTGGCTCAGCTTTGCAGCCGACACAATGGCGGATTTCCGCGGCAAACGGGAGCCCTCGCCCGTCATCTCACTCTGGCGTAAGTATAAGGAGAATCAGCATGCGTTGGTCTGACGAAGGGCGAAGTTCGGATCTAGAAGACCGGCGGGGCGGATCGCCCGGCGGCTTCGGCCTTCCGCATATCGGAATTGGCGGCGCTATCCTCCTACTCGTCCTCAGTCTTGTGTTCCACCGCAATTTCTTTGCCCTGCTTAGCGGCGGTTCCTTGAGTACCGACTCGGCACAGACACGCCCGGTCAATGACTCAACCGAAGAGCCGGAAGTGCATTTCATCTCATTCGTTCTCGACGACACGCAGCGCACGTGGACCCAAATCTTTCAGCAGCAGGGGCGATCGTACCGCCACGCTAAGCTCGTGCTCTTCCGCGATGCCGTCGACTCCGCTTGCGGCATGGCACAGTCCGCGACCGGGCCGTTCTACTGTCCTGACGACGAAAAGGTCTATATCGACCTGAGCTTTTACGATGAACTGAAGCGACGTTTCGGTGCGCCCGGAGATTTCGCGCAAGCCTATGTTTTGGCACATGAGATCGGGCATCATGTGCAAAAACTGCTCGGGATCGAGACGCAGGTGCAGCGCACCATGGGCACGCATCCCGGCCAACGGAACGAGTTGTCAGTACGGCTTGAACTGCAGGCCGATTGCCTGGCCGGCGTATGGGGCCATTCCACCGCGCAACGCAACATTCTGGAGGCTGGGGATGTTGACGAAGCCTTGCGCGCCGCTTCGGCCGTAGGGGACGACCGCCTTCAGCGGATGGCGACTGGACGGGTGAACCCGGATTCCTTCACACACGGAAGTTCCGAACAGCGGGCGCATTGGTTCCAAGAAGGATTTCAGTCCGGAAACATCGTGGCATGTGACACCTTTTCGCGGTAGCAAGGCGGCAAGTCGGCTGTGATTCCGCTTGGCCCTCATTCATCGCAAACGATGCAGGCAGGTGAAGCGTTGGAATCACGCGAACCATGGAGTTGTGAGGCGCATCTGGTCGGCCTGTCGCAATTGAGAGGTTAACTTCCGGCTGGCCCGTCATCTGCTAGGTAAGATCAAGATCTCATACGACTCGGTAGTTCTTCGGCAGACTCCAAACAGCATTGTGGTTAGACTGCTCTCCAGCTCACGACGATTTCCCTACTTTTGGCAACTGTCTGCCCGTCTGAGTCGACGGCAACGCAATGCCCTTTTCATCTTGACAATCAGGAGGAGCGCCGGAGTATCCTTCTCTTGACCCTCAGGAGGTACGTTCTTGGCCGACAAACGCAGTGAACTTGTGCAGGGCACTCTCGACATGCTCATCCTAAAAACGCTGGCTCTTGAGCCGATGCACGGATACGGAATTAGCGTCCGACTCGAACAGATGAGCAAGGACACCTTTCGCATCAATGCAGGGTCGCTGTTTGTCGCCCTGCAGCGGCTGGAGCGGGCCGGAGTGATCAAGAGCGAGTGGAAGGCCACCGAGAACAGCAGGCGCGCCAAGTATTACATCCTCACGTGGCAGGGGCGAAAGCGGCTCGACAACGAAACCAGTGAATGGGGGCGACAGGTTGCGGCCATCGCGCGAATTCTGGAGGCGTCGTAGCTTATGCCGCTGCTGTGGAGCATCGCGATGGGACTCCGGTCGATGTTTCGGCGGGAGAGGGATTCTAGGGAACTCGACGAAGAACTAAACGGTTTCCTGGAAATGGCCATCCAGGAGAAGATGGGCCGGGGCATGACCCGCGCTGAAGCGATTCGCGCCGTGCGGCTGGAGCAGGGCAGCCCTGATGTGACGAGGGAAGTCGTCCATGCCGCCAGATGGGAATCCTTTCTTGAAACCTGCGGTCAGGACATACGGATCGGATTACGCAGACTTTGGAAGTCGCCAGGCTTCACCGTGGTCGTTGTGCTCACTTTGGCGTTGGGCATCGGAGCGACGACGGCGATCTTCTCCCTAATTGACGCGGTGATGGTGGAGTCACTACCGGTCGCGAATCCGAAGGAGCTCTATCGTCTTGGCGACAACAATAATTGCTGCGTGATGACCGGCATGCAGAACGACGGCAGTTTTGTTCTTTATTCTTATCCGCTGTACGAGCATCTCCGCGATCACACACCTGAGCTTACCCACCTCGCCGCGTTTAGCTCGTCTTTGTCAGATTTGAGCGTTCGGCGCAGCGGTGACTCCGCCCCAGCTCAACCTTACAAGGGCGAATTCGTCTCCGGCAACTACTTCGAGATGTTCGGCATTGGCGCGTTTGCCGGCCGCACTCTCATACCGACAGACGACACCGCAGGCGCTCCACCTGCGGTCGTGATCAGCTATCACACCTGGCAAACACGCTTCGCCTCGGATCCTTCGGTGATTGGCGCGAGCTTGGTCATCAATACACTCCCTTTCACAGTCGTGGGCGTTGCGCCGGCCCGGTTCTACGGCGATACTCTGCGCAGCGATCCTCCCGATTTCTGGCTGCCGCTTGCTACCGACCCAGACCGATGGCTGTTCGCAACCGGACCCGAGTGGCTCTACTTGATTGGACGCTTGAGGCCGGGCACCACCGCCGCCGAGGTGCAAGCCAGGCTCACGGTCGAACTCCAGCAGTGGCTTTGGTCTACGGGGTTCTCCGAAGCGACGCCGGAGCAGCGCAACGATCAGGCCCTAGTAGACAAATACCGACAAGAAATTCGCAAGCAACATATTCACCTCACTTCGGCAGCCGGTGGCGTCGACCAGTTGCAGACCGACTATGTGTCCGGTCTTCGGTTGCTGGTGACGCTCTCGGCTCTGCTGTTGCTGATCGCGTGCGCCAACATTGCCAACTTGCTGCTGGCGCGCGGATCGTCGAACCGGCCGCAGATGGCAGTCCGGTTGGCTCTGGGTGCTCCCAGAGCGCGGCTGGTTCGGCAGGTGCTGACCGAGAGTGTTCTGCTGGCGTTGGTGGGCGGGACAGCGGCACTCTGCGTAGCCTATGCAGGCACGCATGCGATCCTGGCGCTTGCGTTTCGCGGAGCCCATTACGTTCCGATCGATGCACGACCTTCTGGTGTAGTTCTGGTTTTCACTTTTCTGCTGTCGGTGGTAACGGGGATCGTATTCGGCGTCGCGCCTGCCTGGATGAGCTCGCGGTCCGATCCTGCCAATGCCCTGCGTGGAGCTGGCCGGTCCACCGGCGACCGCTCGTCGGGAATTCAGAAATCTCTGGTCATCGCACAGGTTGCCTTCTCTATGGTGCTCTTGATTGGAGCTGGTCTGGTCACGCAAAGTCTTCGCAATCTGGAACACCAGCATTTCGGGTTTGTGACGCAGAGCCGCCTGATTGTGCACATCGCTCCGGCACTGGCCGGTTACACCCCGGAACGGCTCGCGGGGCTTTATCAGCGGCTTGAGGATACGTTGCCGCATATACCGGGCGTCTTGAGCTCCAGTCTCTCGTGGTACAGCCCGTTGGACGGTAACAACGCCAACGAGCGAATAGTCATTCAGGGTAAGGCGCCGGACGAGGGGGGGGAGACACCCTCGTGGGACCGCGTGGGTCCTCGCTATTTCGAGACTATCGGCACGCGCTTGCTGCGGGGGCGAGTCATCGATGAACATGACACGCCGACTGCTCCGCATGTTGCTGTCGTGAATGAAACCTTCGCTCGCAGATACTTTCCGAACGAGGATCCTGTCGGTCAGCACTTCGGGATGAGGGATGTGAGTCACAGTGGCGACTATGAGATTGTCGGCATTGTCGAGGATGCGAAATACCAGGACACGCGCGGGCCCGCCTATGCGACCTCCTTTTTGCCTTTGCTGCAGACACCGCCCGGAGAGTCCGTTGAAGGATGGGTCAGTGCCATCGAGTTGCATGTTGCCGGGAGGCCGGAAAACATCGAGCCGGCGGTGCGCCAAGCACTCGCTGGTGTTGATCCGAATCTTACTGTCCTCAAAGTGGTTAGCTTTCGCGAGCAGGTGGCGCGGAACTTTAATCAGGAACGCCTGATCGCGAGGCTCGCGGAGCTGTTTGGATTACTCGCGCTCATTCTGGCCTGTATCGGCTTGTACGGTATGACAGCGTATGCGGTGGCACGGCGAACGAATGAGATCGGCATCCGGATGGCGATGGGTGCCGAGCGCGTCAGTGTCTTGACCCTGGTGCTGAGGAGCGCTCTGCGACAGGTCGCTTGGGGCATGGCAATCGGAATCCCCGTCGCACTGGCGGGAGGACGCGCGTTGGCCGGTCAGCTTTATGGCGTGAGGAACTATGATCCCGTGATCGTCGGACTGGCTGCGACGGTTCTGGTGGCTTGCGCTCTTCTGGCAGCAGCCGTTCCGGCACGCCGAGCGTCAGGCGTGGATCCTCTGGTCGCGTTGCGCTACGAGTAGACCACCGTAGCCCATTTGACGAGTCCCTTTCGGTAGTCGGAACTGAATTACCATCGCACTGATCCTGCTTGGCTTAATGTCGCTAGTCTTGATCGGAAACGCCTCGGGCAGGAGTCCTCGCGTTAGACAAAAAGTCGATCCGAGGCGTTTTCGATAAGGAGACTAGGAGGAAGCCGCTGGCGTTTGCGGCGGACGCGGTGCGCTATGGGATTTCAACGGTAGTTTGGGTCGCAAGAACTTTGTGAGCAGTCGCGAAAAAGGCGGATTAGCAATCGGTGCGGTGCTACCAAGAGCTGAAAGACAGTGGACGGAAGATTGGGAGAGAGGTCGTGGACGATGGGTAAGGACACGAATGCGTCCTCGTGCTTGTGCACGTCCAAGGTCCGGAGCTGATCTAAGGGTTAGGAAGAATCGAAGTACGTGCATGCTGATAACTCCTCAGCAGTAAATCTTTGAATCACGATCATCGATGCGTCACAGCGTGGGCAGTGCCAGAGATAAGCAGCCTCGAAGGGCAGGTCGAGGGTTCCAACTCGCAGTTCTGTTGCGCTACTCGGAGCAGCAGTCGTCGGCTCAACAGCAGATGAGAAGCCCGAAAGCGATTCGCCAGAAAGCCAAAGTGGCGGATGCGAACAAAGCCTTTGGGCAACACGTGCAAAAAGAAGCGGCGCAAGAACTCCGTCTCTGTCAGAGTCATCTGTCTTTGCTTGCCGCTGCGGGCATAATCCTTCCAGCGGAAAGTGACGCGTTCTTGATCGAAGGCCAACAAGCGGTGATTGGAAATGGCCACCCGATGGGTGTAGCGACCTAAATAGCGCAACACCTGCATGGGACCGCCGAAAGCAGGCTTTGCGTAGACGACCCAGTCGTGACGATGCAGACGACGCAGCAGTTCTGTGAACTGTCGCGGGTCAGCAAAAGCCGCAGCCGGGCCGGCACACTGTAGCTTCTTGCTGCGGTGGAGGCGTTTGAGGCCGGCGAGAAACTTTCCACGAAACACACGACTCAGGACTTTGACAGGTAAGAAGAATGCATAGCGCGGACGAACCCATCGAAGATGATCTAGTGAAAGCCCGCCCGCAGGAATGACACAGTGAATGTGGGGATGCAGAAGCAGGTTCTGTCCCCAAGTGTGTAGGATGGCGATCACACCGATCTCGGCTCCGAGGTGCTTCGGATCGGATGCGATTTCCCGCAACGTTTGCGCAGTGGCGGTGAACAACAGATCGTAAAACAGGCGTGGGTTCTCCAAGGCCAGCACATTCAGTTCGTGAGGCACAGTGAACACGACATGGAAATAGCTAGTGTCGAGGAGTTCGCGTTGCCGTGCTGTGATCCAGCGCTCGCGAGCTTGCGCCTGACACTTGGGGCAGTGGCGATTTCGACACGAGTTGTAAGAGATGGTCTGATACCCACAACTCGGGCAAGCATCAAGATGCCCGCCGAGGGCAGCTGTGCGGCAACGTTGGATGGCACGAAAGGCTTTGAGCTGCTGAAAATCAAAGCTCGATCGATACCGATCCAGAAAGCGGTCACCGTGCAGGCGTAGAACGT
>Ga0070712_100000260_pt1 | contig 29575 bp, 34 predicted proteins | sample LARL81metaG_FD_71396 | JGI IMG/M metagenome (GOLD analysis project Ga0070712, IMG submission 71396) | Corn, switchgrass and miscanthus rhizosphere microbial communities from Kellogg Biological Station, Michigan, USA - LAR L8-1 metaG | ecosystem: Host-associated > Plants > Roots > Rhizosphere ...
GCAATCGGATTTTCCACCTGTCTCGCATCGTCGCCGCCGCCGAACAGGGCGGCATCGGCGCGCGGAATGAACGAATAGCTGATCGTCTCGTTGAAGCCGCGCGCGACCAAAGCCCGGCGAACCGCGCGCATGCGGCGCTGCGCGGCCGTAAGCGTCGGTTTGGCGATGGCGCTCCCGCGCGACAGCGCTGTCGAAGGCACTTTGTTCAAGCCGTGAATGCGCACGACTTCCTCGACCAGATCGGCTTTGCCTTGTACGTCATGGCGCCAGGAGGGTGGCGAGACCTTCAGCACGGCGCCGTCGCCAACCGTGAAGCCCAGACGCTTCAGTATCGAAACTGTTTCCGTTTTTGGCACCTCAAGCCCACCGAGGCGTGCGACATAGTCGGGAGCGAATTCGATCGTGCGTTGCCAATCCGGCGTCTTGCCTGCCCCAACGACCTCCGATGGTTCGCCGCCGCACCATTCCATGATCAAGCGCGTCGCCAGTTCCAGGCCCGAGACCACGAATTCCGGGTCGACACCACGTTCAAAGCGATAGCGCGCGTCGGATACAACGTCGAGCCTTCGCCCCGTGCGCGCGGTGCGGACAGGATCGAAATAGGCGGACTCGATGAAGACGTTGGTCGTGGTCTCCGAGCAGCCCGTATTTTCTCCGCCGATCACTCCGGCGATGCCGCGCGCTGCAGCATCGTCCGCGATCACCGTCATTTGGCTGTCGAGCGTGTATGTCTTGCCGTCAAGGGCGAGCAATTGCTCGCCGTCTCTGGCAAGGCGTGCCTGGACGTTGCCTTGTAATTTGTCGGCGTCGAAAACGTGCAGCGGTCGGCCGCGGTCGAGCGCGATCAGGTTGGTGACATCGACCAGTGCTGAAATCGGTCGCAGGCCGACAGCCTTCAACCGATCCTGCACCCACTTGGGCGACGGAGCGTTTTTCACATTGCGCACCGTGCGTCCGGCGAAGAGAGGGCAGGCATCGACTGCGTCGGATGGAAAATTCAGAGCGACCGATATACTCGAAGTGAATTTTCCGGGGACAGGCTTGACGGCGCCATCCCTCAGCTTACCAAACCCGGCAGCCGCCAAATCGCGCGCGATGCCGTAGACGCTGGCCGCATCGACGCGATTAGGCGTGAGGGCCACGTCAATCACCGGATCGGTGAGGCCGAGTGCTCTGGGGACCGACTCGCCGACAACGGCGTCGGCAGCAAGTTCGATGATGCCGTCATGCTCATCGCCAAGCAGAAGCTCGCGTGCCGAACAGAGCATGCCGCGCGATTCCAAGCCGCGGATGGCGCCGATCTTCAGTGCCTCGCCAGAGGCGGGGATGATCGTGCCTGGTCGCGCGAACACCGCCTTCATGCCGGAATGCGCGTTCGGTGCGCCGCAGACGACCTGTATCGGCGCGCCGGAGCCATCGTCCACCATGCAAAGTTTCAGCTTGTCGGCGTTGGGATGTTTCTCGGCTGAAACAACGAGCGCGACGACAAATGCTTTCAGCCGCGCTCCGGCGTCTTCCACGGTCTCAACCTCGAGACCGATTGAGGTGAGTTTTTCCGCAACCGCCGCAGCATCGGCGTCGGTTTGCAGGTGCTCCTTGAGCCAGGAGAGCGTGAACTTCATCGCGACAGCCCCCCATCAAGAGAGGGCATGTCGAGGGCGGCAAAGCCGTAATGGCGCAGCCAGCGCAAATCGGACTCGAAGAACGAGCGGATATCCGGAATACCGTATTTCAGCATGCCGAGCCGATCGATCCCGCCGCCGAACGCAAAGCCCTGGTAGACGTCCGGATCGATTCCACTCATCTGAAGTACGCGCGGATGAACCATGCCGGAGCCGCCGAGTTCGAGCCAATCGTCGCCCTGTCCGAACTTGATCTGGTTCGGCACCGAACGATCGCAGCGCAGGTCCCACTCGACCGAGGGTTCGGTGAAAGGAAAGAAGCTCGGCCGTGCGCGAAGTTCGACGTTGTCGACTTCGAAGAACGCCTTGCAAAATTCCTCGATGGTCCATTTGAGATGGCCGAGATGAATGCCTTTCTCGATGACGAGTAGCTCGAATTGGTGAAACATCGGCGAGTGCGTTGCATCGCTGTCGACGCGATAGGCTCGTCCGGGCGCCACAATGCGGATCGGCGGCTTTTGCTTCAGCATGGTGCGCACCTGCACCGGAGAGGTGTGCGTGCGCAGGATGTGTTGCGAGCCGTCCGCCTGTCTGGCGAGATAGAAAGTCGCCTGCATCTGGCGCGCCGGATGGTCGGGCGGGATGTTCAGCTTGGTGAAATTGTAGTCGTCACATTCGACGTCGGGACCTTCAGCGACCGAGAATCCGATGTCGGCGAGAATCGTGGTGATCTCGTCGAACACCTGGCTCACCGGATGGACGGTACCGGTTGGCTCGGGCCGTGGCGGCAATGTGACGTCGACTTTTTCCTGTGCCAGACGTGCGTTGAGCGCTGCATCTCCTAGCTCGGACTTTCGCCTGGTGATGGCGAGCGCGACCTTGTCGCGCAACCCGTTGAAGAGCGGTCCGTTGTGCTTGCGCTCTTCCGCCGTCATTGCGCCCAGCGTCTTCAACAGTTCGCTGACCGTGCCCTTTTTGCCGAGCGCGGCGACGCGAATCGACTCCAATGCCGCTTCGTCCGCGGCCGCAGCAATGGCCGCCATGACGTCGCGTTCGAGTGTTTGAATGTCGCTCATCGGAAACCCTTTATCGGAATGGCTTGAATCACGGGTCTTGGCGCTTGCCAAGGCCCGCTCTGCTCCGATGGGTTTTGCGACTTAGGCTTTCGCGCCGGCCTGATCCACCAGAGCCTTGAAGGCTTCGGGCTCGTGCGTGGCGAGATCGGAGAGGACCTTGCGGTCGATCTCGATGCCCGCCTTGGCGAGCCCGCTGATAAATCGGCTGTAGGTGATGCCGTACTGGCGGCAACCGGCGTTGATGCGCTGGATCCAGAGCGCGCGGAAATTGCGCTTCTTCTCTTTGCGGCCAATGTAATTGTGCTGCAACGAACGATCGACAGCGGCATTGGCCGAGGTGATGTTGTTCTTGCGGCGGCCATAGAAGCCCTTGGCCTGCTTGAAGACTTTCTTGCGACGGGCATGGCTGGCGACGGAACGGGGCGCGCGTGACATTGTGTTCTACCTCAACCGTAAGGCATCCAGCGCTTCACGCGCTGGGTTTCGGACACCGAGAGATTGCCGTGCAGTTCTTTGCGCGTGCGCTTGGACTTGCTGATCAGCCGGTGGCGTTTATAGGCCTTTCCGGTTTTGATCTTGCCGGTTGCGGAGAATCTGAAACGCTTCTTGGCGCCAGATTTGGTCTTCATCTTGGGCATTTTGCGGTCTCCAGTGGCCGGTTTGGCCGGTTCGCTTTACGAGTCGCCACGGCATGCCCCGCCGGGCGGCTCACGAAAGAGGGCGCGTTATACGGAAAGCCGGACATTTTGCAACCGCGGTCCCGCGAGGGTGCGCGGCGGGGTCGGAACGCGCCGCACCGCAGTCACGCGACGCGGACGGTCGGTGCGAAATAACACATTGAAATAGCTTATGTTTTGTGGTTGCTGGGATGCTTTCAGAGACGCCCGCGCGTGACTTTCAGAAAAATCCTGCACCAGATTCGAATCATCGATTCCTGGCTTGTCGCACCCGCTATGCTGGTCGTCATCTACGGCGAACTCAGCCACAACCAGAACGTGGATCTTCTCGAGTCCTATTTCTGGGATAAGGCGCTGCACTTCACGGCCTATTTTGGTCTTTGTCTCATGGCGACCATTGCAGTGCGCGCCGATCGCAAGGCGCTGTGGTGGGCGGCGGGGTTGGTTCTGCTGGGGGGCACGCTCGAGATCATCCAGGGACTCACGGGCCGCGACGCCGACGCCTTCGACGAGCTCGCCAACACACTTGGCGTCTTCAGCGGACTCGGCGTCGGTTGGGCCGGCGTGGCGTTTCTCAAGGCCCGCAAGCTTGTTGGGGATGCGCGTGCGGAATAGCGTTGGGTTAAATCGAGGAGACACGCCATGTTCAAGGAGTTTCGCACGTTTCTCATGCGCGGCAGTGTCATCGACCTCGCAGTCGGTGTCATCGTTGGCGCATCCTTTACCGGCATCGTCAACTCGCTAGTCAAGGACATTTTGATGCCGCCTATCGGATTGCTGCTCGGCGGCATCGACTTTTCAAACTTCTTCGTCATCCTGAAAGGTGATCACAGTCTTGCAACGTTGAAAGCGGCGCAGGACGCTGGCGCGGTGACGTTGAACTACGGCATCTTCATCAATGCCTTGCTAAACTTTCTGATCATTGCGTTCGTGCTGTTCCTGCTCATCCGGCAAATCAACAAGCTGCAGCGCCCGGCCAAGGATGCACCGCCGCCACCGACACCCGAAGATGTTCTGCTTCTGCGCGAAATCCGCGACACACTGAAGGCGCGCTAGTGCGGTTTGTCATGGCGTTTCTGTTGGCGACAGCGGCCGTGCTCGGTCAGGCGTGCGCGGCGAGCGATGCGACCGGCATGGCCGCGGCGGCAAACGGCTTTTATGCGGTGTACGCAACGTTTCATCCGTCGGATGGCATTCCCTCTCCGGCCGACCGCGCAAAATACCATCCGTTCCTCTCGCCGGCGCTCGAGGCCCTTTTGACAGACGCGCAAGTGGCCGAAGCGCGCTTTGCAAAAGCGAACAAGGGCGCACCGCCGCTCGTAGAAGGCGATCTCTTCACTTCGCTGTTCGAAGGGGCAAGTTCGATCGCGGTTGGAGACTGTAGCGGAGATGCGGAAAGGGGCCGCTGCACGGCGAGGCTCGAACATGTCGACACGTCGGCCAAGCCGGTCGCATGGAACGATACCGTTTTATTGGTCAACACACCTTCGGGGTGGCGGGTTGACGATATCGCTTATGGCGGTAAGTGGGCGTTCGGAAATAAGGGACGGTTGAGTGAACTCTTGAAGCAGGCCATCAGCTTTCAGTAACGGACGCCCCTCGGCCGGCGTATAGTGCTTGCATGATCGTGGAGTGTCGGATGACAGCCGAGAAAATTGAGCGTGACTGGAACAAGGAACTTACACCGGAGCAACACCGCGTGTTGCGCCAGCATGGAACCGAACGCGCCGGCAGCAGCCCGCTCAACCATGAAAAGCGTGCCGGACGCTACTTTTGCGCCGGATGCGGCGAAGAACTGTTTGAATCAAAGACCAAATATGAAAGCGGCAGCGGCTGGCCGAGCTTTTATGCGCCGAAGCACGGAGCGATTGCGACAACTGTCGACACCAGCCACGGAATGCGCCGCGAGGAAGTGCAATGCGCCAGGTGCGGCGGACATCTCGGTCATGTCTTTCCGGACGGGCCGCAGCCCACGGGCCTGCGCTATTGCATGAATGGCGCAGCGCTGAAGTTCATGCCCGAGAAATAGATGTTCGAGGCGGAACGGCCGACCGGCACCAAGCCCCAGATTTATCGTGAACTGGCTCTGATGGCGGAGGGGTTGTTTCGCGGCGAACGCGATCCAGTCGCCAATGCCGCCAATCTTTCTGCGTTGCTCTGGCTTGGTCTGACCGATCTCAATTGGGCGGGGTTTTATTTCCTTCGCGCTTCCGGTCTCGTGCTCGGGCCGTTTCAGGGCAAGCCGGCCTGTGTCCGCATCGATATTGGCAAAGGTGTCTGCGGCACCGCAGCAAGGGACAGGAAAACGCTCGTTGTGCCGGATGTAGAGGCATTTCCGGGCCACATCGCGTGCGACATCGACTCGCGCTCCGAGCTTGTGGTGCCGCTACTCGAGGGCGCACACCTTGTCGGTGTGCTGGATCTGGACAGTCCGTCGCGCGCGCGCTTCGATCCCGAAGACGCCAAGGGTGTCGAAACGCTCGCCGCCCTTTGGGTGGCGGCGAGCGATCAGATTTAAAGGTGTATTAGACCTCAGGTCGGCATCGACTCGCCGCTCAGCACGACTTCGGGTGCGGCTGCAGCAGGTAGCGGCGCTGCCTTGCGCGCTACGCTACGGCGGGCCTTCTTTTTCATCGGACGAGACATTTTCTTGGCCGCACGCTTTGCCTTTTTCGGGGCAGCCTTGCGCGCCTTTCTCTTCATCGGCGATCTTTTCGCGGCTGCGGATTTGGACTTCTTCGCCGTTTTCTTCTTTGCCTTCTTTGCCTTGCGGGCCATCTCGGATTTCCTTCGATCAAATTGTGCGCGAGATCATCGCGCCTGTGCTGCAACGGTTAGACCCCGCGAATGTTTCGCGCAATGGGCCGCGATGTGAAATGCAGTACGGCGATCATCACCAGACCTGCGGCGAGACCGGCGCTGCCGAGATAGATCGCTCCGTGCACATCATTGTCACCGACGAAAAACGTCGTCGCGAATGGACCGAGTGCACCCGCCAAAACCTGCGTACCGCCGCTTTGCACTGCGGCACGTCGCGATGGATCGGCCTCGATCGTCATGGGAATGAGAAACGGCGACATGAAAAGGCCGATTAGTCCACCGACCGCATTGGCCGCGATGAAGGCCCAACCGGGCGGATGCAGCAGAAACACCGTCCACACCGCGAGAATCGTGACGGTGGCTACGATGAAAACTGTGAAATATCTGACATGGCCGGCGAGCGCCGTGGCAGCGAGACCGCCCACAATCTGTGCCGCGAGCGAAACCCAGACCGAAGTTCGCGCGACGTCGGCGCCGAGGCCTGCCTCATGTGCGAGCGGCTGCAGGTAGATGCCGACTGTGCTCGCGGCGCTGACATAGACGAGCGTGGTCAATAGCGCGAACCAGCCCCGAGGCGGCGGCGCGCCGGTTTCTCCGCTTGGCTTGGGCAAGGGCGCGAAACGGCTCGGAATCCAGGCGACGATCACGAACCCCGCGATGGCGATTGCGGCAAGGCCCGCAAATCCACCATCGGCGCCATGTTGCGGCAGAATCCAGTGCGCGAAAGCGAAGGCGATGGCGAGCTGGGACGACGTCGAGAGTGTGAAGAAAAGGCCAGCCCAGCGCTCCGGCGTTTTGGTTCGGGCGATCATGCTGGTCATGATCCAGAGCAGGATACCTTCCGGCAGACCGGCGAGCGAGCGCATGAGCATCACACCCGCGCCATGCGCCCCAATGGTGGCGTAGTCGGCCAGCGCGAGCGCGATGAGAGCGGCGATTGCGATGCTCTTGAGACGAGAAGCCGGCAGCCAGGTGCTTGCGGCCGCCGTTGTCAGACCCATCGAGAGCGCTTCGAACGTCGCCGTCAGTCCGATGCCCGATACGCTCAGCCGGTGCTCGTCGACGAGTGCACCAAGGATCTCAGGCAGCACTCCGGCCAAGAGCAGCGAGATAACACCGAGTGCGATGCAGGCGAGCCCCTCGCGCAGCGGCAGGTCCGGACCCACCGCATCAGGAATGAGCGCAGGATGCGAGGTTTGATCCATATCTTTGGTCTGAATGGAGGTTGGCGATGATGGGCCAGCTTCGATGCAAGGGATCAAATGTCAATCGGGACCCTCAAAGGCGCGAGCAATTCGTCCGAGCGATTGGCGAGAACCGAGAAATGACCTTCATCGGGGTAGAATTTCGCATGACAGTTGCCGAGCCGCTGCGCCAGTGCGCGCACCGGACCTACCGGCATGATGCGGTCCTTCTCGCCGTGCCAAATGAACATGAGCTTCGAGCTGATATTGCGCACATCGAAACCCCAAGGACGCACCAGGCGCTCGATCTCGTCGCGGTTCGCTGCCGCACCCTGACGGGCGGTCTCGACCATGGTGCGCGCCAGCAGCACACGCAAGGCGGCGTCGTTCATCAAAGTCTCGTCCTGACCGCCCAGCCATTGCGATATTCGCAGCATGCGCTGCTGGATCATCACGGCGTCGGGTTGCCCGTCGGGGCGAAACTGTTTTAGCCGGCGACGCAAATAGGAAGGAAATCGGTGTGCCACCCACCAGGCAAAGCGTCTCAGCCGCGGACCAGTGCGCCGCGCGATCTCCGGCGGCGGTACTGTGCTGACGAGGGAGCAGGCGGTGACTCTCGCGGCGATGAGATGCGCGCAGGCCAGCGCGTAGGGGCCACCTGCCGACATGCCCTGGACGGCGAATTTATCGATGCCGAGGTGGTCTGCCGCCGCCGCGACGTCCGCCGGCCAATCCAGCAGCCGATCGCCGGTCCGTGGATCTGAGCGGCCAATGCCGGGCCGGTCGAGCGCGATCACGCGCACGCCAAGTCTCAGCGCCGCCGCCTCCAGCATGAGTGCCTCGAGGCGCGACGATCCGTGCCCATGAAAGTGGAAGACGACAGGACCTGACGGATCGCCCACCTGGAGGTAGCTCAGCGCTCGCCCGTCGGGAAGGCGAATGAGGGCGTATGGTTCCGGCCTGGAGCGATTTTCGCCGCTCTCTGTCGCTTCATGCGCTCGTATAAGCGTCATCGCGGATTCATCGCGCTCGTCATGGGGTTCCCGAGCGCGACGCCTAAGCCAACTTGGTGTTGATCGTGGCGCCTGCCTTCAGCGCCAGCGTGACCGGCGTCCGCTCCGCGATGTCGGCCAGACGCGCGCGCTGTTCTGCGTCGAGCGCGCCATCGACATGCAGGACGCGTTCGATGCGAAAGGCTCCGGCTTCGCGGAAATACTCGAGCTCCACCGCGAGGCCCGTGAGAGGCCAAGCTTTTCGTTCGGCATACATGCGAAGGGTGATGGCGGTGCATGCCGCGAGTCCTGCCAGCACGAAGCCAAAGGGCGAGGGGCCGGCGTCACCGCCGCCTGCTGAAACCGGCTCATCGCCGACCAGATCGTGGTGCCCCGCCCTTATCTTCACCTTGTAACGGGCCTCGGCCTGCTTCGCCGATGCGCGCGCGACCAGAAGTGCTCCGGTGTTTTCCTTGCTCATGACCGACCTTTCCACTCGCACGCAGGCGCCGCTCACCGCGAGCGCACTTAATCCGTTGGCGAAATGCGCCAGTGAATGAAGTTTGCGTGCTGTTCCGTCGTCAATTTCAGTTGGCGATTATGCACGGCGAGCGCCCCCTGCCAAAGCGCGTTCCACGCCTCGAACATGACGTCGCCGCCTGAAATTCCCGACATGAGGCGCCAACCGCACTGCCGCACGACAGCTTGCTTGCCGTCGATTTCGACGTCTTCACCCTGTGCTGCCGCCAGCCGGGCCAGCAGAAGCGCGAACGCCTGCGCGCCCGATCCTGAAACATCCAGGAGCTTGGCGGCTTCATCGTAGAATTGCAGCCCGATCAGGCGCGCGGCGCGTCCGACAAGCGCGCGCGCCTCTTCCGCGCCGAACAGTTCGAGCATTGTCGGCAACATCGATCGGACATACTCCATGGCGTAGGAGCGTTCGACCTTTGCGAGCCGTTCGACCGGCCAGCTCTGCGAATCGAGTTTCGGCGCGTGCGCCGGATCGAAGGCCGGGGCTCGTTCGTCGTGAACAAAACGCACGCGCTCGTCCGGCGCCAAGTCGCGGTCATATTCGAGATAGTAGCCCTCGAGACCAGGATCGCCTTCGACCGTCTGGCCGGTGCAGACGAAACCGAGGCGTGGATTTCCCAACGTCACGCCGTTATGGCCATGCCAGCCGTGCAGCATCGCTTCATTCACTTCGCGCGGTACGGCGCAGATGGCGCTGCCTTGCCAGATCCAGCGTGGCGGCGGATAGCGTACCCATGCCTTGCGATCGCTTTCCCACATGTATTCGGTCTTTACGCCGCCAAGCGCATTGGAGAAGTAGTGGTACTGGGCACAGGCAACCGCGTGAGGCAGGTGATCAAGGCCGAGCTTCTTCAGCCCTTGCGTGAATTTCTCCAGATGCTGGCGGCGGAAATGGGCGAAGACGAAGCGGCGCGCGGCTTCCGCATCGCGCTGCGTGACGAGGGTCAGCACCAGACCCGTCATCAGTGCGTTATAAAGTTTGCTGACGGCCTTGTAGCCGGCAGTCGATGGCGCGACGTGTTCGCTCATGGTGGCGTGACGACGGACACTTTGCTGATGACGATGGGCTCGACCGGCGCCGCGCCGCCCATCGGGCCGTGATCGCCAAGAGCGACGCCCGCGATCTTGTCCACCACGTCCATACCGGCGATGACATGTCCGAATACGGCGTACCCAGTTTGGTTGCCGTGATCGGATGGCTGATGATCAAGCCTCAGATTGTCCGCCAGATCGATGAAAAATTCCGCGGTTGCACTTGCCGGATTGTCGCTTCGCGCCATCGCCACCGCGCCGCGAATGTTGCTGAGTCCGTTGTTCGCCTCCAATGCAATCGGCTCGTGCACAGGGCGTGCCTGGACGTCGGCGTCGAAACTTCCGGCCTGGATGACGAATCCCGGCACTACGCGATAGACGACTGTACCGTCGAAATGACCTTCGTTCACATAGCGCAGGAAATTGTCGACGGTCACCGGTGCATGCACGCGGTCGAGTTCGAGCGTGATGTCGCCCAGTGAAGTTTCGATGCGCACTCTCGTTTCCGCTTCAGCTTGGGCCGCGGAAAGCGAGACTACCAAGGTGGTAATCAGAGCGAAGAGTGTTCTGCGCATGACGGCGGACTCCGCAAGCTCGACAACAAGCTCGCCGAAGCAGGCGGCGCGATCAAGCAGGCGGGCGTTATTCAGGGCGCGGCGCTTGCGAGAAACTGCGCTTCGAATTCCAGAATCAGATGTTGCAGCAAGGGTTCTGCGACCACCGCTGCCGCTTCAGCGGGACTGTACCAGCGCCGCTCGCGCTCTTCGCCTTCGGCCCAGCTCTTGCGCTGTTCGGTGACCCTAAGCGCATAGACCTCGACCTTGCAGGGTTCGCTCGCTCGGTTCTTGTGGTGCTTGACGTAGCGATAGTGACCGATCGGCGTCTTTTGGACTTCGCCTTTGACACCTGCCTCTTCCAGCGCTTCGAGCGCGGCGCAGGCCGAGGCCGGCATGCTCTCCACCGGCCAGCCCTTAGGAACGATCCAGCGCCGGGTGCGCCGCGAAGTCACGAGCAAAACTTGCAGGCGACCGCTCGCTACGCGATAGGGCAGCGCGGCATATTGGATACCGTTCGCCTTCTTGGCTGCGGCGGGACGCCGTGTAGCAACGTTGGTCCTCATCCTACCATCCCGAACAGGTAGTAAAAGACGGCGCCGATCGCGCCCGATGCGGGCATCGTAACCACCCAAGCGATAACAATGTCTTTAGCGACGTTCCAGCGGACGGCCGAAGTCCTTCGGGCGGCACCCACGCCCACGATGGCCCCTGTGATCGTGTGCGTGGTCGAAACGGGAATGCCGAAACCTGTAGCCAAGAACAAGGTGATCGAGCCTGCAGTTTCCGCACAGACGCCTTGCAGCGGCGTCAGCCGGGTGATTCGCGAACCCATAGTACGCACGATCCGCCATCCGCCGAAGAGCGTGCCAAGCGCCATCGCGGCCTGACAGCTCAATACGACCCAAAGCGGGACAGCGAAGCCGCCCTTCATCGCGCCATGCGCGACGAGGAGTGCAGTGATGATGCCCATCGTTTTCTGCGCGTCGTTGCCGCCGTGACCGAGCGAATAGAGTGAAGCAGAAATGAATTGAACCTGGCGGAAGATCGTATCGACCAGCGCAGGGCGTGTGCGCACAAACGCCCACGACACTGCGAGCACCAGAACGAGCGCCAGCACGAAGCCGAGCGCCGGCGAAAGGAAGATAGCGGCGATGGTTTTGCCAAGGCCGCTCCAGGCAATCGCGCTCCAGCCCGAGCGTGCGAGTCCGGAGCCCACCAGGCCGCCGACGAGAGCGTGCGAACTGCTGGACGGAATGCCGGCGAGCCAAGTGACGACGTTCCACACGATCGCGCCCATCAGCGCGCCGAACACGACCTGATCGGTGATGACGCTCGGCGAGACGATACCGGTGCCGATCGTCTTTGCGACATGCAAGCCGAATACGAGAAAGGCGACGAAGTTGAAGAACGCGGCCCAGCCGACGGCGTAGCGCGGCGAGAGAACGCGCGTCGAGACGATGGTGGCAATCGAATTGGCGGCGTCGTGCAGACCGTTCAGGAAGTCGAACAGCAAAGCGGTTGCGATCAGCGCGACCAGCAGCAACTCGATGTGCAAGAAAGCCCCCGTCTCTCAGCCCTGCTCGATGGCGATGCCACTGATGCAGTTGGCAACGTCTTCGAAGCGGTCCATGACGCGCTCGAGGTGATCGTAGATCTCCGTTCCGACAATGTAGTCCATGGCGTTGCCGCCGCGATATTTGGTGTAGAGCGATTTGATGCCGAGGTCATGCAGGCCGTCGGCATTTTCCTCCAAGCGGATGATCTCTTCCGTGAGGGCGTTTAGCCTCACCGATTGCTGGCGCATCGAACCGAGCAGCGCCACCGCGTCGACCGTAAGCTTCGCGGCCTGGACGATGATGCCGCCCATCTGCGCCATTTCGGGCTCGAAGCTTGCGACCTCGAACAACACGATGGCCTTGGCGGTTTTCTGCATCTGGTCGATGGCATCGTCGAGCGCGGTGATGAGTTCCTTGATATCGCTGCGGTCGAACGGCGTGATGAACGAGCGCCGGGTCAAGGTCAGGACGTCGCGGGTAATGGTATCGGCCTGGTTTTCGAACTCCATCACCCTGCGGCTCGCATCGGGAATGCTTGCACTGGCGTCGAGCAGACTTTTGAGGGCTTCTGAACCGTCTACGAGCGTGGCAGCATGCCGGTCAAAGAGGCCGAAGAACCTGTCCTCGCGCGGCATCAGGGCCTGAAACCATCGCAGCATCACTCGTCTCCACATTCGACAGGACGGTCGGACCGGAAAGTATCACCGAACAGGAAATCCCCCGCCGAAGGAAATGACGCAAAGCCCGGGTGCGGTCAATCCGAGATCGAACTCAGATCACTTCATCACTGGCGAGCCGGCAGTCCGCTTCCTCGGATATTTCGATCTGAAGCGTGCTGTGTTCGATGTTGAACTGCGTGTGGAGATTCTCGGCGATTCGCGACGTGAAGTGATCGCCCGGATGACCATCGGGCATCACGAGATGGCAGGTGAGCGCGGTCTGGGTCGTGCTGAGCGCCCAAATGTGCAGGTCGTGCACGCGACTTACGCCGGGCAACCCACTCAGATAGAGCCGCACTCTGCCGGGATCGATGCCTTCGGGAACAGCGGCCAGCGCCATCTGAAAAGAGTCCTTCAGCAGGTCCCAGGTGCCGAACACGATCACGCCGACCACCACGAGAGTCGCCACCGGGTCGATCCAGGACCAACCCGTCAACACAATGAGTCCGCCGGCGACGACGACACCGAGCGATACAAGTGCGTCCGACAGCATGTGAAGAAAGGCGCCGCGGATATTAATGTCGCCGTGACGGCCGGGCGCGAATAGCCAGGCGCTGATTCCGTTCAAGACGATCGCAATACCGGCAACTGCCATGACGATGTTGCCCTGAACGGCGACCGGCTCGGAAAATCTGCGGATGGCTTCCCAGGCGATTCCACCCATGACGACGAGCAGAAACAGCGCATTGAAAACCGCAGCCATGATCGAGGTGGAGCGCAAGCCGTAGGTAAAGCGTTCGGTCGGCGGCAATTTGGCGAGCGACGCGGCACCCCACGCCACCAGGAGGCTCAGCACATCGCCCAGATTGTGTCCGGCGTCGGCGAGCAGGGCCGTCGAATGCGCGACGAGTCCGTATCCGGCCTGCATGACCACGATCGCAACGTTCAACCCGACGCCGAAAGCGAAGACGAAATTCAGTCGAGCCGGGGCAAATCGATGAAGGTGGTTCCGCGTCTTGTGAGCCGGATGATGGGCCATGTTCATGAGCGACGCGTCGTCGGGATGGCAGTGAATTTGTAACATGGCAGGCTGTCACCGCGAAGCACGGAGCGGCCGCGCCGCTGATCGCGATCCGACTACTGCCGCATTTGGCTGGCGTAGGTGAACACCCTGACCATCAGCAGGACCACGCAGCCGCCGAAGAGGCCAAAGCCTATCAGGTTTGGTGATGTCGAGGTAAGCACATGCAACGCAACGGCAACTGCGACCATGGCGAGCGTGCAGGCCGACATCACGGCATCCCCGGCGAACATGGAGTAGATTTCCGCGAACACCTGTCGCAGCAAGCTCATCGCGTTTCTCGCTTCAATAGAACCGCCGCACTCGTGCTGGCAAAAAGAAATGTGCCGGCGATGTAGGCGAGCGCGAAGTCCGCGCCAGGCCAGGGAACGTCGAGTGCTTCCCCGATCCAAAAAACGCCGAAGCTCGCAAGCATGACGCCGACCGCAAATTTCAAGGTGTTTTCCGGTACCTGCGACAGCGGCCGATGGATCACGGCGCCGGCGCTAAGAACCAGCAAGCAGGCGAGAGCCGCACCGGCAGAGGCCGCAACTAGCAAGTGACGCCCAACGCCCACCGCAATGACGATGAAGACGACTTCCAGGCCTTCCAGCAGCACTCCCTGAAAGGCAGTGACGATGCCGCCCGTGTCGAATGCGGTTTGACCGCCGCCCACTTTTAGTACCGCCAGTTCCTTTTCAAAAATGAGAGCCTCATCGTGCAGCGGAATAATGCCGGCGGCGCGCAAAATCGCTTTGCGCAACCAGCCCATGCCGAAGAGCAAAAGCAACAGGCCGATCGGAAGTTGCAGCGCGTTCAACGGAACACGACTGAGCAGCGGGCCGAAAGCCACCACCATGAGCACGAGCAGTGCCAGCGCAGCCGCAGTACCTGCCAAGGCGGAGCGCCAGCCGCGTGAAAGCGCGACGGCGAGGACGATGGTGTAGGCCTCGGTCACTTCGACCAGCGAGGCGAGGAATGCAGCAGTTATTGCGGCGATTGCGTGAGAGTCGTGCATCCGGAAAGCCCGCCGAGGGAGTTGGTGAACTTACAGCAACGCTCCCGTTCGTCCAGTATGACGGACGAACGACAATTGTCCGGGACGATTCAAACCTGGGCGGCGTTTGGAATTTTGCCTAACGTAGGAACTTGACGAAAGCGGATTCAGCTATCGCATCGAACAGGGAGCAGACGAGCTTGTCGAATCGAAAGCCAGCCACGGACAAAACCAAATCCAAGCCGGCGCGCGCAACCGCCAAGCGCGGTGCGAATGAGCAAGCCGCGGGCAAAGCCGCTTCTCGACTCATCGACCAGCGCATCCGCGAACTTACGGGATGGCGCGGCGAGACGTTGGCTCGCATGCGGGCGCTAATCTTGGAAACCGATCCGGAGATGATTGAAGAGTGGAAGTGGATGGGCACGCCCGTCTGGTCGCATCACGGCATTGTCTGCACCGGGGAGACGTACAAGAACGTTGTCAAGCTCACCTTCGCCCAAGGTGCAAGCCTTTCAGACCCATCACGCCTCTTCAATTCAAGTCTGGAAGGCAACGTGCGAAGGGCGATTGACATCCGGGAAGGCGAGAAGGTTGAAGCGCGCGCGTTCAAGGCGCTTGTAAAAGCCGCGGTGGCACGGAATGGCCTGCGCGTGAAGAAAACGTGAAGAGGTCGCCGCTCACCGCACGAACTGCGATGCACTAGTCACGTACTCCGGCCGCAATGGCCGCCGCAGCCGCAAGCTTGTGGCTGGCTTGCCAGGGCGGCCCGATCGTCCGGCCCATCGCGCGCAGGAACGTATCGATCTCCTTGCGGCCGAGTGCGGCCGCCGCTTCGCGAAACACGCGCTCGCGATCATACCAATAGACGCTCCAGCCGTGCGCCTCTGCCGCGGTCGCAAGCGCCTGACGATACATGATGGAGTCCGCCATGCTGGCCGCGCGATGGTCGGCAATTCGCGCCTCGATGGTCAGCGGAAGTTTTGGGCACATGCGGATTGCGATGTTCGCGATCGGCACGCCGACTGCGGCCGTCAACGCAGCGAGGCCGTCTCGCGCACCATGTTCGGCGGCCTCATGCACGCGTTTGACGAGCGTCACGGCAGCGGGCAACGAAATTGGTCGCGCCCATGCGCTGTCTGCGTAGCGTCCGACCGCCCATGATCCTTCGTGATGATAGGGATGTGTCGGCAGGTCGTGCGTGAGGTCAATCCGGCGGCGATCCAGGAGATCGCCGTTCGGCGCGACAGTGACAAGCACCGCCGAGTTACCGTGCTCGGCGACACCGACCGCCGCCCCAGTCTTCGCGTTTGCTCTTACCACCGCACCCTCGTCGCGCGACTAAGCAGGAACGTAAGTCAGTCTGATCACGGTCCCGCCAATTCGGTCGTTGGCCACAAGGCGAAGGGGCGGCCGGGGGCCGGCGAAGAATGGCTTGCCGCGACCAAGCACCACGGGATGGAAGTAGAGCCGATACTCATCGATGAGACCGATGTCGGTTAGGCCTTGTGCTAGGCTCGGCCCGGCAACTTCAAGCTCTCCAACGAGCCGAGCCTTCAGCCCGCGCACCACCGCCTCGAGGTCATCAGCGACAAGAGTGGCGTTGGGACCGACCGACTTCAACGATCGCGACGCGACCCATTTCGGTTGACTGCGCCACGCTTCCGCGAAGTCGCGTTCCTCCGCGTCCCACTCAGGATGGTCTTCGTCCCAATAGCGCATGACTTCGTAAATGCGGCGGCCGTACACACTGCCGGCCAGGCCGCGCACTTGTTCGATGAAGTGACGAAAGAGCGTTGTGTCGGGCGCAAATTTCTCGTGGTCGACGTAGCCGTCCAGGGACTGGTTCATTCCGAAGACGAGCTTCGCCATGCTGTCGACCAGGTTTCTCACAACAGCTTGAAAATGGCGCACCCGACAAGATTCGAACTTGTGACCTTCGCCTTCGGAGGGCGACACTCTATCCAGCTGAGCTACGGGTGCGTGACCGTTTATATAGCTTAAGCGGTTAGCAGGCCGCAAACCGCGCGGGTCAGAGTGCTTCGAGGGCAGTGTTCACGACTTCTTTTGCGTGGCGCCAAACCATGCTCTTCCACTTCGGCTCGTCGGGAAAAAATGCGTCACGCAGTTCCAGCCGGATCGCCTCGGCATCGCCGTGTCGATGGCGCTTGTCGGCAAAGCAGTGCAGCCAGTTGTCCCGGCGAAGCGCGTGGAACACCTCGCGCGTCGGACGTGTGCCGACCTCGAGCGCGGCAAAGGTCAACTGGGTTTTGGGCACCAGGCCGGGAAATGCCTTGTCGATCGTTCCGCTCAGCGGCGCCGAAACCGATTCGCCCGCTTCGCTGGAGGCGACGCGCGTACCCCACATGGCACGCGCCCGCATATAACCGGGAGAACCCGGCAGGTCCTCGGTTATCATTTCGCCGGCGCCGTAATCACCCAGTCCGGTATGGAAGTCGATGACGATCAGCTTCTTCAGTCGGGAGAGATTTTCTTTCACGACGTCCTTCAACATCCTGGCCGACCAGCTTTCGCGCGCGCCGCCATAGTAGATGCCGTCGGGAAAAGCGTATTGGCCGCGCGAAATCGCCTCCTGCAGCGCAAAGGCGCCGTGCTGCTTCAAATAGTCGGTAAGTTTTGCATTGGCTTTTTTCATTTCGGCTTCGGATATGTCGCGCGGCGAGATTTCCGCGGCGAGAGTTGCGTAGGCTTCGTTCTCCGGCGGCCTTTCGAAGTCGACAAAGTTGCGATTGATGTCGGCATTGTCTTCATTGACACGCCGGTCCCAGGAAAAGCCGTAGGGATTCAAGGCGTGCAGCAGGACGATCTTGGCGTCTTTCGGCACGCGCTGAGCGAGACCTTCGCGCAGCAATCCGGTTTGCACGCCCGAGCCGAAGTAACCCTCGACGCCATGCGTCGCCGAAATCAAAAGCAGCGCTTTTTTGGCGTCGCGTGGCCCGATGATCGCCGTGTCGAGGAAGAGGGGCTTACCATCCCGGCCCTCGGCCTTCGGATGCACGCGCGCGATCACGTCGATTCCGGCATGCTCGCAAGCCGCGATGAAATTGTGCCGCCCGCTTCGATAATCGGCCGGAAAATGTTGGTCGGGATCGGCAGTCATCTTCTATACTTTAGCGCGGCTTTCGGATTTGGACATGAGCCTCTTTGGTGCGCTCGACGATTTGCGCAATCGTCCTATCGAGGATCAAGCACCGGCGCGCCGGCGCAAGAGCGGCTTTCGCGCGCGTGCGATTGAACGTTCGAACACGCATTATCTGGAAAAGATGGTCGATCTGCGCGATCTCGGGATTGCTGGTGAAAATTACTATCACACGCCCAGAAATCCGCCGTACTGGCGGAGGATCGAAGGTGCTGTGCCGGATTTGCTAGTGCGGTCCAGCGTCGGCGAGAAGCTGGTGCGCGTCAACGCCATACTGGGTCTTGCTGAGCTCGAACTTTTCGTCTTCGACGCCTGGCGGCCGAAGGCGGTGCAGACCTATTTCCACGACGTCTGGATGCCGCAAGAACTCAAGCGGCGTAATCCCGGGCTGCAAGGTGCAGCGCTGACCGAGGCGGTGGAACGCTACTGGGCGGCGCCGAGCGGTGACGCGAACTCGCCCGCGCCGCACGCCACAGGCGCCGCACTGGATCTGACTATTCGCTGGCTGGGCTGCGATCCGCTCTGGATGGGCTCGATCTTCGACGACGTCACCGAACTCGCGCATCGCGACCACTTTGAACGGGTCGATTCCACCGCACTCTCTTTTTCTGACGACGAAGCGCGCGCCAACCGGCGGTTGTTGCATTGGGCAATGGCCGAAGCCGGATTCGCCGGACATCCCGACGAATGGTGGCACCACTCCTGGGGCGATCAACTTTGGGCGGCGCTGAGCGATGCGCCGGCGGCGCATTATGGCTTGGCGCAGACGCCTACTCCGAAATAGGTCGAAACGCGCCGTCCCATTCCCGACCCGGTGGGTTCTGTTGCCAGAGCGCGATGCGCGAAAGATGCAGATCGTAGAGTTTCTGGCTGGCGCCGGAGAGTCTGCGGCATTGCTCGATCAATTCGCGGGCCTTGTTCCATTGCTGTGCGCGCAGCGAGTGGAAAATGTGTTCGTGGAAGGTGAGCATGGCGCGGAATTTCGGGCTGGCGCGCAGGCCGGGATTTCCGAGCAGCGCATGCAGCTTGATCGGCTCGCCGCGCGCGCCGGCGGCGATGTAGTCGACTTCGAGAAAGGCAAACCCGCGGTCGGCCGACTGGCGCGTGGCGTCGGCGACGATCACGCTCGCGCCGTATTGCGCCGACAGTTGCTGGATATGCCTTGCGACGAAAGTGCAGCCGCCGCTGACGGAATATGAAGTGCGGCCATGAATGTTGAAACCGCCCGCAATGGCTTCTCCGGTCGCAATCCCCACGCCAATTTCGAGCGGCGCCAACGTCTTGCCCGCATCCCGCTGCTCTTGCGCAATGGCATCGTTGGTCTTGGCCAGGACGTCAAGCATCGTGCTCGCCGCCTCGCAGGCGTGAGCGGCATGTTCGCTGTCGTCTAGCGGCGCATTCCAGAAGGCGCTGAAGCCGTCGACGGCGATATGATCGAGCGTGGCACCGCGCGCGACGACCTCCTCGACGAGAGCGGCAAGCACGCGCCGCAGCAGTCGCGTGAGAGCGGCGGGTTCGTCCTTGAACCCGGCTGAGAGGGCGTCGAAGTTCTGTATGCCACAACAAAGAAAGCTCACCGTGCGCTTCACGCCATCCGGTGCGAGAGCTTCCGGATTGCGCGCGATCTGTTTCACGACCGAAAGCGGCAGCGTCTGCGCGAATGCGATTCGCACGCGGCTACGCGCGCGCGCGTCGTAAAATCCACGCGTCGCTGCGCCCACTGCAAATACCAATCCGAGAGCAACGCCCGGGCCGGACGTGTCGATCAGCAAGTGATCGACGGAATAAAAATACCAAGCTATGGCGAAGGCCGCGACGATGACGGCTGAGGTGAATGCGCCGGACCACAAAGCGCCGAAGCGAATAAGGACGACAATGCTGGCAACGCCAAATAGCGCGAGGAAAATCAGTTCGAGCGGGCCGGCCGCCGCCGGTCGGCGCAAGGCGCTTCCGGTTAGAACATTTTCCAAGGCCTCGGCATAAACATTGGCAAGCGTGCTGGTGCCGAGCGGCGTCACGAGGCTCTTTGCCGGTGGCCCGAGAATGACGATTGCATTGGCGAGGCGTGCGCCACTGACGGCGCCTTCGTCGAGTGCGGCCGCACTGATGTTGCGCTCCGCCCGGTTTCGCGTAAACGCAAGCCAAATGGAGCCATCTGGTTCCGTTGGAAAATCAGAATTGCGTACGTCGATGCCGGCAATCACAGATCCAAAGAGACCGCCATCGGCGCCGCGTACCACCACTTGCGGCTTGTGTTCGATCAGGCGCAAGATTTCCGCAGTGAGCGCCGGCACGGGCTTGTCGCCAAGGCGAAACAAAAGCGGCATGCGGCGCACTTCGCCGTCCGCGTCGAATGTCAGATTGAGCGCGCCCACGCCGGCGCTCATTCGTTCCAGTGGTACGGTGGCCGGCGACGCGCTTGCAAATGCGGGCACATGGCCGAACGGATTCTTTGTTCCGATGAACGCGACTTGCGCCTTGAGAGCAAGCGAACGCGAGGCGGACTCTGCGCCGAGCACAAACCCTGTCGCTGTCGCGAGGCGTGACATCGCATTTGTCAACGCGACGTCGGGCGACAGCATCGTTTCCAAGGCGGCGCGCGCCGCGTCGCCCGACGGTCCCGGCGGTGTTTGAGCGACAAGATTTCTGGGCGAGAGGGGATCGGGAACGTCGAGCGGAAATGCCAGCACCGCAAGTGCGGCGCCTCTCGCCTTCAATTCGCCGAGCAATGCAGCAAGCGTCGAGCGCGGCCAGGGCCACGGACCGAAGCGTGCAAGGCTTGCCGCATCGGTATCGAGCACGCGCACCGAATAACCGGCGCGCGCAGTCGTATCGACGTACGTCCGAGGCTGGGCGGTCTGGTAAGCGTCGAACAGCACACCGCGTAGACGCGTGGCGACATGGCCCAGATCGCTTCCGAGCAGCAAAACGCTCAACATCAGCACGATGATGGGAAACGTCGCGATCGATTTGTCGCTCAGCTTCATCGACGCTCCCCGGAGGCGATCGCTAACCATATCACGCGCGGATTTCCGCCGAGTCGAGCCTTCGAATCGTAGATCGCTACCATCTAATTGATATCGTTACACTATATTAGGGAGTTTGATTTATTGACGGTGCCGTCATTTTGCTTTGCGCAGCCGAACGGCCACGCTATGGTGCGTGAAACGACATGGACGCGTGCCAAGGGAGTTTGCCGATGGACAACATCACCAAGGATCCGGCCTACAACGCTGTCGATCCGCATGACTTTCCTGCCATGCTCAACCCGCTGCGCTATGGCGAACGCTCCACCGCTTTCGACAAGATCATCAGCGCTACGCACGACCATTTCTGGGATCCACTGGACAAGAAATACATCGACTTTTCGATGCCGTTCGATATCGAAAAGGAATACATCGTCAATCCTGCGATGAACGGCGACCTGAAGACCGCGATCGGCGATAAGCTCGACGAAGGCCAGAAGATCAAGCTCGCCAATCTCGACACGCTGTGGTCGATGTCTTCGATCCTGCACGGCGAGCAGGGCGCTCTGTCCCTGTCCGCCTCGCTCTGCCACATCCTGCGCGATCCCGGCGCGCAGGAATACGCAGCAAACCAGACGCGCGAGGAAGCGCGACACGTCACCGCCTTCTCCAAATATGTCCAAGCCCGCTGGGGCGCGCCGGCGCCTGTCGGTCCAGCACTCGGCAATCTGCTCAACGAACTCGTGTCCTCGCCGCTGGTGTGGAAAAAGCTCGTCGGCATGCAGATGCTGATCGAGGGCCTTGCCATGGGCGCCTTCGCAAGTCTCTTCAAGGAAGCGCGCGATCCGCTGCTGCGCCATCTCTGCCAGTTGGTGATGACGGACGAGGCCTTCCATCACAAGTTTGGAAAGATCTGGGCAGACCGCACCATCCCCAATCTTTCCAAAACCGAGCATGAACTGATCGAGGATTGGGCGGCGCAGGTTTTCCAGATCCTGCTCTACAATCTGGGTTCGCCCGATCAGAAGACCTGGATCTATGAAGCAGTTGGCCTCGACCCCGCTTGGTGCCAGCAGGCCTTCATGGAAGCCATCACCGATGCAGCCATCCGCGAGGACATGGCGGAGGCGACCAACATCTTCCGCGTCCTGATCAAGACATTGTTGAAGGCCGGCATCATCACGGATCGGACAAAGGGCGTCTATGCCGCCTATATCGACATGGCTGAACTTTATGCCGAAGGCGATCGTATGGTCGGCGACGACATCGCCGAGGAAGGCATCAAATATCTGATCAAGCTCAACGGCGGAAAGATGATCCTGCCTTCGTCGACTCTGGTCGCCGCGGAATAGATCGCCAAGCCGGGCTGAAGATTGAAAGAGGGGCAGCTTTGGCTGCCCTTTTTTATGTCTGCGCCGGTTGGCAGCGACGGCACCTTGCGCCGCGCCCGCCGCGGCGTACGCTTGCGAGCATCATTCACCTTCCACAGAGTCCAGCATGAGCGAGACCAAGATCGGCGATTTCATCACCATTGCGCGCGATGATGCCGTGGCCACCGTCACCATGGATCGCGGCGACGGACGCAACGCCATGTCGCGGCAACTCATCTTGGAATTGACCGAAGCCGCGCGCAGTTTCTCCGACGATCTGGTCACCCAAGCGGTGATCGTTACCGGGAAGGGCGCCTTCACGGCTGGCGCCGATCTCAAGGACCCAGGACTTGATCGCCGGCGCGCGCCAGGCCTCCTGGAACGACGGCACATGACGCGGATCGGCCCGGACCTTTGCGATGCGTGGGAAAAAGTGGAGCAAGTGACCATCTGTGCGATCGAAAAATACTGCATCGGCGGCGGCGGCGCGTTGGCAGCCGCGTGCGACTTTCGCATCATGGCTAAAGGTTCGCATATGCGACTGCCCGAGATTCCACTCGGCATGAATATGAGCTGGCATGCCGTGCCGCGACTCGTTGCGCTCATCGGACCCTCTCGCGCCAAACAATTCGTGATCTTCGGCGAACGGGTCGAGGCCGAACAGGCGCTCACATGGGGCCTCGCCGATGAAGTCGTGCCCGACGGCGAGGCGCTCGCCGCCGCCAGGCGCTGGGCCGGCAGAATCGTCAAGCTTCCACCCAATGCGGTTCGCATGTCCAAGCAAAGCGTCAACGCCGCCGCCAATGCGCTGCATCAGGCCACGACATTCATGGATCTCGACCAATACGCCCTCGCGACGACGTCGGAAGATTATCGCGAGGCGATCAAGGCATTTCTCGAGAAACGCGAGCCGAAATTTACCGGACGCTAGAGCCATGAAGATGCGGGCCGCCACTGATGCCGATATTCCCGCGTTAAAGTCGCTGCTTCGCCGTTCCTGGCTGGCGACGTGGGCGCCCGAGCTGGCGTTCGAAACCGTGCAGCGTTTCGCGGCACTGGATCCGGCAGGTCAGTATGCCCAAGACAAATGGCAGGAGTTCGTCGTCATGGAGAATGAGGGCGCGCTTCTCGGCATGTTCCATATCGAGGGGAACCACCTCCACGCCATTCATCTCGATCCCAGGCACAAGCGGCAGCGGATCGGTTCGTTGCTTATGGACGAGGTCGAACGACGAATCGGCCTCAACCATCACGAAGCTGCACTGGAAGTACGCGGCTTCAACGCGGGCGCGATTGCCTTCTACAGACAACGCGGATGGCGTCAACGTCGGGCGTATCAAGACACGGAGTGCGGCGAACGTGTCGAAACTTTTGAAATGGTCAAGACACTCGACCGACATTGACGAAATGTGCGGCGCTGCGCGAGCGTGTGCCGATGATATCGCGAGGACGGATAATGGTCGGTCGTGTAGAGGGTAAGATCGCGCTTGTAACGGGCGGGACGCAGGGTTTGGGCGAGGCCGCCGCGCGTATGTTGGCGCGCGAAGGCGCTCGCGTCGCGATCACGGATATCAAAATTGCCGGCCTCGCGTCCGAAGAAACCAAATTCATCACCGGCGCTGAGTTGAAAGTCGACGGCGGAATTTCGGCGATGTGATCTCGAAGGATTTCTCGCATGCACCGCACCGCTTGCTTCGGCCTGGCTGCATTTGCTTTGGCATGCGCCGTCCAAGGCGGCCTCGCGGCCGCCGATCGGCCGGGAGAATCGTTCCACATATCTGTAAAGGACTTGCCAAGACCCTATGCCACGCCGGGTGTGGCCAACTCCTCGCAGCGGATTGCGCGTCCGGCAGGCGCTCTGCCGCAAGTCCCTGCCGGCTTTTCAGTGTCGGTTTATGCGGCTGGCCTCCGGGATCCGCGCTGGATGGCCGTGGCGCCGAACGGCGACGTTTTTCTCGCCGAATCGGGCGCAGGGAAGATTACGCTGTTGCACGAGAAAGCGGGAAAGGTCGAGGCGAGCACCTTTGCCGATGGTTTCGATACACCGCACGGTCTTCTGCTCGCCAAAGGCGCTCTCTTCGTCGGAGATCTGAACGCTGTCTGGAAGATCGATTATGCCGACGGGCAAACCAAGGGCGGGCCACGTCAGCGTGTAACGCGCGCCCATGATCTCAGCCCGAGCGGAAATCATGTGACGCGCGATCTCGCGATGGACTCCAAAGGCACGCTGTATATTGCAATCGGCAGTGCCAGCAACGTCGGCGAGGATGCGCCTACCCGCGCCACAGTGCAGATTGTTGGCGCCGACGGTACAATGCACACCTTCGCCTCGGGCTTGCGCAATCCGGTTGGCATCCAATTCTATCCGGGTACGGATGATCTCTTTGTCACCGTCAATGAGCGTGACGGCCTTGGTGATGAACTGGTGCCGGATTATCTGACGCATGTGCAACCGGGGGGATTTTACGGCTGGCCCTACTCCTATCTCGGCCAGCATCCCGATCCCGACTTCGGCAACAAACGTGCAGACCTCATCGCGAAGGCCGTAATGCCGGATCTTCTTTTCCATGCGCACTCCGCGCCGCTCGGGCTCGTCTTCTATGAGGGCGCTCAATTTCCTGCTGCCTACAAAGGAGATGCCTTTGTGGCGTTGCACGGTTCGTGGAATTCCGCGGTGCCGACCGGATACAAAGTCGTGCACGTTCCGTTCAAGAATGGCCGACCGAGCGGAAGTTACGAGAATTTCGTGACCGGATTTTGGGATGGCGCGAGCAAGCCAGGCTCGCCCGCACGCGTCTGGGGCAGGCCCGCAGGTCTTGTCGTGGCCAAGGATGGAAGCCTCTTGATCGCCGACGACGCGGGGAAAATCGTGTGGCGCGTCAGCTATACGGGAAAGTGACGGTTCGACGACGTTTTGGGTAATGGCTCAGGCTTGCCAACCAAAACTGCCACTCGCTTTCGACCCAAAGCGCACAATCAAGCTCGTGAATAGGCCCCCTGGTAGGTAGGTCGGAGCCCCATTCTATTGCGATTCACGTTGTCCCACGATCTTGATCGGTCGACCTTTTGTCCAATCCAGAAAGGCATTGAAGAGCGGGTAGAATAGCGGCTTATCGAGTCCGGCCCAGTTCGTCGCAGTGTTTGTAACCTTAAACACAACTTGGCCGGTCGACGCATCAGTGACCTTCAGAGACGCTTTAAACTGAAAGCCCCCGAGGAATATCACCGACGGCTCGACAATCGCGAACGGTCCAATCTCCTTCGACAATCGGTTGAGGCCGACAAGATCCGAGACGTTTGAAACCTTGTCCGTGAGGTTGCGCTGTATGACGAGCGCCTCAAGATTCGACTTGTTGTCAACGGCAGAGAAGGTTCCCATGTCGGCAAACGTCTTGATGAAAAAGTCGTTGTACGAATCGATTTTCGAGTCTGTCATCACATAGAGAAGCTTTGTGTAGCTCGATAAAAACGGCGATTGTACTTCCACAGAGTCGACACCTGAATCACTCGCAAATCGACCGGTTTTAGTATCGAGTTGAGCCGGCTGGAATGTGGTGCTGCATGCAGCAAGCAACAGAGCCGCAGTGACGCAATAAAGAGTCCGAGCCACTTCGCGCCCCCGCTTCAACGAGCTCAAGTCTGCCGCAATGCGTCGCCTTCCGAAAGGGCTGCGCCCCACCTAGCCATTAAGATTTTGCAACTCGCGGGCTCCTACTCTTTCATCGTGGCCGAGTGAACGCCGTCAAAGCGAGCAGCTCGCTGATTGACTTGATCAAATTCAGGAGTCTCAAACGTACCTATTCACTACTCGCTATCGATGCGTCGCCATCTGCTGCAGCCTACCCCTTCGAAACGGCCACATTGCTGAGTGCTGCATGCAGACCTTCAAGTAGCTTGTTAAGATCGTCATTGGCCCAGAAGTGCATGAAGAACAATCGTGGTTCTTCATCGAGCATGTGATTGTGAAGCGCGGTGACTTCGATACCGTGTTCGCGAAGTGCGCGCAAAACGGGATTCACTTCCTTGGCTATCAATACGAAGTCGCCTGTGATGGCGGCTCTGCCATTGCCCGTTGGCTGAAAGTTGATGGCCTGTGCCGAACCCATGGCGGCGGGGATGGCCATGCCGCCCTCAGTGACAGGCTCGGCGCGCGGAATGCCGATCTGATAGACACCACCGCTGATCTTGCCTTTGACACCCAATGCGGTGTCGATTGCGGCGGTATCCAAGTCGATCTTGGGAGACGGTGCAGGTTGCGGCGCTGCCGCAAGGGGTGTTCCACTGAGAACCAAGGCGGCGTGAAGCGTGCGCGCAAGCGTCACTGCATCGCCTTGCCCATAGACGTGCATATAGAACGTCGCTGGCCGCGCCCTGAACAGGTGATTGTGAAGGGCTGTAATATCAATGTTACCTTCCGCCAGCCTCTTCATGACCGGGGGGATTTCTGCTTCCGTGAGCACCAAATCACCCATGACAACCGATTGATTGCCCGCCGAAGCGAAGGCGAGCCAGGAGCCGAGTGCGAGCGCGGGCTTAAGAACAACGCCATCCAGGCTGACATGCAAATCGCTACGAGGTAGCCCGATGCGATACACCCCGTCGGGCATTTCGGTGCCGGGTTTTCCAAGAGCCTGAGCTATCGGTTGCCACTTGGCATCGTCCGCTGCCTGAGTTGGCAAGGCGGAGGCGATGATGAAGCCAAAACTGACGGCAATCAGTCGCGCAGTCTGCGCAAGTCTTTGACAGTTAGGATTGCGAGGCACGGGACTCTCCTTTGGTCGAGATAAATCAGCGTTGGCTGCACAATACATACTCAAACCGTGACCCAGCGCAGTCGCAGAGCATTGGCGATAACGCTCACCGAAGACAGCGCCATGGCGGCAGCCGCCATAATGGGCGACAGAAGTACACCGAAGGCCGGATAGAGCACACCAGCGGCGATGGGCACGCCCATCGCATTGTAAACGAATGCAAAAAACAGGTTTTGGCGAATGTTGCGCATGGTGGCTCGCGAAAGCAGTCGAGCACGAACAATGCCCCGCAAATCGCCCTTGAGCAGGGTGACACCCGCGCTTTCCATAGCCACATCGGTCCCTGATCCCATCGCAATACCTGTGTCTGCCGCCGCGAGGGCAGGCGCATCGTTGACGCCATCTCCCGCCATGGCGACAACGCGACCCTCCTTCTTGAGTTTCGCGATAACCGCGCTTTTCTGGTCGGGCATAATATCGGCCGCAACCTCGTCGATGCCGAGGCGCTTGGCGACAGCGTTGGCGGTGGTTTTGTTATCGCCGGTGAGCATGACAATGCGCACGCCATCTTCACGCAGCGCCTTGAGCGCTGCGGGAGTGGTTTCCTTGATGGGATCGGAAATGGCGAAAATGCCCGCGAGGTTGCCATCTATCGCAGCATAGATGGCCGTCGCACCGTCATTTCGTAGCTCGTCGGCTTTTGCCTCGAGCGCTGAGGTATCGATCTTTTGCTCCTGCATGAAGGGCAGGTTGCCAAGCAGCACATGGCGGCCTTCGACAGAACCGACCGCGCCTTTGCCCGATGGGGAATCGAAATCTTTGACGGGAGGAATTGGAATTTCTCGCGCTTCCGCTGCCGACACGATTGCAACAGCCAGCGGATGTTCGCTGGCGCGCTCGACGCCAGCTGCAAGGCGCAGCAGTTCATTTTCCTCGAAACCGGATGCCGCGACGACGGCGGTGACGCTGGGCCTGCCCTCGGTCAACGTGCCAGTCTTATCGATTACAAGTGTGTCGATGCGCTCCATGGTTTCCAGCGCTTCGGCATTCTTCACCAGGACGCCCGCCTGCGCACCGCGGCCGACTCCCACCATGATCGACATTGGCGTGGCCAATCCCAAGGCGCATGGACAGGCAATGATGAGGACCGTCACTGCCGCGACTAGCGCGAAGGCAAAGCGCGGCTCCGGCCCGAACAGCATCCAGGCGAAGAATGCTAACAGGGCAACGATGACAACGGCGGGAACGAACCATGACGACACACGATCGGCCATGCGTTGAATGGGCGCGCGGCTCCGTTGCGCCTCGGCGACCATCTGTACGATGCGCGAGAGCATAGAATCGGCCCCCACCTTTTCGGCACGGATGACAAGCGTGCCCGAGCGATTGAGCGTGCCGCCAATGACCTTGGACCTGACCTGCTTTGTGATCGGCATCGACTCGCCGGTTACCATCGATTCATCGACGGCAGAACGACCCTCGACTACCACCCCATCCACCGCGACCTTCTCACCCGGGCGAACACGGATTTGATCGCCGATCACGATGCTCTCAAGCGGCACTTCTTCTTCGCCAGTGGCGGTGATCTTGCGGGCGGTCTTTGGCGCGAGGTTCAACAGCGCACGGATTGCGCCGGACGTGTGTTCGCGAGCGCGAAGCTCCAGTACCTGGCCCAAAAGCACCAGCACGGTAATGGCGGCGGCGGCCTCATAGTAAACGGGCATGGCACCTTCGTCGCTGTGGAAGGCTGAAGGAAACAGACTTGGAAGCAACATCGCAACGACGCTGTAGGTCCAAGCCACGCTGGTGCCGAGTGCGATCAGAGTAAACATGTTGAGATTGCGCGAAACCAGTGACGCCCAGGCGCGCGTAAAGAACGGCCATCCTGCCCACCACACAACCGGGGTGCCAAATCCGAACTGAATCCATTGCGACGACTGGGCGGGAATGATGCGGTTCAGTCCGAGTAGCTCAGCGGCCATGCCGAGCAGCACCACTGGGACGGAAAGGACAAGGCCGATCCAGAAGCGATGCGTCATGTCGGTAAGTTCAAGATTGTGGATGTGTTCGCCAGTCGCGATCAGCGGCTCTAGCGCCATGCCGCAAATTGGACAGGATCCTGGATGGTCTTGTCGAATTTGCGGATGCATCGGGCATGTATAAATCGTGCCACCAGGCGCAGTTTCAAGTTTGGGTTTCGCGCCGCCGAGATACTTTTTCGGATCCGCTAGGAACTTTGTTCGGCAAGCGGCAGAACAGAAGAAATATTTTTGTCCCGCATGTTTCGCACGATGCGCGGTCTTATTCGGATCGACGCGCATGCCGCAAACAGGATCGGTCACGCTTCCTTTTGGGTCCGCAGCATTTGTCGCGTGACTATGGTGCGCGTGCATCGCTTGGTCAGATGTCATCAGACATTCACTCGATTTGACGTTCTCTTATACCCCCTTGGTGTATGATTGCCAATTACGTGGCCGGGGTATATCTTCCGCCAAAAGCGGAGGCAGAACCTTGAAACACGAAAGCAAGCCCAAGTTATTGACCCGCCTCAAGCGCATCGAAGGTCAA